>CAACXH010000207.1_pt1 | contig 23006 bp, 29 predicted proteins | sample 2275881 | NCBI WGS metagenome assembly CAACXH01 (sample SAMEA5312483, study PRJEB27640) | indoor metagenome | biome: indoor environment; feature: controlled; material: polymer antistatic dissipative epoxy resin | place: Italy | collected 2014-05-27 | reverse complement strand
GCCGCCCGGCGCGCCGCCCTGGTTCGTCAGGTCAAGCGGGAGGCATCGCGCCGCATCACCGCCATCGCGCCGGTCTGGCAGCAGTTGAATGATATCCGCTTCGCCGCGACGGTCCCCGCGCTCGATCGCATCGGCTCGGCGGCTTCCGCCCGCTTCGACGCGATCGACGCGGTGCGCACCGCCTCCGACGCGATCGAGGCGCAGATCAGCGCCGCCGACGATGCTGCGCTCGCTGCCATCGACATCGCCAACCACCCTGCCTGGCCGAAGGAATAGCCCATGGCGAAGATCACGGCCCTCCCTCTTGCCGATGAAGTCAGCGGCAATGAGCAATTCCCCATGGTCCAGCTGGGCCAGACGGTGCGCGGCGGCGTGCAGCCCGTCGTCCAGAAACTGGCCATCCCCTATGTCGATATGGCCGCCGTCCAGGCCGATCGCTCCGAAGCCGCTGCGCTTGGCCAGATGCTCTACAATCAGGACTATATCTATGAGAGCCTGGAAGAGCTTGAGGACGATACCGACGTTCCGGCGGACGGCTCCAGCGGCGGCTTTGTAGCGACCGAAGATGGCGAGGCCATGCTCGCCGAAAAAGGTCCGGAAGGCGCGACCATCCGCACCCATTTCGCCACGCGCGCGACGCTGCGCCACCACGGCATCAACCTGTGGGAAGTCGTCGGCAAGGCGCGCCTGGGCAGCGACGTTGAAAGCGACTGGGTCGAAACTACCGAAGCCATCAAGCAGGCAATGTGGGATGCCAAGGCCTGGGGCGTAGGCCGCGTCAATTGCGGTGGCCGCGACAAAATCTATGTCTGCGGCGGCCCTTATGAAAATTTCGGCACGTTCAATCTGCGCGAGAAGGGCCAGGCGGATCAAACCCTGCCTTTCCCGCGCGGGCGTATCCCGCTGGTGTCCGGTGTCGAACTGGTCGGCAACAGCCGCGCCTCGCGCGCCAAATTCCTCGCGGCTCCGGGCGATCATAATCCCGGTGGTCTCTTCTACGCCAAATTCTGGGAGGATCTGGAGGGCGGCAATATCAGCGATGTCGGTTTCCGCTGGCTCGATATCGACGGGAATGAAGCCAACCAGACCTATTCCGCCTATGCCGCCAAGACGCCGGACGGGCGCATGTGGATTCAGGGTCACGCCATTTCCGGCGGCGCGGTCCAGCGTCTCATGGCCTATGAATGCCGCATCCATGGCTGGTGGGGCCATGCCCTCTTTGGCTGGAGCGATCTCGACACCGACAAGCTGTCCAATGACTGGGCCGTGATCGGCTGTGACGTCTTCAACAATATGCAGGGCGGCGCGCAGATCGCGATGTCCCGCTTCTACAGCGAACGCAATCGCTGGCACGGCAATGGCGGATGGACTGCCCTTGGCCCAAATATCGAGGTGCATAGCGAGGCCGAAGAATTTTACGACATCGTCTCGATCAATGATATTTTCGACGGCCGCGACGGCCTGTCCACGACGATCGCGACCACCAACTGGGCCAACACGCTTGGCGACTTCACCGGCTATGATACCGACAGCCCGGAGGCCGCCGCTGCGCAGCGCCATTTTCGCCGCGGCTTCGTGACCTCGGGCAACTGGTATGGCCGGCCCGCAGGCGATGTCTTCGCGCGCCAGCGCGGTCGCATCTCGGTGATCCATCCCAAGGTCTGGCAATCCAGCATCGTGATCACCGGCACCGATCGTGTCGTCATCGACAGCCCGATCATCGAGAGCGGCTATGAGGATGTCAGCAAGCACTGGCCGATGGTCCCTGAGGCTATCCGCGTGACGCCGGCAGATGGCGGCCTGGCTGTCACCGGGTTCGACCAGGTCACGGTGCGTGGCGCGATGATCAACCGCGACATGGACGGGCCGGGCATCCTGATCACCGGCTTCAAGAAAGCGGACATCAGCGGCCAGATCACTGGCGGCCGCGATGCCGGTGTGCGCATGGAGGCCTGCGGCGGCCGCGTCGCGGTTGATGTCGAGAATGTCGGCACCATCGTTGAGGGCGCGCCTGAACATTCCTGCGCCGTTGCCGTGTTCGGCCAGCGCGGCCCGCTGCTGATCGACGTGCAGGCGATCGAAAGCCGAGCCATTCCGGACGCAGGCGAACCCGATCTGCGCACCATGACCCATGCCGTCTACGTCAATACCGGCGTCGGCTATCCGGTGCGCGTCAGCGGCTCGGCCACAGGCATGCTGGAGGGCAAATGGGTCAATGTCGGCAACAACGCGATCGACGCGGGCCTGATCGACCAGGCCGAACGCCGCCTTGAAACCAACATCCCGATGCTGGCCGGTGGCGGCTTTGAAAGCCTTGGCAACCCCACCTTCCGCAGCGAGGCCGGCGAAATCAACGTCAACCTGGTCGCGCCGGGTGACCGCAAGATCAACTTCCTCAATGAGGACGGACTTCAGGCCCAGATCCACCAGCTGGCCAATGGCGATCTGCAGTTCAACACGCACAATAACGGCGTGGGCGTCGGCACGCCCCTGGTCATCGCCAATGACGGCCATCTGGTCGCCAATATCGGCATGGCCACCCCGCTGGAAATTCGCCCCGTCGTGGGCGGCGGCACCATCGCATGGCTCTGGTCAGCCGATGACGGCGTGCTGCGCATCTCTCCCACCCGCCCGACGTCCGAAGAACTGGGCGCGGCGGTCGGCGACCAAACGGACGGAGCATAATCCATGGCCATCAAGACGTCTCAGAAGCTCGGCGCCGAAGTGCAGGCCGATGTTCTCACTCGCCTCGCCGGTGGAGATGCAACTATCTCTGCCGATGCAATCGCGGATGGCGAAACCAATGTCAGCATGACGGCGGAGGAGCGGAGAACCGTCGAACGAGTGGGCGATGCAGTCGCAACCTCCCCGACCGCTTCGCCCTATGCGTACACAGTGCAGGACGAGGATGGTAACATCGTCCTCGCGATCGAGCGCAACGGTGATTTCGTAAATGTGCTTGGCGTCATCATGCGTTATCTGGGCGACAATTCGGCGCGTATGGGATCGCGGGGTGCTGTAGAGTTTATTGACCTTTTGCCCGGCCATGTCCGGATTGGCGGCCAGAAGGTCAAAACCAGCCGATCCGGCACATTGCGCCAGATCGCGGACGAAACCGGCGAAGTCGCTGAGCGCGTTTATGCGACCGACGAGGGGCTGACCCATCGCACTGCTGGATGGCGCCTGCGCCATAGCCCTGACGGAACGGTCACCCTCGCTCTGCACGATGGGACGCCGGTCATCACCGCCGTTCCGGGTCATGACATTGTCTTCCATGGTGGCGCATCTGGCGGCGGCGGTAGCAGCGCCGCACCGGGTACAGACCGGACCCGTGCCCTCCTGGCTGGATCGTCCACCATCCAGCGCATGCATAGCGCTCTGGCCGCGATGTTTACGGCGTTCGGGGCGAGCGACATCCACCTGGGCGGGGACGGCGGCGCGCAAATGGAGCATCTGGCTGCACAGCTGGGTGCGATACCGGCACTGGTCACTGTGACCGGCGGTCAGATACCCGCAACCACAGCATCGTTTCCAGTGACCGTGTCGAACATGCCGATCGACAATGACATGGACGCTTTTTCTGGTTGGCTTGAAGGCGTCCAATGTCGCATCACCTGTAGCAGCGGCGCTTTCGCCCTCGCTCGCAAGGTGGCTGGTAGCACGATCCCGCTCACTGGCGAACACTCTCTGATCCCATTGATTTCAGACGCTTACCGCTATGCGCCGTGGATCATAAACGTCGGTAAAAACTCCTTTGGGTCCGGCAAGACCGCCCAACAGGTCTTCGATGTCACCAAAGCGATCTACGAACACAACATCTCGACTGGCCGATTGGTCATCGTCATGGGCCATTACGTAAATCAGGGTGGCGCGAACAAGGCGGCGATCGACGCCTATAATGCGATGTGCGCCAGCTATTTCGGCCCGAAATTCTATGACCTCGCGGCCTATGTCTATGGCTCGCAAATCTGGACCGACACGGGGCTGACGCCCACTAGCACCGATCTTGCGTCGCAGGCGGCAGGCCAGCTTGCACCGGGCCTCGCGGCGGACACGCAACATCTGCTCATCGCTGTAAGCGATATCGTCGTGTCGCATCAGATTACCCCCCTCATCACCAGCCTGGGCTGGTATAGCTAAGGAGCCGAAATCGTGGTTGATATCATTGTTCAGGGCGATTTCGCCGCCGTATCTCAGGGCCTCGTTCTCCCGACCGACAATGCGATGCTCTTCGCGCGCTTTGGCGGGACGCTGGAGGCAGGCCTCGTCAATTATGCAGATGAGGGCGCGCCGTTGACCGAGGTCGGCGATGTTACGGTGACGGCGGGATATATTACCGCCGACAGCGCGGGGAACCGCCTGTCTTCGCCGCTGCATGAGGCCGAAACGATGACGATCATCGCGGTGGCCCGCGCGCCGATCGCTACCGGCGCATCACGTATCGTTTCGTCAAACCCCGGCAGCGACAGCGGCGTTACATTTTATCTCACCCAGACCACCATCGTCATGGCAGCTACCTATGCGGACGCGCCCACGACACTGGTAAGTGCGTCCGTGGGGATCGGAACCAATGATGACTGGTCGCTGTTCGTAGGCGAGGTTGAGGCTGGCGTCGGGCTGCGGGTCCGTGACGAACATGACAATGTGAGCGGTGCCACCGCAAAGACCACGGCGCGCGCGATGAACACAACCACGACTTTGCAGATCGGCGGGCGGCCCAATTCGACCAACTCTGGCAGCGAGGTCGATATTGCGGCCGTGGCGGTCATCCCTGCGATCCTGTCGGCCGAAGAGCGGGCCGCCTGGCTGACCTTCATGCGCGCACAGGCTGCGCGGCGCGGGATAATCGTCTGATCTCTGAGCAGCCAGCAATCGCCAGATAAGTAGAATGGTTGCGAGAAGGAAGAAGAAATCCCCGACGCCCAGACCGGTCCCCAGGTCCGGACGTCGGAGAAATTCCCGGAAGCATGTCGAGTACGCCGGGAAAGCCATCGGGTCGCATGATGACGCGCGTTGTGTCGCAATCTCCGAAACGATTCGCAACTAAATTGCTCAGAAATTCGCATTATTATATTAAATAGATAATCCTAGCGTCCCCAAAGCACTAGGGCAGGCGCCGGGATCGATTGACCCCAGGGCATGCTTGGGGAAGCACATCCGCCCTGGGGTCGAAAGGCACGGCAGGTCGCATACCGCTCCGGGCCTTCTGACGCCGCTCATAGCATGAATTTGCGATGGGACCGCACCGCTGGAAACCAGCTAGTGCAGATCGCCCTTGAACAGGCCGGGGCCAGCGCGAAACCGCCTCTGAATATCGTCAAGTCGCGCCTCATGCTCGACTGTCAGATCAGCATGCCTTTCGTTTAGATGCGCAAAGAGCGCCTGCAGTGCTCCCACGGCGGCATCTTCATCGACGATGGGCGCGCAGAACCTTCGCTCTACCTCGTCAATCAGCTGATCGATGCGACTCGCCGTCATGGCCACAGGCTATCAGCGCGACCGCTGCCGACAAGCGCGATCATGCACAGGCGGTAGCATCGGCTACTACCCGGCCGTGCCCTGGACGCGCAATGATCGGGCCAGATAGCAGTGGGAGCCCAAGCAAATGGAGGCTCCATGACCATCCCCTTTTCGAAATCGCACATGTTGGCAAAGGCTGCGGCCATTGCACATCGCCACGGACAGGCAAAACTGCTCCTGTGCGGACAGCTGCTCACCATCAGCAGCCTGCGGGTCATCAATCCGACAGGCACGGTCGAGGCAAGGATGGCCGATGGCGGCACCCTGATCTTTGATGCGAATGATCCATTTGCGATCATCGCCGCTGGTGACACGCCAACCCCGGCATATGGAGAGGCAGCCTCTCCATATGCCCGCCAGCGCCACAGCCGAAACTGCGCGTCATGGTCGCCGCCATGGCGCGTTATTCCGACCCCGAAGCTGCAGCCGGCGAAGTGCTTCGCCTGGGCACGATCGCATCGCTCGATCTGGCCAACGCGACCTGCACCGCGCAGAGCGGCGACATCGTCACCGGCGATGTCCCATGGATCGCACAGCGCGCCGGCAATGTCCGCGCCTGGTGCCCGCCCAGTGTCGGCGAACAATGCCTGATCCTCGCGCCGGAAGGCGATCTGGCGGCAGCGCTGGTCATCGTCGGTCTCTATTCTGACGCCTGCCCGCCACCGTCCAGCGACCCTAATGTCAGCCTGATCAAATATCCCGACGGCGCGATCATCGCCTATGACCACGCGGCCCATGAACTGACCGTCACGCTACCCGCCGGTGGCGCCGCCACGATCGAGGCGCCCGGCGGCGTGACGATCATCGGTGATACCGGCATCGTCGGTGATACCCATATTGCAGGCAACCTCAATGTCAGTGGCACGATCACCGCAAACGAAGACGTGATCGGCGGCGGCATCAGCCTCAAGAATCACAAGCATGGCCAGGTGCAGGCCGGCAGCGCCCAGTCCGGAGCGCCTGTCTGATGGCGGGCATGGATCGCACTACCGGCGCTACGCTCGTCGGCATTGAGCATATCGCCCAGTCCATGGCCGATATCATCGGCACGCCCATCGGATCGCTGGTCGGTCGCCGTGAATATGGCTCGCTGGTCCCCGACCTTGTCGACCAGCCCATGACCGGCGCCAACATCCTGCGCATCTTCGCCGCGTCCGCCCTGGCCCTGTCGCGCTGGGAAGATCGCATCCGCCTGCGCCGGCTGCAGCTGGTCCCCGGCGACCGGCCCGGCGCCGCCTCTCTGTCGATCGAGGCCGAACGCAAGGGCGACATCGCCACCGCCAGCCTCTCCCGCATCCTCCTGCCCCTCATCCGCTGAAGAAAGGTCCATCCATGGCCACCACTGCATTCAAGCATGGCATCACCGTCACCGAAGTTGCCACCGGCGCGCGCACCCTGACGGCGGTCAGCACCGCCATCATCGGCTTGGTCGGCACCGCGCCCGATGCCGATCCCGCCGCCTACCCCCTCAACAAGCCGATCCTGATCAGTGACATCGAAGCTGCGATCGGCGACATTGGCGCGGAAGGCACGCTGGCTCGCTCGCTGCGCGCCATTGCCGACATCACCCGGCCCATCATCGTCCTGATCCGCGTCGAGGAAGGCGAGGATGCGGCCGAAACCGCCAGCAATGTGATCGGCACCGTCACGGCCGAAGGCGTCCGCACCGGTATGCAGGCCCTGCTGTCGGCATCGGCCGACGTCGGCGTGATCCCGCGCATCCTGGGCACGCCGGGCTTGGAGACGCAGGCGGTTACCACCGCGCTCGCCGTGGTGGCCAAGAAGCTGCGCGCCTTCGCCTATGCCCGCGCGATCGGCGCGACGGTCGCGGCCGCCACCCTCTACCGCGCCAATTTCAGCCAGCGCGAGCTGATGCTGCTGATGCCCGACTTCATTGCCTGGGATACCGATGCCAGCGCCAATGTCACCAGCTTCGCGGCCGCACACGCCATGGGCCTGCGCGCTTATATCGACGAACAGACCGGGCCGCAGAAGACGCTGTCCAATGTCGCGGTCGATGGCGTCGTCGGCCTGTCGCAGCCGATGCACTGGGATATCGAGGATCAGGACACCGATGCCGGCCTGCTCAATGCAGCCCAGATCACGGCGCTGATCCGCAAGAGCAGCGGTTTCTATTTCTGGGGCAACCGCACCTGTTCCGACGATCCCCAGTTCGTCTTCGAAAGCGGCGTGCGCGTCGCCCAGCTGCTGGCCGACACGGTCGCCAAGGGCATGGACTGGGCAATGGACAAGCCGCTGACCCCCAGCCTGGCCAAGGACATCATCGAAACCATCAACGGCCTGGGGCGCAATCTCAAGGCCGCCGGCGTCGTGCTGGGGTTTGAGGCCTGGTATGACGAAACCGCCAATCCGGTGGACAGCCTCAAGGCCGGCAAGCTGGTGATCCGCTACAAATACACGGTTCCGCCGCCGCTTGAGGATCTCGGTTTCTATCAGGAAATCACGGACGAATATTTCGCCGACTTCGCCGCCCAGCTGACTGAGGCCGGCTGACGCCCGCGCGCGCCCTTCTCTCCCTCTCGATCAAAGGAAAATCGCCATGGGCATGGCCCGCACCCTCAAGGACATGATGCTCTTCAACGAAGGCCTCGCCTATATTGGCGAGTGCAAGACCGTCACCCTGCCGCCGCTGACCCGCAAGATGGAGGAATGGCGCGGCGGTGGCATGGGCGGCGTCGCCGAAATGGACATGGGGCTGGAGGCGATGGAGATGACTTCCACCTTCGGCGGCCCGATGCGCGACATCCTGCGCCAGTTCGGCATCACCACCGTCAACGGCGTCTATCTCCGCTTTGCCGGCGCCTATCAGGATGACGACACCGGCGCGGTCGACAGTGTCGAAGTGATCGTGCGCGGCCGTCACAAGGAAATCGAGTTCGGCGACCAAGAAGTCGGCGAGGCCGGGGAATTCTCCGTCACCTCGGGCCTGGTCTATTACAAGCTGGTCTGGAACGGCCGCACCGAAATCGAAATCGACGTCCTAGCCGGCATCGAGATTGTCGATGGCGTCGATCGCCGCGCCGCCATCCGCAACGCCATCGGCATCTTCTGATCCCCCGGCCCGGCCGCGCGCCGGGCCGCCCTTCCCCTCGCACATAGGTTATCGCCATGAACGACAACGACACCGGCCCCATTTTCCGCACCGTCACGCTCGACACGCCCATTATCAAGGGCGAAACCACGATCGACACGCTGCAGCTGCGCAAGCCCCGCTCGGGCGAACTGCGCGGCCTTACCCTGGTCGATCTGGGCCAGCTCAAGGTCGATGCCCTGATCAAGATCGTGCCGCGCATCGCCGTGCCGACCATCACCGAAGTCGATGTGTCCAATCTCGACACCGCTGACCTGCTCGCCATCGGCACGGAAATCGGCGGTTTTTTGCTGCAGAAGTCGCATCGTGCGGATGCCCGCGCTCAGTAGATGACGCGATGGCGGATGTGGCGATCATCTTCCATTGGTCGCCCGACGTCATGGACCCGATGACGCTGCCCGAATTGATGGGCTGGCGCGAACAGGCTGCGAAACGGGCCAAGCCGCCCGAAACCGGGAAAAAGAAGAATGGCCGACCGTAATCTGCGCATGCAGCTGATCCTTGAGGGGCTGGACCGCGTCACCGCGCCCCTCAAGTCCATCACCAACGCGTCATCGGGCGCCCGCCGCGACCTGGCCGAAACCCAGAAGCAGCTGAAGGCGCTCGACGCCCTGCAGAAACAGGTGGGCGGCTACAAGGCGGCAGAAGGGCGCTTCGCATCCGATCATCAGCAGCTGCAGCAGACACAGGCCCGCGTCGCGCAGCTGCGCCACGAACTGGAGGCGACGGAGGCCCCCACCAAGAAGCTGCGCACCGAATTTGAAAAGGCGCAGCGCCAGGCGAGCACGCTGACCGACCGGGTCGATGCCGGCGGCAAGGAATTGCAGCAGCTGCAGCGCCAGCTGGAGGCTGCCGGCATCGATGTCGCTGACCTTGCCGCTCATGAGGATCGGCTGTCGAGCCGGGTCTATGATGCGAACAAGGCCCTCAAGCAGCAGACCGCGACCGTCGAAAAGCTGCACCAGGCCAACCGCAATACGCAAAAGCTGAACGACATCAGTGCGAAAGCGACCGGTGCGGGCCTGGGCATGATCGCCGCCGGCACCGCCGCCGGCCTGCCCGTCGTCGCGGCGACCAAGCAGGCGATGACGCTGGAAAGCGCGATGGCCGATGTGTCCAAGGTCACCAACATGACCCGGCCACAGATCGAGCAGATGTCCACCGACTTCCTCGACATGAGCGAGACGATCCCGGTGCCGGCCGAAGGCCTGGCCCAGATCGCGGCCGCCGCCGGCGCCGCCGGTGTCGGCATGGACAAGATGGGCCGGCCCATGGCCGACCAGCGCCAGCAGCTGCAGGAATTCACCGCCGACGCGGCGAAGATGGGCGTGGCCTTCGACATGACCGCCGATGTCGCGGGCGAAACCATGGCCAAATGGCGCACCGCCTTCGAACTGCCCCAGGATGGTGTTCGCGCGCTGGGCGACCGCGTCAACGCGTTGACCAACACCTTCGGCGGCAAGGCGGCGAATGTCACCGACATCATCACCCGCATCGGGCCGCTAGGGAAGGTCGCGGGCCTCGCCGCGCCTCAGATCGCGGCGCTCGGCTCCACGCTCGATTCGATCGGTGTGCCCAGCGAGGTCGCTGCCACCGGCATCAAGAACACGATGCTGGCCTTGACCAAGGGCGAAGCGGCCACCAAAAGTCAGCAGGGCGCGTTCAAGGCGCTGGGCCTGTCGGCCACCGATGTCGCCAAGCGCATGCAGACCGATGCAGCCGGCGCGATCGTCGATGTCATGTCCCGCATCGGCAAGCTGGATGCCGATCAGCAGTCGGGCCTGCTCACCCAGCTTTTCGGCTCGGAAAGCGTCGCCGCCATCGCGCCGATGCTGACCAATCTCGACGGTCTCAAGAACCGCCTGGCGCTGGTCGGCGATGAAAGCCGCTATGCCGGATCGATGCAGGCGGAATTCCTCAACCGCATCGGCACAACGGAGGGCGCGACCGGCCTCGCCACAAACGCCCTGTCGGGCCTTAACATCACCATGGGCAAGGCATTGCTGCCGACCGTCGTGAAGCTGGCGAAGCTTGTTCAATGGGCCGCCAGCGGCCTGCGCCACTGGGCACAGGAACATCCCGGCATCACCAAGGCGCTGATGATGTTCATGGGCATTGGATCGGGGCTGCTGATCGTGTTGGGTGGCCTCGGGCTGGCGTTTGCCGCCCTGAGCGCTGCCGCCGCGCCGCTCGGCATTGCCCTGGGGCCGCTGCTGCTGATCGTGGCGGCCATCGCCGCACTCGCCGCCCTGGTCTATGTCATCTATGACAATTGGGGCGCGATCGTGGGCTGGCTTGCGAACCTGTGGGAGACGATCCGCAGCAACACGGTCGCCGCGATCGGCGCCCTGGTCGATATCTTCCTGGGCTTCACCCCGCTCGGCCTGATGATCCGCGCCTTCATGCCGATGCTATCCTACCTGCGCTCGCTCGATTTCGCGGCGATCGGCCGCTATCTGATCGATGGGCTGATCGGCGGCATCACCAGCAGACTATCGGCGCTCAAATCCACCGTCATCAACGCGGCATCATCGGTGTCGAACTGGTTCAAGGAAAAGATGGGCATTCACAGCCCGTCGCGCCTGTTCGCTTCCTATGGTGACTTCATGATGCAGGGGCTGGAAGGCGGCATCATCGGCGGCCAGGCCGGCCCGCTGGGGCGCATCAAGACGATCGCCGGCGACATCACCCGCGCGCTGGCTGTTGGCGCTGCTGTGCCCTCTATCGCGGCGGCTGCCACGCCGGGCAGTGCCCAGGCGGGCGGCGGCCTTCCGGCTAGCCATGTCACCTATGCCATCACCGTGCAGGTGTCTGGCGGCGCGCAGGCGCAGGACATTGCCGACAAGGTGCGCGAGGCGATCGAGCAGATCGAGCGCGAACGGCGCGGCCGCGGCTTTGGCGACGAAGGGGATTATTGATGTTGATGGCCCTGGGCATGTTCATTTTCGACCTGCCGACCCTCGCCCATGACGAACTGCAGCGCCGCGCATCCTGGCGCCACGCCCGCAGCCCCCGTGTCGGCGCCCGCGACGCCACCCAGTTCGTTGGGCCGGGCGAAGAAACCATCAATCTGACAGGCGCGGTCTATGCCGAAATCACCGATGGCCGCGTGTCGATCGACGATCTGCGCACCATGGCGGCATCGGGCGAGGCCTGGCCGCTGCTCGACGGCACCGGCACCGTGTTCGGCGATTTCGTTATCGAGGCGATCGACGAACGTCATGCCTATCTGATGACCGATGGCCGCGCCCAGCGCATCGACTTCGTCATCGACCTCCTGCGCGTGGCGGAAAAGGACGAGGCGGCATGACGGATCGCATCGCCAATATCCCTGACTTTCGTGTCACGCTGGGCGATACCGACCTGACCGGCAGGATGCGCCCGCGCCTGGTGTCGCTCACCCTGTCGGAAAAGCGCGGGGACGAAGCGGACCAACTCGATATCGTGCTGGACGACAGCGACGGCGGCCTGGCCATCCCGCCCGAAGGGGCAACGCTGCGCCTCGCCCTGGGCTGGAAACAGGGGCGCGATGTGGCGCTGGGCCTGATCGATAAGGGCACGTTCAAGGTCGATGATGTCAGCCATAGCGGGCCGCCCGATCAGGTCCGCATTCGCGCCCGCGCCGCCGACTTCACCAGTGACATTCGCAACCGCCGGGAACAGAGCTGGCAGAATACCACTCTGGGCGCGCTGTTGACGGAGGTTGCCGGGCGCAATGGCCTCGCGCCGCGCATAGCCGCCGATCTGGCGTCGATCGCGCTGCCGACCATCAGTCAGAGCCGGCAAAGCGATATCGCGTTCCTGCGCCGTCTGGGGCGCGAAAACGACGCCGTTGCGACCATCAAGGACGGCAAGCTGATCTTCGCGCGCAAGGGCGCCGGCACCACCACCAGCGGCACCGCATTGCCCACCCTGACCATCCGTCGCAGCGCCGGCGACGGCCACAATTGGCAGCGGCAGAAGCGCGATGGCCAGGCCGGCGTGACGGCCAGCTGGCACGATCGCAAGGCGGCGAAGCGCCAGACGGTGACCGTGGGCGAAAAGGACGGCGCCAAGCGGCTGCGCAAGACCTTCGCGGATGAAGGGTCGGCGCGTCGCGCCGCGACCGCAGAACAGGCACGGTTGAAGCGCGCGCCGGCCACGCTCGACATGCGGCTGGCCCTCGGCCGCGCCGATATCTACGTCGATTTGCGCGCGGCCGTGACCGGCATCAAGGCGGGGATTGATGGCACCTGGCTGATCAGCGAAGTCATCCACAACCTCGACAATGGCGGCGGGTTCACGACTAATGTGAAGATGGAGAACGCCCCTTAGTCCAACGTTCCGGACAGGCGGCTAATGTTTTCAGTTGCCACCATCTCACGCCTTTGATTCAAGAGCGGAACGGCGTAGAGGCGCGCCCATTCTCAGGGAACAATCATGGCCGAAAACTCACCCATCGAATGGACCGACGCGACTTGGAACCCTGTCGCTGGCTGCAGCATTGCATCGGCGGGCTGCACGAACTGCTATGCTATGAGAATGGCAGCGCGGCTCGATGCGATGGGCGTTGAGAAGTATAAGGGCCTCACGCGAAAATCTGGCGGGCGGGCGAAATGGACAGGCGCGGTGCGCTGTGACGAGGCAACGTTGCTCGTCCCGCACAAATGGCGGAACCCCCGCAAGGTGTTCGTCAATTCCATGTCTGACATGTTTCACCCGGACGTCCCGGTGGAGTTCATAAGGCGGGTGTGGGACGTGATGGCAGCAACACCCCGCCATGATTATCAGCTTCTGACAAAGCGTCCCGATCGCATGCGAGACGTGTTGTCCAAACATGGCTTCAAGATTCTGCCCAATGTCTGGCTGGGCACCAGCGTCGAAGGACCGGATGTTGTAGACCGAATCGATCATCTGCGCAGAACACCTGCTGCTATCAGGTTCATCTCCTTTGAGCCTCTCATCGGACCTATCACCAACGCTAATATGGAGGGCATTGCTTGGGCGATCGTCGGCGGAGAATCTGGACCCGCCGCTAGGTCGATGCAGGAAGAATGGGTTTGGGCGATCGAACGGCTTTGTCGCCGCTACGACACAGCATTTTTCTTCAAGCAGTGGGGAGGCGTTAACAAGAAGGCTACCGGGCGTCTTCTTGGTGGACGGACCTACGACGAGATGCCGGTGTATATTTCCGGATGACGTGCTCAACGCCTCTCTTGATCAGCGATATGGCGTATCGATTGTTTGAGAGGCAATAAAGTTCGAAATAGTCATGCCCGTTGACAATGAGCGGCAGCGGATCGGACACATAGCAAAATAGCTTACCCAACCGCTTTCTGGCGAAGGCCGCTATGTCCTCAGGCGTCGCATGCCGACCTTTGCTCATGACAGGCTCACTTTCGAAGAGCGATGCCTGCGCCGGTTTTGCACTGTAGAACTCACCCTCCCAGTCGTCGCTCCCGAAGATCCGCGCGAGGGCACGGCGCTTTCCTTCATCAATTCCGCTTATGTCATTGGCAAGCTGGTGGATCACAGCGGCACGTGGAAACAAATACCACACGTCCACCTTTTCGGTAGCGGCGAGCACCTCTAGCGTCTCCCAATCCACGCTCATGCCGTAGGGATCGAGAAACACGACGGCCCGTTGACGCCCAGAGGTTGCGCCGCCCGACCACGGTTGCTGATTGAACAGCGCCCGAAGCTCAGTGTTCGCCTCGCCCTGTCGAACCTGAATGTCGTGCGGCCATTCGTCTTTGAGTTTTTCGAGCTGGCGCGCCCGCCCACGATGCTGCTCAGCGAACCAGTAGTGCGAAAACGGCGGATTGATCTTCAACGCCTTTCTAGCGCTTCCGTCGAAGATACGTTCAACATGCTCAATCGGGCTGTTCTCAAATATGTCGCCTTGCTTTAGCTCGGCATGCCGATCCCCCGTGCCCGCGAATGCATCGATATACCAAGTCTCGAAGCCCTTATTTTTCAAGGCATTTTGATAGAACCAAAGATAGTCGTTCAGCGCCTTTAGCTTAATCTCGGTCCAAACGCCGCCGAAGCGGTGAGCAACTCTTTTTCCGGCCATTATCGCGTGCCCTCATCACAAGCGATCAGTGCTTAGCCCAGCAAAGAAGCTTTCTGCTGATCAAATTCAGCCCGCGTAAGCAATCCGCGATCGAGAAGATCCGCCAGCTTCGCTAGCTCGTCCGCATTGGACGTTGGCGATGCTACGGATATTGGCAGCCTCGCGCGCTTGATACCAGCTTCGACCATTGAACGCAGCCGTTCGAAGTCTGCATTCTGCCTTTTGTTTTTAAAAAGGATGCTGTTTTCATCCTTCGTCGCGGCCATCAGTCCACCCCGGCTCTCATTCCCGCCCAATATCGAAAATTGGATGTAGCCCGATGTCATCAGACCGGCAGCTTTGAATTGGACAGCCGCGATACTTGCAAAGGGAATGCTCTTCGCGCCTTTCATGCCATGTAGACTGAATGACAGGAGCCCTTTCCGCCGTATGATGATGCCGTCATCGCTCACCTCGACTGATGCGCCATAGCCCTCGATTATTTCAGACATCATTCCCCCTATTGAAATAGCTCGATATTTCCAGATTGCATATAGCACTGGCCGTGATCTGAATCACACTATGTTCAAATATTTCGCACGTCACACCGCCTCATTCCGGCACAGAAACAGGAAAATTCCTGTCAGCACATTTACCGCTTTCCTACCCGGTCGCGCTTAGACAGAATAAGAACAAAGAGGGAACATTAAGGCGGTGGAGTTGAGCGGGCAGGCCATGAGATTGACGCCGGGATGTGATGATCATTGCGAATCATGCACCGTCAGATGCGCGACGGTGGCAGCGATCCGCGATGATCTGTGGCGTGAGATTGAACAGCTTCACCGCCTCCAAGCGATGCGACCGTCGCTTGATCGAGCGAGAGAGGCCCGCACGCTGCAAGACCAGTTGGCAGCCGTCGAGCAAGAATGGCGGCGGCTTCGTCCTTCGTCGCGCCTTCGGGAACCAGAACGAGCAAACTGCGGAACATATCGCGCAGGGCGACTTCACTAGGCAGGATCACGGGCAAGGTGATGCTGACGAAGGCAGGCCGTTGCGCTTCAATCTCGCGGGCTTCGGGTTCAGCTTCTTCGCCATTCAAGCCCGCCAGCTTCATAACCTCAGCGGGATCGACCTTATGCTGCGCCAAAACCGCCGCTACGCGTCGAGCAAAATCCAGCGGAAGCAGCGGCTTTTTATAACGGGACGACTCATAAGCGGAATAAGTGCCCAACGGCATATCGAGGGCGGAAGCCATGCCCCGCACAGACAATTTGGGCGAGGCAGATGCCCGCAAATCCCGCAATTTCGTGTTCACGCTAGTCATACACCGACCATGCGAAATTTTCGCACAGTTTTGGTTTGTAATTTACGGTTGACATTTGTCCGATATTTTCGGACACACTGCCTCATGGTTACGGACAAATCGATCTTCCAGCTTTTCGGGGGCATTCGGCCAATGGCCCGCGCTCTCGGAGAGGCGTCATCTAGTGTCGCAACATGGAAGCGCGTCGGCCGCATCCCGGCCGAAAAACAGCCCCATGTGCTGGCGGTAGGTTTCAAGCTGAGCCTGCCAATCACCGCCGAACATGTCGTGTTCCCCCTTGGCCGCCCGCACGCCGCCTACGCCGTTCTACCCCCGATGCCCGCGCCCGTCTTTTGCGAACAGCATACCGCTTCGCAATGCGCCGCGGCCGATCAGTCGAAGATCTAGATTTTCAGGAAGATGATCGGGCGGGTTACGCCACCCGCCCGATCGGACCGCCCTTGTACGGAGCAAGAACGGAATGAAGACGATCATCAAACTGCCGCCCCGTCGCAACCCGGCACCTGTGGAGCGCCCCAAAACCGCGATGGAGCGACTACGCGGCGCCTATAGCTTAAGCCAGTATCTCATTTTCGTTGTCGGCGCTTACGGCGTCCTGCTGGCGATGACCGCCATGGGCCGGGCAGGCGCATGATTGACATACGCACCCCGATGCAGAGCACCGCCATTGTTCAGTTCGATGGCATGTCCATGCCGCTCGACACCTTCATCGACTGCTATCGCCTGATCCGCGTGAACTCCTTCGCGCTGCCATCCATGGCCAGCAACACGCGGCTGGTGACGGTCGATCGCTGCGGCACGGTGATCGAGGATTGTCGAGCCAATCAGGTGGATTGGCACGCCTGCATCGCTTTCCGCCCTGTCGATGGCCAGCAGGAGCATGAGCCTTGCTTCGACTGTGGCACGTCGCCGGATGACCAGCAATTCTGCGAAAGCTGTATGGACGATATGGAGTATGGCTGGTGACGAAAGTCCGCGCGCCCCTCTCCTTCTCCCTCGCCATCACCACGGCAATCGGCCTGATCGGGTGGGACGCTGCCGGCCGCATCACGCGTCGCGCCAACCGCACCCTGCGCCACTGGAGCGAGAGCGACAAAAAGGGCACGCCGACGCTTGATCAGGCCATCGCCCTCGATCGCGCCTTCATTGAGGCCGGCGGCGGCTTTGCCCCGATCCTCGAAAGCTACGCACGGCAACTTGATGTTGCCCTGGCGCCATCCATGGCCTGCCATGCCGCGCTGGGCGACGACATCGCCGCCGTATCCCGCGAAACCGCTGACGCCATCGGCGCCAGCATTCACATCATTCAGCCTGGCGCGTCTCCGACCGCCGTGCACCGCGCCATTGCCGAAACAGAGGAAGCCGGCGTCCGCCTGACGCGCCTTCTGGTCCGGCTCAGATCATTCCTGGCCGGCAATGGTGCCGGCGCGGATAATGCGGGGGTACGCACATGAGCGAGGGCCAGAGGCCAACAACAAAAGTCAGCAGGGAACAGCCCCGCATGGCAACGGTGGACTGCCCGGCCTGCGGGCAACGCGCCTTCGCGCGCAACATTGGCAAGAAGAGCCTTCTCTACCGGGAGGTCTATTATCACTGCCTTGATCTGCGCGATTGCGGGCATGAATTTGTCGTCGGCATTTCCGCGTTGCGCACCATCCGCGCCTCGCGCTGGCCAAAGCCGCTTGAAACGCTGCCCATGACCACCTGGCGCGCCGCCGCCAACGATCGGGCTGCCAATGATGATGATCCGCCCAGCGAGCCCAACACTGACAGCATGAGCAGCTAAACCTGCCAGGCCGCACGGCCTGCTCTCCGGACCAAATCTGACCCATCCGGCACCGCCCCCGCTGCCGGAAACGCCCTCTCTTTGCCCGAACGACAGGAGTTTCCCTCATGTACCCCGCTCATCTGATGCAGTCCGCCACAGATACCCCGGTCATCCAGCCATGGGATTATGTTGCCATGCGCCGCAATGCAGCGGGCCTCTCCATTGAACAATTGGCCAAGGCGCTGGGCGGCAAGATATATGAACGTCACCTGCGCGCGATCGAGACGCCCGGCCTGCGGTTTCGGGAAATCGCCCCCCTGGCCCGCGCCATGCCGTTCAGCGCCACCATCTATCGACAGTTGGCCGACCTTCCACCGCATCAGCATCCCCGCCTGTGCCAACGCTGCGGATGGGACGCCTACACCGACCAGCCTGACAGCGACGGCGACCTTACCGCCTGGTCGCGCCAGGACGATGCGCTTTGCACCCGCTGCGAGCAGGCCGGCCGCCAGTGACACGGGCTGTCAAACTGCTCCTCATCATCGCCACCATCCTCGTCATGCCCTTCATCATCGCCTGGGCACTGACCAACCAGAAGGGAAATTGAACATGAGCACCGGCAACGTCGCGGCGGACCAGCTCCGCCTCCTCATCGAGCGCATCGAGCGACTGGAGGAAGAAAAGAAAGGCATCAGCGACGACATCAAGGACGTCTATCTGGAAGGAAAGGCCACCGGATACGACCCCAAGATCATGCGCCAGATCATCGCCCTGCGGAAGATGCCGCCGCATGATCGGCAGGAAATGGAGGCGATTCTCCAGACCTACCTGTCCGCGCTCGGCATGGAATAGCCGGCCGGCCCGATCGGCCTCTCCTCTGCCCTGCATATGGAGAGGCCCTCTTTCCCGATGCCACTGATTGATCCCGCACAGTTCAAAAAAGGATGAACCATCCCATGGGTCAGCACCGTCCCCTTGATCCCGCTATCGCGCGTATCGTCGAAGCCCTCGCCGACCTCATGGTCGATCGCGACATCGCCCGCCTGCGCGCCATCCCGCGCGCGCCTGTCGCGCCGTGCACGGCCAACGCGAACTGATGCAGTCATGACCGCAACCAACCGCCATTCAGCCCGTATCACGCGCTGCCTCGCCATTCTTGAGGGAGCCGCTAATGCAGGCGATGTCTGCCCCAGCAATGGGACGCTGGCCGATATGCTTGGCTATGCCAGCGGCAACGGACCGTCCGGTCTGGTTAATCTGCTGGAAGTGGCTGGCTTCATCACGGTCGAGCGCAGCCATTCTGGCCGCGTCGTCACGATCGTAAAGACCGGCAAGAAGACGGCCGGCATTGCTATCCCGCGCCGTGCCACCGATTGGACGGTCGATCAGGACGCAATCATGATGGACGCGCTCGCGCTGGAAACCGGCTTCACCGCCATCGGCCGCATACTCGGCAAGAGCAAAAGCGCCTGCATCAGCCGCTTCCACAAGATCACCGCCCAGATGGGAGCGCAGGCAGTCTGATGGGCCGGGTGCTAATTGCCTGCGAACGCAGCGGCATCGTCCGTCGCGCCTTTGAAGCGCTGGGTCATGACGCATGGTCCTGCGATCTTGAGCCTGCCGATGATCGCAGCAATCGCCACATTCGTGGGGACGTACGCGACCATTTGAACGAAGGCTGGGATTTGCTGGCTGTCATGCACCCGCCTTGCACCGTGCTGTGCAACAGCGGATCAAAGCACCTTTACATCAGGGGCAGGAAAGAAAACGGTCGGCACGAACCACGCTGGGCCGAACTGGAAAGTGCCGCCGCCTTCTATCGCACTCTACGCGATGCCCGCCAGATTCCGTGCCGCGCGATCGAAAACCCTGTCATGCATGGCCATGCCATCCGCCTGACCCGTCGCGGACCAACGCAGTTCGTTCAGCCATATTTCTTCGGTGATCCATTCTTCAAAAACACCGGCCTCGAACTGATCGGCCTCCCTTATCTGAAGCCGACCAAAATGCTCACCCCGCCTCGTCCAGGTACGGATGAACATAAGGCCTGGAGCCGCGTGCATAGGCAATCTGGCTGGGGCGCATCTGCAAAGGATCGTGCGCGGGTACGTAGCAAAACATTCCCTGGCATTGCCCAGGCGATGGCGGCGCAATGGCATCAATGCTTGCCCGATCCCCAATATGAGATGTTTGAGGCTGCCGCATGAAGCGCTCCAAGATTGCGCTCTGCGCCTGTCCAACATGCCAGCAGATGGACCGCGTCTTTCCGCACGCGGGCCGCCAGATCGCGATGTTTGCTGCCCCGAAAACCGACACATCGCGCAGCCGCAACCCGAAGGGCGCCAACTAAAGATGCGCACGATCCTCTACGCCCGTTTTTCATCGGATCTTCAAAACCCCCTCTCTACCGCTGACCAGCTGGCGTCGTTGAAAGAGCGCGCCGATCGCGAAGGCTGGACGATCATCGACAGCTATTTCGATGAGGAAATAAGCGGGCGCGCAGGCATCAGCGAAATGCAGCGCCCCGGTCTCAACGGGATGCTCGCGCGCGTCGAGCGGGGTGACGTCGATCAGGTTCTAGCCGAAGCTACTGATCGTGTGGCGCGTCACATAGGCGATGCCCATGCGGTTCGAGAACATCTGGAGCATTTCGGCGCTCGCCTGTTCACACTTGCCGATGGCCATGTCGATGAAATCACCGGCACTATCAAAGGACTGATGGACGCGCGTTTCCTCAAGGACTTGGCCGATCGCGTGCGCCGTGGCCAGCGCGGCCAACATAGCCGCGGCTTCAATGCCGGCGGCCGATCCTACGGCTACCGTGTCATCAAGCCCATCGACGCTGATGGTGAAATCGTGCGCGGTATCCTCGAAATTAACGAGGATGAGGCCGCTATCATTCGGCGCATCTTTGAAGAATCCATCGCCGGTGTCCCGGCCAGGGCGATCGTCAAAGCGTTAAATGATGAGGGCATACCCGCGCCCAGGGGCAAGCGATGGAATGTCAGCGTCATCCACGGCGGCCGCGCGCGCGCGAACGGCATTCTGCGCAACCAGCTCTATCGCGGAATCAAAATCTACGGCCGGTTCAGCAAGACATTTCACCCCAAAACCCGGCGCCGCGTATTGCGCCCCAATCCAATCAACGAATGGCGCTTCGTCGAGGTGCCGCACCTGCGCATCGTCACAGACGAACAATGGGCGCAGATCGAGACGCGCTATGCGGCATTCGATGGCAATATCCGTAAACAGAAGCGGCATCCCAAGCGCCTGCTATCGACCTTGGGCCGATGTGGCGAATGCGGAGGTGTGTGGACCGTCATCGGCCGGGAACGGTGGGGCTGCTCTACCTACAAAGCACAAGGCGACTGCACCAACAGCCGCTCGATATCGACGCCGCTCTATGAGGATGGCGTGTTGGGCCAGCTAAAGGCCGTGCTCCTGAATTCCGACGCCATTTCCTTGTTCGTTGAGCGATACAATGCCGGCATCCGTGCCCGCCAGTCCGAAGCCAAAATGAATCGTGCCCCGCTAGAGCGCAAGGCATCGGACCTTCGCGCCCGCGTTACCCGCCTGGTCGACGCGATCGCGGACGGCGCCGGCGAATTTCAGGAATTCAAGGACCGCCTTCACACAGCCAGAAAGGAACTGCGCGATGTCGAAAGTCAGCTGGCCCATCTGGCGGCCGACACACCAATCGAACTGTCGAAGGATGTCGCTGAGCGATATCGCGCCTACGTCATCGAACTGGACACCGCCTTAGCGGCCGAAGGCATGGCTCGCGAACGCGCAGCCGGCGCGATCCGCGCCCTCATTGAAACGATAACCTTGATCCCCAAAACCCAGGGGCGGGGTGTCGACATCCAAGTCACTGGCCGCATGGCCGAAATCATCAACCTCGCGAAGTGACCTGAGCATATATCTTTACGTCAGCGTCACTCCGGGGTCGCCATTTTTCTATCGGTTGTCAGTAAGACTGCTCCTTTACTTCATTTTCGCGATCCTCTGACGATCGAAAACGGCCAATTTCCGTCACTTTCGCTTTTTCGGGATTCACGAAGGCACCGTTTTGCGACCTCCGATGCGTACGCAATGAGATCCGACGATGGGCACAGAATGAAGCTCCGCGACCTCCCGTGGGCGCCGCTCCTCCGCCTTAAATTTAGAAATAGGCCTTCAACGGCTCGACGCCCGCATCATGGGCCCTAGCGTCAATCCGAGCCAGCATTTCGCGTTTTGCGGGGTCCGACTGCTCCCGTCGTTACGCATGGCATCGGTACGCTCAGGCGTATCGATGATGAGCTTCAGCGAATGGGCCACCGTGTTCGGCGACGCCAAAATGACCACGGCGCTCCTCGATCGGCTTACCCATCACTGCCACATCCTGGAGACCGGCAACGATAGCTTCCGCTTCAAGAACAGCTCTACCAAGCAGGCCAGAACCCAAAGGAGAAAACCACGGGTTGCCCCACCCGTGACACCCGAAACATAATCCGCAGACGGCTCACTTCTCGATGGAAATCAAAAAGATATGTTCAGACTGTTGTCGATGAACCCGCCGCCATGACGGCGCTCGTCATTGCCAAAAGCCCCGACACCTTCGCCGATGGCAACCATAAGGCGACGATTTTCGGCAACTATGCCTATGGCAACGCCATTCAGGGGCTGAGCCTCGTATTCGATCGCACGGCGGCACGCTGGGTTATGCCGAATATGAGAATGACGGTGCCACAGAACAGCTGACCTTAGCCGCACCCGGCCAGAACAACAGCGACTGGGCCGCTCTAGCCTTTGTCATTGATCCTGGCACCGTGCTGCGGCTGTATAATCTCACGTTGCCCAATGTCGATGCAGCCCTTGCAACGGCGCTCCCGCGCCGAGTTGCGCCGCGCTCACTACGCGTCGGAGCGGTCCCGGTGGGCTATGCGGGATTGGCGGACATCGCCTTCATCGCAATTGTTCCGGCGGCACTTAGGTTGCGTTGACAAAAGGGATTCCCAACCCGGTGAAGTTCTGATTCAAACCTTCCTTTTGGAAGGGCAGGCATGGATCGCGGCGACCTGAGCGACGCAGAATGGGATTTGATCGGGCCGCTGCTCCCACCCGAGCGTGGCAGGCATGCTCGACCGGCCCGAGATAACCGGCGCTATCTCAATGGAATGCTGCACGTCCTGCAGGTTGGCTGCCCCTGGCGCGACATGCATGAGCGCTATGGGAAATGGAACTCGGTCTACGTCCGGTTCCGGCG
>CAACXH010000410.1_pt1 | contig 23617 bp, 15 predicted proteins | sample 2275881 | NCBI WGS metagenome assembly CAACXH01 (sample SAMEA5312483, study PRJEB27640) | indoor metagenome | biome: indoor environment; feature: controlled; material: polymer antistatic dissipative epoxy resin | place: Italy | collected 2014-05-27 | reverse complement strand
CTCTGCGTGCTGGCCGATCTTGGCGCACAGACTCTGTTTGCGCCTTATGTGGTCAATACCGGGCTGTTCATGGATCTGCTCGGAGGCCTCGTCTTCATCGTCATCGTCAAGCGCTTTTATCTTTCGCCTTCGCAGAGGGGGCTGTCATGAAACGGCATTTCGCCACCGACGGCAAAGCGGTACTCAGGCTGCCGAGCCGCCTGCAAATCGGCATCGGCAATCTGAAGGCCGGCCTCGCGCTGATTGGATTGGCGCTGGTGCTCGCCGCCATATCCGTTAGCCTCGGCAATACTGAAACCGGTTTATTCGACCTTTTGCACGGCCTTGCCGGCGGGCATCTGGGCGACGATCAGGCCTATGCACTGTGGACGGTGCGGCTGCCGCGCATTCTGCTCGGCTTCATGGCCGGCTGGAGTGTGGCATTGGCCGGCGCCATGCTACAATCCGTTGCCCGCAATCCTCTCGCCGATCCAGGCCTGTTCGGTCTGAGCCAGGGGTCGATGACCACCATCATGCTGCTTCTGGTGCTGGTGCCGGCCGCGCCAAAAACCATGGTAGCGCTTGCGGCCGTCGGCGGCGGTCTGGCAGTGGCCTTCCTCCTGATCGCCCTCGTTGGACGTGAACGCTCCAGCGGACTTGCCATTCTGCTGATGGGGATAGCGATAGAATCCGCCCTTTCATCCGTCTCCTCCGTGCTTTTGCTCTACACGCCGGCGGAAATTTCACTTTCACTGGCCGACTGGATGGCGGGTTCGCTGTTTCAGGCAAGCTGGTCCACCAATCTCGTTTTTGCGCCCCTCTTTGCCGCAAGTCTCGCCGGCATCTTTCTGCTCGGTCGGGCACTTGCGGTCTTCGATCTCGGCAACGAGATGGCCATGGCGCTTGGCGAAACCATCAGGCATTCGCGCCCGCTCGTCATCGTTTTCGCGGTCATCCTCAGTGCCTCATCCGTCACCGCGCTCGGCCCGCTCACCTTTCTCGGCGTCATAGCCCCGCATCTCGCCACTTTCGTTTCGCCCGCCGTCGGCCGCGCCAGGCTTTTTCTCTCCGGGCTCACCGGCGGCATATTGGTGGTAACCGCCGATACGCTGTCGCGCGGGTTGGTGGCTGATACGCCGATGCCGATCGGCCTTGCACTGACGCTGATCGGCGTGCCGCTTTTCATCCTCACGCTGCGCCTGCAGGCGCTGCGCAGAACCAACAGCCATTGAATGAACTGAATAAAGGGAATGCCATGCGAATTGCCATCCTACTCGCCGCCTTTCTGGCCGCTGGAACGAGCCTTGCGGCCGAGCGCAGCGTGACCGATGCCGCCGGCCGCACTGTCTCCGTTCCGGAAAAGCCGCAACGCATCGTCGTCATGCATGAGCCGCTCCTGGGCGTGCCGCTGATGGATCTCGGCGCCAATGTGGTTGGCGCCTATGGCCGCAATAGCGACGGCAAATTCGCCACCGCCGTCGATTTTATCGATACCGTCCTTGGTGAAGGCCGCACGAAACCCAAAGGTTTTGGCGCTGTCGGCCAGATTGATCTTGAAAAGCTGCGGGCGCTGCAACCGGATCTGATCGTGGCAACGGAAATGGATGGCGGCAAGGCCGAACAGCTTTCCACCGTCGCCCCCGTCTATCTGCAAAAGGTCAGCACCGGCCATGCCTATGGTTTCAGCGTGGAGGAGAACCTTGCCGGTCTCGTGGGACGGAGCGACGCTTTCGCCGAACGCCGGAAGACCTATGACACCAAACTTGCCGCCGTCAAAAAGACGCTGGGCGAAGATGTCAAAGGCAAGACCTATCTGGCGATCCTGCTGACCGATCAGATCAATGCGGTTGGCGACATGTCCGGCGCGGTGCAGGCACTGGAGGATCTGGGTTATGCCCGGTTAAAGATCGATAACGCCGCCTCTTCCGGCGGACTTGGCTCCACCCTCACCATGCCGCTGAGTGCCGAGGCTTTCGGCAAGCTCAATCCTGATCTGCTGGTGGTGATGAACAGCTATACGAGCCCTGCGCGGGGTGAGGCCGGAACGCGCGCGGCACTGGAAAAGATCATTCCCGGCTGGGAACGTTTCGTGAAACCGGCCCGCGAAGGCAGGATCGTGTTCCTCGATTCCACCAGGGTCACGACGCCTTCCATTCCCAGCGCCCTGCACACGCTGGACGCGGTGGAAGGCTGGGCGGCCCGCCCCTGATTTTCTCGAAAACGGCGAATACCGGCGCGTACTTCATGCGCCGGCTATAAACTTGAGTTTTTATGTAAAGTTATATTGCGACAGCCGGAAGCGCCTGTTATGGTTTGCACATCTTGACGCAACGATGCCGGATTATCGCGCCGGATAACACTTCCGATTAGCGATCATCCCGCACGCCGATCCGGGACAGCGAGACAGCCGAACCCGTCGGCAACATCCCACGAAAGACAACAGCATGAGCATAACCGACAGCATTGAAACCGCCGTTCCGGACCGTACTCCGAAACGTCATCGCCACGCCGTCAAGCTGCGCTGCCTCGATGTTGCGCGGGTGGAACAGCTCAGCCGGTCCATGGTGCGCATCGTCCTCACCGGACCGGAACTGGAGGGTTTTGCCAGCTTCGGTTTTGACGACCACGTCAAGATGTTCTTCCCGCTTCCCGGCCAAACCGAGCCGAACCTGCCGGTGATCGGCCCGAACGGCCTTGAATTCCCGGAAGGCGCGCCGCGCCCGCTAGCGCGCGATTATACGCCGCGCAGCTTCGATGCCGAAAAGGGCGAACTCGCCATCGATTTCGCCACCCATCATGACGGCCCCGCCAGCAACTGGGCAAAAGCCGCCAAAGTGGGCGACAGGGCGTGGATTGCCGGTCCACGCGGCTCTTTCACCGTTCCCTTCACCTATGACTGGCATCTGCTGATCGCCGACGATACCGGCCTTCCTGCGCTGGCCCGACGGCTTGAAGAAATGCCTGAAGGCACACGGGCCGTGGCGCTGATCGAGGTCGAGACGGATGCGGACCGCCTGGACATCGCCACCAAGGCTGACGCTTCGATCGTCTGGGTGACGCAAAACACCACAAGCGGAACCGATCACGACGCATTGACGGGCGCGCTGCGCAAGCTCGATCTGCCGAAGGGCGATTTCTTCAGCTGGGTTGCCTGCGAATCGAAGACCGCAAAGGAGATTCGCGCCCTCCTGATCGAAGAATTCGGCGCAAACCCCAAATGGACACGCGCCTCCGGTTACTGGCGGCGGGGCGCCAGCGGCGTGCACGATCATTTCGATGAATGAACCGGCAATCACGTCGAGTGTGATGCGGGAGGCGGGAACGATGCTGACGGACCTCAAGGCCCTTCTTGCCAGAGTTCTGGAGGATGAGGTGCGCGATATCGAACCGGGGGACAACCTGTTCGGTCATGGGCTTCATTCGCTTGCCCTCATGCGCCTCATCCCGCCGCTTTCGCAGCTTGCCGGAACGCGTCTCGACTATGACGACCTGGCCCGGCAGCCCACGCTTGCCGCCTGGCAGGCGTTGATCGAACGGGTGCGCGTGGAAGGCTGATCCCCGCCAACAGGATTTTTCGCGCCCGGCGCGATGTCCCTGAACATTTCCCAGAACATGTCCAAGGAGAGGACCATGGCCGCAGACAATACGCGTATGCTCGCACGTCGCATCGAAGAAAGCTTTGACAGAGGCGACGCAGCACCGCCGAGCCAATACGAAGAGCGGATCTGGTTTAAGCAGTTTCAGGATCCCGATCAGGTCTTCCGGCATCTTCTCGCCTACCGCATCGGCGAAGAATGCGACCTGTTGCGCCTGACCGCAGCGCTGAAGACGATTTGCGAGGCCTGGCCCGAGCTTCGCGCACGCTTTGCCTTCGGAGAGGAAGGCGCCCTTTCAAAAAATATCGAAACCCTGTCCGCATCCGATGTGCAATTGCTGCAGGTGCCATCATCAGCAGAAGCCCTCGCCCTTCTGCACGACCTTCAGGCACGGCCCTTCGATGCCGAAACCGACCCGTCCTTCCAGGCGGTGGTACTGTTGAATGAAGGGGAAATCCTGCTGGCCTTTCTGGTCCACGGCCTGCTTGGCGAAGTTCTCTCGCCAAAGATATTGCTGGATGGCATTTCCGCCGCCTATGCCGGTGAGACACCGAAGCCGCTTTCCGCTCGCAAGCTCGAAGATGGTGGCATCAATCCGCTTCCACTCGGCTGGCTGCAGCGCCCGGTCTCCGGCTCAGCCGTCGTGGCGTTGCGGCAAAACAGGCTGGAGAGGCCGGCAAGCCACAGCCACGGCGTCGATCTTCCCGCCACCCTGCTCGGCCTCAACGGCTCTACTGCGACGAATGCGCTTCTGGCGCGTGCCGGTGCGCGTTTCGCCCTGTTCCTTGCCGCGAGCGACGGTCCGGAAACCGTGATGCTCCGCCTGCACCCCGACGCCCCCACACCACCTTCAGCGGAGGCTGCATCACGGATATCGATCTCGCGTCACCAATCGCCAGAACAGGCTGAAAAAGCCGTACTGGCGGGACTGGAACAGCGAAACGACAATGATGACGAGCCCGCCACCTTCACACTTCATGCGCTGGCGGCACCCGTTCAGCCCGTATCGGAGCATGGCCTCCAGTTCGAACCCCTGCTCCTGCCCTCCCTGCAATCCGGTCTCGGCCTGACGCTTGCCGCCGGTCCGACAGCCGCCGGTGACATCCGTCTCGAACTGACCGGCGGTAAGGAAATGTCGCCGCATGCGACGGCCTTCCTGCTGGAGCGTTTCGTCAGCCATCTCGAAGGCGGCGCAGATTTTTCCGCCATCGTACCTCAAAATGCCTCCGCAACCCCGGAGCAGGCGGCTCGCCTATCCACCGGCCTTGGCGATGACGCCACCACCGCGACCATCCTCACCGAATTCCGCGAGGCGCTTGCCTCACCTGATATGGGGCCGGACGACGATTTCTTCGATTTTGGCGGTCATTCGCTGATCGCCACCCGCATCATCGGACGTCTGCTCAGCAATCACGGCATAGAGCTGCGTTTCAACGACCTTTTCAGCTATCCAACCGCAGCCGCGCTCGCTACACAGGCGACCCGCCTCGAAACTGCAGCGCCCGCACATGCGCAAGCAACGGAAACCGGCTCGTTGACCGCGCCGCTTTCTCTGGCGCAGATGTCGCTCTGGAAGGCCTATGCCGCCTTCGGTTTCGGCGACATATTCAATATCCCCTTCGCGCTCGATTTCCTTGGTCCCGTCGATGAAAACGCTTTCGAATGCGCCTTCCTCGACATCATCGAGCGCCATCCCGGCCTGCGCACCCATTTCTACGTCGAAAACGACACGGTTCTTCAGAAGATCGTGCCGATGCATGACCTGCCCGGTTACAAATGGTTCTGGACCAGTGAAGAAAGCGAAGGTGTGGACCGGCATGCGGAAGCCGGCTGGCGGTTCGATCTTGAGCGTGAACTGCCGATGCGGCTGCGTTTCCTGCGTGATGCGCAGACCGGCAGGCAGGTGCTGTCCTTCCTCTTCCATCACATCGTGCTGGACGAATGGTCAGTGAACCTGATGATGGACGAACTGACAGAAGCCTACCGGGCAAGAGCGGCGGGCAAGGCCCCGATCTTTGCAACCAAACCTGCACCCTTCCATGAATTCGCCAGAAAACAGGTGGCCTCAGGCGTCAATGCCGACCACCTTGCCTATTGGACCGATATGCTGCGGGATGCGCCGAAAGGCCTTACCCTCAACGGACAGGCTGGCACGCTGCACGAGGCACCGCAGGACGAAGCACCGGCGGGCGGCTGGGTCGAATTCAAGCTGGAAAAACACGTCAGCGACGGACTTTACGCCGTTGCCAAGCAGAACAGCGCCTCGCTGTTCAACGTGGTTTACGCCGCCATAGCCGCATCGCTGCGTCATCTTGGCGGATTGAGCGATCTCGTGGTCGGCACCTCGGCTTCGGGCCGCACCGATAGCGGTTATTTCGATACGATCGGTTATTTCACCACGGTCGTCGCCCATCGCATGCGTTTCGACGAGACCATGACCATTGGCGACCTGATTTCTTCGGTGAAGAACACCATCAACGGCTCGCTGGAACATAGCGAAATCCCGATCGATCTCGTCGAGGAGGCGCTTGGTATGACGCCGGGCCGCGACCATCTGTTCGAGGTCTTCATCCAGATCCACGCCAGGAACAAGCTGAACGGCACGCTTGCCGGACCGGAAGGCAAGCCGGTGGAGTTCCGCCAGATCGACCCCGACAAGCACGAATCCATGCTGGGGCTGCAATTCGAGGTGATGGAAGAAATGATCGGCGGCGAGCGCTCAATTCGCGTGCTGATGAGCTACCGTTCGGACCGCTACGGCCCTGAAGATGTCGAGCGGCTGCGCAACACCACCAGCGGCGTCTTCAGCCGCTTTGCCGAAGCCGGCGCTTCGAACAGGGTGTTGACGACGCTCGCCTGAGCTGGATTTGTGCGAGGAAAACCCGGCTTTGCGGCGCAGAGCCGGGTTCAGTTCGTAGACGAAGTCCTGAAAGCCCGTTTCCGTCATGCTCGGGCCTGTCCCGAGCATCTGCAACGCCTCGATTTTATTGGACGTGATTAGATCCTCGGCACAGGGCCGAGGATAACGTGGAGTATAGGGAAAGCGTTGTCGGCCTTCCCCTCAAACCGCCAGACGGACGCTCGAGGACGCCTCTTCCGCTGCAAGCGTCAGCGCCTCTCCCTGCAGCATGGCATCGAGGAACACTGGCAACTCCTCCCGGTAGCGGGCGAAATCCTCGGCCTCCGTCAGTGCAGAATCCGCATCGATATGCAGGTTCAGATCGCTGCCGTCATCCTCGCCGCGGAAGGTGAGATTGAAGCCGTCTCCCGGACCATTGGCGAGAATATGCCGCGAGACACCGAGCCCGGCAAAGACCGGCGCCCTGAAGGGCAACACATTGATGAGCGGCGAAAAGAAGAAGCGCCGGCCCTTCGATATTTCCCGGTCGGCGGCAATCTGCTCGATGCGGTAACGGCCATGCAGGCGTTGCCTGCGCAGATTGGCGGCGTTGCGTGCCAGAAATGCGCTCACGGTTTCCTGCGGTTCGATCGTGAGATGGAAGGGCAAAATATTGACGAGCATGGCCGGCATATGCGCACCGACGCTGCCCCAACGGCTCATGAAAGGCAACCACAAGGTCAGCACGTCACGGTCCGGACGGGGTAAAACCCGGTGCAGATAAAGGCCGGACAGCAGCACCAGAAGGTCAGGCCAGCCGATTTCCAGACGGCCGGCTATCTGCTGTAGCCTCGTGCTGAAACCCTGCGGCAAGGCCGCATCGGCATGCAGGCCGCCGCCGCCATAATCCTCGCAATCCTTGTCCAGCACGGGCAGATCGGCGGATGCGACGAGATAGGCCTCCCAGAAATCACGATCCTTCTCGAAACGGCGGCTCTGCCTGTAGGCATCTTCTTCGGCGAGGAAACTGGCGAAGGGGTGGAAATCCGGTCCCGCTTCGCCCTTGCCGCAATAATATCCGTAAAGCTGGCCGCAGCGCTGCTCCACCAGCGTCAGCCCATAGCCATCAACGACGATGTGATGGGCGCGAATATACCAGAGGTAACGATCATCGGAGATGCGGAAGAGAAGCTGCGCGGAAAGCCTGTCGGTTCTGAGGTCCAGCTTCGCCTCCACATCGACGTTCATGCGTCGCAGCGCCTCTTCAAAGGGCGCCGGATCGGTGCGGAGATCGACAAGCTCAACCACCGGGGCATGGCCGGCATCGCAGCATTGCTGCGGCGTCTCGCCATCCTCACCGATACGAAAACGGATCGACAGAACCTCGGATTCGCGCACCGTGCGGGCGATCGCCTGAAGGAGCGCGCTTTCATTCACCGCACCCGAAAGATCGATGTAGTGGGCGACCGTGGAAACCGGCTCGTCGGGATGGAAGGAGAACTCCTCCCAGAAGTCGAGTTGCGGCTGGGTCAGCGGAAGCCAGCCGCCGGCAGGATCGATATGCGCCATCTGTTTTTCCTTGAACTATTCCTGTTGTCGGATGCTGCCCGAAATGCCTGGGTTCAGGCCGCTTCCGCAGCCAAAAGCGAAAGCACCTGCCTGGCATTGCGGCACCGCAGGAGCTGTTGTGGCGTCAGTTCCACACCGAAAACGGTGTGGATTTCCGCTGAAACGGTTTTCAGATGCGATGGCAGGAGGCCGAGTGCGAGCAGGTCGCTGCTCGCATCCACATTCCCCGGCTTTTTGCCCAGCACACCGAGATAGATATCCAGCACCCGGCGGTCGTCCTGATTGACGGCAGGGACGGCGACTTTCGCCGGTTCCGCGCCAACAGCGGCTCCCATCAGCAATTCGCGGGCGCGGCGGCGATCCGGCTTGCCATTGGCTGAAAGCGGTAGATCGTCAACCTTGAGAAACCGGCCGGGTACATGCGATTCCGGCAGATGGCTGCGGGCGAAATTGCGCAATTCAGTGGAGGGGAGTTCAAGGCCGGGTGCTGTAACATAGAGCACGCCGATGGCCGCCTCGCCTTTTTGTTCGACGCCGTAATCCACCACCAGCACCCGCTGGATGGCAGGATGACGGATGAGTTCGTTTTCCACATCCGGCAGCGAGACGCGCACGCCGCGCACCTTGACGTAACCATTGACCCGGCTCGCAAACATGATCTTGCCATCCGGCCGATAACGGCCGCGATCTCCGGTGCGGAAGGCACGTACCGGCTTGCCTTCCGGATCATCCACCGTGGCGAAATCCGTCTGGGTGATGGCCCCGTCCTCCAGATAACCGATCGCCACATTCACGCCCACCGTATGGATGCGGCCAACGACACCGGGAGGGCAATGCTGGCCCCGATCATTGAGGATAAAATAACGATTGGCCGGCAGGGGATGGCCATAGGGGATGGCCGAGACATCCTCCGCAACGATCTCGTGCCAGATGCTCCATATCGTCGTTTCGGTTGGGCCGCCGAGCGATATCAGCCGCAGATCGGGCTTCAGCCGGCGCAGTTCTTCGATGATCATGGGTTTGATGTAATCGCCGCCCTGCGCCACGAGCCGGAGCGAAGCAAGCTGGTCGCCACGGCGGCACGACAGAAGCATTTCGAGGATGGCCGGCACCGAGCACCAGAGCGTCACACCGTGTTCGGCCACCAGCTCGTTCCAGCGGACCGCATCCTTTTCCTCGCCCGGTTCCGGCAGGACCAGCGTCGCACCCGCAGCCAGCGCGCCGAAAACATCGAAGACCGACATGTCGTGGTGCAGCGGCGTGACCGAAATGAACACGTCTTTTTCCGTCACCGCCCATTCCGCAAGCGTGCTGCCAATGACATTGGCAGTGGCGCGGTTGGAAAGCACGACGCATTTCGGCTTGCCGGTGGTGCCTGACGTGTAGAGATAATAAGCCGGCTCTTCGCTGTGGGACAGCGCCGCCATCTCCGCCGTAGCAACGGGCGTTCCCACCGGTGCGGGCGTGGCGAACAGCACCGCGGGATCGACAGCTTCAAAGCCCTGCGGAACATTGCGGGCGACGATGATGGCCGGGCGGCAATTTGTCAGCAGATAGTGCAGACGGTCTTCCGGCGAGCCGGCATCAACAGGCACCCAGATGGCGCCTGTCAGTGCTGCGGCGAGTGTGATGGCCGTATGTTCAGGGCTGCGTGGCAGGCACACCGCCACGACATCTCCTCGGCCGATATTTCGGGCCTTGAGGCCTGCCATTGCCCCAGCCACCATCTCACCGAGTTCACCGTAAGAGATACGCCTTTTGCCGCTGACGAGCGCGGTGCGCGAAGGATCACTCTCGAAAAGATGCGCGGCGATCCGTTCCAGAAAAGACGGGCAGACGAAGCTCCGCTCGTCGCTATTCAGCCGATAATGGGACAGGTCGACAATATCTCGCGCATTGAAAGAGTAAGCGCCGTTGTCCGTGATCGCGGCAATCGTGCGCTCGATGGCGGCGAGAATATTCCCGACCATCGCGGCATCGATCGCCTCTTCGGCATAGTCGATATCGAGGACGAGATCACCCTGCGGATTTTGTGAAAAGCGGAAATCCAGTGCCACCTGCGGCGTCTGTGTGAGACCGTCCGTCCAGCGCATGGTCGATTCGGGCGACAGCGTCGGCCAGCTCAGGCCGTTGGTGATGACCACTGGCAAGGCGAGCCCGCCCGCATTGGCGTTGAGAAGCACACGATTGAGATCGATGCCGGAAAAAGCAAGGTGGTTCAGCCCTTCCAGCACATCCGTCTGCAGGCCTGCCGCCCGCTCGGCAAAATTGCCCTTGGCTCCATCCCATTTGACCGCGATGAAGCTTGAGCGATTGGCAAAAGCTCCTTCCACCTGCGGCGCAACGGGAATGCCGACAACAAGCGCGCCCTCGTTCAGCCAGAGCGACAGCACATCGAGGATCACCGCTGTCAGTGCCGAGTTCTTGAACAGCCGCTCCTTTGCGCCAATGCGTGAAAAGGCGGCGAAGCGCTGCTTTTCCACAGTCAGGCTTTGGCGGCTGTAGCGCGAAACGGAAATGGTTTCGAGCGCTGCCTTCCATGGCAGTTGCGAGGGCACCTCGGCATCTTTTAGCTTGTCAGCCCAATAGGCGGCGTCCTCGGCGCGAGCCGCCGCGATATCCGCGTGCGGCGTGGCTACAGCACCAGCGGTCTCCAAGGGCAGAACGCCGTCGAAAAGTTCCGCCGCCAGGCTGGCGATGGCCCGCCCGTCGAGGATGAGCGCATCAAAACGCAGGAAGGCCGCGACACGGTCAGCCGTTGCCTCACCCACCGGCAGGCGGAAGATCGTGACCTGCCAGGGAGAGGCGGCAAGATCGAAATGCGCATGGGAAAAATCACGGCGCACGGCGTTCATCCGCGCTTCCGCATCGGCAGGAGACAGGGCGGAAAGATCAACAATATCAAGGTTGATATTCGGCTCGTCGCTGACGACCTGCACCAGACGCCGCTCGTCGATGCGGGTGCGCAGGCTCTCATGTCGCTCCACCATTGCGGCGAGACGTGACTGAAGCAGGGCCGGGTTGATGCTGCCGCGATATTCGCGAAACTCCTGCATTGCCACGCCGCTGAGCGGCAGATGGGTGCCACGACCAAGAAGATAGGCCTGTTGCAGGGGCGAAAGCGGACGTTCCATCAGTTTTCCTTTTGTCTCGGCTGTGGCTCTCGGCACCTGTGCGCCGAATCGCTGCGCATTCGCGTAAACGAGATCGGGGCTGGCAGCCAGTTGGCGAAGAAAGGCAGTGTAGGTTTCGAACAGGGCGCGCAACCAGCGTTCCGGCAAGGCGTCCAGCCGCACATCCCAGTTGATCAGCAATCCGCCATCGAGCGCCGCGACCTGCGCATCCAGTGCGACCCCCGGCCCCTGCGAGACGGTGTGGACCATCTGACCGAATACCCGCCCAACCTTCTCCGAAAACAGCTCTCCTCCCGCCAGATCGACACCGGCGGTAAAGACGACTGGCGAGTTCTGCAAACTACCGCGCAGACGGGATAGGTCACGCATGACGCTGACGCCCGGATAGGATTGATGGGCAAGACGGTCGTTCATCCCGTTGAACAGCCGTCGGAGCAGCGCTTCGAGGCTTTCATCCGGCCTGATATCGATGCCGAGCACCAGCACATTGGAAAATTCGCCGACGATGCCATCGACCCCTTCCACCAGCGGCGTGCGCCAGAAAGCCGGGACGGAGAGCCTGAACTTTTGTGCCTGTGTCGCCTGCGACAGCGCCACGGCGAAAATACCGAGCAACAGGGCCGATGTCGTCACCGAGCAACGCCGCGCCGCCTGTTCCAGACTGCCTCGTTCGGCCGCTGAAAGCATGGTGGCAAAGCGATCCGTGTGAACGACACGCGTAGCGTCATTGGGAAAAAATGGCAGCGGCGGCGCATCAGGAATATCCGCAATATGTTGCCGCCACCACGACCGGTCCCTTTCACGCAGGGTCCTCTGGTGCGGATCGGAGGCAAGCTGCTTCGCCCAGTCGAAAAAGGATGGCGTCACCTCTCCCGATAGCGTGGCTTCGTCTTTTCCTTCACCCTCTTCGTAAAGCCGGGCAAGGTCCTCCATCACGATCCGGACGCTGGCCGGATCGATCGCCAGCATGTCGGTGTCCACATGCAGCCGGCTGCGTCCCTGCGGTAACAGGCTGAGCGAGATCGCGGCGGGTGAGTCATTGCGCAGATCGGTTTGTCGATGGCTCCAATCCCGCCGTTTTGCCTCGAGCCGGTGCACAAGCGCCTCCGAATCGAGCGCGGTCAGATCCTCTACATCAAGGCGGAGCGGTCTGCCGGCAGGATCGACGGATTGACGCCCTTCCGCATCGATCCTGAGGCTCAGCATGGGGTGACGCCGGCAAAGCCTTTCGACCGCAACAGCCAGTCTTTCCACGTCAAACGCCCGCCCCTCGAACTCAAGATAAAGATGGGGCGTAACTTTTCCGAGTATCCCATCCGCCTCGCGTCCGACCCAATAGGCCACCTGCATCGGGGTTAAATTTAGCATGTGAGTTTGCACCGATTGACAAAACATGATTATCATAATCAAGTATATGCCATCGTCAACCACTCGAACAGGAGGCATCCCATGAAAACGGGAGCACTCAGGACGAATGACGTCGAATCCGACGAAATTACTGATTTTAATAGAGAATTTTTATTCACCTCCGGCACGGGGCAATTGCGGGCCGAAGGGATTCGCGAAAGGATAACCCTTCCAGCCCGCGGTGGCGAAGACATGGAAAGCCCTTTGCAGCAGGCGATTAAAGGCGCTTTTGAACGGGCACGCCGGGCCGGACAGGACAATCCGATCGCCATCGGCGCAATCCCCTTCGATGTCAGCGAACCATCATGCCTTTACATCCCCAACAACTATGAGTGGAGTCCGCGCGACGCGGTTCCGGTTGCCACTGATTCGGCCATGCCGGCGCTTGTCGGCCAGAACAGCCTGCCGGACGAGGCTGGTTTCAAACATGCCGTCGAGCATGCCATTCTCAATTTCCGCCATTCCGAAGTGCGCAAGGCGGTGCTTTCCGTCATGCGTGAACTGACCTTCGCCTCCGAGGTCAATGTCGAGAGATTGCTGGCCAGCCTCGCCAAGCAGAATCGCGAGGGTTACCAGTTCCGTATTCCGCTTCCGGATGGCGGCGACCTGATCGGCGTCAGCCCGGAACTGCTTATCCGCAAGCAGGGTGAGAAGATCATCTCGAACCCCTTGGCCGGATCGGCAAAACGCATGACCGACCCGGTGGCGGACAAGGCCAATGCGGACCGGCTTTCGGCATCGGAAAAAGACCATTATGAGCATAGCCTGGTGATCGAGGATATCCGCTCGCTGCTTTCGCCATGCTGCGCGGAACTCGACGTTCCGGAAAAACCCTCCCTCATCAATACGGCCGCGCTCTGGCATCTTTCGACGCGCATCGAAGGCCGCCTCGCCGATCCCGAGACCAACGCGCTGCAACTGGCGTGCCTGCTGCACCCGACACCGGCCGTTTGCGGTTTCCCGACCGAGCGCGCCCATCGCCTCATCCGTTTCGTCGAACCCTTCGAGCGTGGCCTGTTCACCGGCATGGTGGGCTGGACGGATGCCCAAGGTAACGGCGAATGGGTAGTGACAATCCGCTGCGGCACCGTGCAGCGCCAGACCGTGCGGCTTTTCGCCGGCGCCGGCATCGTGGAGGCCTCGGAACCCGAATCCGAATGGGCCGAGGTGCAGACCAAGCTCAAAACCATGCTGAATGCCTGCGGTCTCTCCGCCTGAGCACGACCGAACTTTCCCGGGGACAAACCATGACAATCGAATTTTCACGCTGGCCCGACGATCTGGCGCGCCGATACCGCGAGCGCGGCTATTGGATCGACAGGCCATTGAGCCGCATCCTCGCCGAACAGGTGCAACACCGGCCGGATGCAACGGCGCTGATCTGCGGTGATCGCCGCTTCACCTATGCCGAACTCGACCGGCAATCCTCCAATCTCGCAGGCCATCTTGCGGCCGCAGGCATCGGCAAGGGCGATACCGCGCTGGTGCAATTGCCTAATATCGCCGAGTTTTATCTCGTCTTTTTTGCATTGATCAAAATCGGCGTTGCACCCGTCAACGCGCTCTTCAGCCACCGTCGGCTGGAAATGACCTCCTATGCAGAACAGATCGCGCCAAAACTGGTGATTGCCTCTCGCAGCCATGAGCTTTTTGCCAATGACGCGTTCCTGGACGGGCTTAAGGCTTCCTCTCCACAGCTTTCCCTGACCCTGTTGCTGGGCGCGACGGAACCGCAGCGCAGCCTTGAACGGATGCTTGCCGCGCCTGCGGAAAATCCGCCCGCCTACGCCCCTTCGGCGGCAGACGAGGTGGCGTTGTTCCAGCTTTCCGGCGGCAGCACCGGAACGCCGAAACTGATCCCCCGGACGCATAATGACTATGACTACAGCGCCCGGGCCAGCGCGGAGATTTGCGAACTCTCGCCGCAGACCCGTTTTCTTTGCGCCATTCCGGTGGCGCATAATTACCCGATGAGTTCACCCGGTGCGCTCGGTGTCTTTCACGCCGGCGGCACTGTGGTCATGGCCGCCAATCCGGAGCCGCTCGCCTGCTTCGATCTCATCGAAAAACACGGCATCGACATGGTGCCGCTGGTACCGCCGGCCGTGGCGTTGTGGTTGCAGGCAGCCCCCGCACATCGCCAAAGGCTGAAATCCCTCAAGCTCCTCCAGGTTGGCGGCGCAAGCTTCGCCGAAGCTCTTGCCCGCCAGGTGCCGGAAGTGCTCGGTTGCGCGCTGCAACAGGTCTTCGGCATGGCGGAAGGTCTGGTGAACTACACCCGCTTCGGTGACCCCGACCATATCGTGTTTACCACGCAAGGGAGGCCAATCAGCCCGGACGACGAAATCCGCATCGTCGATGAGGATGGCAATGATGTGCCCGAGGGCGAGGCCGGCATGCTGGCGACCCGTGGCCCCTATACGTTCCGGGGCTATTATCGCGCGCCCGAACACAGTGCCCGTGTCTTCGACAAGGATGGCTTCTATTATTCCGGCGATGTCGTGCAGCGCACGCCCGAAGGCTATCTGCGGGTCGTCGGCCGGGTGAAGGACCAGATCAACCGCGGCGGCGAAAAGGTCGCTTCGGAGGAGGTGGAAAACCTGATCCTGCGGCATCCTGACGTGACGCATGCCGCACTGGTGGCGATGCAGGACGAACTTCTCGGTGAGAAAAGCTGCGTCTTCGTCGTCTCCCGCAATCCCGCGCTGAAAGCGCCGGCCATCCGCCAGCATCTCGCCGGTCTCGGCGTCGCGGATTACAAGTTGCCGGACCGGGTGCGTTTCATCGACGCGATGCCGCTCACCGCCGTCGGCAAGATCGACAAGAAGCGCCTGCGCGATTTGTTGACAACCCCCGTCGCCATCAGCGCCTGACAGGCAACGCCAATCGAAGGGACGCTCTAAAGGGCGTCCCAAACTCCAAAGATTACGCGCCGCCCGAGCCGGCGCAGCACAAAACCGAGGTCATCATGACAATCCCCACCATTTCCGACTATCCGATGCCGGTTGCCGCCAGCTTTCCGGCCAACAAGACAAAATGGCAGCCCGACGCCAAGCGCGCCGTGCTGCTCATTCACGACATGCAGCGTTATTTCCTGCGGTTCTACGAGGCCGACGGCAAGCTGATGACGGCCCTCATCGACAATCTCGCCAAGGTCAAGGCATGGGCGGTGCAGAACGGCGTGCCAGTCATCTATACCGCCCAGCCGCACAACCAGCCGCCGGGCGACCGGGCGCTGCTGAACGACATGTGGGGACCGGGTCTCACCGTCGTCGATCCCGAATTGCAGAAGGTGGTGGACAAGCTGGCGCCAACGCCTGACGACGTGGTGCTGACCAAGTGGCGCTACAGCGCCTTCCAGCGTTCCGATCTTGCCGAACGCATGAAAGGCTGGGGCCGCGACCAGATCATCGTCGGCGGTGTTTACGCCCATATCGGCTGCATGATGACGGCGGTGGAAGCCTTCATGAAGGATATTCAACCCTTCATGATCGGTGACGGCGTCGCCGATTTTTCCGAAGCCGAACACCGCATGGCGCTGCAATATGTGGCGACGCGTTGCGGCGTGGTGATCGACACCGCAAGCCTGACCGGTACCGAGCAGGCCACCGGCACCCGCGAATGGCTGAAAGCCCGCGTCCTGCAGATGGTTGAGGATGAAAGTGACATCGACCCCGACGAGAACCTCATCTTCTACGGGCTGGATTCGCTGCAGGTCATGAAGCTTGCCGGCGAGTTGAAGGAACGCGGCGTCACCGTCGGTTTCGATGAGCTAGCGCGTGTACCCACACTTTCCGCCTGGTGGGCACTGATCGAAGAAAAGCGGCTCGCAGCCTGAGCGGACGGACAAGATGACGCAACAGAGATTTACCGGGCGGCGTGTGCTGGTGACAGGCACGGCCCAGGGCATTGGCCACCGCATCGCCGAACGTTTCATCGAGGAAGGGGCCGAAGTCATCGGCCTCGACCTTCTGGCCGGCACAACGGAAGCACCCTTCCGCCAGATAGCGCTCGATATCACCGACGCTGCGGCGGTGGAGAGAGTATGCAAGGCAATTGAAAGCGAATGGGGCGGCCTTGATATCCTCGTCAACGCCGCAGGCATTTTGCGTCTTGGCGACAGCGAAAGCCTGACGCCGGAAGACTGGAAAGCCTGCATGGATGTCAATGCCGCGGGGCCGTTCTATCTGCTGCGACAATGGAGCGGCGTCTTCAAACGGCAGCGGCGTGGCGCGATCGTCAACGTCGGCTCCAACGCCGCCGTGGTGCCGCGCATCGGCATGATGGCTTATTGCGCCTCCAAGGCGGCGCTGGTCAGCCTCAGCCATTGCGCCGCCCTTGAGCTTGCGCCCTATGGCGTGCGCTGCAACGTTGTCTCGCCCGGCTCCACCGATACGCCGATGCTGGCCGGTATGTTGAGCGATCCCACAGGCAAGGAACGGCTCGTCGCCGGCCTGCCGGAGCAGTTCAAGCTCGGCATTCCGCTTGGCAAGATTGCAAGACCGGATGATATAGCCGACACGGTGCTGTTTCTCGCCTCCGATCAGGCTGGCCACGTGACGATGCAGCAGATCGTGGTCGACGGCGGCGCAACGCTCGCAGCCTGATCCGGCCGGCCGAACGAGGGACAGATATGGCGATCGTGCCGGCATTGCATCGCGAGACTGTTTCCGGCGACCCACCGGAAGCCGTCTGGCCATGGCCGGATGACAGCAGCGATTGCCATTGCCTCACCCTTCGTTACAGCCCCCACCACGAAACCGGTGCCAACATCACCCCTGCCCTGCCCGCGCAGCTGCTACGGGCAGTGCCGAAACGCAAGGCGGAGTTTTTGGCGGGACGCAAATGTGCGGCGGAAGCCATACGCCGCCTTACCGGCCACGCATTCTTTCCCGGAATGGGAGAGGACCGAGCGCCGATCTGGCCCGAAGGCGTAGTCGGCGCGATTTCTCATAGCAGTGATCGGGCAATCGCCCTTGCCGGCTCCGGCAGCAGGTTTCTCGGCATCGGCATCGATATCGAGAAACGCCTGACCGAAGAGGAAGCCCGCGACATCGCTTCGCAGGCCTTGACGGCGCATGAGCTTCACAGCCTCGGCAACATTGTCGACCCGTTCATGACCGGGCTTATTTTTTCGGCCAAGGAGAGCCTGTTCAAGGCGCTTTATCCGACGGTAAAGCGGCTTTTCTTTTTCGAGGCGGCCGAATTATCCGCTTACGATGCGGATGGCTCAGGGTCGCTTCGCCTGACCGCCGACCTGAGCGGCGATTGGCTTGAGGGAACGGAGATTTCCTTCCGCTTTGGCCATTTCGAAGGCCTCCTGCTCACCCGTATCCTCCTCCCGCAATGAGGGAAAAAGCACAGATTCTGTTCTCATAAACTCATATTTAAAGCCGCTCCTCCCGTCATCCGTGTGAAATTTCAAACGGTACGCAGCTTGTTGGAATGATTCCAAACATGCAAACGGTGGAGACACGACATGACCGACATCGATACGAGCAAGCTGTCCTGGGACGAATGGGACGAACTGCAAAACCCGCCGCCGGCCGAAACCGATTTCGACCGCGTGGTCGAAACCGCGATTTCCCGCCGCGGTTTCCTCGGCGGTGTGCTGGCCTTCGGCTCGGCCGCAGCTGCCATGGGCACGCTCGGCAACCTGATGGCAAGCACTTCGGCCGAAGCGCAGGAAGCAGCCGCCGGCCGCTTCCCCTTCAAGCCGGTGGCCGCCGCAACCGACCACACCATCCATGTGCCGGAAGGTTATAGCTGGAAGCCGGTTGCCAAATGGGGTCAGCCGCTGTTCTCCAACGTTCCCGATCTCGACCCCGCCAAGGGCGTGAGCGTTGAGAATTCCGACAAGGTCTTCGGTGAAAACACCGACGGCATGGAACTCTTCATGGTGGGCGCTCATCAGCTGATCGCCGTCAACCATGAATACGTAAACCCGGAAATCAACCTGCCGCACACTGACAAGGGCAACCCGAAGACGGCCGACGACGTGAAGATCCTGCAGAACATGCAGGGCGTCACCGTCATGGAAGTCGCGGAAGGCAACGAAGGCTGGGAAATCGTTCTCGACAGCCCGTTCAACCGCCGTATCCATCACAACACGCCGATGAAGCTTTCCGGCCCGGCCGCAGGCTCCGATCTCGTCAAGACCGCCGCCGACCCTGATGGTATCAACTGTCTCGGGACCTTCAACAATTGCGGCGCCGGCCGCACGCCCTGGGGCACCTACCTCACCTGCGAGGAAAACTTCAACGGCTATTTCGGCACCGCAGATGCCGCCTTCAAGCTGCCGGATGATTACAAGCGTTACGGCATCGTCGCCGAGACGCGTTATGCCTATGAGAAGTTCGACGCACGTTTCGACGTCGCCAAGAACCCGAACGAGCCGCGCCGCGCCGGCTACGTGGTTGAGATCGATCCTTCGGACGCCTCCTCCACCCCGATCAAGCGCACTGCGCTTGGCCGCATCAAGCACGAAAACGCCGCCGTGGTGATTGCCCGCGACGGCCGCGTCGTCGTTTACATGGGTGACGACGAGCGTGGCGAATTCCTCTACAAATTCGTCTCCAACGGCATTTACGTGCCGGGCGGCGACACCTCGAAGCTGCTCGACGAAGGCACGCTTTACGTCGCCAAGTTCGCCGATGACGGCGCCGGCGAATGGCTGGCGCTGACGCCTGAGACCACCGGCATGAAGATCGATGAAATCTGCGTCTTCACCCGTCAGGCCGCTTCCAAGGTGGGCGCAACGACGATGGATCGCCCGGAATGGGTCGCCATCAACCCGGTCGCCATCGAAGCCTATTGCGCGCTGACCAACAACAGCCGCCGCGGCGAAATGAAGGACGGCAAGCTGCGCGCCAATGCTGGCGGCGACGCCATGGCGATCAACGCCGCCAACCCGCGCGAAAAGAACGAATACGGCCAGATCGTGCGCTGGTATCCGGAAAATGACGACCATGCCGACGGCAAGTTCAAGTGGGACCTGTTCTGCATGGCCGGCAACCCTTCCGTTCACAAGGACGCATTTGCGGGTTCTTCGAACATCAACGAAGGCAACATGTTCAACTCGCCCGACGGCATGATGTTCGATAGTACCGGCCTGCTCTGGATCCAGACCGACGGCGAGGACAGCAATGAAGGCAACTTCGCCGGCCAGGGCAACAACCAGATGCTGGCGGGCGACCCGGCCACCGGCCGTATCGAGCGCTTCCTGACAGCACCGAAGGGTTCCGAAGTCACCGGCCAGACATGGTCCGGCGACAAGCGCACCCACTTCGTCGGCATCCAGCACCCCGACGCGCCCTTCCCGGACGGCGAAGGCAAGTTGCCGCGCTCGGCCGTCATCGCCATCAAGCGTGACGACAACGCGCAGATCGGCTGACGCAGAGGCACAAGAGAACCGGATCGCGGCAAAACGACGATCCGGTTCCATCATTGAAAACGCCGTGCGCCCAAAGGACACACGGCGTTTATTCCATCAAGAAAATCAGAAAACGTTCCGGTGCACATCGCTCATGGCGCGGCGCAGGTCATCGACTGCGGACGCCGTCTGTCCCGGTTCATCGTTGAGCGCTGGCGGCATTTTCCAGCCGGGATCGATGCCTTCCATATTCGGCAATTCATGGGCGATACCCTTGTGGCAATCGATGCAGGTGGCCTTGCCCGTCAGCAGATATTTGGAATGAATGTCTGCGGCACGCTGCGTCTGCTTGGTAAAGTCCATGGCGGCGGAGGAATGACAGTTGCGGCATTCGAGGCTGTCATTGGCCTTCAGGCGCGACCATTCGTGCTGGGCAAGCTCCAGCCGCTTGTCGAGGAACTTCTTGCGCGTATCGATGGTGCCGAAAATCTTGCCCCAGACCTCCTTGGAAGCCTGCATCTTTCGGGCGATCTTGTCCGTCCACTCATGCGGCACATGGCAATCCGGGCAAGAAGCGCGCACGCCGGAGCGGTTGGAGAAATGCACCGTCCGCGTCAGTTCCTCATAAACATTCGCGCGCATCTCGTGGCAGGAAATGCAGAAGGCTTCCTTGTTGGTCATTTCGAGAGCGGTGTTGAAAGCGCCCCAGAACATCACCCCGCCGACGAAGCCGCCAAGCGTGAGAAAGGCAAGGCTGAGCGTGCCGGCCGGGGTGGTCAGAACCGCCCATAACCAGGCGAGAAGTTTTTTCACACGGGCGATCATCATTCGCTACCCGCCGGTTTGACGCCCATCTCGCTCATGTCCTGAAAGGTGTTGGGCACGAGCGGCCGCGTATCGGCCTGCGGCACATGGCAGGCGGTGCAGAAATAACGGCGCGGTGAAACATCCGCCAGCATCTGGCCTTCCCGCGTCATGTAATGGGTGACGCTGATCATCGGCGCGCCGGAATCCTGCGTGAATTCGCGCTTGTGACAGGACAGACAGCGATTGGCGTTGACCGAGAGCTGGTAGCCGTCGATCGAATGCGGAATGACCGGCGGCTGTTCGGGATAGGCGCGCATGCGCCTGAAATCGTCGATCACCCATTTCGGCAGGGGTTTGGCGGGTTCGGTGCGCATGGCATCGCCGCGCGGGCCGGACAATTCCGGCACCATCTGCGCAACGGCCCCCGTCGCCAGCACCACGACCAGAAGAGTGGCGGCGATCCATCCGTGTTTCCTGATCATGCGACTGGCTCTATCTTGACTGCGCATTTCTTGAAATCCGTCTGCTTGGAGATGGGATCGGTTGCGTCGAGCGTGACCTTGTTGATGAGCTGGCTGGCGTCGAACCAGGGAACGAAGATGACGCCGGGCGGCATGCGGTTGCGGCCGCGCGTTTCCACCCGCGAACGGATTTCCCCGCGACGCGAGACGATGCGGATTTCAGCGCCCTGATTGAGCCCTCGCTTGCGCGCATCGGCGGCATTCATGAAACAACGGGCGCCAGGAAAGGCCTTGTAGAGTTCCGGCACACGCATGGTCATGGAGCCGGAATGCCAATGCTCCAGCACGCGGCCCGTCACCAGCCAGGTATCGAATTCTTCATCCGGGGATTCCGCCGGCGGCTCGTAAGGCACGGCGATGATGACCGCCTTGCCATCCTTGTTGCCATAGAATTTCACGCCTTCGCCCGGCTTGACGTAGGGGTCGTAACCCTCGCGGTAACGCCACAGCGTTTCCTTGCCGTCCACCACCGGCCAGCGCATGCCGCGCACCTCGTGATAGGCATCGTAAGGCGCCAGATCGTGGCCGTGACCACGCCCGAAGGCGGCATATTCCTCGAACAGACCCTTTTGCAGGTAGAAGCCAAAATCCGTGGATTCCTGGTTCTTATAATCCGTATTGATTTCGCTCAGCGGGAATTTGCCGACATCGCAATCCTTGTAGAGAACCTCAAACAGCGTCTTGCCGCGATAGTCCGGATTGGCGTCTAGCAGTTCCACCGGCCACACCTCGTCGGTGGTGAAGCGCTTGGAGAATTCCACCAGCTGCCAGAGGTCGGAACGCGCCTCACCCGACGCCTCGACAAGCTGGTGCCAGACATGGGTGCGCCGCTCGGCATTGCCGTAGGCCCCTTCCTTCTCCACCCACATGGCGGCGGGCAGAATAAGGTCGGCGCTCATGGCGGTGATGGTCGGATAGGCATCCGAGACCACGATGAAGTTTTCGGGATTGCGATAACCGAGATAGGTCTCGTTCTTGGTGTTGGGGCCGGCCTGAACGTTGTTGTTGACCTGCACCCAGTAGAAATTCAGCTTGCCGTCATGCAGCATGCGATCCTGCTGCACGGCGTGGTAGCCCGGCTTTTCCGGGATGACGCCGTGCGGGATGCGCCAGATTTCTTCGGCATGTTTGCGGTGTTCCGGGTTGGTCACAGTCATGTCGGCTGGCAGGCGGTGGGCGAAGGTTCCCACCTCACGCGCCGTACCGCAGGCCGATGGCTGGCCGGTGAGCGAGAACGGGCTGTTGCCCGGTTCGGAGATCTTTCCGGTCAGAAGATGGATGTTGTAGACCATCTGGTTGGCCCAGACGCCGCGAACATGCTGGTTGAACCCCATGGTCCACAGCGACATGACCTTGCGTTTCGGGTCGGCGTAAAGCTCGGCCAATTCTTCCAGGAAACCAGCTTCCACCCCGGTCATGGCGGCGGTCTTTTCCAGCGTGTATTCGGAGACGAATTCCTTGAAGGTCTCGAAATCGATCGCTTCCGTCTTGGTCGGATCGGCGGAATTGGCGGCATTCACCTCAACCGGATTGTCGGGCCGCAGGCCATACCCGATATCGGTGACGCCGCGCACGAATTTCGTGTGGTTCCTCACGAAGTCTTCGTTGACGCGGCCGGTCTTGATAATGTGGTTGGCGATATAATTGAGGATGACGAGGTCCGTACCTGGCTTGAAGATGATCGGAACATCGGCCAGATCCATGCTGCGATGGGTAAAGGTCGAAAGCACCGCCACCTTCACGTGGTCAAAGCCGAGCCGCCGGTCGGCGATGCGCGTCCACAGGATCGGATGCATCTCCGCCATGTTCGAACCCCAGAGCACGAAAGCATCGGCATGTTCGAAATCATCGTAACAACCCATCGGCTCGTCCATGCCGAAGGTGCGCATGAAGGCGTAAGCAGCCGACGCCATGCAGTGGCGGGCATTAGGATCAAGATTGTTGGAACGGAAACCGGCGCGCATCAGCTTGGTCGCGGCGTAGCCCTCAAAGATCGTCCACTGGCCCGAGCCGAACATGCCGACGGCGGTCGGCCCCTTTTCTTTCAGCACCCGCTTGCACTGCGCGGCCATCACATCGAAGGCCTCGTCCCAGCTCACCGGCTCGAACTCGCCATCCTTGGCGTAGACGCCGTTTCTCTTGCGCAGAAGCGGGGTCTGCAGGCGGTCCTTGCCGTACATGATCTTGGACAGGAAATAGCCCTTGATGCAGTTGAGGCCGCGATTGACCTCCGCCTGCATGTCACCATGGGTGGCGACAACCTTGCCTTCCTTGACGCCAACCATGACGCCGCAGCCCGTGCCGCAGAAACGACAGGGCGCCTTGGACCATTTGATCTGCAATGCGGAAACACCGCCCGGCACCGGCTGGGCGGCGGCCGGCAGCGCAATGCC
>CAACXH010000135.1_pt1 | contig 23669 bp, 26 predicted proteins | sample 2275881 | NCBI WGS metagenome assembly CAACXH01 (sample SAMEA5312483, study PRJEB27640) | indoor metagenome | biome: indoor environment; feature: controlled; material: polymer antistatic dissipative epoxy resin | place: Italy | collected 2014-05-27 | reverse complement strand
GAGACCTGATGCAAGCCTGATTGATGCGATAGCAGTTACCGAGCCAAGGAAGGCATCGCTGTACTTCGACATCAAGAGAAACACCCTGGACGACGGGCCGGGCATTCGCAGTGTGGTGTTCTTCAAGGGCTGCCCGCTGTCTTGTACCTGGTGCCAGAATCCGGAAAGCATCAACACCGGTTACGAACTCTCCTATGATGCAGAGAAGTGCATCAGCTGTCACGACTGTGCTGACGCCTGCCCCGAGCAGGCGATCGACCTGAGTTCGCCCGACAAGATCATCCGCGACAAATGCACCCAGTGCTTCAAGTGCGTTGATGTCTGCCCGTCAGGTGCACTGGAGCGCTGTGGCAATGACATCGACATGGATCAGCTGGTGGAGAAGGTGCTTGAGGACGAGGCCTTCTTCGAGGCCTCCGGCGGCGGTGTCACTGTCTCCGGCGGCGAGGCACTGATGCAGATGGATTCGGTCGGCGAACTGTTTTCGCGGCTGAAGCAGCGGAATGTCCACACGCTGATCCAGACAGCGGGCCTATTCAATTACAAGGTATTTGAAAATCTGGTATTGCCCTACACCGACACCATCTACTTTGATCTCAAGTTGATGGACAGCGATGCGCACAAGCAGTACTGCGGCGTTCCCAACCATTCTATTCATGAGAACTTCAGGAAGGTCCAGGCCCTGGCACGGGATTCGGTGATCGAGGTTCTGCCGCGGGTCCCGTTGGTGCCCTTTATCACCGACACAGATGAAAACCTCAGTGCCATTGCTGACTTTATGCTCGAGAACGGCGTAAAGAACATGCAGATCTTGCCGTACAACCCGATTTGGCTCGACAAGCTGCCACGCTTCGGCAGTGTCCAGCGTCTGGACTTCGGTGAAGGGACAGGCAAGTTCATGCCGGACGCGGAGCTTGACCGCTGTACGGAGATTTTTGAGTCCAGAGGTATTCACGTCCATTGTCACAGGTGATGTATCAGCTCAGACAGCCGGCGCCTTCCTGATTTCGCTTTACCTATAACCCATAATCAATCTGTCCATCACATGAGGAAAATAAAATGACGTATGCACAACCCGGCCAGGAAGGATCTGTAGTTTCCTTCAAATCGCGCTAACAACAATAAAGGTGATGTCATGAAAATGAGCACAGATGCGGCTCGGCCCAGACTGGCCCGGCAGTGGCTGCATTCCTCACGGAAAGTCCAATCGGCAAAATACGTCGTCCTAATTAGGTGCGTATCAAAACGAAATATGAACAAAACCTAGCGCTTATCAAGAAAGCGAGAAAAGGATAATGCCAATGTCACAAAAACTCGAGACGCCTGCACCTCCACCGGCCATAGCGCTAGTTATAACCATCATCGTGGTAGTCGCCTTCGTTGGCTGGATCATACTGGGGTCGAAATTTCTCGGTATCACTTCGTTCTTTGCGAGTTTCCTTTTCTTTTGGTACTGGGCGGCAGTTGAGGCTGCAGATATGAAGCAATGGGCGCAGAGCACGATTGGGGCGCTGGTTGGACTTGGGCTAGCTTGGCAATCACATTGGCTCCCTTCCGAATTTGGCACGCCGGGATTTATCGGATCCATTCTGCTAATTATCGCGGCGGTCTACTTTCAAATTACGAACAAGATCCCACTGGTGATCAATCGGTGTGCCATGCTGTTTCTAACCGTTCTAGCAACGCCAGCTATCTTAGAGAAACTTGATACGCTCGAGGTGGCTATGGCTATCGGGCTGGGAGCTCTATATTTTGGTGCAATAATTAAACTTGTGACTGCCCTGACCGCCAAAAAGGTATGACAGGCAGGCGACGTGACCTTTTTCGGCAAGAACGACGACTTCGGCCCCGCCAGCCAGACTCTCAAGCAGAAGCCGCTGTTCCAGGCCCAGGCGTTCCTGCGCTACCACGTCAACGAGCGCTTCGACCTGCGCGCCGGCGTCTCGCGCCTGTGGGGCGGCGAGACCGAGGTGGACGGCCTAGACATGGACGATAAACCCAACACCAGCAACTTCAGCGTCGGCGCCAGCTGGTTCTTCACTCCGCGCGACCAGCTGCTGGTCAATTTCGGCCGCGACCTCTCGGTGGACAACGGCTTCAAGGAGCAGGGACGGGTCAATCTGCGCCTGCTACACGTTTTCTAAGCACCGCCGCCTGCCTTCCCATTCCAACAACAATAGGAGTTTCGCGTGATGCCTAACCTCACCCAATCACGCCGTTTCGTCTGCCTGCTCACCGCGCTGCTGGTCGCCACAGGCGCCCAGGCCGCCAAGGTCGATGAGGGGGGCTCGCAGAATTCGGAAAAAATCGTACGCTAAGGTTTTCCGGGCATCCGTAGGGGCCGAAACTTCCCGTCTTCCAGTCTGCGGCTCTGCCGCCAGACGTAATCGCCGGTGAGGTTGATGTGCTCCCAGCCCAGCGGCGACAGGAATTGCAGCAGCTCGCCGTCCACCGGCTTGCCGGCCTCGACCAACCCCTGGGTGGCGCGCTCCAGGTACACCGTGTTCCACAGCACGATAGCCGCCGTCACCAGGTTGAGGCCGCTGGCCCGGTAGCGCTGCTGCTCGAAGCTCCGATCCCTGATTTCCCCAAGGCGGTTGAAGAACACCGCCCTGGCCAGCGAGTTGCGCGCCTCACCTTTGTTCAGGCCGGCATGCACGCGGCGGCGCAGCTCAACACTTTGCAGCCAGTCTAGGATGAACAGCGTGCGTTCGATCCGGCCCAGCTCGCGTAGGGCGACAGCCAGGCCGTTCTGGCGCGGATAGCTGCCGAGCTTGCGCAGCATCAGCGAGGCGGTGACGGTGCCCTGCTTGATCGAGCTGGCCAGGCGCAGGATGTCGTCCCAATGAGCGCGCACGTGCTTGATGTTCAGGGTGCCGCCGATCAGTGGGCGCAGCGTCGGGTAGGCCTGCACCCCCTGCGGCACGTACAGCTTGGTTTCGCCGAGGTCGCGGATGCGCGGCGCGAAGCGAAAACCCAGCAGATGCATCAGGGCGAAGACGTGATCGGTGAAGCCGGCCGTGTCGGTGTAGTGCTCCTCGATCCGCAGGTCGGACTCGTGGTACAGCGGGCCGTCGAGCACATAGGTGGAATCGCGCACGCCGACATTCACCACGCGGGTGCTGAACGGGGCGTACTGATCGGAGATATGGGTGTAGAACAGCCGCCCCGGCTCGCTGCCGTACTTCGGATTGACGTGCCCGGTGCTCTCGCCCCGGCCGCCCGCCCGGAAGCGCTGGCCATCGGAGGATGAGGTGGTGCCGTCGCCCCAGTGAGCGGCGAAGGCATGCCGGTACTGGTGGTTGACCAGCTCGGCCAGGGCTGCCGAATAGGTTTCGTCGCGGATGTGCCAGGCTTGCAGCCAGGACAGTTTGGCGTAGGTCAGGCCGGGGCTCGACTCGGCCATCTTGGTCAGCCCGAGGTTGATCGCATCGCCGAGGATCGCGGACAGCAGCAACGTCCGATCTTTGGCCTCGGCCCCGTCCTTCAGGTGGGTAAAGTGGCGGCTGAAGCCCGTCCAGTCGTCCACGTCCATCAGTAGTTCGGTGATCTTGATGCGCGGCAGCAACTGGCTGGTCTGGTCGATCAGTGTCTGCGCCTGATCCGGCACCGCCGCATCCAACGGGGTGATCTTCAGGCCGGACTCGGTGAGGATGGCATCGGGCAGCTCGTTGTCCTTGGCCAAGCGGGTGACGGTGGCCAACTGCTCGTCCAGCAGCTGCAAGCGCTCTTCCAGGTACTGGTCGCTGTTCGGGTTGATCGCCAGGGGCAGGGACTGATCCCGCTTGAGCGCGGCGAACTTGTCCGCCGGCAGCAGGTAGTCGTCGAAGTCGCGGAACTGCCGCGAGCCCTTGACCCAGATGTCGCCGGAGCGCAGGGCGTTCTTCAGCTCGGACAGCGCGCAGATTTCGTAGAAGCGCCGGTCGAGGCCTTCCGGGGTTACCACCAGCGGTTTCCAGCGCGGCTTGATGAAGGCCGTAGGGGCCTCGGCCGGCACCTTGCGCAGGTTGTCGGCGTTCATCTCGCGCAGGGTCTGCACGGCTGCCAGCACGCCTTGCGCGGCCGGGGCGGCGCGCAGCTCCAGCACTTCCAGCAGGGCCGGCGTGTACCGGCGCAGGGTGGCGAAGTTCTCGCCGACCAGGTGCAGATGATCGAAACCCTCCGGCCGGGCCAGCAGCTCGGCCTCGCTGACGCTCTCGGTGAACTCGTCCCAGGGAATCACCGCCTCGATGGCGGCATAGGGGTCGCTGCCGCTTTCCTTGGCCTCCAGCAGCGCCTGGCCGATCTTCGAGTAAAGGCGCACCTTGTCGTTGATTGCCTTGCCCTGCTTCTGGAACTGCTGCTGATGCTTGTGCTTCGCGCCGCTGAACAGCTTGACCAGGATGCGGTCGTGCAGATCCACCAGCTCATCAATCACAGTCGCGGTGCTCTCCAGCACTACGGCGGCCAGGGTCGCATAGCGCCGCTGCGGCTCGAACTTGCCAAGGTCTTTGGGCGTCATCTGCCCGCCCTCGCGGGCCAGCTTGAGCAGTCGGTTCTGGTGGATGTGCCGGCCGAGGCCTTCGGGCAAGTCCACCAGCTGAAATGTCTTCAGCCGTTCGATGTGTTCAAGCATGTGCCGGGAGTTGGGTTTCAGCGGTGCCTGCCGCAGCCAGGTCAACCAGGTGATGCTGCTGCCGGCCTTGAGCTTCAGCAGTTCGTCCAGCTTGGCACGGTGCGAGTCCGTGAGCGGCCCGACCAAGGCGCGGTAGACCCGGCGATTGGCGAGGGCAATGGCTTCCGAGCAGGCTCGATCAATCACGCTCAGCGCCGGCAGGATGCGCCGTTTCTGCCGGAGACTCTCCAGCGCCTGACCGGCCAGCAGCAAGCCCTTGTCGGTCTGCTGGGCCAGCTCGGTCAACTCGCGCACCAGGACGCGGAAGTCGGATAGGCCGAAGGGAGCCAGTTGCAGGTAGGTGCGCAGTTCTAGGGCGTGTTCGCGGCGGGTCACGTCGCGCTCACCGTACTTCGCCCAGCTCGCCGGATCGACCTGAACCTGCTTGGCCACCCACAGGATAACCGGCTCGGCCAGCTCGCTGTCGGTGCCCAACGCATAGCCAGGGTAGCGCAGCAGGCAGAGCTGCACCGCAAAGCCCAAGCGGTTGGCATCGCCGCGCCGCTGGCGGATCAGCGATAGATCGGAATCGTTGAAGGTGTAGTAGCGGATCAGGTCATCCTGGCTTTCCGGCAACGCAAGCAGGGTGTCCCGCTCCGTGGCCGAGAGGATCAAGCGACGCGGCATGTATCAGTCGTCCGTGCGGAGGTACTGGTAGAGGGTTTCCCGGCTGATGTTGAACTCGCGGGCAAGCTGCGCCTTGGGCTCGCCGGCCGTCGCTCGCTGCCGCAGGGTAGCAGCCTGCTCATCGGACAGGGCTTTCTTGCGGCCCCGGTACGCGCCACGCTGCTTGGCCAAGGTGATGCCCTCACGCTGCCGCTCGCGGATCAGGGCGCGCTCGAACTCAGCGAAGGCCCCCATCACCGACAGCATCAGGTTGGCCATCGGCGAGTCCTCGCCAGTGAACACCAGGCCCTCCTTCAGGAACTCGATGCGCACGCCGCGTTGAGTCAGCTTCTGTACCAAGCGACGCAGGTCATCGAGGTTGCGGGCCAGCCGGTCCATGCTGTGCACCACCACTGTATCGCCTTCGCGGACGAAGCTCAGCAGCGCTTCGAGCTGGGGGCGCTGGGTGTCCTTGCCCGATGCCTTGTCGGTGAACACCTTGCTCACCTGTGTCTGTTCCAGCTGGCGTTCCGGGTTCTGGTCGAAGCTGCTGACCCGGACGTAGCCGATGCGGTGCCCCTGCACGATGTCTCCTTGGTTGAAGGCGGCTTAAGTGCTCCTTCTGTTCCGTTGTGCCTCAAACCCCGTTTCTGTCAGGCTGAAATCTATGACCTTCGCAGGCATGTGTCAAAAAATGCGAAAGATGACTCTATTCTGACTAAGCGGCGCGTGTCGTTTTCAGAAGGCGACTGCATGAAATATCAGGAGTCGGCTGCACTGCCAGAACTGGCCGCCTGCAAGGCAGCGTAGAGAGCGGTTTTTCCTACCTTGAGGCGTGCGGCGGCCTCGCGGACATTCAAGCCGTTGGCGACAAGCTCCCGCGCTCGTTGCAACTTGTCGGCAGTGACAACCGGCTTGCGTCCGCCTTTGCGCCCGCGTGCGGCGGCAGCGGTCAACCCGGCCTTAGTGCGCTCGCGGATCAGGTCGCGCTCGAACTGGCCCAGCGCACCGAACACATGGAAGATGAGCCGTCCGCCCGGCGTGGTGGTGTCGATGTTTTCAGTCAACGAGCGGAAGCCGACGCCCCGTGCTTCCAGCTTGCCGACCGTCTCAATCAGGTGCGGCAGGGAGCGGCCAAGCCGATCCAGCCGCCAGACGACCAGCACATCGCCATCGCGCAGATAAGCCAGCGCATCGGCCAAGCCGGGCCGGTCTGCCTTGGCCCCGGATGCCGTGTCCTCGAAAACCCGTTCGCAGCCTGCATTGCGCAGCGCATCCGTCTGCAAGGCGGTGTCCTGTTCCGCCGTCGATACCCGCGCATAGCCGATGAGTGCCATTTCCGCCCATTTGTCCGTTATACCGTCCGCCTATCTTATTGTCCGTCATCCCGTTGCGCAAGATGTTTTCGGACAGGCGTCCGGTTTGGCCGCCTAATGATCGTTTGACGGACAAGGCGGCTGGCGTCAGCCGAAAAGCTCGCTGTGCGAGCCAAGCCGCGCCAGGCGCAGGATGTCGGGATCGGACTTGCGGTAGATCAGCAGCAGGTCGGGCTTGATGTGGCATTCACGGTAGCCCGCCCAATCGCCGGAAAGGTCGTGATCGCGGTAGCGCGCATCGAGGGGCTGATCGGTCGCCAGCGCGACCAATACCGGCTTGAGCGCGTCATCGAGCGTGGCGCGGTGCTGGCCCTTGGCCTCGCGCTTGTAATCGCGTTTGAACGCGGAGGAACGGTCAATCGTCCGCATGCAAATCCGCCATCAGATCGTCCACGCTGGTGAACTTCTTGCCCTTGCCCGCTTCCAGTTCGGCAATGGCCTTCTTGGTGGTGGCATTGGGCACCTTCACATCGAAGGGCAGGCGGTGTTCGTCGGCGATGCGCAGCATCAGCAGGCGGATGGCGTCGGAAATCGACAACCCCATTGCTTCGAGCGCGCTGGCGGCACGCTCCTTGGTGTTGGTGTCGATGCGGGCGCGGACGTAGGTGTCGGCAGTGGTACTCATGGTAATTCTCCGGGAACGATTCAGATACTCACATTGTAGTCACAATGCGACCACATAACAAGGCCGCATCGTGCAGGGGAGTTCTGAGCAATTCCGGCCCCTTGCGGTACTTCGTGCATAGGACTGCTGACACGGCCCGTTCAGAAGTCGGCTGCACACCGGTCGGGCCTGCCCCGCGAACTGGTGCAGTCGTCTTCTGAAAATGACAGCGCGGCCCTGCCTGACATCCAGTTAGGGTATGCCTCAATCTGACGGTAGCGAGTCGCAGGCGTTCGGATCGGCATCGGTTTCGTTCCCTGTCTTGGCACGCGCTTCGAAGCGTTGATAACACTCCAACCCGCAGAAGTGCTCGACGTATTCCGCGCCTTCCGGGGTGAAGGCGGCATCGAGCGGGATTTCCTTGCAGCACACGCAGCAACTGGTGGTGGTCGAGTCACTTGCATTCATGGTGGCACCCCTCCATTGACTGACGAAGACGGCGAATGCCGCCGCCGGCATTGGCTTCGCGAACAGGAAGCCTTGTCCTGTGTCGCAGTCCGCTTGTCGCAATAGATCAAGACTCGCCGATGTTTCCACGCCTTCAGCCACCACATCCATGCCCAGCCCGTGCGCAAGCTGAATCACGGTGTGCACGATGGTTTGGTCGCGGCGGTCGTTGGCGAGCCCGGCGACAAACGATTGGTCGATCTTGAGCGTGCTGATTGGGCAGCACTTCAGATGTTGCAGACAGGAATACCCCGTCCCGAAGTCATCGGCGGCGAAGCGCACACCGATCTGCCGCAAGGCGTCCAGGGCGGGGAAGATCGCCGGATCACCAAACGCGACCGATTCGGTCAGCTCGATTTCGAGATACTCGGCGGGCAACTCGGCATCAGCCAGCACGCCCTTTACCCACCCGTCGAAGTCCGGTCCCACTTGGCTCGCCGAAACATTGACGGCCAGCCGGAACGGTCGCCATGCCAGCATTCGCCAGTCACGCATCTGGCGGCAGGCTTCGCCCAGCACCCAAGCGCCGATTTCAGGCATCAGGCCGGACGATTCGACCACGGGCAGGAACTGGCCCGGTGGCAATAGTCCAAGCGTCGGATGACGCCAGCGCAACAGGGCTTCCGCGCCGACAATCCCACCACTGCGCAGATCGACGACGGGCTGGTAGTGCAGTTCAAGCTGCCCGCGCTCGACCGCTTGGGCCAGTTCCGGCGTCGTCCATCCATCCGGCCGGAAAGCGCTCATTCTCTTTCCCTGAATGCCCGCAACGCCCGCGACAGGGACAGAAGGAACAGGCCGGTCAAACCGAGCGCCGCGATGACCCAATGCTCGCCGAGGAAAGCACCGGCGGTTGTGCCGGCCAGCACGACAGCGAGGATGGGCAGGTGGCAGGGGCAAGTCAGCACAGCCAGTCCGCCCCACAGGTAGCCGGTGATCGGTTTGTGCGTCTCGGACGGCAAGCGCTCGGGGTTGTTCATGGCAGACTCTCCGCGTGCTGTGCCGGCTCGGTCGGCAGGGTGGCCAACTGCACTTCCAGATCGGCCAACGCTTCGCGCCGACGCTCGACGAACTGACGCAGCAGGGCAAGCTGCGCGGCCGCTTCGTCGCCGTCCGCCGCATCCAGCGCCCGGCACAGCCGCGCCAGCGCGTCGAGGCCGATGCCCGCCTCGAAGGCCGCCCGCACGAAGCACAGCCGTTGCAAGGCGGCGTCATCGAACAAGCCGTAGCCGCCTGGTGTGCACGCCACCGGGCGCAGCAATCCGCGCAGCAGGTAGTCGCGCACGATATGCACGCTCACCCCGGCATCAAGAGCCAGCCGGGACACCGTGTAGGCGTTCATTGAACACCTCCTTTTTCTCACCCGGCGCAGCAGGAAAGCTGCTTCACATCCTTGTTGAAGGTCTGCGCCGCGAGCTTCAACCCCTCGACCATCGTCAGGTAGGGGAACAACTGGTCGGCCAGTTCCTGCACCGTCATGCGGTTGCGAATGGCCAGAGCCGCCGTCTGGATCAGTTCACCCGCTTCCGGCGCGACCGCCTGTACGCCGATCAGCCGATGGCTGCCTTCCTCGATAACCAACTTGATGAAGCCGCGTGTGTCGAAGTTGGCGAGCGCACGCGGCACGTTGTCCAAGGTCAAGGTGCGGCTGTCGGTCTCGATCCCGTCGTGGTGGGCTTCCGCCTCGCTGTAGCCCACGGTCGCCACTTGCGGATCGGTGAACACCACGGCCGGCATTGCGGTCAGGTCGAGCGCCGCATCGCCGCCGGTCATGTTGATCGCGGCACGGGTGCCGGCCGCTGCCGCCACATAGACGAACTGCGGCTGGTCGGTGCAGTCGCCGGCCGCGTAGATGTTCGGGTTGCTCGTGCGCATGCTTTGGTCGATGGCGATGGCACCTTGCGCATTGACAGTGACCCCCGCTGCGTCCAGCGCGAGGCTGCGCGTGTTCGGTGTCCGACCGGTGGCAACCAGCAGTTTGTCGGCGCGCAATTCACCGTGCGTGGTGGTCAGCACGAATTCACCGTCCATATGGGCGACCTGGCTGGCTTGCGTGTGCTCCAGCACCTCGATGCCCTCGGCACGGAAAGCGGCTGTCACCGCCTCGCCGATGGCCGGGTCTTCACGGAAGAACAAGGTATTGCGCGCCAGGACCGTGACCTTGCTGCCCAGCCGGGCAAAGGCTTGCGCCAGCTCCAGCGCCACCACCGACGAGCCGATTACGGCAAGGCGTTCGGGAATGGTGTCGCTCGCCAGGGCCTCGGTGGAAGTCCAGTAGGGTGACTCTTTCAAGCCCGGAATCGGCGGGACCGCCGGGCTGGCACCCGTGGCGACCAGGCAGCGGTCGAACATCACGACGCGCTCGCCACCCTCGTTCAAACGGACGGTAAGGCTCTGGTCGTCCTTGAAGCGCGCCTCACCGTGCACAACGGTGATGGCCGGATTACCGCCCAGGATGCCTTCGTACTTGGCGTGCCGCAGTTCGTCGACGCGGGCCTGCTGCTGGGCCAGCAGCTTACTGCGGTCAATCGTAGGCACAGTTGCCGCAATACCGCCATCGAACGGGCTTTCCCGGCGCAGATGGGCGATGTGGGCGGCGCGGATCATGATCTTGGACGGCACACAGCCGACATTGACGCAGGTGCCGCCGATGGTGCCGCGCTCGATCAGCGTGACCTGCGCGCCTTGCTCGACGGCTTTCAGCGCCGCCGCCATCGCGGCTCCACCGCTGCCAATGACCGCTACCTGCACCGGGGGCTCGTTGCCACTGTGCTTTTCGGCGGCGGCCATCCATCCCCGCACCTTGTCGAGCAGTCCGACGCGGTTGTCCGCCAGTGGCGCATCGGCTAGCGTTGCCTTGTAGCCCAGTCCGGCCACGGCGGCAGTCAGCGCGTCCGGCGATGTGCCCGGCACGATGGCGAGTTGCGCTGTGCCCTTCGGATAGGACACCAGCGCCGACTGCACGCCTGGCACTTTTTCCAGCGCTTCCTTGACGTGCGCCGCGCACGAGTCGCAAGTCATGCCGGTGATTTTTAGATGGGTCATGCAACAGATCCTTTATCGTTTGTGGCGCCAGACAATGACGTCCGTTGTGCTGCGGTGCCGTTTTCAGTGACTCACTGCTTGACGCTGGACGGATAGCCCGCGTCTGCGGTTGCCTTGGTCAGCTTCTGCACGCTGGTCTTGGCATCGTCGAAGGTGACGACCGCTTGGCGTGTCTCGAAAGTCACGTCAACTTTGCTGACGCCTTCGACCTTGGAAATCGCCTTCTTGACAGTGATCGGGCAGGCGGAGCAGGTCATGCCCGGTACGGACAGCGTGACGGTCTGGGTGGCGGCCCAGACGGGGGCAACAACGGCGGCGAGGGCGAGGGAGGCAAACAGTTTCTTCATGGTGAACTCCGATCAGTAGAAAAATGGCATGACGTAGGGAAATCCGAGCGCGACCAGAACCAGCGCGGCCACGATCCAGAAAATGAGCTTGTAAGTAGCTCGCACTTGGGGAATCGCGCAGACCTCACCCGGTTTGCAGGCCGCTGCCTGCCGGTAGATGCGCCGCCAGGCGAAGAACAACGCCACCAGCGCCACGCCGATAAAGATGGGGCGATAGGGTTCCAACACCGCCAAGTTGCCGATCCAAGCGCCGCTGAACCCCAAGGCGATCAGAACCAACGGCCCGAGGCAGCAAGCCGAGGCGAGGATGGCGGCAAGCCCTCCAGTGAAGAGCGCGCCGCGCCCGGTTTTTGGTTCAGACATGCGCTTGTCCTTTCGAATTGAAATTGGATAGCGTAACCTTACTTCCGTACTCATGTACGGAGTCAAGCGATATGGAAAACAATTTGGAGAACCTGACCATTGGCGTTTTCGCCAAGGCGGCCGGGGTCAATGTGGAGACCATCCGTTTCTATCAGCGCAAGGGCTTGTTGCTGGAGCCTGACAAGCCCTATGGCAGCATCCGCCGCTATGGCGAGGCGGATGTAACGCGGGTGCGCTTCGTGAAATCAGCCCAGCGGCTGGGCTTCAGCCTGGATGAGATCGCCGAGCTGCTGCGGCTGGAGGATGGCACCCATTGCGAGGAAGCCAGCAGTCTGGCCGAGCACAAGCTCAAGGACGTGCGCGAGAAAATGGCTGACCTGGCGCGCATGGAGGCCGTGCTGTCTGAGTTGGTGTGCGCCTGCCATGCGCGAAGGGGGAACGTTTCCTGCCCGCTGATCGCGTCACTACAGGGTGGAGCAAGCTTGGCAGGTTCGGCTATGCCTTAGCGTGCTTTATTTTCCGTTTTCTGAGACGACCCCTTAGAAAGCCTAGTCAAAGAGCTGTCACGAGAACACCGTTAGCTTAGCGTACGATTTTTTCCGAATTCTGCGGTTCCCCCTATGACAATTTCATCGGCGGCGAGTGGGTAGCGCCCGCTGACGGCCGCTACTTCGAAAATGTGACTCCGGTAACCGGCCAGGTGTACTGTGAGGTGGCCCGTTCCTCGGCGGCGGATATTGAGAAGGCCCTTGATGCGGCGCATGCAGCGCGAGCAAGTTGGGGTGCCACCTCGGTAGCCGACCGGTCCAACCTGCTGCTGAAGATCGCTGACCGCGTCGAGCAGAATCTTGAAATGCTGGCGGTTGCGGAGACCTGGGAGAATGGTAAAGCCGTACGCGAGACCCTGAATGCTGACCTGCCCCTGTTTGTAGACCACTTCCGCTATTTTGCGGGCTGCATCAGGGCCCAGGAAGGCAGCGCTGCTGAACTGGATGCGACAACGGCCAGCTATCACTTCCACGAGCCCTACGGCGTGGTGGGCCAGATCATTCCCTGGAACTTCCCCCTGCTGATGGCCGCCTGGAAACTGGCGCCAGCGCTGGCCGCGGGTAACTGCGTGGTCATGAAGCCCGCCGAGCAGACCCCGGTGACCATTCTCCTGGTGATGGAGCTGATACAGGACATTCTGCCCGCTGGCGTGGTTAATATCGTCAACGGCTTCGGGGCGGAAGCGGGGGCGGCACTCTCGCAAAGTACACGCATTGCCAAGCTGGCCTTCACCGGCTCGACGGCGGTGGGTAATGAGATTCTCAAGTGCGCGGCGAACAACCTCATTCCTTCAACGGTTGAGCTGGGTGGTAAGTCACCGAATATCTACTTTGAGGATGTTCTGGACTATGAAGATGACTACCTTAACAAGTGTGCGGAGGGTCTGTTGCTGGGCTTCTTCAACCAGGGTGAAGTGTGTACCTGTCCCTCCCGGGCGCTGATCCAGGAATCCATCTATGACCGTTTCCTTGATATCGTGGTTGAGCGTTCAAAGACCATTAAGCAGGGCAATCCGCTGGATCCTGAGACACAGGTTGGTGCGCAGGCCTCCAAGGAACAGTTTGACAAGATCATGAGCTACATGGAGATCGGTCGGCAGGAAGGTGCACAGATTCTGATCGGCGGTGACAGTGCCAACCTGTCCGGTGATCTGTCCGGCGGTTACTACGTGCAGCCGACCCTGATGGCGGGCAAGAACGACATGCGCATTTTCCAGGAGGAGATCTTTGGGCCGACGCTGGGTGTGACCTCTTTCAAGGACGAGGCCGAAGCACTGGCCATCGCCAACGATACTGACTATGGCCTGGGTGCCGGCGTCTGGACCCGCGACATGAATCGCGCCTACCGCATGGGGCGGGGCATTCAGGCGGGTCGCGTGTGGACCAACTGCTACCACGCCTATCCTGCGCACGCGGCCTTTGGCGGATACAAGAAGTCGGGTATTGGCCGTGAAACCCACAAGATGATGCTTGACCATTACCAGCAGACCAAGAACCTGCTGGTGAGCTACAGCATCGACCCGCTGGGTTTCTTCTGAGTCCGAAGCGATACGGCCCCCCTGCAATGGGGGGCTTCTGTACGGCCGGGTTAAATGTCACAAAACCATGCTACAGGGACATATGCCGATTCCAAATGGCAATGGATTCGATTGCAAGCTGTGGCTGAGCCAACCGGCGGGGTACATAGGAATGAAGACGAACCGCCTTACGTATACGAAACAGAGAAATTCTATAGCGGGGACGCCACTGTATAACTTTGTTCCTGCGCTAGTGGAGAAAATTGGATGACGTTCATAGTAGGTGAAGAGTGCATCAAGTGTAAGCACACGGACTGCGTTGAGGTCTGCCCGGTGGATTGTTTTTACGAGGGTCCGAATTTCTTGGTGATACACCCCGAGGAATGTATCGATTGTGCGCTATGCGAACCGGAATGCCCTGTGGACGCAATTTTTTCTGAGGACGAACTGCCAGAAGACCAGGCCGTGTTCTTGGAACTCAATGCGGAACTGGCCGAAGTATGGCCAAACATCAGTGAAATGAAAGAAGCTCCGGCTGACGCGGAAGAGTGGACTGGAAAACCGAACAAGCTCCAGTATCTTGAGAGATGATGGCTCGATAGGGAGCGGCAATCGTCGCATTGAAATCAACATATAACGTAGATTCACTAGCGTCTGCGGAACGGCTCTGAGGTATTAAACTATGTCTAGCGTCAATGGACTTAGAAAGCTTGAACAGATGGATAAGATGGCCAAGGTGATTGCGCGGGGCAAGCACTTTGTGGGGCGAAACCGAAGAGAGAAGTTACATGGCACTCTGGTTGGTCACAATCAATTTCTGTATCGAGTGGATTTGAGCTGGGCGAGTGAAATTGAGCTAACGCCTGATAGTTCGCGGGATCATCATGAAATGGTGATCAGTAAAGCTGGGCATATTTACGTGCTGACTAACGATTTCAGGAACAACATATTAATCCTCGATCCCTCTGGAGAGCTCATTGACACCTGGACGCTCGGCCTAGAGGCAGCGCATGGCCTGACCATCTCGCACAGCGAAGATGAGGAAATGCTGTTCATCACTGATTACAAGACCCAGACAGTATACAAAACGACACTATGGGGACAGATTTTGATGCGGATACGCGCACCGGAGTTTCTGGATATCTATTCCGGCAGTAACGCTTATCTACCAACAGGAACAGCGGTATCCAAGAATGGTGATGTGTACATCGCCGATGGCTATGGCTCATCTTACATTATTCAGTACGATGTAGAGGGCAGGTACATCAGTCACTTCGGTGGGCGGGGTGAAGACGAGGAGAGCGTCAACTCCTCCCACGGCATTGCTATTGATTCCAGAGGGGCAGAACAAACCTTGCTGGTAACTTCTCGCGAGGACGCTTGTATCAAGCGTTTTACCCTGTGTGGCGACTATATCGAAAGCATCAATATTCCTGGCGCATACATGTGCCGTCCGGTAGTTCACGGTGAAAATTTGTACGCGGCCGTATGCTGGTCAGATAAATTGTATGCCCCAAATACGGGATTTGTAACGATTCTCAACAGAGACAATGTTGTTGTCTCTAACCCAGGAGGAATAGGGCCAGAGTACGTCGACGGAAAAGTCCGAAAACTCAGGCAGGAGGTACCCCTGTTCAGTCACTGCCATGACGTCTGTGTAGACAATGACGAGAATGTTTATGTTTGCGAGTGGAATGCGTCAGGTCGCCTACCAGTAAAGTTGGTTCGCTTGCATTAACAACAGAATATAGAAAATTGTCATAGTATTGAGGTAATTACAAATGAAATTCTTAGTACGACTCTATTTCATGATCAGAGCCTTCGGGGCAATCAGGGTGTTGCGATTTTTACCCAAGAAGTCCCCTATGGTGTTCAAAGGCGAGGGATCTTCACTGCACCTTTGTAACGAGATATCAATGTTGGGATTCCGTAAAGTCCTTCTTGTCACTGACAATTTCCTGGCTGAATCTGGCCTGCTGTATGAAATGCAAGCTTCGCTTAGAGCCGCAGGCGTAGAGTACATTGTGTACGATGGAGTACTGCCCAATCCTGATTTTGATTCGGTGATCGAGGGGGACAGGGCATACGGGGATAACGGCTGTGACGCCATTGTGTCTGTGGGTGGCGGTTCGGTCCTTGATGCAGCGAAGATGATGGCACTATTGCACGACAACCGCCTAACTCTGGATAAGTTTGAGGGTGTATCGAAAAGTAATAAGCCCGCTGTCCCACATTTTGCGGTACCGACAACGGCTGGGACTGGTGCCGAGATCACACCGGTTGCCGTAATATCAGACCCGGCCACGCATCGAAAAGTACTGATCACAGACGGTAAGATGTTGCCCGATTACATCGCGCTGGATCCCGTGATTATGCAGGGCTTACCACCCTCGATCACAGCAGCTACAGGGATAGATGCTCTAACACATGCTGTCGAAGCGCACCTCAGTAGAGGGGCCACTGAAAAAACAGATCGAGAAGCGAGGTTGGCTGTTAATCTGATCTTTCGCTATCTGTTAAGAGCATATCGTAACGGCGATGATATGGAGGCCAGGGACGCCATGGCCACTGCTTCCTTCTATGCCGGTACGAGCTTTGGAGTCGCCGGCGTGGGTTATGTCCACGCTATTGCGCACCAACTGGGGCGACTCTTCGGCACCCCGCATGGCAACGCTAATGCAATGGTATTTCCTGAAGTACTTGCTGCTTACGGCGACTGTGTTTTCTCCCGACTAGCTGAGCTTGCCAGACTAGTCGGGGTCGGCGCGGCGGATGATAACGGGCTCTTCGCATTTAAGGGTGTAGCTGATTTCTAAACCCTCCTGACTTCAGCAAGCACCTGGCTATGTAATTGGTTAAATTTCTAAAGCCCAAGGCGGTACCTCGTAAGTGCTCAAGTCGCCCGTTGATAGCTTCTGTTGGACCGTTGCTGGTTCCTGGCCGGTCGAAGTAGGCAAGGATGCTCTCAGCGTATTTTTTCAGCGTTTCCCCCAAGCCTTTCACCTCGATGAGCGCTTTGGGCAAGTCGCTGGCTGTAATGATATTTATGACCTCTTCCATGAGTTTTTTACCACGTTTTCGATCCGGCTCGTTGTAGGCGCTGACCACCCGTTGGTACATGCTCCAGGTGCAATCCACTTCGAGGTGGTGCTCATCTGCAAACAGCTGGAACAGTTGCTTTTTGTTGGCGTCAGACAGGTAGCTGATCCGAGTCAGTAGCGTTCGACGGCTTTTGTAGAGCGGGTCATTTTTACGCCCTCTGCGGCCCAGGATGTCGTGTTGCACACGCCGGCGGCATTCATCCAGCATGTTGCTTGCCCAGCGCACGACATGGAAAGGATCCAGCACGGTTTGGGCTTGAGGCAGGGCTTCTTGCGCTGCAGATTTAAACCCCGTAAAACCGTCCATGGCAATGCTTTCGATCTGGTCACGCCACGATTTGGGGCGACTCTGTAGCCATTGCTTAAAGGCTTGTTTGGAGCGGCCTTCCAGCACATCGAGCAAGCGGGCCGGCCCGTTTTTGTTACGCACGGGCGTAAGGTCAACCACGATGGTGACGTACTTGTCACCACAGCGTGTATGTCGCCAAACATGCTCATCCACGCCCAGCACGGTCACACCGTCAAAACGTGTCGAGTCATTAAAAAGCAGGCGCCGTCCTTCGTTGATAATGGCATTATTAGCGGTGTGCCATGCAACATCAAGCTGGCTCGCAACACGAGATACCGACAGATGATCCAGCACGATGGCAGCTAATGCCCAGCGTATCGCCCCATATGAAAGCTTTGAACGTGGAGGTGCTGCACTGTTTGTATCTTCATGCCAGAAACAGCCGCAAGCACAACGCCAGCGACGGATACGCAGCAGCAATCTGGTTGGTCGTTGTCCGTAAGGTGTGTGAGCAAGATGCCTATCGACAGTACCGCGTGAAACACCAGCAGCCCCGCACTTGGGGCATGGCTCGGGTGCTTTGGTTAAACGACATTCGATGACGGCGCGCTCTGCACAAAGATGTTGTCCAGTGGCAGTCAGGCCGAGGTTATTCAGTTGGCAAAAGCTGGAAAGATCAGGGCTAGAAAAGGTAAGATTGTTCACGTCGGGGGCTTAGTTTTTGTTGGTGTGAGAGCTTACATTTTCTAAGATCCTCGACTCCTTTTCCAGCCGGTCAGATTTTTTCTACACCCTTAAATGCGAAGAGCCGGTTTAGAAATCAGCTACACCCTTAAATGCGAAGAGCCTGATAACGATAAAATCCTGGCAAATAAATTTGTAGCTGCGATTGTCGAAATGCGTTCAACCATGGATATGCCCCTCCAGATCGAAAATTTCACCCCACAGAAACAAGATGATGTGGTGCGCTCAGCCGGCGCCGAGGCGGGGAATATGTATCCCGTCCCCCGATACCTGGATGAATCCGATTTGCAATCGATAGTTAATGGGCTCGTAGCCGTTTAGATCACGAACATAAAAGGACACAGGATATGCATGACGAGTTTCAGGCAAAGCTAGCCAGCGACATAGTGGGCCACAATCCACTTTCGGAATTTCCAGAGGGCCTCACCTTAGACGATGCCTATGCATTACTACCATCTGTTGCTGAGCGTGTTTGTGACAGGAAGATTCGTGGATTGAAGGCAGGGTTAACGAATACAGATCTACAGCCTTTTTTTGGCCTTGACCATGCTTTGCTTGGCTATGTGTATGACCGGGGCGAGCTGATATTGGGTGACGGCATTCCTCTGCTGGCTGGCTCGCAGATCGAGTGTGAGTTGGCCATCATTCTTGATGCTGACGGACAGCCAAAGTCTTTGGCTCCAGCGATTGAATTTGTCTACGTTAACTTTTCCAGACCCGAAGATATGACGGCGGCAAACCTGGTCGTTTCCAGCCTGGGTGCTGATCGCTTTCTCGTTGGGGAGCAGATGCCTTGGTCGGAAGTGGATTTCGATGCTATAAAAAACTCAAAGCTGACGGCTAAGCTGGACGGGTCCACTATCATGGAAACCTCTCCGATGGATTCCCTTGGTGGTCCAGAGCAGGCGCTGCAATGGTGTACTAGCGAAGCTCGAAAACGTGGTCTTCAGATAGAAGATGGTTCAGTCTTGCTATGTGGTACCTGCGGCGGTGGACTGCCAATGTTAACTGGTGGTTACAGTGTAGATTATGGCTCGCTGGGCCGCATCGATTTCGAGGTTACAATGAGCAGCAGGTCGCACTAAGCGAGCCTCTAGGTGGTGATTCCCGCGACCTCCTCTAAATCAACCAGTGCATCCTCCATCAGGTCAATGATTCTGTCAGCTTCGGGTAGGGACCGCCGGCAGGCGATGGCGCCACAGTCCAATCTTCCCGCGTAGCTGGAGACAGTGATATTTAGGGCGATGCCTTCTGGTAATGCGGCAACCGGATAACTTGCCTCGAGCTCGGCCCCGTCGATATACATCTTTTTGCGGGGGCCAGGTACATTGGATATGAGTACGCTGCTGTGTGGGTATTTTGGTGTCAGGCCTAGCAGGGATGAGGTCAGCACCGGCGCCTGTGTCAGGGCACTGAATACTCCGGCTTCAGTCGCAGATAGCCCGGAATAGAGAGATTTTCCAGATTTCACTGATCTCTGGATATCCCTAAAGCGCTGCTCGGAATCTTCAACATCGGTAGCAAGGTTTACGGTGATAAATGCGATCTGGTTTGCGCTACCTGTATCGCCTTTGTCTCGCAGGGAAATCGGAACTATGGTGGTTAGTGGTCGTGTCGGTAGCTCATGCCATTGTTTTAGATAACTCCGAATTGCGCCTGAGCACACAGTCAGCACAACGTCATTTATTGTGCCTCCGAGCGTCTTTCCAAGTCGTCTGATACGATCAAGTTCCCATGAGCTTGCATTGAATGATCGTGGAGCACCGACTTTGGTATTCAATGGGGTGGGGCCGCTGTGCTGCCAGGGCACGGTGAGATCACCCGGTCGGACATAACCCTGCAGATACTTCAACATAGCCGAAGATATGTTCGTGGTGCTTCCAGCAGCTTGTTTTAAGACCTCTAAACCCACTCTTAGATCCGGCATAGACACAGGTTGAGCGGGTTCTCCAGATGCACCCTTCGACGCCTCTGTTTGTAGCCCGTGACAGAATGGCGAGGCCTTTAAGCGATCGGACTTTCTTGTCGAGTGCATGGATTGGCCGAGTTTGGCCATGCCCACTCCGTCGATGGCTGCGTGGTGAAGCTTTGTATAGATAGCAAAGCGATTACCCTCCAGGCCGTTAATCAGGTGTTGTTCCCATAAAGGTCTCTCGCGATCCAGAGATGTTCCGTGAAGCCTAGATACAAGCGTAAACAATTGTTCAAAGTCACCAGGCGTTGCGAGGCCGGACCGGCGCAAGTGGTAGGAAATATCGATGTCGTCATCGGCTATCCAGCTTGGCCCTGTTAGGGATGAATGCAGGCGGCTGCCAAAAGGGAAACGAAAGCGTTCGATATCACCAACGGTATCTACCAGGCGCTGCAGGAATTTCGCCTCATCGGAACCTTTCGGTATCTTATAGATGCCAAGCACGGCGATGTGCATAGGCGTAGTTCTCTTTTCGGTGAAGAGAAATGCGGCACTTGTTGGATCCAGTGCTTTAGACTTGTTCATGTCGAATATCCATATGGCACGATCGAAAGTTCGATGGATCCCTACTTAGTGCTTAGATGGTCAATCGAGAAGAGCTCGGCGCCACCTTCTTCGACAGGCTCTTGGATAACCTCACAGGGTGGAGCCTCCGTCCATGGGTAGGGATAGTTGCCTTCTATAGTGTTCTTAAACAATCTGGTGCAGAGGCCATTTGCAAAGCGATACAGCCCGTCATTTACGAAGCCCACAACCGCAGAGTCATCATCTTGCATGCCATCCTTGGTCACTGATTGACTATTGATGTGAGCTCCCACGTCGATTGCATGGTCCTCCTCTAGATAGTTCAGTTCAAAAGCGTCCAGGTAACCATCTATCCACTGCTCGGTGGAGCTGGCCCGCTCCAACAGGTCCTGATCGCTATTTAGGTACCATTCGATGCTACGGGGACTGGTCTTGAACTGCTCGGCGACAGTTACTACGTCAGACTGTTGGATAGCTCTGGTGTCGACCATCCTATGCATTAGTTCATTGCCCCAGCGATAAATCAGATCGCCGGCGAACTGGTCTTGAGTAGGGCGGTGTAGGTAAGGAATCAATAACGCATAATGACTAACGGGTTGCACTGCCACTACCGTGTGGTACGGACTATGGCTTTGACTACTTGTGATTAGATGACATTGCCAGCTCACCACATCCTCAGTATTGGCGATCCGCTGCGCGCCGATAACGTCACTCCCCCTGCGCATGAGCCTTGGCAAATTGCGCATGAGCCTTGGCAAATCCATCCCCAGCCATCGACTGAGATCATGAGAAATAGAGAGTTGGACAATCATAGCTTCTGACTCGTTAGTTCTGGTACGTTGAGTAACCCATATAGGATTCGAAATGCTTAAGAATCCATTTTGGTAATGCAGCCCTCGAGCTGCGCTACGAATGCTAATTTTAGTTGAATTGCACCAGAATATCCGAATATCCGAACGATATTACAAGAGCGTTGCGTGAGTGCGTGAGCCAAAATGTAGTTTTTAACATTTTGATATATATACAAAAAAACTAATACTTGGTCTATCCATCACAAAATAGGCATTAACTTTAAGCCATTCTGAAGCCCTAAAAAAAGGCAGTCCAGAGCGAAACCAATGGCGCCTGTATTGAGCGCGCCTTGCTCTGGACGGAGTACGACAAGGACAAGCGCAATAGGGGCAAGACCCCTGCTGTTCGTATCGCAGAGGCCACCCGCCATGTACTGAATCACAAAAGTGTCAAAATTTACCCCCGTGAACTGATTGTCGGAAATTTCACCTCCAAGCGCGTGGCAGGGTTCTGCTACCCCGAGCTCGCCGGTATTCAGGTAATGGTCGAGGCGTTCGGTTTACCCAAGCGCAGAGTTAATCCGCTCGAGATCAGCCTCTGGGATCGGTTCAAACTGGCCTCCAAGGTACCTTATTGGCTCAATAAGAACGCAGCTTACCGCGCATTTGACAACATGAAAGATCGCTTCCGCTTCGCTGCAGAGCAGGGTGAAGCGCTCCAATACCAGGTCTATGAAGCTGGTGGCATTGCTCACCTCGCTCCCGACTACGAAAAGCTGATCAAGGTTGGTGCGCAAGGTATTATCGATGAAGTGGCATCCATGGAAGCTCAAACCAGCGATCCTGAAAAGCTGGATTTCTACCGGTCAGTCAAGATCGCCATGAGTGGACTGGCGGAATTCGGCGACCGCTATGCGGCAGAGGCCAAGGCAATGGCGGTGCAGGAGAGCGATCCGGTACGAAAGCAAGAGCTTCTGGACATTGCAGCGGTGTGCTCTCGTGTACCACGGCAGGGAGCAACGAACTTCCACGAGGCAGTGCAGTCCATGACACTTGCCCATATTGCCATCTTTCAGGAAACGTTTGGCGAAACGACCTGCCCGGGCCGTATTGACCAGTTCCTGAGACCCTATTATGAAAAGGACCTTGCAGAAGCGCGTATCGATCGTGCGCAGGCCAAGGAAATCCTGGGGGCGTTCTGTGTCAAGTTGTGCGAAACCATCCCTATGCATTCAGACGTCGCTACCAGCACGCTCGGTGGGCTGACCAGCTGGGAGGTAGTTACCATCGGTGGCCAGGACTCCGAGGGCAACGATGCGACCAATGAGCTGAGCTACGTTCTGCTAGAGCTCGCCGATGAGTTGCGCATGCGTCAGCCCAACTTCCATGTGCGTATTCACGAGAACACACCCAAGGCATTCTACGACGAGGTGATTCGCATCAACTTTGGTGCTGGGTCCGCTCCCGCGATGTACAATGACGAGACCATCATCGAGTCTATGATGAACGTGGGATATTCACTGGAGGACGCTCGAAACTATGTGGCCATTGGCTGTGTTGAGCCCACGGCGCCGGGCAAGTCACTGGCTTCTACCGACGCCGGGATGTACAACATGCCTCTGGCGGTGGAAATGGCCCTTAACGAAGGCAAACAGTTCCACAGCTCGAAGCAAATAGGAGCGAAGACTCCTCCGGTTAGTGAAATGCGCTCGATGGACGACTTTGTTGCCGCCTACGATACCCAGGTGAAGCATCAGCTGGGCAAGCTACGCCGTGACCTGGAAGCGATCGAACGTTTCCACGCCGAGCATCATCCCACCCCACTGACTAGCAGCATGGTCGAGGGCTGTGTGGAGCAGGGTGTTTGTTCGACCAGTGGAGGCGCGATATACAATTTCTCCGGTATCCAGGGCTGTGGTATGGCGACAGTCGCCGATTCCCTGGGGGCCATTGAGAGCGCAGTGTTCGACGACGGCTGGCTCACCCTTGAAGAGCTGGTTGCGCACCTGAAAGACGATCTCTCAGATGAGGTTGTTCGGGCCCGCTTGGAGGGCATCGATAAGTTTGGCAACGATATTCCCAAGGCGGATGCCTGGATGAAATGGGTCGGTGATCACTACTCCGATTCCATTCACGCCCTGGGTAAGAATACCCGTGGCGGCCAGCATCTGGCGGGCGTGTATTCCAACACCTCACACACCCACTTTGGTGGCCTGGTTGGTGCCTTGCCTAATGGCCGTCGGGCGGGTGAAACGTATGCCTCAGGCTTTGCGCCGGAGAACGGCGCGGACAAGCGAGGTACCACTGCGTTGTTGAATTCCATGAACCGCATCGACTACAAGAAGTTCGCCAATGGTATTAATTTCAATATCAAGCTGGATGCCTCCAGTTACGACTGTGAAGAGGGACGAGATGCGCTAGCCAGCTTGTATAAGGTGTACTTCAAGCGGCACGGTATGCAGGTGCAGGCCAATATGCTGGATCCGAAGATTCTGATTGAGGCGCGGGACAACCCGGAGCTGCACCCTAACCTGCTGATCCGGGTATCGGGCTACTCGGCGTACTTCAACGATCTGTCGCCGGAAATGCAGGATGAAGTTATCGGGCGCAGCTCAAACAAAGGTTAACTCTTGCTGCTAAAGAGGCCTTTAGCGGCGCCTTCGGGCGCCGCTTTTTTATG
>CAACXH010000335.1_pt1 | contig 23743 bp, 22 predicted proteins | sample 2275881 | NCBI WGS metagenome assembly CAACXH01 (sample SAMEA5312483, study PRJEB27640) | indoor metagenome | biome: indoor environment; feature: controlled; material: polymer antistatic dissipative epoxy resin | place: Italy | collected 2014-05-27 | reverse complement strand
AGTCGCCCGATGGCCTGCGCAAAACGCCGCGCCTGCTTTGGATTGACTTTTATGAAGGGGAGCTCTGCCAGGCTGAGATGTCGCTCAAGTCCCCGGTGATAGGCACCGGTTGCTTCGAAGACGATGAGAACGTCTTCCTCTTTTGCCAGCCAGTCGCACAATTGCCCAAAACCTTCGGGCGTATTGGGTAAGCAGCACGCCTCCGTCCGGGAGTGCCAGAATGCGTCAAGACGGTCTTTCGACACGTCAATACCAATGGTATCCTTAGCCATCTTTTCTTCCTACCTATGCTTGTCGTTCGGGCCCGCAGCCCACGTATCTGTTCAGGTCGTTAGAAAAGACGGGGGCTCGTCAAACTCGACCGCGGTCCTGCAAGACCAAGCTCCGCACGACGCCACCCCCGCCGCTGCCCCGCAATTTGCGGTGCTGGGCAGCGGCTCCTTTTTGCATCAAGAGCCAAGAATTCCATAAGACAAGCTCCGCCATCGCAAATAAGCAGATGCCTTACGCAAAATCTCATTGGCTTGACGAAGCTCGCGGTTCTCCCGCTCCAAAGCCGTCATCTTCTCGGCGACATCGATCGGCAGGCCTACTCGCTTATCACTATCGACCTCGGTTTTCTTGACCCATTCGTGCGGCGTGGCTGGCGAGCAACCGATCTTGGCAGCGATAGATGAAACGGCAGCCCAGCGGGATGGATGCTCAGCCTCGTGATCAAGCACCATACGGATGGCGCGTTGGCGGACTTCAGGTGAAAACTTGTTCTTTGTCGTGCTCATCTCGGCTCCACTCTCTCAGAAGTTGGAGCCTCCGGCAAACCCGGTGCGGTTCATTTCGCTGTTTCGAGTCTGCCAGCAATAAAAGGCTTTGTGTCGAAGATCCATTTGCTCCCACGCCACCCCATGCGATGTTTGGATCGATGGTGTAGTCGGTCTGTGTGGTTCCCGAGCTGTGCCGCGACTAGGTCGCAGAGCTTCCATCAGTACACGGATCGGCGGATAATAAATGCGATCGAAGAAAAGTCTGAGCGATCCGGCCGATCTTGACCATCTGGCCCAGGTCCTGCGGTAGGGTAGGGTAAATTTCGTTTATCTCCTCACCCGGATCATGAGCGAAAATAGGAATGAAGATCCCGATGCGCTCGCGCTTCTTCTGGAGATCGCGCATCTTGTCAAAATCCTGCTCCCGAAGGGCTGTCGAAATCAGCTGGTCAATATCCCGGAGAGCCTCTACCGCCTCCGGCTCATATCCGGCCGGCGGGACATAAAGGGGCATTCGGTGGGCCGCCGGATTCCGTCGCTTTTTGACTTCGGTCTCCCAAGTCGAGAATGGCGCGAGAGTGAGCGCCACGCTCGATAGTGCCGGATCAGCCGCAAACGCGCGTTTGAATATGCTTATAGCAAGCGGCTTTGCAGCTTGAGTTGAGGGACTGCCGGCCTGATGGACAATTGTCCATGCGTAGTTATCGAGTAGACCGAGGATGTTGACGTAAAGTGCGTTTAGGTCTCGGCACACCTCGTCGGACTGTTCCATTGTTAGCGGAACCTTACGATCCGGCATAATGATACTCTGAAGGTTGCGAAAAGCGGCTATCATCAACCTCAGCCGACGCAAGACGCCGAAACGCATGAAGTATTCGGCCGTTTGCGTGAAGCCGCCAAGCTCGATCAATACTGCTGCGTCTCCCAAGAGCTGGTTCAAGGCGTTGTTGACGCCGTAAATGTGGTTCTCCCGCGCCTGATTGTCAAAGTACCGATCGTTCTCGGCATTCTTGCCTCTGACGAACAACCTTTCGGCCTGTCCTGCATGCACAGAGAACTCCACCTCGCGAATTTCATACTGGTCGTCGAATTCCATGGTCGGTCCTCTCGTAGATTAGTTTCCTAGCTGCGGAATACGTGATTAAGAAGCGGAAGCTTCCGAGTCTCCGATGACGGGCGAAAAGTCAAAGTTAAATGAGAGGAAGAAGGAATCACACTCAGCATCGTGTCGGCTCTTAAAAGGAGAGGATGTATTAGTGGCGAGTATCGTTTAGCTAAATGTTGATTCAGCGGAATTAGCCCTTGTGATAGAAGGACTGATGCAAAAGCGGGATTGATTCATGGCTTGTACGCTCATCCGATCGGGCACGAGGCAGGGATCGCACAACAGAAGGAGAGGTACGTGGAGGTGCAGCGTTGGTTTACGCCGGAACAAGGGACCGACCTCGTCATCAGTTCTGAGGAATTTACTGACGTCGAGAAAGCTTCGCTGGCTGCTATTCTGGCATATGCCCGGGATCCTTCAAACGTCGACATGGAACTCATGCATTGTCTCGACACTGCCGGTACAAATTTAATCGACACAAGTGTCGGGTATAAAAGCGCGGAAGTGACAGATAAGATGCGTAACGCAATTGAGGCGGGATGTGCCCGCATGTGGCATAATCATCCATCCCGCGGCTCGATCAGCGACAGCGACTGGATGTTGGCCGGCTGCACCGAAAGAACCGAGATCCTCGCGGTTACAGTATCTGAGACCATCTACGTGGGGCGTATGATGGAGTGGCCAGACTCCTTCGATGCTGTAATGGGGGAGAACTTCCGCCGGATCGCCGGTGACCTCGATAACGTCTTGCAGCAACACACCCTCGCGAACGAGACGTTCAATGAGCGGCTAGATTCCGCTCATCTCGACGGCCACTTACTGAATCTATCGCTGGCATATTGTGGTGTCGTTCGATACGCCGCCTTGTTGTCGTCGGAAGACGCAAAGGCGATGGCTGACGCCGACCGGGTTGGCTTGGTGGCCGAGGGACGCAGATGGGCGAATCAACAAATACGCGATGCGCTGGCTCGGCACTCTGCGGTGTCGTCCAATTAGGCCTGTCCGCTGTTGGGCAGGTCAGAAGAGTCGTCAACTTGCTTTGGGATTCAAGGCAAGTGCCTGGACTTCCTTGAAAGTGCGCTGCTTATCGGGTCGTTCTGAAGGCTACCCTAGACCTTCGCATTTCCGAGTAGCGCGAAAAGCCCGCCTACGCGGCGTTCCGACTTTGAATAGCCTGCAATGCGTTCAGTGTTTCGATCACAGTTTGCTTTCCCTCCGACAGGCTTCCTACGGCGGCACATGCCTCCCGAACGTTGTGGCCATCTGGATCGCACGGAGTTGGGACGCTCCCGATTTCGCATACAAGACTGAGCAATTTCGAGAGATAGCGGGCGTCAACCAGGATCAAAATTGGGTCCATGAAAATCGCGCAGGCCACTGTCACACAGCCGATTAGCACCCATCCGGAGGTCATTTGGGCATAGACCGAACTATGGAGGAGAAAGGCAAAACAGCCAAGAGCCAGAAGTAAATGAAGGGTGGTCACGGGAAGGTTCACGCGATCTGCTCTATACCTTCCTGTAGAAAGCACCTTACTGGCAAGCCTTACCAATTCCGCTCGTGCGGCGATATTTCCTGGGCGGCGCTCCGCGTGAAATTTGGCGAGTTTCTTACGGAGTCCGAACAGCACATCGATCTGCGGTCTGAGGATTTTTCGAAGTTCTGGCCCTGCGACCAAGTATGCAAGCGCCACTGCGGTGCCAAGTTGAAAAAGTGATTGATACCGGGAGGTGTCTACCAATTCTGAGCCATCGATCATGCCGTTCCTCATTAAACTAATGTGGACTACTTAAAGCCTGATAATGAATCGAATGCGTCGTATACAAAGCAAAGAATTTGTAAATGCAGCCATAGTGGCGCCTGTCCGACGCTAAAGGATGCGGGCAGCACGCCCACTCTTCCGCGTTGCATTGTTGTAGTAACTGGAGGCTTGCTGAACAGAGCGATGCCTCGACTGCTCCATAGCCTCGGGCAACGGAATCCCTCTGTTTGCCGCCTCGGTCAGGTATCCCGACCGCAAACCGTGGGCCGAAAACTTCTCCCTCTCCAGCCCGGCCATTTCCGCCCGCTGCTTGAGGACCGCATTGACCGACTGGGGATCGAGCGCCCGCCGCGAGACCGTTCCCCAGCGCCCGATTCCACGGAAGACGCTGCCCTTGTCAATCTTTGCGGCCGCCAACCATGCGTTCAGCGCTTCCACTGGTCGGCCCGTCAGATAGACGATGTCGTCCTGCTCGCCTGATGTGGTCTTGGTGCGGCCAAGATGAATGGCGAGAGAGGGAAGGGGAGGGCTGTCAGGCACCTCGATCGGTGCTTCCTCGGTCAGTTGCTCCAGGCGGAGGCCTGCGATCTCGCTGCGCCGGCGACCACCTGACGCAAAGGCGACCATCAGGATCGCGCGGTCACGCAGATCACGCAGGCTACCAGTCGCGCAGGTGGCCAGCAGCTTTGCCAGCACATCTGATGTTACCGCCTTGGCGCTTTTGCGGCGTCGGGTCCGCGGGACCGCGCGCACGGCGAGGCGAATGGCGGACTTGAGGGCGGGGGAGGCGAAGGCGCCGTCGAGGCCGCGCCATTTCGTGAGGGTCGACCAGCTGGCCAGCCGCCGCCGCACCGTATCCGGCGCGTGCGGGCCCACGGACTTCAGAAAACCCTGACGTCGCAAATTGACGTCCACCTCAGGCGGCATGCCGTGATCGGGATCCGTGGCCCGCTTCTCCGGATCCCAGAGGTGGTGTGCGACGAATTTCAACAGTAGCGCCTCTGGCGCCGGCCAGGGCAGGGACTGTCCGGTGGCAGCAAGACCCCAGGCTTCCAGGTAGGCGAGATCGGAGGTCAGGGCGCGAAGCGTGTTGTCGCCCATGCCCTGGTTGACCAGATGTTTTAGCGTTTCGACATCCTGGTCAGTGAGAAGTTCGGCGAGTTCGTCCCTGCGCTCGATTGGCAGCACCGAGGCGATCGTGTCGAGTTCGACAGCGCGCCGCTCGATGTTAGACAGGGACGCTGGCCTGCGCGGTTTCGACATCAATCGATCTCGACGTCCGGCCGCCAGCGGCGAATGATCTGAATGATCTCCGGTTTGTAAGCCTCGGGGTAAACGAGATCCTCTTCGCGGGCGAGAAAAGTGAAGATTGTCGCCATGTCTTCGCAGACGTCGCGATCGACATCGGCCAAGTCTGTAAGATTAAAGCCGCCATGCACGTCTGCATTCCACCAGGCAAGAATGAAGTTGGCGACGCGCCGGCTCTGACCGGTATCGCCGTGGGCGACGTTGAGCAACTTTTCCAGCGCGAAGCGGACGCGATCTTCCATGTTTTGAAGGCCTTTGCAGAGCGTGATTTGGCCCAAGCTAAGTGAATTTGCGGGCTTTGTCGATCTATCATCGATAAGCGGTGGTTATCGATGGTTAGACACCCAACCGCCAACCATACCATGTGAGGAACCGCAACATTTATATAGAGTTCCTTTAGCAAATCATTTACCATGAATTCAATGGCTTACGATCTCGCAAAAATCAGCATGACAGCCCTGATGGAGCGTAAGCGGGGCGGATTTGGTGGCGATGCCAACAGATTTTGCAGTCCCGGTCGCCGCCGGCTGGCTGAGTGAAGCGGCGCGGAACGTTTTTAAGAGCGTGCCGCAACCAGATAGGGGAGGGGCGGAACAGGATGATGGCCATCGCCAATGCCCAGTCGATCACCAAGGTAATGCCAGAACGACAGGCCAAGCTTCTGGCAGGTCTTTATCAAGCCAAGCATGCTGTCGCGGGCCAGCCGGCTGGCTCGACTAACCGTACCGCCGGAAATCTTGCGCTTGATCACAAAACCGCGCAGATCTCGTTCCGACGCGTTCGTGTGCAGCGGCGTTTCCGGCCGTTCCAGGACGCGCAGCAGCTCGGTCTTGCGGCGCTTCAGCCGCGACAACAGTTTATCGAGCTCGCCATAGCCGGTCTTGATCGAGAATATCCGATCGAACCGGACACGCAGGCCATGCGCTGCCCATCGGCCTGGACTTCGCTGGTAGTTTTTCAGCTGCTTGTAAAAGAGCCAGATCAGCTGGCGCAGGGTCTCGACATGTCTTACCTGGCGTGGCGTCGCCGGCATCAGCTTGTGCAGCAGCCGTTCTGCGTGGACCCAGCAGAGCGCATGAGTGCCGACCCGAAACTGTCCGGCATCGTCGGAGACGATCACCGCATTGCCGACAAGACCATGATGGCGGATCGCACCCCAGACGCCGGCTTCGGCAAATGGGCGGAGCATGTCTCTGTCGAAGATATCGATGCCATGTTCAACCAGATATTCGAGGAATGGAACCTGATTGGCAAATCGCTGCAGTTCGCGCGTGTTCAATTGCGCCAGAAGCGCCGGATCCACCTGACGATCCTCCTGAAAGGTGAAGGCGGCATCGTTGAGGACATAGTCCTGATAGTTGCCCCGCAGCAGTGCCAGAAAGTTCAGCCGCGACTTCGAGCTTGCCGTGCGAAAGGCGGTGAAATGTTCGCCCCCGATATGCGTCGTATAAAAATCGCGGTTGGCATGGCGAGCACCTGTGTCGTCGACCGTGACGAAGGCCGCCGAGGCCAGGCCGGCATGCAACACGGCGGCATCCTCCGCATGAAAACCATCCAGCCCTTGTGTCAGAAACCGGACCACCTGGCGCTTAGAAATCTCGACGCCAACATCGTTGAGCAGCGTCGTCAGTCGTTGCGTCGTGACCTGCCCATGGCTGTGAAGCATCAGGCAGAAGCGTTGCAGGTTGACGCCGTAGCCACCCTGGATTCCCGTCGGCATCGGAGCGGTAATCGTGCGGCCATCCGGCGTCACCCAGCATTCGCGGCGATAGCGCACCACCTCGGCCCGCACGATCAGATCCCGCACGACGCAATCCTTGTAGCCCTTGAAGCGCGACCCCGGCGGAGCATTGGCAGGCAAAACCTCTACACGGGCGATTTTGCCCGTGTCGCCTTTGGGACCGCGGCGCCGTATGGGCTTCCCCTTGCTGCCAACCGTCTTGTCGCTGGTTGCAGTCTCCATGCCCGAGGGTCTGAACGGCGGGCGCGGCGGCAGACTTTTCAGCCGCGCAATCTCATCGCGCAGAAGCTGGTTGTCGACCTTCAGCCGGGTGTTATCGATCCTCAGCTGGTCGTTTTCGCCCTGGAGCCTGTGGTTTTCCGACTCCAAATTCTCGATCCGGATGTCTGTTCGATCAGCCCGCTCCATCAGGCCGGTCACAAGCTCGCGCAGCGCCTTCAGCGACAACGTATCGGCATGCTCAACCATAGGAAGGCGGCGCTTCGTCATAAAGGCAGTGAATCATGATTTACAAAAAACAGGAATCCCTTCTGCCACCGGATTTGCTCCAGTTACTGATGGAGCCGGCTTTTCGCGCCGGTATCGAACTGGCGCGTCTCGACGAACGTATTGCCCGTTCGCCCATCGGCGTGGGCTTCCTCCAACGCACCCAATTCACCGATGCATGCGCCTCGCTGTGGATCGACGGCGAACTCGTCCATCTCGAAGACCTCGTCCTCCACGACGCCTTTCGCGATACCCGCACACCGACCCACGAACTCACCATCGCCCGCGACGTTCTTCGCACCCGCCGACGCATTGCCGCGCAATCGCCGGAATGGGCCTTATCGGCAGAGGGTATCCGAAATCTGCGACAGACAGCGGACATCAATTCAGTCGACGCTGACGCGGCGGAGCCGGCCAGCGTCGTTCGGACCGCAATCGCCGACGATCCCGAAGGGGAGGGGGACGTCGCCGACGACATCGAAAATCTTCCCGGAGTGGACTATGCCGCCATCGACGCAGTGCTGGCCCGCTCCGAAGCTGCGATCGAGAACGCGACCCGGCCCGGCCGTGGCGGCGCGGCGGAAAAAGATCCGCTCGTCTATGATCTTGACTGGGACGAAGATTCAAGGCTCGAGGAATGGCGGGGCGTGCTGCGCCAGGCCGAAAACTTGCCAGCGATGCTCCAGGCCATCGTCGTACTCGATGCCTGGAACGAGCTTTCCGTCCTTCAGCACGCGCCCTGGCTTGGCCGGCTGTTGGCCGCGTCGATATTGCGCCAGGCGGGGATTACCACCGGCGCCCATCTGGCCGCCATCAACGTCGGTCTGAAAACCATTCCCGTCGATCGGCGCCGGCATCGCGACCGGGAAACCCGGCTGCTCGCCATGGCCCATGGTCTGATCGCGGCTGCAGAGATCGGGCTCAAGGAGCATGACAGGCTGGCGCTGGCTCGAACACTGATGGGGCGAAAGCTGGAAGGGCGCCGGACATCTTCAAAACTGCCGGAGCTGGTTGAGTTGGTGATGGCCAAACCGTTGGTGTCGGCAAAAATGGTGGCGAAAACGCTCGATGTGACGCCGCAGGCGGCGCGACGGATTGTTTTGGAGCTTGGCCTGCGCGAGATGACGGGGAGGGGGAGGTTTCGGGCGTGGGGGGTTATATGAGAACAAAGCGCAAACAATGATGCAATGTTCTTTATTTGTTCACTTACTTGCGCTATGGACTCTCTTTGCGGGCGAGTCCGCCTGTGTGATGGGATCGTGGATGGGCGCTCTTTGTGGTTGAAAAGTTAATGATTCGGCCCCATGGTGATTTTGCCGCGGAACGCCGCGGATTGCCGCGGAGTTTGGACTTGGGTGTAGACGGTCGGGATGCAGAGCGGGTGACTACGACGCTGACGCGGACGCAGAAGGCGGAGCTCGATCGCCTTGCGAAGGCGCAGGGCGTGAAGGTTGCCTGGCTGGTCCGACGCGCAGTCGAGAGATTTTTGGAAGAATCCGCAGGCGGGCCTATGCTGCCGCTGGATTTCACGGGAGGCGAAGATGCAAAGCGCTGAACTCTTCGCCGGCTGTGGGGGCCTGGCGCTCGGAATGTCGCGAGCGGGCTTTCGTCACCAGCACATGGCGGAGTTTGATCGGGATGCCGTCGCGACGGTCCTGCATAACAAGACCAAGGGCGTCGAGCACGTTCGCGACTGGCCGATGGGTCTTCAGGACGTGCGGGAAATTGACTGGAAGAAGCTGACCTCGCTCGATTTGGTTTCAGGTGGCCCCCCATGCCAGCCGTTCGGAATTGGCGGTAAGAAGCAGGGGCAGGACGATCACCGTGATATGTGGCCCGAAGCCATCCGAGCGGTGCGCGAGGCGATGCCTCGATCGTTTCTCTTCGAGAATGTCAGGAATATCGCGGGTCCCCGTTTCCGCCCTTACCTTGAATGGATTATCTCGCATCTAGAGCGGCCTGGGCTGATCCGGGAGCCGGGTGAGTCGCACGCGGCGCATCGCGCGCGGTTGGAGGCGTCGAAGGGCCGGAAGGAATTCCAGGTTGTTTGGCAACTGGTGAACGCCGCCGACTTTGGCGCGGCCCAGATTAGACATCGCGTTTTGATTTTCGGCATCAGAAGCGATCTAGATGTTCTGCCGGGCCACATGACCCCGACCCACAGCCGCGACCGGCTTCTATGGGAGCAATACGTCACGGGCGAATATTGGACGCGACATGGACTGAAGAAAGGGCGGGATCCCATCCTTCAGCAGGATCGCGCGCGGGTTGAACGCTTGAAGCAGGCTGGTGTCGCTCCGTCTGGAGCTCCGTGGGTCACCGTCCGAGACGCATTGAAGGGTCTCGGTGAACCGAACGGAAAACGTAACCACGTCCTCCAAGTTGGCGCTCGAGTGTATCCGGGCCACACCGGTAGTCCGTTGGATCTCCCCGCGAAGGCGTTGAAGGCTGGCGATCACGGCGTTCCTGGCGGTGAGAATATGATGGTACGTGACGATGGATCGGTTCGCTACTTCACCACACGGGAAGCCGCGCGTCTGGTAGGCTTGCCGGATGAGTACGAATTTCCTCGGTCGTGGACTGAGAGCATGCGCCAGCTAGGCAATGCCGTGCCGGCTCCTCTTGGAGCCGCAGCGGGCTGCTGGCTGGCGGCTAAGCTCGGCGGTGGAAATGCCATCGGGGGTCTGGCCCCGGCGCGTCGCGCGGCGTAGTTTGGTTTTTTATTTCAGCCGGAGTACGAGTCGCGGCCATTAGACCTCGTTTCGGCTACCGAGGGGGTTTAGTGGATGGCGTTGGCACCGGATCGAGCCGCGATTAAGGCACTTGAGGACGCGCTCGCGGCGGTGCTCGCGGCTGCTGGCAGTAATCCTCCTCAGGCGGTTGTCCGACGGATTCGGGAAGGTCTGGCCACGCATGCCGACGCGGTTGAAGCCGCGCGCTCTTCCACCGATCCAGTTCGGATGCCTCGCGCGACCTTCGATCCAGCCGATCCAAAGGCGATTGGCCGGATGGTGTCGATCGCGCTGATCGCGCAGCCTCTGATAGCATTGACCGATGTCCGACCAGCATACGGTTCTGGCGTCTACGCGATCTACTATCGTGGCGATCACCCGCTCTATGGCGGTATCTCTGGATCCGAGACACCGATCTATGTCGGCAAAGCCGACCCCGCCAAAGACGATGCCAGTACAACGCGGGAGCAGGGCGCGAAGCTTACGGCGCGTTTGCTTGAACATGCGGGAACGATAGGTACGGCGGAAGCCTATGGCGATAAGCTCCCCTCCCATCTGTCACCCATAAGATTGGCCGACTTTGTTTGCCGACGCCTCGTATGCGCCACCAACGCCCAACTCGTCGCCGAGAAGCATCTCATCCGGACGTTCTGGCCAATCTGGAACTCGGAGACAAAGGCCTGCTGGGGAATGAGCAAGCATGGTGACGCCGCGACGACGCGAGCGAACAAGCGTTCGCCGTGGGACGTTGTGCATCCGGGGCGCCTCTGGGCTTTGGACGAGCGGCTTGCGAATTCATTGACGCCTGACGAGATCGCGCAACGCATCGGCGCGACACTGGACAGAGTGCCAGCTCGACTGGACCACGCCGCGCTGCTGGAGGAGATGTTGGCCGGCTTCCGGCAGGATGACCCGGTGGCAGCCGATCCCGTTGTTCCGCCGGTGGGTGAGAACGTCGCGGGGCCTGAACCTGATGAGGCTGGCGGTGTCGACGACGAATGAGACGGATGCCGCTAGAAGCGCGCAAATGTCCCGCATCCGGGGACGTGACACCAAGCCGGAGATGCGCGTGCGTCAGGCACTTCACTCGGCCGGACTGCGATATCGTCTGCACGCGAAGGATTTGCCCGGGAAGCCCGACCTTGTTTTTCGGGGTAGGAAGGTAGCCTTGTTCGTCCATGGGTGTTTTTGGCACCAGCACCCGGACCCGAACTGTAAGCTTGCGAGAATGCCGAAGTCGAAGCTCGATTTCTGGCGCCCGAAACTTGAGGGCAACAGGCTGCGGGACGAAAAGAACCGATCCGCGCTGGAAGCGGATGATTGGACGGTTGTCGAGGTTTGGGAATGCGAGACCAAACCGGACGATCTACAGCGGCTAGTTACGGCCCTCCAGACGTCAAGCCCGCTGCGCGAAGCGGAGAATAGATCCCGATCAAGACTCGGGGCAAAGCCAAAGGTGGGGAAATGACTCAGGAACTCGACCTCACGCCGGCGCCCCGGGTGCTGCAGATGCTCGGCGAAATTAATCTTGAGCAATGGCGATGCTTGGCCGAGCTCATCGACAATTCTATAGATGGCTTCATCGACGCCGCCAGGGCCGGTACGCCGATTGCCCAGCCGGAGATCGCGGTCAGCATCCCAACCGCTGATACGGAGGCCGCGCGCGTGTCCGTTAAGGACAATGGGCCGGGAATGTCCCTGGAGACGTTGGAGAACGCCCTTAGAGCGGGCTGGTCGGGCAACGATCCGCTGTCAAAGCTCGGCCTTTTTGGCATGGGCTTTAACATCGCTACCGCGCGTCTCGGTATCGTAACGGAGGTCTGGACAAGCCGGCGGGGCGACCCGGAGCAGGTTGGCGTTCGTATTGACTTAGAGGAGCTCAGGGCCTCGGGGAATTACAAGGTACCCCGTCAGACGAGACCCAAGTCGAACCATGAGGATCATGGCACGGAAATCGTCGTGACGCGGCTTAAGCCGGAGCAACGCGCCTATCTGGCGCGAGCGAACAACCGCACGACTATCAAGAAACACTTAGCCAAGACCTATTCGGCGCTTTTGTCCAATTCGGAAGCTGGAGCGATCCGCCTGACATTGGGCGGCGCGAGGGTCACGCCGCTCCGGCCCTGTGTCTGGGATGCGAGCCGGTCGATCGAGCTGCCCGATGGCACCATCGTTAGCGCGGTGGAGCAGTTCGATGTCGCTCTCGCCCCTCGGCGATACTGCGAGCACTGCATGCGCACGCTGACAAGCGATCAGGAGCACTGCCCTACCGGGAGCGCACACTGCGCCATCGTAGAGACTCCACGAAGAGTCAAAGGCTGGGTCGGCATCCAACGATATTTGGACAAAACCGATTTCGGTATCGACTTCATTCGAAACGGCCGAAAAATCGAAATTGGGAGCAAGGATCTTTTCATCTGGAGCGATGGAGAGACTGAGGAAGTCGAGTATCCGATCGATGATCCGCGAAGCCGAGGTCGCTTCGTGGGAGAAATCCACCTCGACCATTGCCAGGTCAGTTACACGAAGAACCGCTTCGAGCGTGACGATCCGGCGTGGAATGAGATGGTTCGGGTCGTCCGCGGCGAGGGCCCGTTGCGGCCCAACACCGCGCGCCAGAAAGGTTTCGACGGCAACCAGAGCCCGCTGTACAAGTTATTCCAGGCTTTCCGCCGCACCAGCCCTCAAGGCAAAAATGGTCTGTGGTCCCGGATCATGGTCGTTCAGGACAACGATCGCGCGCAGCAGATGGCTGGCCTTTTCGCCAATGCCGACGCCGACTATCTAACCGACGAACGTTGGTGGCAGCTCGTCGAGGAGCAGGATGCGAAGATTCTCGGCGACACGCCCGGCGCCGGCGACGGAGCGGGGATCCCCCCGGGCTTTATTGGGGGCAATGCCAATCCGGAAGATCCAGCCAGTGGCGACGGCGGAGTGCAGCCTAGCGGCGAACAGCCTCCCACGGCATCCCCACCGGCGCCCGAACCGGCCCCCGTGCGGCGGCCGATATTCGAACTTACCCGCAAGTATATTCATCCGACCTATCGCGCGGAGTTCGATGTCGAGGCTTTCTCCGTCGATCCAACTGATCCGCAATTGCCGGCGGGTCAGCCGTGGGCCGTCCGCTTAGATAACGTCGCTACACGTACCTATTCGTATCTCGTCGATACGGCACACGACGTTTTTCGATCCTCGACGATGACTCCCCTCGACGCTCTGCTGGTCGATCTGACCTATCGTACGATCGAGTTTCTTCGCGGGCATAGTCAGGATGCGACGCCGGCGAGTGTCCTCGCGGATTTTCGGGCTGAGTATTGTGGCGACACTCGCCTGGACGAACAGGAAATCATCGCCCTCGCAGGTAACATTCTGAGCGATATCTGCCGTTCTGTGGCTGGTCTTATAGATGGTCAATCCGCCGACGCCATGTATGAGGAACTGACCGACCGCGAAAAGGAGGGCATCGCTCGCCGGATGGCCGGCCGCGGCGTCGCTGATCCACGAGCCCTCATCCTCGACGGCCGATTTTGGGACTATGCGGACGGCGGTACGGTACGCCGATTATTCATGCGGCATCCCGAGCTCTTCCTTGATGGAAAATACTGGGAGGACGCTTACGCTGTCCTCGATTTCGGAGCCCCTGAGGTGACGAAGGAAGCGAAGGCGGCGACCGTCGCGCGCTATGACGCGTACCTCGGTGACGCCATTTGGCTGGCTGATCAAACTCCCGCAGACTTGGCACGCGCCTCACGCGACACCGTGATTCGGGCGACGTGTTCACTCCGACTCCTCAGACCGGATATCGCGGTGTGACAGCAGAGCCCTTCCTCCATACTCAGCGACTGTTAAAGGGGCCATGGCAAGCCTTCGAGCGAGATGTTGCTCGGTTGTTGGTATGCAACGGCTTTGAGGATGTCAGGCTCATTGGTGGTTCTGGTGATGCTGGCGCCGACGTACTTGGGGTCAAGAACTCCGAGTTGTGGGTGATCCAGTGCAAATTCACGACCGGCGGCTATCCGTCCCCGGCGGCTGTGGATCAGGTCGGGGAAGCGGCGCGCTATTATCAGGCTGATCGACTCTACGTCGCCACAAGCCGTCGCGCTGGGCCGGCGATGCAGGCGTCGGTTCGCCGTTGGGCTGCGTTAGGCATCGAGATCGGTATTCTTGAGCCGGCAACCTTGCTGGAGATGGCGCGGCGCAGCCCGGAATATCCACCCAGCAGACGCGACCTTCGCGATTATCAGCTCGAGGCCGTCGATCGGTTTGTGGGGTCTCTACGCGAAACGGGCCGCGGACAAGTTGTTCTCGCGACCGGACTTGGAAAGACGGTCGTCTTGGCGGAGAGCATTGCTCAGCTCTTTCGCGATGAGGCGATCCCTGGGGGGCGAGCATTGGTGCTCGCTGGCACGAGGGAACTGGTCGATCAACTGCAGAGGGCTTTTTGGGACCAGCTTCCAAAATGGGTTCCGACGCACCGCTTGATCGGTGGCGAGTTTCCGAGCGAGTGGAATGGGATTACGTTCGCGACCGTTCAAAGCGCTGTATCCCGGCTCGACGACTTACCTGACTTCGGGGTCGTGATGATCGACGAGGCGCATCATGTCGGCTCCGACACCTTCCGCCGGGTGACGGATAAGATGGCGGAGGCGATGATCGGCGGTGTCACAGCGACGCCTTGGCGGGGCGACGGCTATGATATCGACCACTTGCTGGGTCCACCCGTGGTTCGGATCGGTATCGCCGAGGGTCTAAGGCGGGGATTTCTCTGCGAGGCGGATTACCGCCTGCTCGCCGACAACATCGATTGGTCGCTTGTGCGATCGCACTCGCGCAACAGCTATTCGATCACGCAGCTCAACAAGCTCTTGCTACTTCCAACGCGTGATGAGGAGGCGGCGCGCGCGATCCGAGACACTTTCGACAAGGAGGTCCGACGCTCCGCGATAATATTCTGTTCCTCCGTGACCCACGCCAAGAGCTTTGCTGCCATGCTGAGGCTGTTTGGTTTTCGCGCGGAGCCGATCACCGGCGACATGACTCCTCGGGAACGTGATCGGACAATGGCGGCCTTTCGAAAGGGCTCGCTCGACATTGTCACGACTCGCGACCTGTTCAACGAAGGCGTCGACGTACCGGACGTTGACATGATCGTCTTCATGCGCGTCACGCACAGCCGTCGGATCTTTGTGCAGCAGTTAGGCCGGGGTCTGCGCATCAGCCCGAGGAAGAAGAAAGTCGTCGTTCTCGATTTCGTTAGCGACCTGCGTCGCCTCGCGGAAGTTGTCGAGCTTGAGAAGGCTGTCCGAGGAGATGTCGAGCGGCTGCGTCTGCCAGGTGTCATTCAGTTCCGTGACGAGGGCGCCGGTGCATTCATGCTGGACTGGATGAAGGACCAAGCCGATCTGTTCACTCGTGAAGGTGATCCTACACTCGAATTGCCTGCCTTCGATTTTCCGGCGCCTCATAACAGGGGCGGAATTCAATGACTTCCATTTCAACGGCTTTACGTGACAATCTGAGGGACAAGCTCTGGCAGCAGTGTGATGACCTTGGCTGGATGTCGCTTCAGGACGTCGAGCGGGCGCGCTACTACGAGCTTTGGACACGGGATGTCTCGATCGGCGGACAACTTGCGCATGTGATGGATGCCCGGAAGGTGCGCGTCTATATCAAGGACTCACTGGTGAAGCCCTATGTGAGGGCGCGTCTGTCCTTAAATGAAGGCGAAGTCTGGCGCTTACTTGGACTTACGGCCGCCGATCGCGTCGTTCACGTCTATATCAAGCCGCATGGACGGAGGACCGCGGACGGTCGGGTCATCGGCTGGGGTCGAAGTCGCGATTGGAAGTCCGTGCTAATGGCGGTCTTCGAGCGCGGTCGCGCGCAAAATTCGTTTTCGTCATTTGGCGTCGTCCTACTCGAGAGCGGGAAGACCGAGGCCGAACGATCCCGCAGCCTTGTTAGAGAGGCCGCGCAGAGACTTGGCATCGAAAAACTGGCCTGGTTGGAGTGATCATGAGAGATAAGTATCCGGGCTGGTATCCAAAGTCGTCGGTCGAGGCCTCAGCGTTGTGGGACAACGCCATTTTTGTCCCCGACGCGAATGTTTTGCTGCACTGCCTCCGTCACCCCGCCGCAGTTCGCGAAGAACTGTTGCGGTTGTTTGACGCGTTAAAGGAATCTCTGTGGATTCCATATCAGGTTGGTTTGGAGTTTCATCGTAATCGCCTGGATGTTGAGCTTGGCGCGCAGGATGCTTACGACGTCTTGATCAAAGACCAGGAAGCAACGATCGAGAAGGCGCGCGAGCGGCTGAGGCAACTTCGCGCTCATCCCACGATAAGCGTGCCTAAGGAATTGGCCGCCTTGGATATGTTCTCGGCGGATTTTCGCGCGCGAATGGCAGCCTCGCAAGCTTCACATCCGACTGAGGACATCGCGGCCGCCGTCACGCGCCTGACGCAACTCTTGGCTGGCCGAATTGGAGATAAATGGAAGCCTGAACAGCTCGCCGCACTTAAGAAAGAGGGTGAGGATCGCTATGCGAAGAAGATCCCGCCTGGATACAAGGACGCGAAAAAGGATGCGGGCGAGTTCGATAAGTACGGTGATCTGATTATTTGGAAGGACATGATTGGCAAGGCGAGGGCTGACAAGCGGCCGATCATTTTCATTTCAGACGACGCCAAGGAAGACTGGTGGTGGATTCATAAGGGTCGAAAGCTGGGTCCTCGGCCTGAGCTGATCGAGGAATTTCAAGCTGGTTCGGATCAGGAATTCCACATCTATGAGTTCGGCCAATTCCTGCGGTTCGCGGGAGAGCGCTTCCCTGAGATCAAGGCCGGAGTCGATCAGGTCGAGAAAAGTCTGCAAGACGATGCGCGCGCTCGCAAGAAGCAGGATGAAGCGGCGGAAGCAATAGAGACACGGACAAAGGTTCGTGAACTCGAAGACGAACGTGATCAAATTGTTGCTGCTTTATCGGGCGCGCCAGGTGCCGCGACGCCAGTAAGGACCATCGATAGGGCTGCTCTCAGAGCGCGCCTCGGCGAGCTCACTGCAGAATTGGAATCCCACCAGCCAAGTCTGGGGACGAGGTCCGTTACCTCGGGCGGAAGCGATGTGGTGGGGACCCAGGAGGAGGCGCCATGATCGGCGTAATGTTCGTTTGCGTGAGACGCCCGTCCAACTCAGCGCCGCGCATGCGGCGTTTAAGATGCGAGCGGAGTTACCGCACCTAATGGACCAGCCAACGGGGACCGCGCCAGCAGCCCTGGATATCGCTGAGCGGCTCGACCGATTGGCGCGGCAGGAGCTTGATGAAGTCGAACGGTTTATTGGGACCGTTCCCCCGATCGAATGCGCGGTCCTGCTCATCGAAGCCTGTCGCTGTCTCGACCATATGCATGTTGTTCAAAAGCTATCCGCTAAAGAGGAGGGGAAGCTCTCCGTTCATGATTTTGACATCGTCGTCCGTGGTTGGAATGTGCTGTTCGGTCTCCTCATGCAGCGCAAGGGTGCGGGAGAGTTCAATGGCGTACCGCTTAGAGAGAGCGTTCCGGAACTCCGTCAGGCTCTTATGGGCATGCTGCACTTCGCTGGCCGATATGTACTACTTAACCGCGCAGCGGAGATGGTCCGCCACGGGATGGTCTCTTCAATGGCGGTCGGAGACGAGGTCGAGTTGAAACTAAGCGACCGAACCCTCTCGGACCACTTCCATGACCAGCTTGACCACGGGAAATTCGCTGAGCTGAATGCCAAGGTGCTGAGGGGGTACAAAGCTGTCGCTAACGACGCCGGTACCGTGCAACATCTTCGTGACGTTATGGGAAAGCTTACGTTTCCCTGGAAGACCCCACACGGTGTGATGGTCGGCTACAGCGCTGATCCAGAGATTGACGCCTACTTCCTCGATGCCGTTACACAGAACACCCTCCAGTGGCGCGACGACGCTGGAATCCATCCTCGCGCGGAGCTCGGCGGCTGCTCCGGAGGATTGCTCACGACCGTTGTGCATGTGCTGATGAGCTTTCATACGAAACACATCATGTTCGTTGAGGAGGCGATCAAGCTTCATCCGGGCGTCAATCAGCATATGAGCCTGACCATCTGGAAGACGCGAGCCGACCTCATGACATCCCTCGTGACCGCCACCGCGGCTTCTGAGGAAGAGGTCAGCGTGGCCCTGGACCTGATTACGGTGCGTGCTGATGACGCCGCCTACTTCCTCTCGGAGCAGGCACCCTGCATTCCCCTAGTAATCGAGCTTTGCAACGGATATCTCCTGACACCGGTAAGCGGAGTCTTCCGCAATCCATTTAACGCGATCCGCATGCTCCGCGAGTCCGCATCCATCGCGATCCGCAACGCGTTCCGGGAACATCGTGAAGAGTGGATGGCCGAGGATCTCTACGCGCTTTTCGAAGGTCCACGGTTTCAACGTGTGTCTGGTCAAACGAAGCTGCGGCGGGACGGCCGGATTGTCACAGACATCGATGCGGCGATCTTCGATGACGCGACGGGCGAGCTCGTGCTCTTCCAGCTCAAGTGGCAGGACTTCACCAGCAGCAGCGTCCGAACTCAACGAAGCAAAGCCAAGAACTTTAGCGATCAGGTGCAGGACTGGGCCGAGAGGGTCATGTGCTGGATCGACCAGTTTGGGGTGGCGGCGCTTTGTCGGGCGCTCAAGATCAAGCCTCCTGATGGTGCAGTACCTCGCCACGTGTTGCTGGTCGCTGTCGGTCGCTCGAACGCTCGCTTTCGCAGTTACGGCTACACGGTCGCAGAGAATATATTGTGCTTGCCATGGCCGCAGTTCGCTCGCCTCCGCCTTGCCATCGGTCCGGGCCAGGATTTCTTTAAGCTCTTGATGGAAGAGGTCATCAAAGAAAATGCAGCGCCCGTCGAGCGCAAGCCGTTACCGTATGTCCTTGAGCGCCACGGATTGAAAGTCACGTTTCAAGACATTTGGAGCAAGCTTGAAGGCGATGATAAGGATCCCGGCGCTGCTGCGGCCGGACAGTTAAAGTAACGTCGAATATTTGCTCGCGGAGATTGTTCGGTCAGGAATGTATGACTAAGCCGCCAAAGCCTCAAAAGCACCATTACATTCCCCAGTTCTACCTCCGCCCATGGCTCGGTGAGGACCACAAACTGGAGGAGTTCGGGAGGGTCCCACCCAGCGGACAAATCCGTTCAAGGCGGCGTGGGCCAGAATCTACCGGCTTCGAGTATAACCTCTACACGATGCCCGGCGTGACCGATGACACGAAGCAGAATATCGAGCGTGAGTTCTACGGGGTGGTCGATAGAACAGCGGCCGCCGTCCGAGACAAACTTCTAACCGGCCCAGTCGCACTCAGCCCCCAAGAGCGTTACGACTGGTCACGCTTTCTCGTTTCCCTTTGCATCCGCAATCCGGATGAGATGGCGCGCATGAAAGCCATCGTGGAGAAGTTCACAGCCAGCCCGGATCGGAAGATGCGGGAGATGTATGCCAGCATCCGGCAGGATTGGCAGCCGGATGACGTTGAAGGGTTGTTGGCCGCCACCTTTCCGGAAGCGCCAGAGCTTTCGGCTGTAATGGCCTCCACCTCAATGATAACGAACCATGTGGCACTTACCGGCATCATGCATCTGCAGTGGCGAGTATTCGATACCAGCCGTGTTCGCCGGAAACTTGTGACCTGCGACCGGCCCGTGGTAATGACCGGAGGCATCGCGCGCGAAAATGGCCACATCGCTATTCCCATTAGCCCAGACAAGCTGTTCGTGGCCACGATGTATCCAGCGTTTGCTGAATGGCTTGGCCGTTGGCCGACGGGGAGGCTGGTACGAGAATCCAACGCGGCGCAGATCGGTCAGGCAAGGAAGTACGTTTATGCCGTTGACGATAGTCCGATTGCTGAAGTCAGGCGCGGGATGTCCAGGCGGGAATACATGTCGTTGATTAATGAACCTCGGAGCATATTAGCCCGAAAGGCCTGATCACTCCCACCAAAACGCTCTCAACGCCTTCATGTACGCTTCGAACTTCTCAGGTGCCCAGCAAACGGGCGCGTTTCGGATCAACCAGTGATTTTTGTTCGCGCAGGTGAATTGCGATGTGTCTGAAACCAATACGTAGTTGATGCAGTTGGTCACGGTCTGAGTGTAGGTCCCCGCGAAAAAATTATTCGGAACGTTGTAAAGCAAGCCTTCCAAGAAATAGGAAGGGGCGATGCCGTCCTGTATGCGCCCTTCATTGATCATTCGATTGCGCATGTTCTTGAATATACGCACCGTGTTTTTGAAATATGAGTTGGTGTCCTGATGTTTCCGCGTGCAATTCTCAGAATGCTGCTTCGGATAATTGACGATTTTCGTCCCATCCTTCAGCCAGAATACGATGCCTTCCCGAAAGCTCGGTGAACCATACGCAGGATAGCTGTCATAGTGGCGATGTTCAGCGCATGCCAGCACATCTGCGTCTCGCCTGCCGCCGTTGCCGGGCACGTAGATAGCTTTACCGCTGCCGTCCACACCGTTCCCATAATTGGTGGTCAGCCAACTCGTAACCTCTTCTTTGAACTTCGGGAGCGAATATTCCGCCGGCGAGCGGTTCGTTTCGTAGTTCGCCTTTTCGGCTGCCGTCAGCTCGCTGATATCTGAATACCAGACGGACGTAAGACGGATGACAATATCAACGTCGCTGTCAGCCCAGATATTGGTATGATTGCCGTAGGAGCCCTGAAGGAAAGTATCGAAGTTTCGCTGATAATACGGCGAATTCTGACTATTCAGTACATTACTGATCGTTTGATATGTTGCGGCCGACTGTTGAATGCTGCCCTGAGCCGACCATGTTTCCAGTTGTGCTTCGCTGACTGCCATTGTCGAATCCGTGTTAGCCGAGAAAATCTTTCAGGGTTGCTTCGTTTTTCGCGAAAGATTCCCGTCCGCGCTGTCGCAATATGTTGAGCTTTTTCAGATCGTGCTCGAACAGGTCGGTGGCCATTTCCGGCTGCTCGAACGTGTCGCTGATCCGCACCGTTGGCACGTCTTTGAAAAGAATGGCGCGTAGCTGATCCATCGACTGGGTGTTGATCTCCAGCGTCTTTTGCAGGAGCTGGACGCTCAACAGGTACTTCGCCCAATACATTTTGCTGAACAGCGAGGGTGTAGGACTGGGATAGACGCCGACGCCTATGCTGACCACGCGCAGATCGGCGTGGGCGATGTTGAGCGCCCGCGTGGCGTCCGCGATGGCGTAAAGCGTCGGGTTATTGGCGCAATAGCCGCCGTCCACCAGCTTGACCTCATCACCGCTTCCCGTCGTAACAGTCTTGGGAGCGAAGAAGGGAAAGGCCGAGCATGAGGCCTGAACCGCGTCTCCGATCGATACCCCAAACCCCGGCTGGAACGTGCCTTTGCGTCCATGTGCCTGCGCGATGCTGCCCTTGAAGATCATGGGGCGTTCAATCACCCACTTCGTCGTTACCACGCCGACAGCGGTCTTCACGTCATCGAACTTGGCGTCCTTGAAAATCTCTTTTGCAAGCTCTGCCAGTTTTGCGGATTTGTCGCCGGGCTTCTTCAGCTTCATGACGGCGGGGACGTATTGCTTGTAGAGGTCGTGGATCTCATCCACTGACATTCCCAGAGCGATCATCGACCCGATGATGGAGCCGGTACTGGTCCCAAACACCAGGTCAAACCGCTCGTGGAGACGGCAGCCGATCATGCCTTCAATTTCGGCAAGGACGCCGAGAGTATAAAACCCCTTAGCCCCGCCGCCATCGAGGCTCAGGATACGGTAGGGCCCGGCTGTTTGTTCAGTGTCGGTCACGCGACTGTCCTCCAACGATACAACCAGTACCTGAGTTCAGGTGACACGTCAGAGGTCCGATGGCATTGTCCACAGTATAACTTGAAGAATAAGCTTGAACAAGAAACAGTCCAACCATCTCCCCAGCGTCGCAGCCCGCAGTGCTCGGCTGAAAGGGGGCGCTCGATGTTATGGCATCGTTAGTTGCCACTATCTGACACGCTGATCGACTTCCTTTTCCGACCACGCCAGTTTTCCTATCGATGTTGCGATCGGGAAAATCGAGAGCCAGCCCGGCCTATGCGTGAACCCACATCTAAGCGGCAGAAAGAGAGCCGAAGGTAATCGCACGCGTCATGGCTAAGACAAAGGACGGGAACGAACCGTTTGGGTACGGGTGCCCCGATTTAGGCGCAAAAAGGCATTTGAAAACAACTCTGAGGCGTTGCTTTCTGATGCCGTAGATATAGCCTCATGCCGTATCTGGGGGACAGCATGGCAGACTTCGATTTCAGTAAAGAGACCGACGACGAGCGGTTGTTGCTCATCGCCTTCGATAATCAGCGCCCGATGAGCGCAGCTCAACTGGCTACTGTCCTTCGTGCCTTGGACAGCGATTACAAAAGCATGACCGGACGAGATTTGGTCCTCGGCCATATGGAGCTAGGCTCCGTCTGGATCTGGCTGATGGATGCGGCGATATACAGTGGTGGGGCCATCATCGGAACTGCCGCCGTTGCAAAGGCCGTGGAAGAACTCGCCATCTTTGCGAAAAAGCTGAAGGAGGGCTTCAAGGACAAGAAGCTTCCTGATGAGAACCTTCTTCTGTCCGCGCCCATGGTTGACCGCTCCGTGGTGGCGATAGCGAAAGTGGCCGTCGATACGAACGGCACCTTCCGAATGAAACACACCCGCGAAACCACCGCCACCAAGGACACGATTGAAATCGAAATTACGCCTGCACAGGCTTCAGTAGCCAGAAAGCGGGTAAAGAGCAGGCCTAAACAGGGTCGTGTTTACGAGTCCCTGCCACGCCTGATCGCGGAACCGGAAGAAATCAAGCAGATCGCACACACCATGCGTGAGCTTCCGCCTATTACAACCGACATCGAAACCGTTATTCGGGCTCTCGTCCAGGCGCACATGATACATGGCAGCACCTACGTTTTAGAGCAGGTGGCCACGACCTTGGAGTTTGAGGGCCGCCATGACATCGCTACCATCATTCGCCAGCTCATCGGCAGAGATAAAGGCCTCGTCCATGTCGAGGTTTGAGGAGCAGGCCAATGAGCATCGAGATTGAGATGTTCGCCACCCGCATCAACAAGTTTGCCCTCAGGGTTATTCTCGGCTCGCTCGGGGCGGGTCTAGGCGTGGACGTGTTCGATTCCATCGTAAAGAAGGAATCTGGCGACGTAGATAAGCGGATCGCCAAAATTGAGGCCGCCCGAGAAAACCTTCTTGAGGCCCTGACTGCCATTGATGACATCAAGGCGACGGCTCAGGAGCATAAGAAGGAGTTGGCGACCATCCAGAACTCCGTGGTCGAGATCGGCAAGGAGCGGGATAAGCTCACCGCCGACAAGAATTTGCTATTGCAGATGACATCGGCCGAACGGGACAGGCTGCGGGATATGCTCGGTGTACCGACTCGGTTCCAATCCATTTTCATTTGGATCGGCACTTTCCTGTTCGGTGCTGTTACCTCATGGCTGCTGACCTATGCGTATGATGCCAAGATAAAAAGTTTGATCGAGGCGTGGTTAAAGCAGGTTGGCGGTTAGGCTTTGCCCGACGAATTGCGTTGGTGACGGTTCCTCAAGTGGGGGCTCTGTGGTCATTTCTACATTAATACACGCTAAGGGCATTTTGCAGGTGACGGGAAACACATGATTTCCGCTCACCGTGATCGCGGGGCAAACTGGCCACGCAATAGGGCCATTTTTTGCGCGACAAACCCTGTCGGAATGTTAGGCTGTGCGGCAACACCTGATTTGAGGTTTGTCGCACATGTTGATCGGTTACATGCGGGTATCGAG
>CAACXH010000294.1_pt1 | contig 24300 bp, 25 predicted proteins | sample 2275881 | NCBI WGS metagenome assembly CAACXH01 (sample SAMEA5312483, study PRJEB27640) | indoor metagenome | biome: indoor environment; feature: controlled; material: polymer antistatic dissipative epoxy resin | place: Italy | collected 2014-05-27 | reverse complement strand
TCCGACTATGAAAACCGCCGCGCCACCGTGCCGGACTGTATCCAGCTTGACCTGAAGAAGGTGCATGAGATCGGCTGGCTGCCGCCCACCTGCGCCTATGCGTTGGTGCGTGACGGCAAGGATTTGTACTGGTGGCACTATCTCGTCTCCGGCGACACGGACACGGTGCATCAGGCAGGCATTTCGGCACGCGGCAGAACCATCAGCGAGGCGGATGTGGATGTTGACGACTTCGAGGATTATGTGGTCGATTGGCCCCTGACAGTGGGTGAGAGGGCAGGCGAAAAGGAACGGACTTGACGGAAGACGGCAATTTTCGTTTTGGTCCTATTCCTGCCCCATCATTCACCTAGACCGCTCTCACCATTCAGGCAAATGATCCGCAAAATGCGGACGAGGGACATCAAAACGCATGCGCTACCGGCTGCCCGCCATCGTTCTTTCGTGCCTTGCCCTTCCGGGCTTCCTGCCGCTTTCCGCTTCCGCCCAGCAACAGCCGCAGGCGTTTGAATGCACACTGGTCACCTCCATCGAGACGGGGGCCGTCATCAACCAGCAGGGCGCCTGCGACCAGCGCGTCGCCCCGGCCTCCACCTTCAAGGTGCCGCTGGCGCTGATCGGCTACGATGCCGGCATCCTTCAGGATGAGAAGTCGCCCGCCTGGGACTGGAAACCGGGCACGGAGGCCCGCGCTTCGGACCGCAAGACGGTCGATCCCACCATATGGGAGCAGGATTCGGTGCTGTGGTACTCGCGCGAAGTCACCCGCCGCCTCGGCCCGGAAAAATTCGCCGCTTATGTAAAGCGTCTCGGTTACGGCAATGCCGATGTTTCCGGCGAACCGGGCAAGAATAACGGCCTCACCCATTCCTGGCTCGGTTCGTCGCTGACCATCTCACCGGTGGAGCAGGTCGGCTTCATCCGCCGTCTGCTGGCCGGTAACCTGCCTTTTTCCCGTGACGCGCAGGCAAAGACCCGGGCGATCGTACCCGTCTTTGATGCGCCCGAAAGCTGGGCCGTGCATGGCAAGACCGGCACCGGCTACATGCGTGATGAAAAGGGCAATCCTGATCGCAACCGCCCCTTCGGCTGGTTCGTCGGCTGGGCGGAGCGGGAAGGCCAGCACATCGTCTTCGCAAGGCTGCGCGTCTCCGACAAACCATCCAATGAGCCGCTCGGCCCCGCCGTACGCGACGCCTTCCTGCGCGATATTCCGCGGCTGGCGGTACATCGGTAAAGAACGGCGTGGCCGCGTTACCCTGAACCCGGGAAAGGACATCAGGAAATGTCGAACGCCTCCCGTGATGTCATCGGGCTCTATACCGAACACGGCGCAGATTTCGACAAGGAGCGCGGCCGGTCCCTTGCCGAAAAACCCTGGCTGGACAGGTTCACCTCGCTTTTGCCCGGCGGCGGTTCCATTCTCGATATCGGCTGCGGTTCTGGCGAACCGATTGCCGGCTATTTCATTTCCAATGGCTATGACGTCACGGGCATCGACGCGTCGCTGCCGCTGATCGAACTTTGCCGCAACCGGTTTCCGGAAAATCTGTGGGTGGTCGCAGATATGCGTGAGTTGGCTCTCGGTCGCCGTTTTGACGGTTTGATCGCCTGGCACAGTTTTTTCCACCTGAAGCCTGAAGATCAGCGCCTGATGTTCGGTATTTTCCGCCGGCACGCCAATGACGGTGCGGTCCTGATGTTCACGGCCGGGCCGGGACATGGCGAAGCGATCGGCACGTTTCAGGGCAAGCCGCTTTATCACGCCAGCCTTGCGCGCGACGATTATGAAAGCCTGCTCGCCGCACATGGGTTCCGGCTTCTCGATCACATCGTCAATGATCCGCAATGCGGTGGGGCGACGGTCTATCTCGCCAGACGCGTCGCGGCCTGAAAGGCGAGCCCGCGGTGATCCGACAGCAAAGGTAAACGACGGAAATCCCTGCTTTTATGGCCGGTGCCCGTGCTCACGATTGTGTGTTCAACAAAAAGCTTGCCCATACCTTGACCTTCCCATCATGGGAAGCCCTACATAGGGTCTCGAAAGGGGATTTCCCATGAACGAGACAGTCAGACACGCCCATTCAAATCAGCCGGTTTCCATTCACGTGGAAGGCATGACCTGCGCGTCGTGCGTGCGGCGCGTGGAAACGGCCGCGGCCAAGGTGCCGGGCGTTGCATCAAGCTCGGTGAACTTCGCGACAAAGAAGCTCACTGTCGAGCCCGCCGAGGGTTTTTCGGCCAAGACGCTCGGCGCCGCCATCAAGAAGGTCGGTTACGATATCGCACCGGACCGGCATGAATTTGCCGTCGAAGGTCTGCGCAATGACGCGGATGCCGCGCGGTTGAAGGCCGTTCTGGACGCCGTTGCCACCACCGTCGACGTGAAGGTGGACGCTGCGGCCGGAAAGGTCGCGGTGGAAACCATCGGCGGCCGTCGTGAGCGGGATGCGCTGGTGGAAACGGCAAAGCTCGCCGGCTTTGCCCTGACGACACGCAAGCCGCACGATCATTCCGCCCATCAAGGCCACAGCCAACACCAAGGGCATCATCAGGGCCACGACCAGATGGCGACGGCTGGCGAAAGTGGCGGCCATGACCATATGCAGCATGCGGGCGAAGAGGGCGCGCTGAAACGCGACCTGACGATTGCCGTCATCCTGACCGCGCCGCTTTTCGTGCTGGAAATGGGCGGCCATCTCTATGAGCCGATGCATCACTGGCTGATGGGCATCATCGATACGCAGAACCTCTATTACATCTATTTCGTGCTGGCGACGGCGGTGATTTTCGGGCCGGGCCTGCGCTTCCTCAAGACCGGCTTTCCGGCCCTGCTGCGTGGCGCGCCGGAAATGAACTCGCTGGTGGCGCTGGGCGTCACGGCGGCCTATCTCTATTCTGTGGTAGCGACCTTCGCGCCAGATCTTCTGCCCGCAGAGGCGCAGTTCGTCTATTATGAAGCGGCCACCGTCATCGTTACGCTGATCCTGACCGGACGGCTTCTCGAAGCCCGCGCCAGCGGCCGCACGGGAGACGCCATCCGCAAGTTGATGAGCCTGCAGGCAAAGACCGCCCGCGTGGAGCGCGACGGTGCGACCATCGATATTTCCCCTGACGATCTGGTGATGGGCGATATCGTCGTCATCCGCCCCGGCGAAAGGCTGGCGGTGGATGGCGAAGTCGTCGAAGGCTCGTCCTATGTCGATGAATCGATGATATCAGGCGAACCCGTGCCGGTGGAAAAGACGGTCGGCGCAACAGTCGTCGGCGGCACCATCAACAAAACGGGCGCCTTCAAGTTCAAGGCGACCAAGGTCGGTGCCGACACCATGCTGTCGCAGATCATCCGCATGGTGGAGGAGGCTCAAGGGTCCAAGCTGCCGATCCAGCTGCTGGTCGACCGCGTCACCGCGCTGTTCGTACCCGTTGTCATTGCCATTGCGGTGCTGACCTTCATCGTCTGGGCGATCTTTGGTCCTGAGCCTGCCTATACTTTCGCGCTGGTCAATGCGGTCGCGGTGCTCATCATTGCCTGCCCCTGCGCCATGGGTCTTGCCACGCCGACCTCGATCATGGTCGGCACCGGCAGGGCGGCGGAGCTGGGCGTATTGTTCCGCAAGGGACAGGCGCTGCAGGAACTGCGCTCGGCTGAGATCGTCGTGGTCGACAAGACCGGCACTGTCACCAAGGGCCGCCCGGAACTGACCGATCTGGTGGTTGCGGAAGGGTTTGCCGATAATGAAGTGCTGGCGCTGGTCGCCGCCGTCGAAGGCCGCTCGGAACATCCGATTGCCGAAGCCATCGTCCGGGCTGCGGAAGAAAAGAAGGTTGCGACCCCTGCAGGACTCGAACCTGCGACTGTCGAAAACTTCGAAAGCGTGACGGGCTACGGCATCGCCGCCACCGTCAATGGCCGTAAGGTCGAAGTCGGCGCGGATCGTTACATGGCCAAACTCGGCCATTCGGTCGATATCTTCGCTGACGCCGCCGCAAGGCTGGGTGACGAAGGCAAGACGCCGCTTTATGCCGCCATCGACGGCAGGCTGGCGGCTGCGATTGCCGTCGCCGATCCGCTGAAGCCCTCGAGTGTGACCGCCATCCGGGCGCTGCAGGCCATGGGTATCGAAGTGGCGATGGTGACGGGCGACAATGCCCGCACGGCAAACGCCATTGCCCGGCAGGTCGGTATTTCCCGCGTGGTGGCGGAAGTGCTGCCCGAGGGCAAGGTGAAGGCGATCCACGAGATGCGTGCCGGCGGCAAGGTGCTGGCCTTCGTGGGCGACGGCATCAACGATGCGCCGGCGCTGGCCGAGGCCGATATCGGCATCGCGGTTGGCACGGGTACGGATGTCGCCATCGAAAGCGCCGATGTCGTGCTGGTCGGCGGCGATCTTCTGGGGGCAGTCAACGCCATTGAGATGAGCCGGGCGACCATGCGCAACATCAAGGAAAACCTGTTCTGGGCCTTCGGTTACAACGTGGCGCTGATACCGGTTGCGGCGGGCGTGCTTTATCCCGCCTTCGGCATCACGCTGTCGCCGATGATCGGCGCGGGCGCCATGGCGCTCTCCAGCGTCTTCGTTCTTGCCAATGCGCTGCGGTTGAAACGGGCCAAGGTGGCCCATCGGGAGGTGACGTCGTGAATATCGGCCAGGCATCGGAAGCATCGGGCGTCTCCGCCAAGATGATCCGTTATTACGAGCAGATCGGCCTCATCAATCCCGCCGCCCGCACCGGTAATAACTACCGGGTCTATGGCGAGCAGGACGTGCACAATCTGCGCTTCATCAAGCGGGCGCGCACGCTGGGCTTCTCGCTGGAAGAAACCGAGACGTTGCTGAAACTCTGGCAGGACAAGAGCCGCGAGAGTTCCGCGGTGAAGGAGATCGCGCTCGTCCATATCGCCGATCTCGAGCAGAAGATCGCCGAGATGAAGAGCATGGTGAAGACGCTGTCCCATCTCGCCCATTGCTGCGGCGGCGATCACCGGCCCGATTGCCCGATCCTCGATGATCTCGCGGGTTCCGAAAAGAACGACGGCAAGCCCGCCAGAACCCACTGAACTGCAATGACACCCGGCACGCAAACAGGCGTGCCGGTCAACTGGAGAAAACCATGAGTGCAACCACCTTCCTCATCCCTGACATGACCTGCGGCCATTGCGAAAAGACGTTGCGCGGCGCTCTCACCGAGGTGCTGCCGGATGCGTTTGTCAGCATCGATCTCGCTACCCACAAACTCACAGTGGCGGGCGACGCCTCAGCGGCGGAAGCGGCGATCCGTGATGCCGGTTATTCGCCGGAACGGGTGGGCTGAAAGTCATTGGTGCTGGAATGAATATGGAGGGTGTGCTACCGAGTAGCATCACCCTCCATGCAAAAGGAGTGCCGCAATGTCCGTCAAGGCATCCGTATCCATTTCCGATCAGCAGGATAGCTTCGCCCGCAGGCTGGTGGAGGAGGGGCGTTATGCCAGCCTCAGCGCCGTGGTACAGCGCGGGCTGGAACTGCTTCGGCAGGAAACCGAACTGAAGGACGCGGAGCTCGCCGCGCTTCGCGACTTGCTTGTCGAACGCAGGCAGGGCGACTTTGTATCGATCGGGGAGGGCAAGGGCAGAACCGCAGCCATAATCGCGGCCAAAAAGGCCGGCTATGGCCTTTAGGGTCCTGCGTTCGACACAGACGGACAAGGACCTCGGCCTCATTCTCGACCATCTCGTCCAGTCCTATCTCGATCTTGGCGATGCTTTGCCGGCCGCATTCACGCGGGCTGCACGACGGGTGGGATCGATTGAGGCGGATATGGACGCTCTTCACAAAGCGCCGTTTCAGGGAACGCTAACACCAGAATTGCTACCCGGCCTTCGCCGGGTAACGAAAAATCAGGCAGTTTTTTATTTCGATGTCGATGAGGGCGAAAAGACCGTGCGTATTTTTGCCGTCTTCTTCGGCGGGCAGGACCATCAGCGCCATATGCTGCAGCGCCTTGCATAAGGCTCTGGCAGCCCCGATCAAACCTCGTCGAAAGCCCCGCCTTCCCGCGAAGGATTGCGGTTGATCACCCGCTCTTCCGCGTCGTCGGGAAGGGCCTCGTCGCTTTCCTGATAGGGATCATCTTCGCTTTCGGCTTCTTCCTCCTCGATTTCCTGTTCGATGGATTGTGGAATTTCGCCCTTGGCGGGAAGGGCGTCGATGTCGACATCGAGCAGATCCTCGTTCATGGCGTCTTCGTTGAGCGGCATGATTTTCTTGCGGTTCATGACGATATCCTTTCTGTCGGTTCTTCAGCAAACGGCCGGGGGCGCGCAGGGTTCCTGTCGCCCGCCAATTCCTTCAAACCAAATTGCGTGAAAAAGCCGTCTTGACCTCAATGGCGCTTGAGGTTCTAGTTTGCCCGCCGTATCGCAAAAATGGAAAGGATACGGCTTTGACGAGTATGGAAATGACGGAGAAAAACGGCTGGGGCGAATTGCTGAGCGGGGCGAACCTCTCGCTTCTGACCGTCATTTCCTCCGGTATCGGCCTGCACGCCTTCAACCAGTTCGCGGTGGTGACAGCCTTGCCCGTCGCCGTCAACGAAATCGGCGGCGCCGCTTATTATAGCTGGGCCTATAGTCTCTACTTCGTTGGTTCCGTGGCCGGCGGTGTCACTGCCGTGCTGTTTCGCGAGCGTTTTGGCGCACGCGCCGTTTTGCTTCTCTGCTGCCTGATCTTTTCCTTCGGCTCGGTCCTTTCGGCAATCGCCGGGGATTTTTTATGGGTCGTCGTCGGCCGGGGATTGCAGGGGCTGGCCGACGGGTTGATCGTGGCGGTGTGCTACAGCCTCATTCCCGCCGGTTTCCGCTCCGGCCTGTTGCCGAAGGTCTTTGCCATCGAGGCGGCGATCTGGGCGGTCGCCTCCTTCATCGGCCCGCTGACCGGTGGTTTTGCCACCGAGCACATGTCCTGGCGCGCCACATTCCTGCTGTCGGCGCCGCTGATCGTGCTTCTGCTGGTCTACACGACCGTCGCCGTCTCAGTCGAACGGCCGGTGGCGGCGACGCGCAAACCACTCTTGCCGCTGGTTCTGTGCCTTGTTGGCGCCTTGGCTTTTTCCGCGCCTTCCGCCTTCGAGGATGCGAGCCTGCGGGCGATCTCGTTGCTGGCAGGTGCGGCGCTGTTATGGGCCTCGTTGCGGGTGGGCATCCGTCCTTCTTCCGGCCTGTTCCCGAAGGATTCCTTCCGGCTGAAAACCGTGCTGGGCAGCGGTTTCTGGGTACTGTTCCTGATGTCCTATGCCCATGCGCTCGGCAGCGTCTATCTCGCTTATGTCGCCATCAATCTGTGGCACTATGAGCCGACCTTCGCCGGCTTCATCGTGGTGACGATGCCGCTTGCCTGGAGCTTCGTTGCGATGCTGATCGGCAGCCTGCGATCGATCCGCCTGAGAGAAATTTGCCTGCATTATGGCCCCTACCAGATGGTGCCGGGCTGCGCCCTGCTGGGGCTGGGGCTTGCAAGCGGAAACTGGGGTGAAATGCTGCTCGGGCAAATCCTGATCGGGTCTGCCTTTGGCATGTCATGGGCCGGCATCAGCCAGGCCGCCATGGAGGCAGCGCCGGAAGAAGAGCGCAAGATGACCGGTGCATTGCTTCCCACGGTCTCCACGCTGGGGGCGGCGGCCGGCGCGGGGGCGAGCGGCACCGTCGCTGCCGCCACCGATCTCGTTGCGCAGATCGAGCATGCGGATGTGACGATGCCGATGGTCTATCTTTACGGGCTGGGTGCCGCCGTGTCGCTCATTGCGCTCCTGACCGCCCGCGGGCTGCGAAGCGCACGGGGCTGAGCACGGGTTTCCGGACAAGGCGAGGCGTTAAGACTGCGTGGCGGCGATGGTGATCGCCGCCAGATAAACGACGAAGGACATGATCGCGATCGCGCCGATAATGATGATGATGCCCTTGCCGGCGCGTTTTTTCTCGGCCTTGTTTTCATTGGCCTCGGTCGGAAACAGAATGGGGTCGCTGGTATCGCGGATTTTGGTCATGCCGTTTCTCCTTTTTTGCGGGCTGGTCGGCTGTTGCTGGTCTATCAACCGCCATATCCGCCAAAAGGTTCCTCACGGTTTGAGCGCCCAGCTGGTCGCGTGCACCACCGCGCCGGCAGCCGCCTTCAGCAGCGCCGAACGCACGGGTTCGAAACCCTCGATGCGTTTTGTGCCCACATATCGACCGCGATTGGCGAAGACTTCGATGGAGCCGTAATCCAGGAAAATGCGGATGCGTGAGGCCCGTGCGCCCTTGGCGATATAATGTGGCGAGGGCCCATCGCGCCCGTCTTCATGGCGGATCCACAGACCCGTTTCATCGGAAACGAGGCCGAGCGTGACCGTCGGATGCTCGAGCACCAGTTCGAAAGGCGCGCCGGGGGAGGCAAGCTCGATCAGAATTTCCACCGCGCCGTTGATGAAGGTGACACGCTCACCCGTCGCCAGGCGCGTGCGGTCGAGAATATGGCTGCGCAGGCTTTCCGCAGCGCCGATGGGCGGGGTCAGAAGCTCGCCGTTGACGTAGTGAATCCGGCGCGGCAGCGTCATGGAAGTGGGAAAATCGATTTCCGGATTGGCATCAGCCCAATTGGCCAGCCAGCCGATGCCGATGATGCTATCGCCATCCAGAAAGGCCTGAAAGGCGTAGTTATCGGTGCCGAAATCCAGTTCCTGACCGGATTCCTTGGTGAAGATCTTGCCGTCGAACCAGCCGACATCGGCCATGGTGAGGTTCTTGCGGCCGGTTTGCGGATCTTCCGAATGCATCAGCCCGTAGATCAGCACCCAGCGGGTGGAGCGGGCATTGGCCGGGCCGTCCAATGGCAGCAGACATGGGCATTCGATAGCTGTCGTCCTGTAGCGTGTTTCCACCCACAGCTTGCCGACATAGGTCCAGCCCGATGCGGCCGTGGGGTCCAGCGTCTCGTAAAGCAGGATGACGCCGCCGCCATCACTCTGGCTGCCGAGCAGCATTTTCCACAGCCCGTCGGGGCCGCGAAATACGTAAGGATCGCGAAAATCCGGCGTCAGCCCCTGTCCGTCCGGGCGGTGGGCCAGAATGACGTCTGCCTGCCCGGCCATGATGAGATCGGAGGAGGTGGCGGTGAGCTGGATCTGCTGTTCGGGAACGCGGTCCTGCACCTGTTCGGTGAAGAAGACGCGGATGCCTGACCCTTCGACCAGCGGAATGGTGGAGCCGGAATAGGCGCCGCCACGCTTGTCCGGGCGGGTTGTCAGATCCTCCGACGGGAAGAGGAAGATTGGCAGATGCCGCCAGCGCAGGTAGTCCGAAGAAACGGCGTGGCCCCAATGCATCGTGTTCCAGCGCAGCCCATGCGAATAATGCTGATAGAACAGATGCGGCCGGCCTTCAAAACGTCCAAAGCCATTCGGATCGTTCATCCAGCCGAAGGGCGGGCGGAAATGATAACTATCAGGCAGTTCCGGGGCGGCATTGTCAGGCTTGGTATGAACGACGGTGATGCCGGTTTCGAGCACATCGGAAGCAGTGAACCAATAGATGACGGAAACGGCTGTTGTCACCGTATCGTAACTCAGTTCCACATGACCACCGCCGAACACCTGATAGATTCGAAAACCGAACTCTTCCGTATTGACGCTTGAAACTTCAGCGAATTTTCCGTTCTGGTTGGAGAAGGAGACGGCGCCGGGTTCGGCGGCCTTTTTCGCTTTCAGCCAGACATGGAAAGTGGCGTTGACGGGCAAGTCGGTGTGAATGGTGCGGATGGCGCTTTCCGGTACTTCCGTCACGGTTTCAACGACGCTCATTGCTGTTCCTTTCATTTCGGCATTCTGCGGGTCAAGCATAGGAACGATGATGGCGCTGGAAAGTTCATTGCGCAAAATACAATCAGCGGCGCTATAGGCACGGTGTGACGGGTGGATGTGGCATTTATCGCTCGCATCCTTCGCCTTCCGGCCCCATATAAAGGCAAAAGCAGGGAGTTTACCCGTGATCAGATTCGACAATTCCTATGCCCGCCTGCCGGAACGGTTCAGCGCCGCCGTGCTGCCGACGCCGGTGAAGGCGCCGCGCCTCATCGCCTTCAATCGCCGGCTGGCAGACGAACTCCTTCTGGATGTTTCCGGTCTCGACGACGAAAGGCTGGCGGCGATCTTTTCCGGCAATGTGGTGCCGCAGGGGGCCGAGCCGCTGGCCATGGCCTATGCCGGCCACCAGTTCGGTGGCTTCGTGCCGCAGCTTGGTGATGGCCGCGCCATTCTTCTCGGCGAAGTGATCGACGAGTATGGCAAAAGGCGGGATATCCAGCTGAAGGGCTCCGGCCCGACGCCGTTTTCACGCAGGGGAGACGGGCGTGCCGCCCTCGGACCGGTGCTGCGTGAATATATCGTCTCGGAAGCGATGTATGCGCTTGGCATTCCCGCCACGCGGGCCTTGGCGGCCGTTCTCAGCGGCGAAAGGGTGCAGCGTGAAGTGGGGCTGCCGGGCGGCGTTTTCACCCGCGTCGCGGCAAGCCATATCCGTGTCGGCACCTTCCAGTTCTTCGCCGCGCGGGAGGATGACGAGGCAATCAGGAGCCTCGCCGACTACGTGATCGATCGCCATTATCCCGAGGCGAAAACCGCCGATAATCCTTACCTCGCTTTGTTGCACGGCATCGCTGAAAGGCAATGCGACCTTATCGCCCGCTGGATGATGGTGGGCTTTATCCATGGCGTGATGAACACCGACAATATGGCCGTTTCTGGCGAGACGATCGATTTCGGCCCCTGCGCCTTCCTCGATGAATACCACCCCAACAAGGTCTTCTCTTCCATTGATGCACAGGGCCGTTACGCCTTCAACAACCAGCCTGGCATCGCCCAATGGAACATCGCCAGGCTGGCGGAATGCCTGTTGCCGCTGCTTGACCCGCAGGTGGAGAAGGCCGCCGAACGCGCCAACGCCGTGCTGGCCGATTTCGCCGCCGCCTTTCCCAAGCGCTGGCTGGCCGGCATGCGCGAAAAACTCGGCCTGACGCTGGAAGAGGAAGGCGATCTCGATCTCGTGCAGGCGCTTCTTTCGCTGATGCAGGCATCGGAGGCGGATTACACGCTGACCTTCCGGCGACTTTCCCATGCGGCGAATGGCGATGCCGAACCATTTCGCGGCATGTTCATCGATATTGCCGGGGCGGATGAATTTCTCGCCCGCTGGCGGAAACGCGCCGACCGCGAAGATATTTCCGATGCCGAAAGGTCACGGGCAATGCTATCGGTCAATCCGGCCGTCATCCCGCGCAACCACCGGATCGAGGAACTGATCGAAGCGGCGGTGGAAGAGGATGATTTCGAGCCGTTCCACGCCATGCTGACGGCAATTGCGACGCCCTTCGAGGAGCGGCCGGACAATTTTGTCTACATGCAGCCGCCGATGAGCCATGAGCGGGTGTTCAGGACATTTTGCGGGACGTGAGTAAAGGTCGATCCGCAGCGTTGGAGCGAGCGGGCGCCTCCTTCGCCTTCTCCCCGGCGGGGAGAAGAAACCCAGCAGCAACGCTGCGCCCTATAAAATATTAGCTCTTCACCCCACCCGGGCCAGCGGCTCATGCGAGCCATAATACCGGCCGAACCGGTTTTCGAGGAATTTCGGCAGCGCCACTTCTTCCTGCCGCACGAAACCCTTCTGCGGCAGGGCGCCTTCGGCCAGCAGGTCGAGAACCGTGCAGATGCCGGCGGCGGTGGTGATCTGGATGGCGCTCATCATCCGGCCGGAAACCGGGCCGGCATAGACCTTGTTGGCATAGGTTTCCTGCAGGAAGCGGCCATTGCGGGTGCCGCAGACGGTGACGAAGACGATGACGACGTCCTGCATGGTGCCGGGCAGGGCGTTTTCGAACAGGTCCTTCAGCACGTCGCGGCGGTTGCGCAGGTTGAGGTCGTTCAAAAGCGCCTTCATGATCGCTACATGGCCGGGGTAACGAATGGTGCGGTAATTCATCGTCCGCACCTTGCCTTCCAGCGTGGCGCACAAGGTGCCGAGGCCGCCCGAGGTATTGAAGGCCTCGTAGGTAACGCCGTCGAGCGAAAATTCCTCACGCTCTTCCAGCGCCGGAACGGCGGTGAGGCGGCCTTCGACGATCGCTTCGCAGGGCTCGATATATTCGTTGATCAGCCCGTCCGTGCTCCAGGTGAGGTTATAATTGAGCGCGTTGGACGGATATTGCGGCAGCGCGCCGACACGCATGCGCACGCTGTCCAGCTTGTCGAAGCGGGCGGCGAGATCGGCGGCGACAATGGAAATGAAGCCGGGCGCGAGGCCGCATTGCGGAATGAGCGCGGTCTCAGCCGTTTCCGCCAAGGCCTTGACCTTGCGGGTGGACTCCACGTCTTCGGTAAGATCGAGATAATGCGTGCCGACGGTAACGGCCGCTTCGGCGATGCCCGCCGTCAGGTGGAAGGGGGCGGCGGAGAGCACGGCGAATTTGCCCTTCAGCAGTGCTTCCAGCGCCGGGCGATCGGCGATGTCGACGATTTCAGTATCGACCCGCTCATGGTCAGGCACGTTGGCCAGCTGGTCGGCCGAGCGGTCGGCAACCGTGATGCGATAATCGCCCGTGGCGGCCAGCATCCAGGCGATGGCTGAACCGATATTGCCCGCGCCGATGACGACAATGTTTTTCATGTTTTTGTTCCCCGCAGTAAATTCGCATGTCTTTGCGCAACGAATGCGCCTCAAAGACAGAATGCCAGCTTTTATTGACGATTCGCAGCTTCACTATGTGCAGATGGCGGTATATTATTGAACAATTAGACGACAGGATTGATCACTATGACGATCGCCGACAAGGACCGGGCGCTGCTTGCCCTGCTTTCCGAAAATGCCCGCATGCCGGTGGCGGAACTGGCGCGCAAACTCGGCCTTTCCCGCACCACCGTGCAGGCGCGCATCGAGCGGCTGGAGGCCGACGGCGTGATTGCCGGTTATGGCCTCAGGCTTTCGGAAAGCTATCTTTCCGGGCTGGTGCGCGCACATGTGCTGATCACTATCGCACCCAAGGCTCTGCCCGGCGTGACGGCGGCGCTTGCCGCCATCAAGGAGGTGACGACGCTGCATTCGGTGAGCGGCACATTTGACCTGATTGCCATTCTGGCCGCCCCTTCGATCCTCGATCTCGACCAGTTGATAGATCGCATCGGCGCGCTTGACGGGGTGGAGCGCACGCTGTCGTCGATCATTCTGTCGACGCGGATTTCTCGGTAGGGATGTTTTGGGAAGTGTAAGGTACGCAAAACCCACTTCCGTCATACCGGACTTGATCCGGCATCCAGCAGCAGCGCGTCTGCGCGGCGAATAGAGTCTTTTCAGCCCAAGGACTTGGGCTGGCTGGATACCGGCTCAAGGCCGGTATGACGGCAGCAATGTTCTACAAAACGAAGCGGCGAAGGCGCTTGTCTCTCCCACGCTTTTGTCGCTACGCGAGGGCGAAGGCCATCTAAGCCGCAACCTTCTCATCATAAGCCCGCTGCGCCGCCATCACCGCATCAATATTGCCTTCCGCCCAATGCGCGAGCGCGGCCACCGTGTCGGTCAGTGTCCGCCCCAGCGGCGTCAGTGAATATTCGACCGTTACCGGCACGGTCGGAAAGGCCTGCCGTGAAATCAGCCCGTCGCGCTCGAGCTTCTTCAGCGTCTGCGATAGGACCTTCTGCGAAATGCCCTTGATCTCGCGTCGCAGCAGGTTGAAGCGCACGGGGTCCCGCCGCAGCTTGTCGAGGATCAACAGCGCCCATTTGTCGGCGATCCTGTCCAATACCATGCGCGTCGGGCAGCGGTCCTCATAAACATCATAGACATTCGCCATCGATTTCACCCTGTTGTTTCAAGGTCATGCCGGTTTCCGAAAGGAAACCAGATAACCGAAAAGTGCTCTCTTTTCATGATTTCGAAAACGCAGTACCTGTATTTTCGAAACATGGTTTCCATTAGATACTAAGGATATTTGAGATGACAGGCAAGATACTCGTAATCGGTTCCACCGGCACCATCGGCACGCCGCTCGTCAATGCACTCGTGGCAAAGGGCGAGAGCGTCAAGGCTGCCTCGCGCAGCGGCAAGGCGGCGGATGGCGCCCAAGGGGTGCGCTTCGATTATACCGACCGGGCGACCTACGCCGATGCATTTGACGGCGTGGATCGGCTGTTCCTGATCCTGGCGGGCGGGCGTCTGGATGCCATCGACGCGCTGACGCCTGTTGTCGAGGAGGCCGCGCGGCGCAAGGTGAAGATCGTGTTCCTCAGCGTCCTTGGCGTCGATGCCGACGATTCCATTCCCTATCGCCAGATCGAACTGAAGATCATCGCTTCCGGTACGCCATACGTCATCCTGCGCCCCAACTGGTTTGCCGATAATTTCCACAGCTACTGGAAGGCCGGCATTGAACACGGTGAGATCGCTGTGCCGGCCGGCGAGGGCAAGTCGAGCTTTATCGACGTGCGCGATATCGCCGACAGTGCCGCCGCAGCGCTGACCTCTGACGCCTTTAATGGCAAGGCTTTCAACCTGACCGGGCCGAAGGCCTTCGGTTACGGCGAGGCCGCCGCGGTGATTTCGCAGGCGATCGGCAAGCCGGTTTCTTATGCTGCTGTTTCGGACGAGGTCTTCATCGGCATCCTCACCGGTGCGGGTGTGCCGAAGGATTACGCCTCTTTCCTCGCCTCGATCTTTTATCCCGTGCGCGAAGGCTGGACAGCGGTGGTGACCGGTGATGTCGAGACCCTGACCGGCCACGCACCGCGTTCGCTGGAAACCTATGTGGCCGACCATCTGGATGTGCTGAAGGGCTGATGCCGGCAAACGACACGCCCGTCGCGCTCACGCCGGATCGGTGGAGCCGCGGCGGGCCTTGAAGAACATTTTCAGCCGCTGGATCTCCTCGGCGTTCCAGCCCTGCGGCTCCGTCACCTCGGTCCATGCATCGATATAATGTTCCGGCGCATAGACATGGCCGTAACCGATCGGCGCGGTGGTGGCGGCGGCGACATCGAGACCGAGCTGCAGCAGCGTCACCACCGGGAACCAGCGGAAGGACGTGGAAACATCCGGCCCGTGATGTGCCATCCACTCTGGACGCCGGTAAAGCGAAGCGGTTTCGAAGAAGGTGATCGGGTCGCTCGCATATTGCAGATAGACGATCCGCATCGGCCCCCAGGTCGCATCGGGCATATGGGCGGTGGTATATTGGTTGGCAAAACGGATGACGGAGGAATCGCGGAAACGCGGCAGCCATTCCGGCGTGCCTTCAACCCGGCCATTGGTGGCCATGCGCCATGTGGGGCTGGAAAAGGGCGGGCCGCTCCATAGCGCGCCCTGGAACGGATCGGAAAGCACATCGTATAGATCGGAGGATTTCTGCGAATTGAGCGAACCGAGGCTCAAGCCATGCAGGTAAAGCTTCGGCCGCGTCTCTTTCGGCAAGGTCGTCCAGTAGCCGTAGACCGCCTGGAACAGTGCGCGCGCGGTTTCCACGCCGTAATCCGGCTCGGTCAGAAGCGCTATCCAGCTGGACAGATAGGAATATTGCACAGCCACGCTCGCGACATTGCCATCATGCAGATATTCGACCGTATCGAGCGCTTCCGGATCGATCCAGCCGGTGCCGGTGGGAATGACCACCAGCAGGACCTTGCGCTCGAAACCGCCGACCCGCTTCAGTTCCTCCAGCGCAAGGGCGGCCCGCTCTTCGGGGGTCGAAGCCGAATTCAGCCCCGCATAGACCCTCAGCGGTTCGCTGGCCGGACGATGGGTGAAGGCGGTGATTTCCTGCGCCTTCGGCCCGCCGGCCACGAATTCGCGCCCACGACGGCCAAGCGATTCCCATGTCATCAGCGAAGCGCTGCTGCCGGTTTTAAGCGCGTCGGAAGGCCGCGGCACGTCAGGCTCGATTAGCGAATCCACCTGTTTCAGCGAGGAATCGGCAAATTTCAGGCCGATATCGAAGATCAGGCCATTGAGCAGCATCCATGACAGCACGATGGCGGCAGCGATGCCAAGCACATTGGCCAGCCGGCGCGGCAGGAAATGACGGCTGCGCGCGGCAAAGAACCGGCGGATAAGCTGGAAAAGCCGACCGGCGCCAATCAGGATGGCGGCGACCAGTACAGCGATACCGCCGGTCTTGGTGGGATGGGCGCTGGGCAGCGGGTCGAGTTCCATCAGCACGCGGATGGAATTCTGCCAGTCCTTCGCCTGCCACAAAAACGCAATGGCCGTGATGGCTGCGGCAAGCGCGATAAGAAAACGAATGCCGCGCGCGTTGTGTCGCGAGGGTTCAGGCAGTTCCAGATAGGCCCAGACGGCGTGCATGGCGACACCGATCAAATAACCGATGGCAAAGGAAAACCCGCACAGAACCCCCTGCATCAGCCATGTGCGCGGCAGAAGCGACGGTGTGAGTGAAGCGCAGAACAGGACCGTGCCGAAGACGATGCCGGTTGCCGAAAGACCCGCAAACAACCGCCCAACCCATTGTTTCACCAACTTGACCTGTTCCTTCTGCTCACTGCCTGGCGCGGAGTGTAATATGCGGCGGGCGAGGGTGCAAATCCTGTTGGCAGGATAAAAATCATTAAAATAGGAAAATAATCCTTTACACCGTGACGGTGGTTTGGTAGTGTTTGGCTACGGTCGGAGATTTGCGGCTGACGGCAGAGGCCGGTTCGAAGGGTTGCCTTCGGGTTTGATGACGAGCCTCTTTGCATATTCGGCGTCATCCTTGGGCTTGTCCCAAGGATCTAAACACGTAAACAAAATCAAGACGTTGCAGATCCTCGGGACAGGCCCGAGGATGACGTCGGAGTGTTGGGCGTGGTATTCGCCCAGTGTAGCCTCTTCGCAAGCACTATTATTGATCCGGCAGGCCGATCCCATGACGAATTCTGACACTTGCGACCCGGTGCTTTACAGCGCGTGGCCGGAGCGGCCTGCCTATGTCGGTGACGACATGCCGGATACCGCGCCTGAGACAAAGTCGCGGGCCGACAAGCTGGCTGCCGAGGATGCGGCGCGTAACGGCGAGCTAAGGCAGATGCTGAACGAGATGACGGAAGAGATGCGTGATCAGTTTCATCTGTACCGCACCCTGCGGCAGGAGAGCGAGGCGGCCCTGTTGGGGGCTGCGGATGACGCTCCCGGCAAACAGGCCCGCGCCGACGTGAAGGCCGCGACGGACCAGCTTTCGCTGATCGTGCGCACGCTGGAACGGATCGATGCCCTGCAACGGGTGCTGGCGGAAGAGAGGGAAGCGCTTGCCGCTGAGGACGAGACTGATGCAGAGGATTACGAGGCCGCAGTGGCGCATTTCCTCAAACGCATCGACGAACTGGCTGAACAGAAATGCCGTGCGAGGCGGGAGGCCGGTGTCGCCGCCGGCGCATTGGCGGAGGCTGATGCATGAAGCAGCCTTCATCCGATCCCCGCCTGCAGGAGCAGGTCTTTGCCCTTCTGCGCGACTGGCGTTTCATCGGCAACCTGCCGCAGCAGCCGCCGGAGGGCGACTGGCGGACATGGCTTTTGATCGGCGGGCGCGGTTCCGGCAAGACGCGAGCCGGTGCCGAGTGGGTGCACGGCATTGCTTCCGCCGGCAAACAATCGGATTTGCGCATTGCGCTGGTTGCGGAAACGCTGGGTGACGCCCGCGAGGTGATGATCGACGGCATTTCCGGTATCTGCCGTATCGCCCGTCGCCGCCGTCCCGCTTTCGAGGTGTCGCGCCGCAGGCTCCTGTGGCCGAACGGTGCGATGGCGCAGGTGTTCTCCTCGGAAGACCCCGAAAGCCTGCGCGGCCCGCAATTCCACATGGCCTGGGCGGATGAGCTGGGAAAATGGAAATATCCGCAGGAAACCTGGGACATGCTGCAATTCGGCCTGCGACTGGGCGATGCACCGCGGCAACTGGTGACGACGACGCCGCGGCCCATTCCACTCTTAAAAGCGCTGCTGGCCGATCCTTCGACCCGGGTTGCGCGGATGCCGACCGCCATGAATGCGCAGAACCTGTCTCCCGGTTTCCTGCAAGCCATGCAGGACCGTTATGGCGGCACACGGCTGGGGCGTCAGGAAATCGGCGGTGAACTGATCGAAGAGCGCGAAGGCGCGCTGTGGAAGCGCACCGATCTGGACGCGATTATCGAGGCGGCGCATGAGCCGCTTTCGCGGATCGTGGTGGCGGTCGATCCGCCTGCCGGTGCTGGTGAAAATTCCTGCTGCGGCATCGTCGTTGCGGGGCTTGGCATATCAGGCAAACTGGTGGTGCTTGCGGATTGTTCGGTGGAAGGCGAAACGCCGGCTGGCTGGGCGCGCGCTGTGGTCGCCGCCTTCCGCCGCCACGAGGCCGACCGGGTGGTGGCCGAGGTCAATCAGGGTGGAGAAATGGTCCGTGCGATGCTGCAGAGCGTCGACGCGAACCTGCCTCTGACTTTGGTGCGGGCCAGCCGAGGAAAATTCACCCGAGCCGAGCCGGTAGCCGCCCTTTATGAGCAGGGCAGGGTGCGCCACGCTGCTCGGTTCGAGAAGCTGGAAGACCAGATGACGGATTTCGGGCCGGATGGCCTGTCATCCGGTCGTTCGCCCGACCGGCTGGATGCACTCGTCTGGGCGATAACGGCGCTGACGACCGGTGGTGAATGAGCCGAGGGTGCGGGGGATGTGAGGTGGGCGATTTCTAGCCCCGCGAATGAGAGCGGGTTGGTATTCGCGCGAGTGATCACCGCTTGTTTCTTCTCCCCGAGGGGGAGAAGGTGGCGCGTAGCGCCGGATGAGGGGGCTACGGTAGAGATATGCGGAGAGCTGGCCCCCTCATCTGACCCTTCGGGCCATCTTCTCCCCGTCGGGGAGAAGAAAACGACGCACCGTCAACGCGGGCGCCTAACAAGTCTTATTTCTTCGGAGATTGCGCCGGTTTCGGCTGCGAGCCGGTTTCGCGCATCTGGCGCCACTCGTTTTCAAGACGGTCATAAACGGTCTGGGGGATTGTCGCTGTCATGGTGGCATTCCTCCTTGAATTGTTAACGCTGCTGGATTGCGCGGTGAATGGAGTTAGCGCGCCAAGGTTCCGGAATTCAAGGAATTTTTTACCCCAAAACCGCGGCCTGCGGATTAAAATCGATTAAGGTTTTTTCAAATCGATTTAGTCCTGACGGCCGTCATGTGGAAAAACCGGGTGTCATATCGCCCATCATTTTCAGGAGCCGGCTATGGCCTATGACGAGGCGCGATTCTTCGCGTCGGTGCGGGTTTCGATCTTTGGTGGCCGCCTGCGTGCCGCGCAACTTGCCGGGACCAGGACGATACTTGCCGGATGCGGAAAGGCCCTGCCGCAAGGCGATCGCCGGCAGCTTCACCGGTCGCCGACTTGCCGATTTCTTCGGCGCGCAGCGGGAGGACTGGGAGGGCGCACGCGCATTTCATCGCGCCCTTGTCGCGGCGCGGATTGAACCGGCGCGGGTCAGGTGATAACCCCTTATGCGCGCCGAGAAGGCCGCCTTCGAATTCTGCATGACAGGTGACACCGTGATCCGCCATATCGTTTTTTTCACCGTTCCCGAGGAAAACCGCGACGCCGTGCGCAAGGGGCTTTCCGGCCTCACCGCTATCCCGCATGCGCTGACGCTGGAAATCGGCGAGAACGTGAAGAAGGACCAATGGGGCAACTCGGTCGATTTCATCGTTTACGGCGAGTTTGAAAACGAGGCGGCGCTGGCGGCCTACAAGGCCGACCCCGCCTATGATCTTTCGACCCGCACGGTGAAGCCGCTACGCGAAACCCGTGTCGCTGCTGATTTCAATAGCGACACGGCGGTGAAGGCGCCGATCCGGTAAACGTCCCGTTTCGCGGAAGTCGGCGCGAGATATTGCCGCTGTGCGGACAGGGTGCCTCACGCGCGACGTCATCCTTGGGCTTGTCCCAAGGATTTGATCACGTCCAATAAAATCGAGACGTTGCAGACGCTCGGGACAGGCCCGAGCATGACGAAAGAGCTTTCAGGACGCCGTCAGAAATTTCAGGGTCTACCCTGTCGGTGAAAACCCCACACGGGCGCCGCCGCACGCCACGCCGCCGCAGGCCACGCCGCCGCACGCCATCAAAACAAGGACAATTCCATGCGATTTCCCTTTTCCCTGCCGTGGCTGCGCCCGGCGGATGGCAGAGCCGTGCCCGAAAGCAAAATGACGGCGGGCGGCTTCATGGCAGTGGCGACGCAGGGCGGACAGGCCTTCTGGTCGGGCCGTTCCTATGCCGCGCTTGCCCGCGAAGGCTTCATGAAGAACCCCGTGGCGCACCGGGCCGCCCGCATGGTGGCGGAAGCGGCCGCATCGGTGAACTGGCTGCTTTATGATGGCGACGAGGAAATCGCCGATCATCCGTTGCTGGCGCTCTTGACAAAGCCGGCCGTCCATATGGGTGGGCCGGATTTTTTCGAGGCGCTTTATGGCCACCTGATGCTGGCGGGAAACGCCTATGTCGAACCGCTGACGGTCGGCGGGCGTTTGCGGGAATTGCATCTGCTGCGGCCGGATCGGGTCAGTATCGTCGAGGGAGCGGATGGCTGGCCGGTGGCTTATGATTATCGCGCCGACGGTCGCGCGTCACGGCGCATCGCCGCCGAGCGCGACGGGCTGGGCCTGCTGCATCTGAAACTTTTCCATCCGCTGGATGACCGGGCGGGTTTTGCGCCGCTGGCCTCGGCAGGCGCCGCGCTTGATCTGCACAATGCCGCAAGTCAGTGGAACAAGCGCCTGCTGGACAATTCCGCCCGGCCTTCCGGTGCGCTGGTCTATCAGCCGAAGGAGGGCGGCAATCTGTCCACCGAGCAATATGAACGGCTGAAACGCGAACTGGAGGAGGGGTATCAGGGTGCGATGAATGCCGGCCGCCCGCTGCTTCTGGAAGGCGGGCTGGACTGGAAGGCCATGGGCCTTTCACCGCGTGACATGGATTTTCTGGAAGCGCGCAACGGAGCCGCCCGCGATATCGCGCTGGCGCTTGGCGTGCCGCCGATGCTGATCGGCATTCCCGGCGACAACACCTATGCCAATTACCAGGAGGCGAACCGCGCCTTTTATCGCCTCACCGTACTGCCGCTCGTCAACCGCACGGCAGCAAGGCTGTGCGGCTGGCTCGCACCGGTCTTTGGCGCGGGGCTGCGTCTGGAACCGGACCTCGACAAGATCGCCGGGCTTGCCGGCGAGCGGGATGCGCTCTGGAGCCGTATCGGTGCGGCCTCGTTTCTGAGCGACGGGGAAAAACGCGAAGCCGTCGGTTACTGAGCGGGGAAACCGCGATCTCGCAGCCGTCTGTTTCTGCTGAACCATTTTCTGAAGTGGCGGATTCTTTTTGTGAGGTGTTCCGCCCAAGCTTCTCCGAAGATTCGTGAAATCACCCATCGCAGGCGCGCAAACAGCGCCTGCGGGCGACGCGGTGCGTTCGCCCGATTGCAACATCCTAAACCGGAATGATTACCCATGTCTGAATTCGCCAATGAGGCCGGCATCTGGGCCGCCCGCATCACCGGCGCCGTCGCGGGTGCCGGCGTGTCGCTCGTCTATCTGCTGCCGAAAAGCAAACGCGAAGCGGCGAGCCGTTTCATTACCGGGGTGTCCTGCGGCATGATCTTCGGCGGGCCGATCGGCCTGTGGATCGTACAGCAGCTCGACATTGCCGGCGCGCTTTCCGGCCGGGAAATCATGGTGGCGGGCTCCGCCGCCGCCAGCATGATGGCCTGGTGGGGGCTGGGCGTGATGGTGCGCGTGGCCAGCCACTACGGCACACGCCCGCGCAGCTGAATCCGCGCCGCAAGGCGGCTTCATTTTCACATCGCAGGAGTTTCCCATGCACGCCTATCGCGGGCCACGTCCCGCCACGCGCAAATTCGCCAGTCTGGAACTGCGCGGCATCGCCGGCGACGGCACGTTTTCCGGTTATGCCAGCGTCTTCGGCGAGGTAGATCTCGGCCGCGACGTGATCGAGCGCGGCGCTTTCCGCCGCTCCATCGAGGAACGGGGAGCGGCCGGCATCCGCATGCTCTACCAGCACGATCCGGCCGAGCCGATCGGCGCCTGGCGCACCATCCGCGAGGACGAGCGCGGGCTTTATGTCGAGGGCGTTCTGGCCCCCGGCGTCGCCCGCTCCTACGAGGTGCATTCGTTGATGAAGACCGGCGCGCTGGACGGGCTGTCGATCGGTTTCCGCACCGTTCGCTCGGGCAAGGCCGAACGCTCCGGTGTGCGGCGAATCCTGGAAGCCGATCTATGGGAAATCTCGGTCGTGACCTTTCCGATGCTGCCGTCGGCGCGGGTGTCCGACGTCAAACATGCCCGCTTCTTCCGTGACCGCGAGACCGAACTGGCGCGCACCATGCGTCGCGCCGCCCGCTCGCTGTTCGACACCGCCTTCAAACGCTGACTTCCCGACACGCATTTTCGAAACAAGGATAGCGACATGACAGACCAGATGACGAAACCGGCCGCAATGACCGTTGCGCCGCAGGTAAAGGCCGTGCCTGACACGATGACGGCGGCCTTCGACGAGTTCATGGAGGCCTTCGAGGCTTTCCGCGAAACCAACGACCAGCGGCTCAATGACATCGAACGCAAGATGGGTGCGGATATCGTGACCCGCGACAAGCTCGACCGTATCGACAGGGCGCTCGACGATAACAGGAGGATCATGGACGATCTGGCGCTCAAGAAGGCGCGGCCCGCTCTCGGACGGAAGGATGCGCTATCGCACGATGCCGAAGAGCATAAGGCGGCCTTCGAGGCCTATATTCGCCGGGGCGAGGAGGGCGCGCTGCGCGATCTGGAGGCCAAGGCCTTTGCCGGATCGAGCGGCGCCGATGGCGGCTTTCTGGTGCCGACTGAGACGGATGGCGAGATTGGCCGGCGCATGACGGCGATTTCACCGATCCGGGCGCTCGCCACCGTGCGGCAGGTGTCCACGGCCGTGCTGAAGAAACCCTTCGCCGCTGGCGGACTGGCCACCGGCTGGGTCTCCGAAACCGCGGCCCGTCCTGAAACGGCGACACCCAAGTTATCGGAGCTTTCTTTCCCGACCATGGAACTTTATGCCATGCCGGCCGCGACCCAGGGGCTGCTGGATGACGCGGCTGTCGATGTCGAGGCGTGGATCGCCTCGGAAGTGGATATCGCCTTTGCCGAACAGGAGGCGGCCGCTTTCATTGCCGGGGACGGTGTCAACAAACCGAAGGGTTTTCTCTCCTATACATCCGTTGCCAATGACAGCTGGAGTTGGGGCAATATCGGTTATGTCGCAACCGGTGTTTCGGCCGGTTTCGCTTCCGCAGGGCCGATGGATGTGCTGCTCGATGCCATCTATGGCCTGAAGGCCGGCCACCGCCAGAACGGCGCGTTCCTGATGAACCGCAAGACGCAATCGACGCTGCGCCGCTTCAAGGATACGACCGGCGCTTACCTGTGGCATCCGCCCGCCGCCGCCGGCCAGCCCGCATCGCTGATGGGCTTTCCGGTGACGGAGGCGGAAGACATGCCGAATGTCGCGGCCAACAGCTTCGCCATCGCCTTTGGCGATTTCCGCTCCGGTTATCTCGTCGTCGATCGTACCGGTGTGCGCATCCTGCGCGATCCCTATTCGGCCAAACCCTATGTGCTGTTCTACACCACCAAGCGCGTGGGCGGCGGCGTACAGAATTTCGAGGCGATCAAGCTGGTGAAATTCGGGGTGAATTGACCCTCGACGGTGCCGCTCGTTTCTTCTCCCCGTGGGGGAGAAGGTGGCCCAAAGGGCCGGATGAGGGGGCAACGTTGCCGGATACCATTACCCTTGCCCCCTCATCCCGCTGCCGCGGACTTCTCCCCCATGGGGAGAAGAAACTTGTTGCACCCGCTCGCTCATCCAGCCCGCAATTGCGTCATCCCGGAGACCCCATGACCTATGCCCTCATTCATCCGCCGCAGGCGGAGCCGTTGACGCTTTCCGAGGTCAAGGCGCATCTGCGCCTCGATAGCGGCGACGAAGACGTGCTTCTTGCCGCGCTCATCCGCACTGCCCGCGAGCATCTGGAGCGGGTGACCGGCCTTTGCCTGCTGCGCCAGACATGGCAGCTTTATCTCGACCGATGGCCGCAGACGGGTGTGATTCTGATTGGCAAGGGACCGGTGCAAACCATCGAAACGATTCTGGTTTTTGGCAGCGACGGGCGCGAGATCAATATCACCGCCGCTGATAAATTGCTGGATGGCGCAGCCCGTCCGGCAAGGCTGTGGCTGCGCGA
>CAACXH010000221.1_pt1 | contig 24775 bp, 28 predicted proteins | sample 2275881 | NCBI WGS metagenome assembly CAACXH01 (sample SAMEA5312483, study PRJEB27640) | indoor metagenome | biome: indoor environment; feature: controlled; material: polymer antistatic dissipative epoxy resin | place: Italy | collected 2014-05-27 | reverse complement strand
GAGCGGCGGGACCATTCCCGCCAATCGACTGCGTCCGCGATATGGAGAAAGCCATGCTGTCCATCGGTGAATTGTCGAAACGCACCGGCGTCAAGGTGCCGACGATCCGTTATTACCAGCAGATGGGCCTCATCCGTGAGGCGGATCGTTCGGATGGCAACCAGCGCCGTTATGAAAAATCCGATCTCGAAAGGCTGGCCTTCATCCGCCATGCGCGCGATCTTGGGCTGAACATCGATGCCATCCGCGAGCTGATCGCGCTCAGCCAGCACCGGCAGATGCCCTGTGAGGGAGCGGATCGCATCGCCGCCGAACATCTGGCCGATGTGCGCGAAAAAATTGCCAAGCTCAGGAAACTGGAACACGAGCTGGAACGCATCGTCGCCCATTGCGACGGCCATTCCATCGAGGATTGCTACGTCATCCGTGCACTTTCCGACCACGGCATGTGCGGCGGCGAACACTAGGCCCAAGCCGGAACAGGGCTGACATTCCACTGTCATCTGCGCCCTGTATGCGCTCTCCTGCTTGAGGAAGGGATGCCGGATGGCCGAAATATTTTCCGAAACCACCCCGTTCGACACTGTTTTCCTCGACGTTTCCGAAGGCCACAGGCTGCATGTGACGATTGCCGGCAATCCGGCGGGACGGCCGGCGATCCTGCTGCATGGCGGCCCCGGTTCCGGGCTTTCGGCGACTGCCAGACGCTACTTCGATCCCGCCCTTTACCGCATCATCCAGTTCGACCAGCGCGGCTGCGGCAAAAGCACGCCGAATGCTAGCGAGAGCCTTGCGCACAACAGCACACATCACCTGATCGACGATATGGAGGCCATCCGCTTCGCGCTTTCGGTGGATGACTGGCTGGTTTATGGCAGCTCCTGGGGCGCCACGCTCGCGCTGGCCTATGCCCAGCGCCACCCAAATCGGGTGCGCGCGATGGTGCTGGCCGGCGTCACCACCACGCGGCAAAAGGAGATCGACTGGCTTTACAAGGGGCTGGCGATGTTTCTGCCGCAACAGTGGCAGCGTTTCATCGCGGCTATCCCGGATCACATGGCGAAGGAAGATCCCGTCGGCGCGTATCTCCAGCTTTTGAACGATCCTGACCCGGCCATCCGCCGCATGGCAGCACTTGAGTGGCATGTGTGGGAGGCGGGCTCGATCAGCGCGGAGGCAAGCTCGGCCTTTCCGGAAAAATGGCGCGACGCCGATTATATTCTGACCCGCGCCCGCCTCTGCGCCCATTACTTCCACCATGCGGCATGGCTGGAGGACGGCGTGCTTCTCCGCAATGCCGGCCTGCTTTCCGGCATTCCCTGCGTGCTCATCCAGGGCATGCGCGACCTGCAGGGACCGCCCGTCACCGCTTGCGAACTTGCCGCCGCATGGCCGGGAAGCGAGCTGATGGCCATAGGTGCAGCCGGGCATTCCACCGGGGATGCGGGGATGGAAGATGCGATTGTTTCAGCAATCGCACGATTTGCAAATTGAAGCCGCTTGACAGATTACGGATTCGGGCGCATTGCAATGACATGATCAACGAACGCGCACCCATCTCCTGCTCGTACTTTTGGGCCTACCTTTAAGGGCGGCTCGACAGATCATATTGTCAACAAGCCGCCGTCAGGCGGCTTTGTTGTTTTCAAACGTCCTGACGGCACCGATAAGACCAAAGGACCGAAAAAATGACCGAAGATAGCTCCCTTACACTGGAAAGACCGCCCGTCGTCATCATTCGCGGCGCGCGCAAGACGGATTTGCCCGAGCTTAACGAGATGATCACGCTGCTTGCCTCCTACCATGGTGATGCGGCGGCAATCACGCCCGCCAAGCTTGAGCGCGACCTGTTCGGCCCCCTGCCCTGGGTGCATGGTCTCGTTGCCGAAGCCGATGGCGCGCTGATCGGCTACGCACTGCTTCTGCCGCTCTACAGGGCGCAGGAAGGCCGGCGCGGGCTTGAGCTGCACCATCTCTTCGTGCGCGACGGTCATCGCGGCCACGGCACCGGCCAGCATCTGGTTTCCCGCGCCCGTGATATCGCCAAGCGGCTGGGTTGCGACTATCTGTCCGTCAGCGCCACGACCGGCAATGTGGCGGCGCATCGTTTCTACGAAAACATGGATTTCGCGCCGCGTCCGGTTACCGGCATGCGCTACATGCAGTCCATCGCCTGATCAAAACCGACGGAGACGGCCATGACACGGATCGCCATTGCGCTGGCACAGGATTTTGCGGACTGGGAACCGGCGCTGCTTGCGGCGGCGGCACGCAGCTATCTCGGCGTCGAGATCGTTCATGCCAGCCCGGACGGGCGGCCGGTAACATCGATGGGCGGGCTGAATGTGACGCCCGAAACCTCCTATGCTGCGCTTGATCCTGACAGCATCGATGCGCTCGTCATTCCCGGCGGTCTCAGCTGGGAGAAGGGCACGGCCGCCGATCTTGGCGGGCTGGTGCATCGCTTTCGCGAAAAGGACCGGCTGGTTGCCGGTATCTGTGCGGCGGCAAGCGCGCTGGCGGGCACGGGTATCCTGAACGAGGTCGCCCATACCGGCAATTCGCTCGCCTCACACAAGGCCTATCCGGCCTATAATGGCGATGGTCTTTATCGCGACCAGCCGAAGGCGGTGAGCGATGGCGGCATCATCACGGCAGCCGGCAGCGCGCCGGTGAGTTTTGCGGTGGAAATTCTGAAAAACCTCGGCCTCTTTGGTCCGGAAGCCGAGGCGGAACTTCAGGTTTTTGCAGCGGAGCATCGGTAAGGCGCAGCCGTCTTGATGCCGTACAATCTCTCCACTTCCCCGTCATTCCGGCCTTGAGCCGGAATCCAGCCGACCCGCGTCTGCGCGACGAGAAGAGTCTTTTCAGCCCAGGGACCTGGGCTGGCTGGATACCGGCTCAAGGCCGGCATGACGGAAGTGGGAACATCAGGCCAGTCAGTGCCGATCAAGCACCCGGCAGACACGCGCCGCAAACTCCGGCCCCTCGCCGGCAATCGCACGGCGGATATCGCGGCTGTTCAAATGCAGGCTGCGGCCGGCGGGCAAGTTTGATCGTTTGATCTTGGCGATTGCCGCAGCGGCAAAGGCAGCTTCGTGGTCATAAAAATAGGCAAGCGCCGCATCACGATCAGGACTTGCGCCCAAAACTGCCTTGAAGGCAAGGCGGTGCACGGCGCAGAAAGCGCCGTGACCGGGAACGGCAAAACGCAGCGCATCGAGTTCGTCACTCCACTCCGCTGCGTCCTGCATGGATTTACGCCGACTGGAAGCGTTTCAGGAAAAACGCGCTCAATGTACCAAGCAGCGCCCAGAAAACGAAGCTGGTGATGGTGGCGGCAACGATGAACTGCCGTTCCAGCGGCAGCGGCGCCAGCGCATGTTCACCTTCCGGCGGCAGCGGCGCGCCCACCACATGCGGCGCGACGATCAACACCAGAGCCATAACGATGGCCCAGGGCTCGCGGCGGAACGCAATCAGTGCAATGCCGCCCGCGGTTGCGGCAACCGTCGAGAGCCACCAGATCTGCCGTGCCTCAAGTGCTGCGGCCGGGCTTCCCGGCAATTCCGGCGGCAGGCCGATCATCGGTGCGAGCATCACGGCGGCAAAACCGGCAACGCCCCACAGAAGGCCTTCGCGCCAGCCGGCATCGGTGCCGCGCAGCGAGATGAGACCGGTCAGAACAAGCGCGTAACCGATGGCCGTCAGCACATTGGCAGCAACAGTATAGGCGGTGCGCTCGAAACCATCGGCTGGAGCCCATGCCTCGTCATTATGCTCATGGGCGGGAACAGCAGCGCCGGGTGCTGCCGCATCATGGCTGTGGGCCGCTTCGCCGCCGGCGCTTTCAAAGGTTTCGGCCTGAAGGATGAGCGGCGTGGTGCCGAAAGCCTGCATGGCCGAGACGGCCAAACCGCCGACGATGCCGACCAGGACGGCGGTAAAGACGATATTGCGAAAAAATGACATGCCGTTTCCCCTCAATGGCAGGGGAAGGCATTGGCATGACGCGTGTCATGCGCGGCATTGTGAACAGCTTCCACATGCGAAAAGCCGACAAAACCGACGACGAACAGGCCCAGCACGATCGCCGTCAGCGATTGCGCGAAGCTGCCCGTTTTTGCTGAAACGGCTGCATTGGCCGTATTCTGCTGGATAGACATGGTGACCCCTCTCCCGGCGCGACCCCGCGCCATAAGAAGCGGCCGAATGGCCAAAGCCACAAGACCGCATATGATACACTTCACCACGGGGATACGAGACTGACACAGGGATATCGAACCGACGACCCTGACATTCCGCTCTTCCGGACACCCCGCCGGCATGGACATTTCCGCGATGGCAGGTCTCCTGGCTTACGGGTCAAAACCTGAAACACCTTCCCGGCATCGCCCTCGCCTTGAATAGGGGCGAGATGGCTTGCCAGTGGCATTTCGTTTCAGGCTCTCCGCTCACAGTTGCGGGGGCAGCCACGAATGAGGATCGGCTCCCTATCGTGTTCCCTTTTCACCTTCCGGAACGCCCGGAAGGAACCATCACGGTCATGTTATCCGCCGGGTAAGTGCGGGAGTCAATGGCGGCGAGATGTTCATACGGCCGGTAACGCACCTCATTCAATGTCATCCGTCGGGCGAAGTATCGCCTTACCGAGACGGGATCGCCTTAAGGTAGGCGGCAATGGCATTGCGGTCTTCGGCGGTCAGACGCGCCATGTTCTGCTGCACCTTGACCATGGAGCCGCCGACGCTGTCGAATTCCGGGGTGAAGCCGGTTTCCAGATAACCGGCAATATCGGCCGTCGTCCAGGCGCCGATGCTCTGAGAGCCGGGCGTGATATCGGGGATACGGCCCTCACCTTCCGGGTTGGGGCCGCCGGCCAGCCATTTGTCTTTCAGGAAACCGCCGAGAGCGTCGCGCGGGGTATGGCATTCGCCGCAATGGCCCGGCCCTTCCACCAGATATTGGCCGCGCAGCAATTCGGCATTGGCATTGGCAAGCTCGACGCGCGGCGGTGCGGAGGTGTCGAAATACAGGAACTTCCAGCCGCCGAGCGCCATGCGCAGGTTGAAGGGAAACGGCAGATCGTGATCCGGCGCGTCATTCTGGCTGGCCGGCAGGGTTTTCAGATAACCGAACAGGTCGTTGACATCCTTCTGCGTCATGCGCGCATAGGAAGCGTAAGGGAAGGACGGGTAAAGATGTTCGCCGTTCTTTCCCACCCCGCGCGTCATGGCATCGCCGAATTCCGCCAGCGTCCAGCTGCCGATGCCGTGCTGCGGATCAGAGGAAATATTGGGCACATGGAAGGTGCCGAAGGGGCTTTTCAGCGGCTGCCCGCCGGCGAGCGTCCGCAACGCGTCACCCGTGGCATCCGGTGCGGCATGACAGCTTGCACAGCCACCCGCCCAGAACAGCGTTTCGCCATTGGCCAGATCCGGCTCGCCAAGGCTGACCCAATGGCTGGGCGCCTGACGCTGCGGCGCGGTGACCCAGGCGAAAATGCCATAGCCGGCAATGGCCGCGATCACGGCCCCACCCACAAGCTTCGTCCAAATGGAAGACATACCCCTCTCCCCATTCCCACCCGAGTTGATCAGGTGTCTTTCAACGTGAAAAAACGCCGCCGGGAAGCGGCGTTTTGAAATTCGTGATTATTTCTTCAAACGATAGGTCTGGTGGCAGGTGCCGCAATCGGCGCCGAGCGTCTGCATGGCGGTGGTGACGCCCGCCTGATCGGTGGGGAGATTGGCAAGAACCGTATCGGCATCAGCACCGAGCTTGGCCGCCTTGGCCTTGAAGTCCTCGAAATTTTCCCAGATGGCCGGAGCCGCCGCGCTTCCAGTCTCGGTGCCGGCGGGGAACTGTTCGGGGAAAGCCTTGGCATTGGTGCTGATGGTCGTGACGGCAGCCTTGACGGCTTCGGCATCGAAGGGCTTCTGGCCCTTGGAGATGGCAGCGAGCGCACCCATGGAACCGCCAATCTGCTTCATCATGCCTTCGCGTTTTTCGACTTCGCCGGCAGCATAGACCGCTCCGGCGCAAAGACAGCCGAAAAGCATGGCCGCCGCGATGGTTTTCAGTTTCATACACTCTCTCCTTGATTCCGGCAGGTGCCGGACGCTTGATGGAACGGCGCGAGGATGCCCTTTCCGCATGGCGAAAAGAAGTCACATTGCGGTGAATTCCGCCGTGAAAACAGAAGTCTAGAGTATCAGGCCGAAAAGTATCTGACGGTTGTCCCACAAGGCCCCGTGACAAAACAACGGGCCTTGGCAGAGCATTCGTTGGTGTGCGGGGAATGGCCTCCCTGGAGCGGCAGTATCTGTTCGTCTTATTCGCCGAGGCTCCACGACAGGGCTTCCCAAAATGTCAGCAGCGCTGCGGCAACCAGCATGAAACCGGCAGCGCGACCGATGAAGATCGTGGCGCCGGGGGAAGACACCAGCCATTGCCGGCTTTTATCCGCCGTCAGCGCCAGCGCGCCATAAACGGTAAACTGCGTTACCGCCACCATCACGCCCATCACCAGCCCCTGCATCCAGATCGGACCATAGGCAGGGTTGAGAAATTGCGGGTAGACCGCCATCATGAACAGATAGGCTTTCGGGTTGGAAAGGCAGGTCAGCACCGCCCGCCAGAACGCTTTTTTCACTGAGGCGCTCGCCTGCGCCTCATCGCCATTCACGACGATTGCGCTGCGCATCAGGCCGATGCCGATCCAGACCATATAGGCAGCGCCGGCAATGAGAAGCGGCAGGAACAGCGACGGCATCCAGGTGGCGAGCAGGCCAACGCCGGCCGCGCCATAAAGCGAATGCACGATGCCGCCGGCGCTCATGCCGCTTGCGGCCGAAAGGCCGGTTTTCTTGCCGCCCGTCAGCGCACTTGCCAGCACGAACAGCATGTCCATGCCCGGCAGGATGATGATGCCGAACAGGAGCAGAAAGAAAAGCCAGAGATTTTCGGCGTAACTCATGTCAGTATCTCCCCAGACGGTTCGCGGCACATTTAGGAATATGCATGTTTCTCAATGTGTTTTGCCGTTTATAGGAAAAGCCAACTGACAGCATTGTGTCAGTTGTCTTGAAAAAACGCCGGGAAAATGTCAATGCGCAAGGCGTCGAGACTGTTCGAGATCATCCAGATCCTGCGACTGGCGCGCCGGCCAGTCACGGCACAGACAATCGCCGACAAGCTGGAAGTGACGGCGCGTTCGGTCTATCGCGACATAGCCGCCCTTCAGACCATGCGGGTGCCCATCGAAGGCGAGCGCGGCGTCGGTTATATTCTGCGACCCGGCTTCAGCCTGCCGCCGCTGATGTTTTCCATCGAAGAGACCGAGGCAATCGTGCTGGCGCTCGCCATGGTTGGCCGCTCCAGTGATACCGAATTGCGGCAGGCAGCGAAAAAGGCCAGTGACAAGATTGCCGCTTCCCTGCCCGAACCCCTGTCCAAAACCCTGTCGGCCAATGCCCTGCATGCCTGGGGCAGCATCGCACCCGCGCCTGTCGGCATCGATCTTGCGACGGTCAGGCGTGCGGTGCGCGATGAAGAACGGCTGGAAATCAGCTATCGCGATGAAACCGGCACAGAGACCCGGCGGCAGATCCGGCCCATTGCCGTGATCTATTATTCGGAGACGGTGAATATCGTCGGCTGGTGCGAGTTACGGCAGGCGATCCGCAACTTCCGCTCGGACCGGGTCTTGACCTGCGAAAGCACCGGCAGCTTTTTCAAGCTGGAAGGTGAAAAGCTGCGGCAATTGTGGATGAGCGGCTGGCAGAGCAACCAGCCGGGCATTCCATCCTCACAGCCGTAAGAGGCGATCCTCCTCGCGGCCAAAACCGCGAATGACGATCCGATCTTCGAAAACATCGGCGATGGCGAAAGTGTTCTGGTCGGGCGTATCCACCATGCCCTTGAAATTGACGAAGTGGGTGTTGCCCAGCACACCGTAATTGCCTTCGTGATTATGGCCATTGAACCATGCGACGGCTGAAGAATGGGCGCTGAGAAGATCGACAATGCGGGGCGCGTCCCACATGTTGTGAGCGTTTTCCGGATAAAGCGGATAGTGGCACAGCACGACCACTTTTTCGCCGGCCGCGTCCGATTTTTGCAGGACGTTTCGCAACCATTCGAATTGCTCGTCGCTGAGCGAGGCGTTCCAGTCCTGTGCATTGATCGCGCCCGCTTGCTGCAGGTGCTTCAGCCGCTCCTGCGCAAGTGCACGACGCGGATCGCCGAGCGGCGGGGCGAAGAGACTGACCTCGTTGCCATCGAGCACGGCGAAGCGGACATTGCCGATGGCGAAGTCATGCCAGGGCGCCGGCATGCCAAGGCGGGCATGGATGGCGGTCAGATGCTCCGGCGCGACTGAAAAATCATGATTACCCGGCAACAGGACCGAGGGATGGCGAAGCCCGTCATAAACGCTGAGGATGGCATCGAAATTGTCGAAACCGCGGTCGATGATGTCGCCAAGCGTCACCACAAAGGCGAGGTCCTCTTCGTTGAAGACGGCGATCGCCTCGGAGAGCTTTTTCGGGCTTTCGGCATAATAGCGGCCCATGTCCGGACGGGGATCGGCATTGGCATATTGGGGATCGGCGACGATGCCGAAGGAGAAGAGAGGCTTGCTTTTTTCACTCATGATGCGCCGCGATAAACCCGGCTGATGACAGGCTTGTGACAAGCGGCCGGAACGGCACGCGCGCCCCAAAAGCAGAACACCCGGCACAAAGGCCGGGTGTTCAAAAATTCCGTTCGCCAAGCCTTACTTGGCAGCGGCTTCGTAACGCTCCAGGACGTAGTCCCAGTTGATGAGGTTGTCAACGAAGGCTTCGAGGTACTTCGGGCGCAGGTTGCGGTAGTCGATGTAGTAGGAATGTTCCCAGACGTCGACGCCGAGGATGGGATCAGCGCCATGAACCAGCGGGTTTTCGCCGTTCGGGGTCTTGGAGATTTCGAGCTTGCCGTTCTTGACGGAGAGCCATGCCCAGCCGGAGCCGAACTGGGTGGTGCCGGCAGCAATGAAATCAGCCTTGAACTTGTCGTAGCCGCCGAGATCGGAAGCAATCGCCTGTTCCAGCTTGCCCGGCAGCTTGTTGCCGCCGCCGCCCTTCTTCATCCACTTCCAGAAATGGACGTGGTTGTAGTGCTGGGCAGCATTGTTGAAGAGGCCGGCATTGGTGCCAAAGGACTTCTTCACGACTTCCTCGAGCGACAGGTCGGAAAGACCGGCTTCGGCAGCCAGCTTGTTACCGTTGTCGACATATGCCTTGTGGTGCTTGTCGTGATGGAACTCGAGCGTCTCGCGCGACATGTAAGGTGCAAGCGCGTCGTAGTCGTAGGGGAGTTCGGGAAGTTCGAAGGCCATGGTTTTTACTCCTTTTTGCAGCGGGTTACCGCTCCTAGAAACCGTGTGAGCGGACCATAGGAGCGAACCTCTGTTTGGGCAACCTGCGAAATATCAAAATGTTCCGACAAAAGAGAAAATTCGTCTCTAGCCAGCCGCCACCACATTTGTTTCACAACCCTGGCGTACCGTTTTGCACCCTATCGGTTCGCTTTTACCGAAAATGCAGGAAGGAAATTCCATGACGCGCTTCATCACCCGAAACATTCTCTTCTTCGCAGCCTTCGCATCCCTGGCACTCCCCGCCGCCGCATCATCGGATGATGCGTGGAAGGAATTCGTGGCGGATGTGCAGACCGCCTGCCTTGCGGACGCCAGGGACATGATCGAGGATGCCAAGGCAGTGGTTGATCCCGTCGGCAGCGAGAATTACGGCCTTGCCATCCTTACCGGCAAGGCGAAAGGCGCGGATGCGACGGTCAGCCATATCTGCGTTTACGACAAGAAGACCAAGGCCGTGGAACTGGGCAGCGAGCTGGCCGGCGATACGCTGAAGGTCGAAATCCCCGGCTCCACCAAGCCTTAATTCTTCCAGCGAGAGCGGGATTTCAGGCGAAAACCGCTCACGGTTTTCGCCATTCCTCCCTGACGACTCAGAAACGCGGCGTGGTGTCACCCTCGCCCAGCGCACGCTGCATCAGCACCGTATCCAGCCATTGGCCGTGTTTCCAGCCAATGGATTTGAAGGTGCCGACATGCTCGAAACCGGCGGCACGGTGCACGCCGATCGAGGCGGCATTGGCCGAATCGCCGATGACCGCGATCATCTGCCGGAAGCCGCGTGCGGTCGCCTCCGCAATCAGCGCATCGAGCAGCTTGCGGCCGATGCCCATGCCTTTCATGGCCGGATCGACGTAAACGGAATTCTCGACCGCCGCGCCATAGGCCGGGCGGGCGCGATAGGCGCCGGCATAGGCATATCCGGCTACCTTTCCGCCGACATCGGCGACGAGATAGGGATAGTTACCCTCCACCAGAAGGCGACGGCGCTCGGCCATCGTCTCCACCGTTGGCGGATCGATCTCGAAGCTGGCGCGGCCATGAAGCACGGCGTCCCGGTAAATTTCGGTAATGGCTGGAATATCCGTCTCTTCACAGGGGCGGATGGTAGGGCTGGAAACGGTGGGAAGGGTCATTCTCTTGTCCTGCGGATCATTCACGCCATCATTGTGCATTGCGGCGCATCCAAAATAAAGATTATCTATCTTATACAAACGATAAGGTTTTCTTTGATGATGGACCTCGATCTGCGGCAGGTGCGCAGTTTCATGGATGTGGCTGATCTCGGCAGTTTTTCCGCCGCCGCCGACAAGGCTGGGCTGACGCAGCCGGCCATCAGCCTGCATATAAGGCTGCTCGAAAAGCAGCTTGGCGTGCGGCTGATCGAAAGGGTCGGCAGACGCGCGCAGCCGACAGCGGCGGGCCGGGATTTTCTCATCCATGCAAGGCGGATTGCGGAAGAAGTGGCGCATGCCATCGATACCGTCGCGCCGCATCGCAGCGGGGTGACGGGACGCCTGCGCATCGGCACGGGCGCCACCGCCTGCATCTACCTGCTGCCGCCGGTGCTGGGCCGCATCCGGCAGGCGATGCCAGGCATCGAAATCATCGTGCAGACCGGCAATACCCACGATATCTTGCGGCTTCTGGAAGCCAATACGATCGATGCGGCCGTGGTGGCCCTGCCCGCCAGCGGACGCAGCCTCGATATCCGCGATATTCATCTCGACGAACTGGTCGCGGTTTTCCCGCATGGCGCCGTCGCTGATGCAACGGCACTCACCGCCGAAACACTTTCGACGCGACCACTGCTGCTTTACGAGGGCGGCAATACGCGCAGGCTGGTGGATCAGTGGTTTTCGACGAGCGGCCGCACCGTGCAGCCGGCCATGGAACTGGGCAGCGTCGAGGCGATCAAGAAACTGGCGGGCGCGGGCCTTGGCCTTGCCATCGTGCCGCGCATGGCGATGGAGCACGAAGGGGCGGCGTCCGGGCTTGAATGGCGCTCTCTCGTCCCGCCGCTCGAAAGGCGGATCGCGCTGGCGATGAGACGCGACAAACATATGACCGCGCCGCTGCGGGCGCTTGCCGCTGCGCTGCCGGACCTCCGGAAACGATGAAGCCCGCACCTGTTGCGGATGCGGGCTCGGGCAGTTGAGGAGGACACTTTTCTTCCGTCATGCCGAACTTGATCCGGCATCCAGCCACGGCGCGTCTGCGCCGTGAAAGGACTCTCTCGCGATCAAAGACTTGATGACGGCGGGTGGATGCCAGTTCCTCGCCATATCCAACGCTGGATCGCCTTCAGAACTCCGCCCAGTCATCACCCCTCACGGCCAGCGCCGCATTGCCGCGTGCGGCAACCGGGCGGGCCTTCAGAGCAGGATGGGCCGGAGTGCGGGTGGGGCTTGCGCCGCGCCGCATCTGCCTTGCCGTCTCATGCAAGGCGGAGGCCTGCTGGCCGAGCTGGAATTGTGAAAGCAGCGCCTGGAGATTGGCGCATTCCTGCGCCAGCCCCGCGCCAGCCGCGTTCATTTCCTCAACCATGGCGGCATTCTGCTGCGTGGCCTGATCCATGTGGTTGACGGCGGTATTCACCTCGGAAAGACCGGCCGACTGTTCCTGCGCCGCCGTGGCGATGGCGTCCATATGGGTGTTGACGGACAGCACCAGCTGTTCGATCTCGGAAAGCCCGACGCCGGTATCGGCCACCAGCCTGACGCCTTCGCCCACGGCGATGGCGGAGGTGTTGATCAGCTGCTTGATTTCCTTGGCAGCATTGGCAGAACGCTGCGCCAGTTCGCGCACTTCCTGCGCCACGACGGCAAAGCCCTTGCCGGCATCACCTGCCCGCGCCGCCTCAACGCCGGCATTCAGCGCCAGAAGGTTGGTCTGGAAGGCGATTTCATCGATGACGCCGATGATCTGGCCGATCTGGCGCGAGGAATGCTCGATGCGTTCCATGGCGGAGACGGCATCGCGCACCACCTTGCCGGAAAGATCAGCCTTGGTGCGCGCATCGCGCACCGTGTCGCGTGCATCGCTCGCCCGCTTGGAGGTGGCGGTGACATTGGCGGTAATTTCCTCGAGCGCGGCGGCGGTCTCTTCCAGAGACGCGGCCTGCTGCTCGGTGCGGCGGGACAGATCGTCGGAGGCGGACGAAACCTCATGCGCGCCACCGTTCACCGTCTGGACGGAGTGGCCGACGCTTGCCAGCGCCTCGCGCAGCTGGTGGACGGAGCTGTTGAAATCATGCCGCAGCGCCTCGAATTGCGGCGCGAACGGCGTGGCGATCTCGCAGACCATATCACCGGAGGCAAGCCGGCGAAGGCCGCCGGCCAGCGAGCCGGTCGCCTGATTGAGCCGTTCCTCGGCCTCGGCTTCGGCGCGCTGCTGCAATTCGACGCGGTCGCGCTCGGCCTTGTCGCGATTGGCGTCCGCCTGCATCTCCAGCTCGCGGTTGCGAATGGCCGCTTCGCGGAAGATTTCCACCGCGCGGGCCATCTCGCCGATTTCGTCGCTGCGTCTGGAGCCGGATACATCGACGGTCAGGTTGCCGGTGGACAATTCCATCATCGCTTTGGTCAACCGGCTGATCGGGCGGGTGACGCGGCCGATGATGACGGCAAGGCAGAGAATGCAGACCCCAAGCGTGAGGATGAAAGCCGCGAGATAGATCATCGCGCCGATGAAGGCCTGCTGCTTGGCCTTTTCAGCGCTTGCATTGAGAACCTCCATCGCTTCGGAGGCGATTTTCGCGACCGTATCGAGGCTGGCCGTGACCGTATTGCGCCATGTATCGATGGTGAAGGACGGCGTGCGGCCGTTATTCAGATCATCGACAAGCTTGGCGCGCTGCGCGACGAAATCGCCCTTGAAATAGGTCCGGTCGGCAGTGGCGTAGATATCCTTCAGGGCTTGCGGCGTTGATTCATGCGCGACGAGTTCGCCGGTGGCTTTCCACGCAAACGCCGCGCCGGCATCGAAATTGCCGAGCTGCTGGATCTCCTGCGGGGTAAGCGGCCGCTGCTGGGCGACGACCGCATTGATGACGACGGTGGCGCTGCCGCCGAGAGCGCGCGCCGACCAGCCATAGGATCTGAGCTGTATGAGACCGGTCAGGCTCTGGTCCAGCGAGCGAACCTCTCCCTCCACCGCGGTCGATCCCGTCTCAAGTGCGGTCAGGAAATCCTGCCCGAGCGCCAGCACGGTCTTGTCCAGCCCGTTTTCGCGACGGTCGAGCGGCAGGGTAACGTTGGCGTCGACCTTTTTGCGCAATTCCTGAAATTGCGTGTAGATATCCTTTACGCGGGCAAGCGGCGCCTGAAGGCCAGCCTGATCAAGTGCGGCAGACTGTTCGAGGAAGGCGCTCATCGCCGCATCCACCTTCTGGCGCGATGCCTGCACGCTGGCGATGGTATTGGCGGTCTTCGCCGGATCGACGGTCAGCGCCGAGGCACTGTTGCCGCGTTCGCTGCGGAAATTCAGCAGGGCGTTAAACAGCAGCCTGTCGAGCGAAAAGAGCTGCGCGACGTCCGAAAACGTGCGGGCGCGATGAACGGATTGCCACATGGCGTTGCCGACAAAACCCGCAAGTGCGATGCCGACAACGAGAAAAAAACCCACAAGTATATTGCGTATGCTGAAAAACATTGGTGGCCCCCATAGCCTAAATCGATAATGCCGCAGACTACAGGGTGGTTTTCTAAAATTGGATTAAATTGCCCCTTAATTTTCAGGGTAAATATCGCAAGGCAAAATAAAAGCCGCGACGGTTATGGACCCATCGCGGCTTCTGAAAACAGGACTTGCTGAAGGCTCAGACGTCGGTGCCGAGACGCGCCCAGTCCATGTAAAGATCGAGCGCCTTGCGCGCCACGGGTCCGGCCTGCAATTCCCGGTCATCGAGCTTCACGACCGGCGATACTTTCGAATAATTGCCCGAGCAGAAGATTTCATCGGCCTCGCGGAAATCCTCGACCGACAAGGTCGCCTCGCGCACATCGAAACCGGCCTGGCGCAGCAGGCCGATCACCCGCGAACGGGTGATGCCGGCAAGAAAAGTGCGGTTCGGAACCGGGGTGAGGACGACGCCGTCCTTGACCATGAAGATGTTGGCGGAGGCCGACTCGGCAACATTGCCGTTCATGTCGCGCATGAGGGCGTTGTCGAAGCCGCGCGAACGGGCTTCCAGAATGGCGCGGCCGCTATTGGGGTAAAGGCTGCCGGCCTTGGCGTCTGTCATCGCGGTTTCCGGCGAAGGACGGCGCAGCGGCGAGACGGTGAGCGTCAGCGGCTTGCCGGCATCCATCGGCGCTTCGAAAAGGCAGAGCGCAAAACGGGTGGAACTGGCATCCGGCGCCACGACGCTGCCGGGCATGCCGTGTTCGGCCCAATACATCGGCTTGATATAGATCGCCATCTCGCCGTCGAATTTCTTGACGCCTTCCAGCGCCAGGGTCTCGATCTCTTCCGCCGTCATGGTCGGCTTCATGCCCATATTGACGGCCGAGCGGTTGACGCGCTGGCAATGCAGATCGAGATCGGGCGCCACGCCATCGAACCAGCGCGCGCCGTCAAACACCGTGGAGGCCAACCACATGGCATGCGAGGTCGGGCCGATGAGCGGCGGATTGCCAGGCAGCCATTGACCGTCAACATAGGTCCAGGTGGTTGATCGGGGTGCGGTATCGACGCTCATGATGGTCTCCTGTCTCAAGCGTTTCGGTAAAAACGCTCCGTCTTTTTGTCTTGCAGCAATTCCCGGCGCAAAACGCTTTGCACTTTATTGGAAATGCTCTGGAAATCGGCCGGAGTGAATGCCTCTCGCCTGATGAGGTCAAGTTTTAATTGCCGCGATTTCAGATTTTGATGGAAAATAACAAAGCGACACCCCGGGAAAGATGTTTTATGAGGCGAAACAAAAGGTTGGTGAATAGGTTCATCACAATAATTCATGCATCGGATGATGGCGGCGCTATTTCGCCCGTGCGATGCTCACGGTCTTACAGCTCTCTTGCAGGAGGAAATCATGGCATGGTCCGCCCAGCAATATCTCAAATTCGAAGATGAGCGGACACGTCCCGCCCGGGACCTTCTGGCGCAGGTGCCGCTGGAGCGGGTGCTGAACGGCTATGATCTCGGCTGCGGGCCGGGCAATTCCACCGAGCTTCTGACCGACCGTTATGGCGTCAATGTCATCACCGGCATCGACAGCGACGACGACATGCTGGAAAAGGCCGCGGACCGGCTGCCGAATACACGTTTCGGCAAGGCCGATCTTGCCCAGTGGAAGCCGGCGCAGAAGGCGGACCTGCTTTACGCCAATGCGGTTTTCCAGTGGGTGCCGGATCATCTCACCGTTCTCTCGCAATTGATGGACCAGCTGGAAAGCGGCGGGGTTCTGGCCGTGCAGATGCCCGACAATCTGCAGGAGCCGACGCATCGCGCCATGGAGGAGACCGGGGCCAACGGCTCCTGGAAAGACACATTTGCCGATGGCAGGCTGCGGCGCAAACCCCTGCCCGCGCCATCCGACTATTTCAACGCACTGGCGCCGAAAGCCGCCCGTGTGGATGTGTGGCACACCATCTACAATCACCCGATGAAGGATGCGGAAAGCATCGTCGAATGGGTCAAGGGCACCGGGCTTCGCCCCTATCTCACCGCCGCCGGCGAGGAAAACCACGAAGCCTTCCTCGCCGACTACACGCGGCGCATCGAGGCGGCCTATCCGCCGATGGCGGACGGCCGCCTGCTTCTGCGCTTTCCACGGCTGTTTGTGGTTGCGGTGAAGAAGTAACGTTAGCCCGCGAAGGCATAGACCCTGAGACGGTGGTTGTCGGGGTCGGTGGCCGTAAAGGTATAGCCGAATTCCATTTTTGCGGGCTGCTGCAGCATGGCGACGCCTCTTGCCTGCCAGCCGGCGAAAGTCTCATCCACCTGAGCGTCGTTTTCGACACGGAAGGCAAGCTCGCCGCCACCGCCCGTCGCCGCTACCTTCGGCTCCACCGTGTGACGCGACCAGAGGCCGAGCTTCATGCCGTTCTGAAGCACGAAAAGCGAGAATGTGGGCGAGGATTCGACCGGCTCCGTACCCAGCAGGGTCTTGTAAAATTGCGTGCTGGCCGGCGGGTTATCGACATAGAGGATGGTGAAATCGGGGTGGGTCATGGTCGTTCTCCTGTGTTGCGGATGAACGATGTCTAGACCCGCCTGCTGTCAGTTTTTGTCAGTATGATCCCGCCGCCGCCGCTGTTTTTCGCGGTCGCGCCATTCTTTCAGCAAAGCCTGCCGGCGGCGGGGATAACGGCTGTCCATCGGTCGGAAAGTTTCGATGCGATCGGCCCGGAAACTGCGGAAATCCTGCCGCGTCTCACACCATGCCAGCACCACCCGCACCAGATCGAAAAAAGCGAGTGCGAAAGGCCAGATCACCCGCTCCGTCAACTCTCCCTTTTCGTCACGATAGGTTATCACGACCTTGCTCTCCTTGCGGATCGTATCGCGAATTTCGGCGAGATCGATGCGGATGGTTGCCACGGCTTGCCCGGGGCCGATGAGCAGCGTGGAATTGTCGAGTTCTTCGCGCAGGGCATCGGGAAGCACGGCGGCGATCTTGACGAGCGCAGCACGCGCGGCTTCGGCCAGCCCTGCATCGGCACGACCCGCCACCCAGCGCGAACCCAGCACCAGCGCCTCGATTTCCTGCCCGGAAAACATCAGCGGCGGCAAAAGGAAGCCGGGGCGCAGCACATAACCCACGCCGGCCTCGCCCTCGATATCCGCGCCCTGCGCCTGAAGCGTCGCTATATCGCGGTAGAGCGTGCGCAGGCTGACGCCGGTCTGCGTGGCAAGGGCCGCACCGCTGACCGGCATGCGGTGGGAACGCAGGATCTGCAACAGATCAAGCAGCCGTTCTGAGCGTGACATGCGACATTTCCTTCCATCCGCCAATCCGGATCGTGCCGCCGACATTTCGCCGACGCGACCCGAGGGGTAACTCCGCCCGCTGCCGGGCGCAACCGCGCAAAAAGGAGTGGACAAGCCCGACGTGCCATCATGTAAATATGTGCGGGGATTTTCGCGTTCCCGCCACCATCACAGGCATTTTGAGTCTCCACCATGATCGTTCGTCCAAAACCGAACCTGCTGCAACTTTTCACCATCCTGCGCGGCTCCATCGTCGTCCGCATCTTTCCGCAGGTGCTTGCCGTTTTCCTGCTGTCGACGCTGGTTGTCTGGGCGCATAAGGTCCGGCCGGATCTGGTGCAGGCGCTGAACGGCGCGCCATTTTCGCTGCTCGGTATTGCGCTTTCGGTGTTCCTCGGCTTTCGCGCCAATGCCTGTTACGACCGCTGGTGGGAGGCCCGCAAGCAATGGGGCGCGCTGATGACCGTGGCGCGCACGCTGGCACGCCAGAGCACCATGCTCGAAAGCCGGCAGGATGTCGCCGATCCCGTTGCCCGCCGGCGGATCATCGATCTCGCAATCGCCTTCTGCCATGCGCTGGTCTCGCATCTGCGCCCCGGTGACGCAACCGCCACCGCAGCCCGCCTCATTCCCGATGACATTTCGCAGACCTATGCCCGCAGCCGCAACAAGCCGGACATGCTGTTGCGCGAAATATCCGGCGCCTTCGTTTCCGCCAATGCGAAGGGGCAGATCAGCGATATACAGTTGCAGATGCTGGATGCCACCGTGCAGCAGATGGCGGCCGCACAGGCCGCGTGCGAGCGTATTCGCCATACGCCTGTTCCCTTCGGTTATTCGCTGCTGCTTCACCGCACCGCGCATCTCTTCTGCCTGCTTTTGCCGTTCGGTTTCACGGATCTGCTCGGCTGGGCCACGCCTTTCACCAGCACGCTCATCGCTTATACGTTTTTCGGTCTCGATGCGCTGTCCGACGAGCTGGAAGACCCCTTCGGCTCCGGCTTCAATGCGCTGCCGATCAATGCGCTTGCCACCACCATCGAAATCAATCTGCGCGAGGCGATGGGCGAGACCGATCTGCCGGCCGACCCGCGCCCGGTGGATTACGTGCTGATGTGATATCGTCCCGCCGGGTTGAAACCGATTGCGCGGACACCAGTTAATGAAAGACGGCTTCCCCGCCCGGCATCCCGCGCCGGCCATGTTTTCAGCAAACAGGAGAGACATCCATGTATGACGTCAGCGCGAATGGCGCGAATATTCCCGCCCTCGGTTTCGGCACCTTCCGCATTCCGGAAGACGATATCAGGCGCATTCTGCCGGAGGCGCTGAAACTCGGCTTCCGCCATGTCGATACCGCGCAGATTTACAAGAACGAGGGGGCCGTCGGTGAGGTCATCGCGCAATCGGGCATTTCCCGGCATGATATCTTCCTGACCACCAAGGTCTGGGTGGACCGTTACCGTCACGACGATTTTCTCGCCTCCGTCGATGAAAGCCTTGCGAAACTGAAGACCGACCATGTCGATCTGCTGCTGCTGCACTGGCCGAAAAGCGATGTGCCGCTTGCCGAACGCATGGGCGCGCTGAACGCGGTGCGCAAGGCCGGCAAGGCGCGCAATATCGGCATTTCCAACTTCAACGTGGCGCTGACCGACGAGGCGGTAAAACTGTCGGACACACCGCTTGCCACCAACCAGATCGAATATCACCCCTATCTCGACCAGACGAAGGTGATTTCGGCGGCGCGCAAACACGGGATGTCGGTGACGGCCTATTATCTGATGGCCGACGGCCGGGTGCCGAACGATCCCGTGCTGCAGGATATCGGCGCGAAGCACGGCAAGACCGCCGCGCAGGTGACCCTGCGCTGGGCGGTGCAGCAGCCGGATATCGTGGCGCTTTCCAAGACGGCGACGGAAAGCCGCCTCAAGGAGAATTTCGATGTTTTCGATTTTGCGCTGTCGGAAGAGGAAATGCAGGCCATCCACGCGCTTGCAAAGCCGAATGGCCGCATCGTCAGCCCCGGCCACCTCGCGCCCGATTGGGACGACTGAGGCAACGGGGCCATCCGGTCCCGTCTTATCGCTCGGTCAGGGCCAGCTTCGCACCCAGCGCCACGAAAGCAGCCGCGAAGCTGCGCCGCAGCCAGGCGAGAACCGCAGGGCGTGACACCACCTGCCGCCGGACCGAGGCGGCAAAGCAGCCGTAAGGCGCAAAGACCAGAAACGTCATGGCCATGAAGATCAACCCGAGATCGACCATGCGCCATGTCGGCAAAGCCTCATCCGGCGCGATGAATTGCGGCAGGAAGGCGAAAAAGAAGATCGACAGTTTCGGGTTCAGCAGATTGATGAGGATCGCCTCGCCGATGACGCGGGCGGCTTTCTGAGGCTCCCTCGTATCGTCGATCTTCAGCGCACCGTCTTCCCGCAGCGTGTTCCACGCCATGTAGAGAAGATAGGCGACCCCCAGATATTTGACGATACCGAAGGCCAGCGCACTGGTGTGCAGTATGGCGGCAAGGCCGGTGATGGCGGCGAGCAGATGTGGCACGATGCCAAGCGTGCAGCCGAAGGCCGCGACAACGCTCGCCCTCGCCCCCTGCGAAAGACCGGCGGCCAGCGTGTAGACCACGCCGGTTCCGGGAGACGCGGCGACGATGAAAGATGTGATGAGGAATTCGGGTGTCATGGTGCGGGTGTGTCCTGTGGGTGGAGGACAGGAGCATGATGGTGCGTGGGGTGCGCGTCTTGGATGAAATTGCAGCACAGACGCTCGAAGGCTCGCGCCGAAGTGGCGAGTCACAGTACCGGCCAGCCCACTCCATCCTCATTCCTGTGCTTGTCACAGGAATCCAGTCGACGCGCGTCTGCGCGGCGGGAGGACTCTTTTCAGCCCAAGTCCTTGGGCTGGCTGGATTCCTGTGACAAGCACAGGAATGAGGGCGGAGAAAGCATCTACGAAAGCGCCGCCCGATAAACCGCCGGCGTCACCCCGAATTGCCGCACGAAGAACCGGTTCAGATGGCTCTGATCGGCAAAACCGGCGATGAAGGCCGCCTCGGCGGGCGGGGTGCCGCTGGCCAGCGCATGGCGTGCCACATGCACGCGACGCTGGAGAAGATAGCTGTGCGGGGTCAGGCCCGTCGCCCTGGCGAAAGCCCGCAGGAAGCGGAACTGGCTCATGCCTGCCTCGCTCGCCAGATCGGCAAGGCGGAACGACCGGGAGGGCTCGTCATCGATGCTGCTTTTCGCCCGCCTTATATTCTCGGATGCGGCGATTTCGTCGGGCTTCGCCGGCGTCTCCATCGCAGCCGCCAGAAGCATCAGCAAGGTCTCATCACTATCAAGGGTTTCGCCCGGTCGTTCCTTCGTAGTGACGGCGGAAAAGACAGCGTTGAACCGCTCCGCCAAAGGCCTTGCATCAACGGGATAGGCGAATTCGAAAGAACCTCGATCCTTCTCGCCGATATCGGCAATGGCGTCACGAACGATATTGATATCGAGATAGAGCATCCGCCAGGCGCGACCGCCCTCCCCGAGCGGAATGCCATCATGCACCTCGCCCGGATTGACGGTGATGAGTTGGCCGGCGCCCGCTTCCACCATGCCACGACCGGAAAGCGATTTCTGCGCGCCGCGCTCGATGAGACCGATGCCGAACTGGTCGTGCATATGGCGTGGAAAGGAGCGATCGCTATCCGCCACCACGGCGGCAACACCGGGCATGCTGGTTTTCGGCATCAGGAATTGGCCTTGGGCCATGAAAGCGCGCGCTCCGCGGATAAGAGCGCGACGCTATCACAGGATGCCCCGATGCGACAGACGCTGCCGTTTACGGATGCATATGGTTGATCATGGCGAAGACCTGATCGAAATTACCGTTCTGCGCGGCGAAACGCAGCGGCTTGCAGCGATCCACCACAACTTCCTTCTCATCCGGGCGATTTTCAAGAATATCCATCACCTCGGAAATGAAGGCGTCGAGCGGCATGGCCCTTTCATCACTCGCCTGCCCCTCGCCCATTAGTGTCGTCTGCACATAGGGCGGCACGATTTCGATGACCTTCACCGGCGTCTCCTTCAGCTGCTCGCGCAGCGCAACCGAATAGGCATGGATGGCCGATTTGGTGGCGCTGTAGGTGGGGGTCAGCACCATGGGCACGAAGGCCAAACCGGAGGACACCGTCAGCACCGTTGCGGCGGGTTGCTTGAGGAAATGCGGCAAAAGCGCCGCCGTGAGGCGAATGGGCGCGAGAAGATTGGTGGCAATGGTTTCTTCGGCCGTGTCGAGATAATCCGGTGCTGCGGCGATGTCTTCCGGCCGCATGATGCCGGCATTGTTGATGACGGCGTTGAGAGCCGGATGGGCCTTCACCAGCGCCTCGGCGAAAGCGCGGATGCCTGCGGCGTCGGTTGCGTCCATCACCATCGAGGCCATGCCGGGATTGGCGGCCGTCACCTCGTTGAGCACGGCCTGGCGGCGGCCGGAAATGATGACCCGGTTGCCGGCCTGGTGAAACGCTTCCGCCAGCGCCCGGCCGATGCCGGAACCGCCGCCGGTGATGAGAATGGTGTTGCCGGTGATTTTCATTGCAGCATCCTTTGCTTGTTGGCTGAAAGGAAGTTAGCTATGATACTCTCCAATCGAAAGTAGGCACCCAAAAGATTTATACTTACCCAAAGGAGAGTGTAAGATGAAACGGCACGCCGCCGATCCGACCATTGAGAGCCGGCGCAAGGTTCCGCCACCCACGGAAACCGATCCGGTCATCGAGGCGCTGGTTCAGGACATTATCGCCAAGGTGGCGGACAAATGGACGATGCTCATTCTGGAAGTGCTGGAAGAGCACGGCACGCTGCGTTTCACACAGATTGGCAAACATGTGGGCAGCATCAGCCAGAAGATGCTGACAAAAACGCTGAGACAGATGGAAAGCGACGGGCTGGTGCGCCGCACCGTGCATCCCGTCATTCCGCCGCATGTGGATTATGATCTCACCCATCTCGGCCGCACGCTCGGCAGCGCTTTTTGCGGCGTTTGGATCTGGGCGGAAACGCACCATGCGGACATAGAAGAGGCGCGGCGGCGGTTCAAAGAACAGCCGCCGCGCCCCGCAATGGATTAATATCGCCTTACGCGAACTGGCTAAGGCCCGGAACCGAGGCAATCACCTGGTCAACGGTCTCATCGCCCGCGTGCTGACGGGCAACGGCGATGGTTTCCTTGGCCAGCGTGGAAATCTCGCTCATGCCGATACCCTGGCTCATCAACTGCTGGCCAAGACCCATGATGCCGCCGCCGCCGATCGCGCTCATCAGTCCGCCCAGCAGACCGCCGCCGCCATTACCGGTGCCCTCACCGTTATATTGCGCCACGAGATCACTGGCGCCCGGAATGGCTTCGATCATCTTGGCGATCGGGCCGTCGGCCGCCTCGCGCTGGAGAAAACCGAGAATCATGCCGACGGCCTTTTCAGCCAATTGAGGGTCGATACCCGCCTTTGCGGCGATCTGATCAACGATTTCGTTCATTCTTGCCTCCTGTTGAAAAACGACGCCAACATCGAATAACTGACGTTAACGTCAACGTAAAACAATCTCATGCCGCATTCAAGCGGCCACGGATAGGTGCGGCAACTTTCATCAAGCGCTTTTTATTCATCGCCATCAAGCAGTTGTTGCGCCTTGAAACTGTCCTTATAAGATCATCACAACCAAACTATGAAAAGGCCGCGTTTACCATCAGCGGTCAAGGCACGCTCGTTACGCTTTTAATTCGGACATGACTTTTGTGAAATCCATGGTGATTTAAGGGTCATGCATCAGCCGCAGGAGAAATTGGTCGATGTTGCAGGACGGACAGCTCTATATCGGGACCAGCCGCAATCCGGATGACAGCCTGAACAAGGGCGAATATCTGGAACTGAAATTCGGCAACCGCCATGGTCTCATCACCGGCGCGACGGGAACGGGCAAGACCGTGACGTTGCAGGTTCTCGCCGAAGGCTATTCGAAGGCCGGCGTTCCGGTGTTCTGCGCCGATATCAAGGGCGACCTTTCCGGCATCGCGGCCGAGGGCGAGGCGAAAGACTGGGTGCAGAAACGCGCCGAGCAGATTGGCTTTACGGATTTCTCCTATGGAAAATCGCCTGTCATCTTCTGGGATCTCTACGGCGAAAAAGGCCATCGCGTGCGCGCCACCATCGCCGAAATGGGACCGCTGCTGCTTGCCCGACTGATGGACGCATCGGAAGCGCAGGAAGGCGTGCTCAACATCGCCTTCAAGATCGCCGATCAGGGCGGGCTGCCGCTGCTCGATCTGAAAGACCTGCAATCGCTGCTGAATTATATGGGCGAAAACGCGTCGGCGCTTTCCAACCAGTTCGGCCTGATTTCCAAGGCCTCGGTCGGCTCACTGCAACGCGGGCTGCTGGTTCTCGAACAGCAGGGCGCCGCAAATTTCTTCGGCGAGCCGGCATTGAAGATTGCCGACATCATGCGCGTCGGCGCGGATGGCCGCGGCACGGTTTCGGTTCTTGCGGCTGACCGGCTGATGATGAACCCGCGCCTTTACGCCACCTTCCTGCTCTGGATGCTTTCGGAACTGTTTGAGGAACTGCCTGAGGTGGGCGACCCGGAAAAGCCGCGTCTGGTGTTCTTCTTCGACGAGGCACATCTGCTGTTCAACGATGCGCCGAAGGTGCTGGTCGAGCGCGTGGAACAGGTGGTGCGCCTTATCCGCTCCAAGGGCGTGGGTGTCTATTTCGTGACGCAGAACCCGCTCGACGTGCCGGAAACCGTTCTTGCCCAGCTCGGCAACCGTGTGCAGCATGCGCTTCGCGCCTATACGCCGCGCGAGCAGAAGGCCGTGCGCACCGCCGCCGACACCTTCCGCCAGAACCCGGCCTTCAACACCGCCGACACCATCACCACGCTTGGCACGGGTGAGGCGTTGATTTCCACCCTGCATGACAAGGGCGCGCCTTCCATCGTGGAACGCACCCTCGTGCGTCCGCCCTCGGGCCGCGTCGGGCCGCTCACCGATGCGGAACGCAAGTCGCTGATCGATCTCAGCCCCTTCGCCGGCCAATATGACAAGGATATCGACCGGGAATCCGCCTTCGAAATCCTCGCTGCCCGCGCCCAGAAGGCGGCGGAAGCCGAAGCCGCCAAGCGCGCGGAAGAGGAAAATGCCGCCAACCAGTCCGACAACGCTTCCGGACGCTGGCGCCTGCCGGGCTTCGGCGACGAGGAGCCCGCACCGGCCTCGACCGGCTCGCGCAATGGCGGCACCCGCAAGACCGGCTACCAGCGCGAAACGGTGATCGAAGCGGCGATGAAAAGTGCCGCCCGTTCTGTTGCGACATCCGTAGGGCGGGCGATCGTGCGCGGGATTTTGGGTAGTTTGAAGCGGTAA
>CAACXH010000074.1_pt1 | contig 25412 bp, 26 predicted proteins | sample 2275881 | NCBI WGS metagenome assembly CAACXH01 (sample SAMEA5312483, study PRJEB27640) | indoor metagenome | biome: indoor environment; feature: controlled; material: polymer antistatic dissipative epoxy resin | place: Italy | collected 2014-05-27 | reverse complement strand
GAAAATCCCGATCTGCGCCGGCGATGCCATGCCGGCCTTAACAACAGCGAGCAGCGCCATGCCCTGACGCAAGCGATCTACACCTTCCGCCAGGGCCGCATCATCGACCGCAGCCATGAAGCTCAACAATATCGGGCATCAGGCCTCAACCTAGTCATCGCGGCGATCGTCTATTGGAACACGATCTACATGGCCGACGCCGCCCAGCATCTGCGATCGGCAGCGGCCCCGGTCCCCGATGATCTGCTTGTCCATACGTCGCCGGTTGGCTGGGAGCATATTGCCTTTTCCGGCGATTTCCTCTGGGATCGAGCCGCCGCTTCCGCTGGCCGCAAGGCCCTCAATCTTCCGCCGGACAGCCGCGCCGCCTAAGCGTTCCTCGGTTGTTCTCCCTTAGCGTTGTTTAGCGTACCTTCCACGCTATGCCCTCCGTAGGGTCGCAACGGCAGTGGAGAAGCCCGGCCACGGGCTTGCGCGGGACAGCGCCTCGGCGAGACCCGGACATGGTGATGACACCCGAGCTTTGGGCGGCACACAGGAACAGGTGATTTCGCTGGACGGGCATCAGAATGCTGGACCGGACGGTGACGCGGACTATCATTGCCCGATGACCGCTGCTCTTCACATCCTCTGGCCTGTCGCGCTGCGCAGCATCGGCGCGATGCAGCGGCACAAAGTCCTGGTGCGCAGCCAATGCCGGCGGTGCGGGGCGCTGATGCGTGTCGACCTGGACGACATGGTCGCGCGCCATGGCAGCAGCGGTTCGCTCATCGACGTACAGGAGCGCTGCCGCATGGTCGCCTGTGACGGTGCGGCCTTCTATCTGGCCTCGCCCGGCTATGGCGGTCCATGGCGAACATTGCTGGGCGATCCCGGCCTCGCCGAGGGCCTCGCCAATGGCGTCGCGCCGGTCACGGCCGAGACGCTGCTTGGGCCGACCGCCCGCTAGAGCAATCGCCTTTCCAGCAAGGGATCGTTACCCGGCAGGGCCGAGACCCGGCACGGGGCTCGGGGCGTCAGCCTAGAGCCCGGTCCGGCGCAGCCGGTGCCCCGACCTCCCTCAATCCAGCGGACCGAACAATCTGGTCAGGATCAGATCGAGCGTCGCGACCTTCTCGAATTGTCCCTTGGCGATCACCCGGTGCATCGGTCTTTCGTTCTTCTTGCCCTGCGCCGTTCCCTTGGCATGGCGTGCGACCGGAAAGCCGCGAATATCGGGCAACGGCACATCGGGCGCATTGCCGAACCAGAGATAGGACAGGAGATCGAGGTCGGGTGACACCACGATCCAGATGATGCAGCCGCTCGGCTTCTCCATGAGTTTGAGGTTTGCGGTCACGCGCGGCGCCCGCCCGCCCAAGGTCACCGTCTTGAACTGGATATGCCGGGTAATCGCCTTGTAGCTCATCACCAGATCATAGCCGCCGGCATCGAACTCCGAGCGCAGCACCTCGACTCCGGTAATCCCGCGCTGCCATAGACGCCGCAGCGCCTCGCCTACAAAGACATGCTCGACAATGCGCTCGCGCAGGGTCGAGTGCAGATAATGGGCGCTGGTCTGGCTCGGCAGGTCTTCCAATGGCAACGGATCTCGAAAGGCGGCGGGGGCGGCAGCCCCCGCCTGATTGTCAGGCGAAGGGATCATATTCGTTGAGCACGGCGACGTCGCCATCGAAGTCGTCGGCGGTGATGACGGCGAACTGCGTTCCGATTGCGATGACCATCGTGGCGGCCATCAGGGTCTTCGAGAGAGTGAGTGCGCTTTTGCGGGCGGTCCCAAGATCGGTGAACATATCGAGGCTCCTTGTGGTGCCGGCGGGTTCATCCCCGCTCGACTGGCGCCCGAAGCGTCGCTCCCGTGGCCGCGATCACCTTTTGGCGGCACGGCAAAAGGCCGTAGCGTGAGCGTACGGACCCTTTACGGGTTGATCGAATAGGTCCGCGGGAGCGACCAAGGATTGCGCCTCAAAGAGCGGGGTGATCCCGTCGGCCGGCATGAGACGTCCCGCCACCGACCCCGTCGCCCAGGATGCACGCCGCGCCGGTTGCCCCTTTGTTCGTGATGGTCAGGACGGCTAGAGCGGGGCCGATGACCCTTTCCTACCGACACGCCCTCGCAGCCCTGTTGTTCGTTTGCTCCCTGTCGAGCGCGGCAGCGCTCCCCGCCGCGACCGGCAAAATCCGCTCTGTGACCGACGGCGACACCTTTCGCCTGATGAGTGGCGAGCGGATTCGGATCGCCGATATCGATGCGCCCGAGAGCCGCGCCGGCCAGGCCAAATGCGCTGCCGAGCTCGCGCGCGGCAAGGCGGCGACCCGCCAGGCGAAAGCCCTGCTCGATGGCAAGACGATCCGCTTCGAGCGGATCGGGCGCAGCTATAATCGCACTGTCGCGCGCGTCACGCTCGACGGGCGCGATCTGGCCGCAAGGCTGATCAGCATCGGCGCAGCACGGCCCTGGCTGCGCCGCCAGCCCAAGCCCGACTGGTGCCGCGCGCGATAGGCGTCACGGCGCCTATGCTCAGGTCCAGAAAGAGGAAGAAATGGACCCGCCGGAACGGGGGAACCGGCGGGTCCGTATCAGGGGCCGCATGAGCGGGGGGAAACAAGCGGCCTCGTCTTTTAGAACCGATCGACGCGCGAGCGGTTCCTCGCCTCAGCGCGGGGCCAGGCGCGCCAGCGTCGCTGCATCGGCCTCGCCGCCAAACCAGCGATCGAGCGCGGCCGTGAACAGCCCCCCGCCCCCGGCTTCGACGAACAGGGTGAGGGACGAGCGCAGCTTCAGCGCATCGATGCCACCGAACACCGCCTCGGCACTGGTGCCGGTGAGGTCCTGCAGCGCCGCCACGCAATCGCGCAGCCGGGCACCCAGCACCGGGTGCGCAAGATAGGCGCGCGCCTCGTCGAGTGATGCGATCGCGTAGCGCCGCGCCATCTCGCTCGACCCGAGACCGGCGATCTGCGGAAAGATGAACCACATCCAGTGACTGCGCTTGGCGCCGCGGCGGATCTCGCCAAGGGCCGTGTTATAGATCTGCGCCTGTGCGGCGACGAATCGGTCAAGGTCGAAAGAGGCGGTCATGATGATGCCGTCATAGCCTGCGCGCAGGCGCGCGCCGCCCGGCCGCAAAATTTTTTCTCAAAGATGAAATGCCTACTCCCCCGCAACTTGGGCCCTCCTGTCAACAAGTCGGAACGGACCCGGTGCTTGACTCTCGATCGCAGCAGTATGAACAAAAAGAGAACATATCAAACCCCGAGTCTTTTGAATGCCATGCGTGAAGCCACCGTCCTTGATCAGCTGCGAGCGCATATTGCGCAGATCGAGGGCAAAGGCGTATGCCACGCAACCACGCCGTTCGGGATCGAGGCGATCGACGCGCGCCTGCCGGGCGGCGGTATTGCCGGCGGCGCGCTCCATGAGGTCGCGGGCAGCCCAGACCTTGCCGACGATGCAAGCGCGACGGTGTTCCTGGCCGGCATTCTCGCGCGGATGGAGGGGCCGGTGCTGTGGTGCCTGCGATGGCGCGACCTGTTTGCCCCCGCGCTCCACCTCGCGGGACTGCATCCTGACCGGGTGATCTATGTCGAGGCGGGCAGCGACACTAATGTGCTGCTCGCGATGGAGGAATGCCTGCGCCATGCCGGGATCGGCGGCGTCGTGGGCGAGATCGGCAAATACAGCACCACCGCCTCCAAGCGGCTGCAGCTCGCAGCCGAAGCGTCGGGCGTGCCGGCTTTCATCTTCCGGCGCGCGTCGAAAGTCGCGCAAGCGGCCGAGGGCACGGCGGCGATCACGCGCTGGCGGGTGACCGCGAGCCCGAGCGAGGATCTCGGCATCCCGAGCCTTGGCCGTCCGCGATGGCAGCTGGCGCTGGAGCGCGTACGCGGCGGTAATCCGCACGCATGGATTGTGGAGGGCTGCGATGCGACGGGTCGTATCGGTCTACCTGCCGCACTGGTCGACCGACCGGCTGCGGCGGGCGACAGCCAAATCGCCGCCTGAAGGGCGTTGCAGCACCACGCCCGACGGACCGCTCGTCACCGCAATTCCTGACCATGGCCGCCGGATCGTCGCGGCGGTGGATGCTGCCGCACGCGCGCTCGGCGTTATGCCCGGCATGACCGTCACCAAGGCGCGGATGCTTGCGCCCGAACTGGAGGTCATCGACGCGCTGCCCGACGCTGACATGGACGGCCTGCGGCGCCTCGCCCTGTGGGCCGGGCAGCGCTATTCGCCGATCGTGGCGCCCGACGCCCCGGACGGGCTGTGGATCGACATCACCGGCTGCGCCTCGCTCTTCGGCAGCGAAACCGCCCTGCTCAAGGATCTGCATCGCCGCATCGCGGCCTTCGGCGTCGCGGTGCATATCGCGGTCGCCGACACGGCGGGCTGCGCGCACGCGGTCGCACGGCATGTCCGCGACGGCAGGCCCGTCGTCATCGAACCGGGGCAGCATCGCAGGGCGATGGAGCTGCTCCCGATCCCGGCGCTGCGGCTCGAAGCCGAAATCGTCGAGGGGCTGCGCAAGCTTGGCTTCGAGCGGGTCGAACAACTGCTCGGCGCACCCCGCGCGCCGCTCGCCAAGCGGTTTGGCCGCAGCCTGCATCGCCGTCTCGACCAGGCCATCGGACAGGTCGCCGAACCCATAGAGCCGATCTTTCCGGAACAGATGCCGCGGGCGCAGCGCGGTTTCATGGAGCCGATCGCGACGCCCGAGGCTTTCGCCCAGGTGATCGGCGATCTCGTCGCCGACATTGTCGAACAGCTTGTCCGCGCAGGACGCGGAGGCAGGCGTCTCGATTGCTATTTCCACCGTGTCGATGGCCATTGTCAGGTCATCCGCATCGGGACGGCGACGCCGAGCCGGGATGCGGGGCATCTCGCCAAATTGCTCTGCGCGAAGATCGAAACGGTTGAACCGGGTCTTGGCATCGAGGCGATGACGCTGCTGGTCTCGCTGATGGAGGCGGCCGCGCCGCGACAGGGCGAAAGCCTCGAACAGCTGGGCCGGCGCGGGGCCGATCTGGCTGCGCTGGTCGATACGCTCGCCAACCGCTTCGGCTCCAGAAACCTGCACCGGATGGCGCCTTGCCCGAGCGGCATGCCCGAACGCTCCGCGACCGGCGCGCCGGCGTTGGGTGAGGCGCGCGGCATGGGATGGGACGATGATCTGCCCCGCCCGGCGCGTATGCTGGCCAAACCAGAACCGATCGAGGTGATCGCGCTGTTGCCCGACGATGCACCGCGCATGTTCATCTGGCGCGGCAAGCGATACCGGGTGACGCAGGGCGACGGTCCGGAGCGGCTGCATGGCGAATGGTGGCGCGATGGCGGCATCGAGGGGCGACAGCCGCTCAGCGTGCGCGATTATTATCAGGTTGAGACGGTGAGTGGCGGCCGCTATTGGCTGTTCCGCGCCGGCGACGGCGAGAGCGCCGCGACCGGCCCGATGCGCTGGTTCATCCACGGCGCCTTCGCATGAGCGCGGGCAAACCGGGCTATGTCGAACTGCAGGTGACAACGCATTTCAGTTTCCTGCGCGGGGCATCGAGCCCCGAGGATCTGTTCGCGACGGCAGCGGCGATGGAGATGCCCGCGCTTGGCGTCGTCGACCGCCATTCGGTCGCCGGGATCGTGCGCGCATGGGACGCGGAGCGGCAGACCGGCGTCCGCGCGATCGTCGGCTGCCGGCTCGATCTCACCGATGGCACTGCCCTCCTCGTCTATCCCACCGACAAGGCGGCCTATGGACGCCTGTGCCGACTGCTCAGCATCGGCAAGACGCGCGCGGGCAAGGGGGCCTGCCATCTCGACTGGTCGGATGTGGCCGACTGGAACGAGGGACTGCTGGCGATGCTCGTCCCCGACCGGGCCGATGCCACGACGCAGGCCGCGCTGGCGCGCACGAAGCGGCTGTTTGGCGAGCGCACCTATATGGCGCTGTCGGTCCGGCGGCGGCCAAAGGACGCAATCCGGCTGCGCGACCTGTCGCGGATCGCCGCCGCCGCAGGCGTGCCGACGATCGCGACCAACGACGTCCTCTATCATGTGCCCGAACGCCGCCAGCTGCAGGATGTCGTCACCTGCATCCGCGAGAAATGCACGATCGACACGCTGGGCCGCACGCGCGAGCGGTTCGCCGACCGTTATCTCAAGACCGGCGCGGAGATGACGCGGCTGTTCCGGCGCTATCTCAAGGATAGCAGCCCGGTCGCGCGCAGCGTGGAATTCGCTAGGCGCTGCGCATTCAGTCTCGACGAGCTCAAATATCAATATCCCGACGAGATCCAGGTGCCCGGCCGCACCCCGCAGGAAGAACTGGAACGGCTGACCTGGGAGAAGGCGCCGATGCGCTATCCGCAAGGCGTCGACAACAAGGTGCGCCGGCAGCTCGAACATGGGCTCCAGCTCATCGGGCAACTCGATTACGCCCCCTATTTCCTGACCGTCCATGCGATCGTGGCCGAGGCCCGGCGGCGCGAGATCCTGTGCCAGGGGCGCGGGTCGGCGGCGAACAGCGCGGTCTGTTATGTCCTCGGCATCACCTCGATCGATCCGGTGCGCTCGGAATTGCTGTTCGAACGCTTCGTGTCGGCCGAGCGGCGCGAGCCGCCCGATATCGACGTCGATTTCGAACATGAGCGGCGCGAGGAGGTGATCCAGTGGATCTACGAGACCTATGGCCGAACGCGATCGGCGCTCACCGCCGTCGTGACCCGCTTCCGGGCGCGCGGCGCGGTGCGCGAAGTCGGCAAGGCGCTCGGCCTGTCGGAGGATGTGACGGCGGGTCTGGCCGGGGCGATCTGGGGCTATAGCCGCGAGGGGGTGGAGGAGAAGCACGCGCAGGAGTTCAACCTCGATTTGAGCGACACGCGCCTCGCGCTGACGCTCGACCTCGCCCGCCAACTGATCGACACCCCGCGTCATCTGTCCCAGCATCCCGGTGGCTTCGTGCTGACCCGTGACCGTCTCGACGAACTGGTGCCGATCGAACCGGCGGCGATGGACGATCGCCAGGTGATAGAATGGGATAAAGACGATATCGATCTTCTCGGCTTCATGAAGGTCGATGTGCTTGCGCTCGGCATGTTGAGCTGCATGCGCCGCGCGTTCGAGTTTCTCGAGAACGACAAGGGGCTGCGGCACGACCTCGCGACCATCCCGGCCGAGGATCCCGCGACCTATGCGATGATCCGCAGGGCCGACACATTGGGCGTCTTCCAGATCGAGTCCCGCGCGCAGATGGCCTCGATCCCGCTGATGGCGCCCAAAACCTTCTACGATCTCGTCATCCAGGTCGCGATCGTGCGGCCCGGCCCGATCCAGGGCGACATGGTCCATCCCTATCGCCGCCGTCGCAACGGCGAGGAGGAGGTGACCTATCCGACCGAGGAATTGCGCCGCGTGCTGGAAAAGACGCTCGGCGTGCCGCTCTTTCAGGAACAGGCCATGCGCGTGGCGATCGAATGCGCCGGCTTTACGGCGAGCGAGGCGGACCTGCTGCGCCGTGCGATGGCGACGTTCAAATTAACAGGCGGCGTCAGCCATTTCCGCGACAAGCTCATCAGCGGCATGGTTGGCCGGGGCTATGATCAGGAGTTCGCCGAGAAAACTTTCAAGCAAATTGAAGGCTTCGGCTCTTATGGCTTTCCCGAAAGCCATGCCGCCAGCTTCGCGCTGATCGCCTATGCCTCGTCCTGGATGAAATGCCATCATCCCGACGCCTTCTGCGCGAGCCTCCTCAATGCGCAGCCGATGGGTTTCTATGCCCCGGCGCAGATCGTGCGCGACGCGCGCGAGCATGGCGTCGAGATCCGCCCGATCGACGTCAATGCCAGTCGCTGGGATTGCACGCTTGAAGAGGGCCGCGGTCGCTACAAGGCGGTGCGGCTCGGCCTGCGCATGGCGCGCGATCTGGCCAATGCGGATGCAGCGGCGATCATCACCGCGCGGGGCGGCAGGCCCTATACCAGCATCGAGGAAATCCAGCACCGTGCCGGTGTCGGGCGCGGCGCGCTGGACCGGATTGGCGATGCCGACGGGTTCGGATCGCTCGGCGCCGACCGGCGATCGGGCCTCTGGGCGGTGAAGGGCCTCGGGAACGCGGCGCTGCCGCTGTTCGCAGCAGCGGACGAGCGGGCCGGCAAGCTGCGCGAGGAAGCGATTGAGCCCAGCGTCATCCTGGCCGAGATGGGTGAAGGCGCGGAGGTGGTCGAGGATTATCGCGCCTCAGGTCTGTCGCTGCGCGCGCATCCGGTTGCGTTCCTGCGCGACGAGCTCAAGGCGCGCCGGATGATCACCTGCGAGCAGTTGCGCACCACGCGCGACGGGCGCTGGATCGAACTGGCCGGGCTGGTGCTGGTCCGCCAGAAGCCCGGCAGCGCCAAGGGCGTGATGTTCATCACGCTCGAGGATGAGACGGATGTCGCCAATCTCGTCGTATGGACCAATGTCTTCGAGAAGAACCGCCGCACTGTCCTGGGCGCGTCGATGATGGGGGTGCGCGGTCAGGTCCAGCGCGAAGGCGAGGTGATCCATGTCATTGCGCAGCGGCTCGATGATCTGTCGGGCATGCTGGCGAGCGTCGGACGCCGCACCGACGTCGCCGATATCTACCGGGTGAGCCGTGCGGATATCGTCAGGAACCCGATGGCACCCGACCCGCGCGACCGCGAGCAGCGGCCGCTCGGTCGAGACCCTCGCGACATCTATATCCCCGATCTGCGGTTAGGATCGGGTATCATCCCGGGCCAGCCAACCGAGGGCATCAAGATCAAGCCGCGAGACTTCCGCTGATGGCCGGTAGCCGAACGTCCGGCAAAAAAGCCGGGTTTCGAGGATAATTGCCGCTCACGCGGCGTCGGTTGCCGACCAGAAATTGCCTTTTATGAGCGGGAACGCGAACGGCCGGGTTCCCCAAAAGCGGCCAACGCTTAAAAATGGGCAGATTGTCTCACCATCAATGGCACATGACAGAAGCGCGTCTCGTAGCTAAGAGCGCAATCGGTGCATCGACTTCGCAAACTTGTCCTTGCCAATCGGCCCCTTGCCTGCGCGGTGCTTGTACTCGCGCTGATGATGAAGATCGTCATGCCGGCGGGGTTCATGCCAACCGTTTCGAACGGGCGGATCGTGGTCAGCATTTGCTCGGGTACCGGGCCGATGACGATGGTCATTACGATCCCCGGCCTTGAACATGGGAAATCCGGTAGCGACGGTCATCAGGGCAAGGCAGAACAGCCTTGCGCCTTCTCAGGCTTGTCGGCGCCGTCCCTCGCTGCTGCGGACCCAATTCTGTTGGCGGCTGCGATTCTGTTCGTGCTGGCGCTCGGCACGCGCCCTCTGGTGCTGCGAGCTTCGACAGCGCCACCCTATCTGCGTCCACCCCTGAGGGGGCTTCCGGCAATCTGATCGTTCGTCGTCGCATGAGGGGCTGAGGGGACGGGTGCGTGTATCGCGTCCGCCTCCTTCGCTGTCATGCACCTGCGTCCGATTTGGCTTGGCTCAATGCGCGCTCTTGCGGCTGCCAGGCCTGCCGAGGATTACCATCATGATAATCGCTGCCTGGTTTTGCCGGGTTCGCCACTTCGCATGACTGCGCGAAGTCGCATCCTCCTGCGCCAGTTCCATTTGTGGCTGGGCGATCGTCAAGCGGACCCGTCCCTGGTATGAAGCGGGAGCGGCGGCATGACGCAGGTATATTTCTCGGAGGCTCGCCACGCCGATGATGTCCTGCGGCTCGCGCTCGGCGCCGCGCAGCTCCCGACCGACGATCTCGGCGGTCCCGACCAGATGTTCTTCAGCCTGTCCGACGATGAAGAGCTGATCGGGTTCATCGGCCTGGAAGGTAGCGGCACCGACCGGCTGCTCCGCTCGCTGGTCGTGCTGCCGACCCGGCGCGGCAAAGGATATGGCCGGATGCTGGTCGAACGCCTTGAAGGCGTTGCTGATGGCGCGGTCGAGCGGCTGCACCTCCTGACCAGCGGCACCGGGGAGTTCTTTCGCAGGCTTGGTTACACCGATGCCGATCGCGACGCCGCGCCGGCCTTCATCGCAGCGACCGCGCAGTTCACGTCGCTGTGCGGTCCGCGCGCGACCTATCTCGTCAAGGATCTTGGATGACGCGCCTTCGTGACGTACCCGACGCCGACCATCTGCCAGCACTCGATCGCGGCATCGCGATCACCCGGCCCGCCGCCGGCATGGGCGACGATCAGCCGCCGCCTCGCATCCTGCTGCTGTACGGGTCGCTGCGCGAACGCTCGTTCAGCCGACTCGCGGCTGAGGAAGCGGCACGACTGCTGATCCTCTTCGGCGCGGAGGTGCGGATATTCGATCCCAGCGACCTGCCGCTCCCAGATCAGGTGAAGGGTGACGATCATCCGGCGGTCCATGAGCTGCGCCAGCACGCGCTCTGGTCCGAAGGCATGGTTTGGTGCAGCCCCGAGCGGCACGGCCAGATCACCGGCATCATGAAGGCGCAGATCGACCATCCGCCGCTGGAGTTCGGCGGCATGCGGCCGACCCAGGGTCGCACGCTCGCGGTCATGCAGGTGTCGGGCGGCTCGCAGTCGTTCAACGCGGTCAACACGCTGCGCCTGCTTGGCCGCTGGATGCGCATGATCACGATCCCCAACCAGTCGAGCGTGGCGATGGCGTTCAAGGAATTCGACGAGGCCGGCCGCATGAAGCCGTCGAGCTATTATGACCGCATCGTCGACGTGATGGAGGAACTGGTGCGGTTCACGATCCTGACCCGCCCGCACGCCGGCCAGCTCGTCAACCGCTATTCCGAACGGAAGGCTGTACAGGCAAAGCGTAACGCTGCCACCGATCTTGCGGTCCAAGCCGTTCTGTAGGCCAGCACATCAATCATCGACTAATCGGAAAGCCGAGCCGCCATCGCCACGTTGCAGCATCACCTCCATCCTATTGTGCTCGGCCGGGAAGCATCGCTGTAAGGATATACTTCCCACTCCTCCTCGTTTCGAAAACAACTCCGGCAAGGTGGAGGGCAATCAGAACGTACAGCAAATTTACCGCTGACTCGTGCACTTCCTTCAAGGGCTCGTCCTCTGCGTCATCGACTGTCTCTTTCCGCTCAGAACCTTTGAGTAAGACGCTGTCCCTGTTATCTGTGCCTCGACCAACGGCGTGGGACGGAGCCTCGCTAATCCATTTCGTGGAGGGCAGACCAGCCATGCCAATGCCGGTCGCTATGATGATGCTAAGCGTTCCCCAAATAGCGTAGACCATCAATGCACCTAACGGATTGTGCGATGGATGGATTTCATTGTGTCCGGCTCTAATCTCCCGGATATGGGCAAGCGCTTTACGCGGGCTCGGTGGGAACGCTGTGAACCGTGCCTCTTTGGGTCCAACGAAACCCCAGAGCAGTCTAAACGCCAAAACGGTTGCGAGGGCGTATCCCACCCAGACGTGCGGCCCCGAACCCTCTTCCGTGAAAATTGCATTCCCGATGACAGCAAGAACGATTGACCAATGGGTCACCTTAACAACGGGGTCCCATTTCGCCTTTGCTCGGGCTGAATCTTTTAGGGGCCGGACTGGGATTCCAGGTTTTGAACTCTGCATTTCAGATTCCTCCGCGTGAATGGGAAGATGACTTCATTCTCTACAGCGATTGCCAACCTACGCCCTCATGGCTCCTTCTCGTTACCTTGCCATATCGTATGAGAATCGATGAGTAATTTCACGATAGCTCGTGTCGCAGAGCTGCGTGCGTCTATGGCCAGCCGGTCCGCATCATGTGCTTGCCGTCGGGAATAGAGCAGATCGGACAGGTCGATAATGCCCCCTTCGTACCCGCGCTCCGTCCGTGTGGCGGCGTCGAGCGAACTTCTGGCAGCACCCTGAAGCCGCTGCCAAGCGACGTAGCGGCCAGAGGCGTTCGCCATATCAGTATCGGCCATCGCCAGCACCATCCGGCGCGCTTGCGCGAGATCCATAGAGGCAGCGGAGGCATTGGCTTCCGCCTGATCCTGCTGGAATTTCCGGTATCGTCCTCCCAATGGGATCGAGAAGACGACACCGACACCGCGTTCAATGCCAGAACGCTCGCTAAAGGCCCGGACGCCCAGCTGTGGGTCCGGCAAGCGATCAGCCTTCGCCCGCCGTGCGACGACTTCAAGACGCAGAGCTTCGCGATCAGCAGCCCCAATTTCATGACTGCGCTGGATCACCAGATCATGAAGTGCAGTCAGGTCCTGAGAAGGCAGGACTGGATCAGCCAAGGATGGTGCGTCCGACGGCAGGGCCAGATCGGGGAAGTTCGATTGCAGCAGCGCTCGCGCCTGTTTCATATCAGCCAGGCTGGCTGCCGCGACACCCTTGGCCTGATCGAGCGCCGCCTGGGCCTGGTCGGTGTCAAGCATCGATGCATCGCGTAACTGCACTCGCCTCTTCACGGCAGCGAGACCGCGTTCGAGTAATGCGACGTTCGATTGATCCGTGCGGTTGAGCTCGCTTGCCGTCAGCCAGTCGTACCAGAGCTGCGACAGATACAAGGCCGCCTGATGGCGCGTATCTTCCATCCGGTTTTGCGCGACCTCGACACCAAGCTGGCCTGCCTCGCGATCCAGGGCAGCCTTCCCGGGCAAGCGAAAAGATCGGCTGACCGTGCCGTCGAACTCCGTATAATTCCGCTCCAGCCGCACGTCGCGATTGATGTAGCTTCCGGTGAGCTGGACCTCGTGAGGGCCAACGCGGAGCATATCGCTCGCCGCCGATGCAGCGCCGACGCGCTTGCCCGCTGCCTCGACGGTCGGATGACCGTCAAGCGCCTTCACCACCTGCTCCTCAGGCGGCAAGGACCATTGAAGACCAGTCGCTTGCGCGTGCGCGGCAGTTGCGAGCGCAGTCGCTATCGAGATGGATAGCGGCAAGAGGGCAGTCAGCTTCTTCATGAAATCCTCCCGCGCTCGATGATCGGCAAGGAGTGCCAGCGCACAGGTTGTTTGCGGCGCGATGAGGCAACCGCAGCGATTATGGCGGGGATCATGGAATCCTCGACGACGAGCTCGAATGCGATCCGATGGAGGACTCCTCTTACCTGCTCATGCGTTCCGGCGTCGCTGAAGTCGCGACCGAGAACGGCTTCCTCACGGCGATGGATCGGCGCGGACGCAACGGTTCGAATAGCCTCCACCAGAGTTCCCGCATCCGGAGGGGAACAGTGGAGGACCAGCAGAAGCTCAGCCATTGGCCAGCACCTCTTCGAAATCCTGCTCGCCGCGGCCCTCTCCGAACCTTTCGAAAAGGATCGGGAGAAGTACCAGAGTGAGCAACGTGGACGTGACCAGCCCGCCGATGACCACAATGGCAAGCGGGCGCTGTATTTCGGATCCCGGACCGGTCGCGAACAGCAGGGGGACCAGGCCGAAAGCGGTAATACTCGCGGTCATTAGGACGGGGCGGAGGCGTCGCTCGGCACCCAGGCGCACCGTCTGCGTCATGCTCTGCCCCTCCTGACGGAGTTGGCGGAAATAGGAGACCAGCACCAAGCCGTTCAGCACCGCGATGCCAAGCAGAGCAATGAAGCCGACGGAAGCAGGCACTGACAGATACTCTCCCGATGCCCAGAGCGAGATCAGGCCGCCGACCATGGCGAAGGGAATGTTGACCAGGATCAGCGTGGCGGCCCGCAGCGAACGCAAGGTGGCGAGCAGGACGAAGAAGATAAGGAGCAGCGCGACGGGAATGACCATCATGAGCCGAGCCGATGCACGCTGCTGATTTTCGAACTGGCCACCCCACACGATGCGATAGCCGGGCGGGAGCGGCACCTTGCTCGCGACTGCGGCCTTCGCCTCGTCCACATAGCCCACCAGATCACGACCAGAGACGAAGGCCTGGACCAGAGCGAAGCGGGAACCATTCTCATGGTCGAGCTTCACCGGACCCTGCGTATGCTTCACCTGCGCCATGTCGCTGACCCGGGCGAGCGTTCCACCCGGCGTCATGATCTGCAGGTCTTCAAACCGGGTCGCATCATTGCGGATGCTTTCGTCACCGCGGATGACGATCGGGATCCGCTTCTGACCTTCGGCGACGATACCGGACCGAACGCCTTCCACCTGTGCGCGCAAGGTGTCCTGTAACTGATCGATCGGCATGCCAAACCGGCCTGCGGCTGCTCGGTCGATGTCGAGCTGCAGGTAGTCCACGCTGTCGTTCGCGACCGTCAACACTTCCGTCGCGCCGCGCACCTGGCCCAACTCATGCTGCACGCGACCTGCAAGATCCGCGAGGACCGCCGAATCCGGTCCGAAAATCTTGACAGCCAGGTCGCCCCGGGCGCCGGTCAGCATTTCCGAGACACGCATTTCGATCGGCTGGGTGAAACTGGGCTGGATGCCAGGCAGGCCGTCGACGGCCTTGCGGATCTGCTCCAGGACGAACTCCTTGCTGCCGCGCCACTCGGACTGCGGCTTCAGACGGACGAAGGTGTCGGTCTCATTAGGTCCCATCGGATCAAGCCCGATTTCGTCAGCACCAACCCGCGCGATGACTTCCTGCACCTCGGGGACACCCATCAAGGCGCGCTCGACCGCCTTGTCGCCCTCGACGGACTGGGCCAAGCTGATGGAGGGAAGTTTCGTCAGCTGCACGATGACCGACCCCTCATCCATCGTCGGCATGAAGGTTTTGCCCACCGCTCCATAGGCCAATCCGGCGAGGACCAGTCCGAGAGCCGAAAGGCCGTAGACCAGGCTCTTGCGCGCAAACGCGCCATTCAGAAGCGCACGGTAGCGAGGCGTTAGCCAGCGCATCACCCATGGGTCTCCATGATGTCCGCTTTTCAAGCCGAACGAAGCAAGGACGGGGACGAGCGTCAGCGCCAGCAGGAGCGATCCCGCAAGGGCGAAGACAATGGTGAGGGCAACCGGCGCGAACAGCTTGCCTTCCAGCCCCTGCAGCGCGAGCAGAGGAAGGAACACAAGTGCGATGATGATGATGCCCGCCGATACCGGCACAGTCACGTCGCTGGTTGCGCGGAAGACTTGGTGAAGGCGCGGATGGGAGTCATCCTGTTGGTGCGACAGACGCTCTACGACGTTCTCCACCACAACGACCGCACCATCCACGAGCATGCCGATAGCAATGGCCAGTCCACCGAGGCTCATGAGATTCGCGGACAACCCGGCCATGCTCATGAACAGGAACGTCACCAGCGCGGCCATCGGCAGTGTGACCGCAACGATCGCGGCGGCTCGCCAGTCACCGAGGAAAACGATCAGAAGGATCACGACCAGGACGGTCGCTTCCAGCAACGCTTCCTCAACCGTTCCAATCGCTCGGCCGATCAGATCGGACCGATCGTAGAAGACCGCGATGTGCGTTCCGGCTGGAAGGCCACGCTCGACCTCTGCCAGACGGTCTTTGACGCCGGTCACAACCTGCCGTGCATCGGCACCGCGAAGAGCGATCACAAGGCCCTCGACCGCCTCTGCCTTGCCGTTCTTGGACACCGCGCCATAGCGCGTCAGGCTTCCGGTCCCGACACTCGCTACATCTCCCAGGCGGACGATACGGCCGTCACGGCTCGTTATGACCAGCGACTGAAGATCGGCGACGGACCGGATCGCGCCGACAGCCCGAACGATCAGGGATTCTTCGCCAGTGACGAGGCGGCCGGCTCCGTCGTTGCGATTGCCACTGTCGATGGCCGTCTTGATGTCGGCAACGGAGAGGTGGGCTCCGGCCAAGGCGAGAGGATCGGGCCGGACCTCGAATGTACGGACATATCCACCAAGCGCGTTGACGTCGGCGACGCCGGGCACAGTCCGCAGAGCGGGACGGATGGTCCAGTCGAGAAGCTCCCGCTTCTGCTGGAGGCTGAGCGGCCCCTCGATCGTGAACATGAAGATATCGGACAGAGGCGTGGAAATCGGCGCCAGGCCGCCCGACACGCTCGCCGGCAGATCCGCCATCACTCCGGAAAGGCGCTCCGCGACTTGCTGGCGCGCCCAATAGATATCTGTGCCGTCGGTGAAGTCGATGGTGATATCGGCGATCGCATATTTGGCGGACGAACGCAGGATAGACTGCCGGGGAATGCCCAGCATCTCCATCTCGATCGGGGCAATTACGCGGCTCTCAACCTCCTCCGGCGTCATGCCGGGAGCCTTGAGAATGATCTTGACCTGCGTCTGCGCTATATTGGGATACGCATCCACGGGTAGCTGAACGAAGGCCCATGCGCCGAGGCCGGCGACAGCCAGTGCAAGCGCTACGACGAGCAGGCGATAGGACAGAGCCTTCGCGACGAGTGACTGAAGCATGGGCCCGACCTATTTCGAGATGGCGAGCGCTTTGAGCGCGCTTGTGCCCGTAGTGACGACGTTCTCACCGATGCTGACGCCGGTCAGGAGGAGGACTTGGCCATCCACCGCGCCGCCCTTTGTCACCTCGCGCTGAACATAACCGCCCCGGACCGCGACGAAGACCACCGACTTGCCGTCTGTATCTACTACGGCCGCGGCAGGCAGGACGACTGCGCCTTTCGGTGCAGGCCCGAATATCGTGACATTGCCGGTGGCGCCTGCAATGACCCCTGGAGCAGCGGGAAGGCTCGCCTTCAGCGAGGCAGATCGCGTCATCGCGTCGATGGTGCTGCCGACAGATGTGACGGTGCCAGAAAGCGCGCCGAGTTTGACCGTCATGCCGGGTCTGATCTGTCCAACAAGCCGCTCGGGAACCTGGGCGACGACTTCGTAACGGCCATTCGCATCGATCACATAGGGAGCAGTCGTCCCGTCCAACGGGTCGCCTGTCTGGATCTTGGCACGCGTGATTCTGCCCGCGATCGGAGCTGTCAGCGTGTAGGTGCCGCTGCTCCCATGCCCGCCGACAAGGCTGAGAATGCGGCTTTTCTCGCGAACGTCCGCACGCGCCTCCATGGCCACTGCGCGGGCTTCGTCGGCTCGCGCTCCGGCTATCACCCCTTCCTTGTCCAGCTGGGAGAGCCTGGCTGCACTCGTCTGCGCGACGCCCAACCGTGCATTTGCACGCGCGAGATCGGCGCCCAGCGTCAGAATGTCGCGGCTCGAAACCACGGCCAGTGGTTGCCCGGCCCGTACGCTGTCGCCTTCCACGACCATGGTGCGCATCACCACACCCGGAAGTGTCGCGGTCACCGCCACACGCGCATTAGCGGGCGGACTGATCGTGGCGGGGAGATCGGCGATCGGCGCTTCTGATGCAGGCAATGCCGGAGAGGCCTTGATGCCGAGCAATCTCGCCCTGTCCGGCAGCACGGCAAGCATGCCGGCAGCTTTCTCGGTCTTGACCTGCGTTCCCGCCGAGACGGTTTCCGAGCGAGGAAACATAGTCCAGCCCAAGCCCGCGACTGCGACGGCTACAATGGCGCCGCCCACCAGATATTTGCGTCCGTTTTCCATTTCGCCGCGATATCGGGTTCAACCTGACGGCGTCTTGACGATGGGAAATTACTGCAGGCGGAAATCCAGGATGAGTTCTCTCAAGGTCTCGCTCGTTCGAATATGACCGTTATGTGCGCTCATAATCCGATGGGTTATGGAGAGGCCGAGACCCGCGCCATGGGGGCTGGCATGGTCTGCTCGCTGATGGCGGCGGATGAGTTGCGCCAGCTTCTCTTCGCTGAGGCCGGCGCCTTGGTCGCGCACCCTGATGATCGCTCCGGGCCCGGATATGATCGTCACGGTGCCACCCATGGGCGTCGCGCGGACGGCATTTTCAATAAGGTTTCGGATTCCCGCCCCGATCGCTTCCCTGTGGCCGTATATCTTTGGCACCTGGCCTTCGGACTCTATCGCGATCTCGCGTCCTTGCGCGATGACGGTCGCTGCCAGGGACGAGACACTGTCTTCAGCCAATGTCTCGAGATCGAGTGGCTCAGGCGTCATGGGCATGGTGGCGTCCGCGTCGATCTGCGCCAGTAGCAGGAGCTGATCCACAAGACGGCGCATGGCGCTGACCTGCGCCTTCAGAGGATCTCCATCCGATCCCTCGCGTCGATCAAGCTCTAGAGACAAAATGGCCAACGGCGTCCGCAATTCGTGGGCGACGTCAGACGCAAAATCCGCCTGTTGCTGAGCTGAGGTGTCGAGTCGGTGAAGCAGGTTGTTGATGGATCGCACGAACGGTTTCGCTTCAGCAGGCATATCGGCTTCATCGATCTGCATCCCGCGTTCGGTCGGTGCGGTTTCGATATGACGCGCCGCTTTGCTCAGGGGCTCGAACGCCGTTCTGATGACCCATGTGGTTGCAAGGCCCATTGGCAGGATCAGCACCACCAGTGGGATGAGAACATGATCGAACAGTTCCGTCGATGCCGCGTCGCGCATGGTCGGATCGAGCAAGGCGCTAAACGGTATGCCATATTCCGAGAGGACAGCGTAGATCAGCGACACCGTACCGATGGCGCCAACCAGCAGCAGGCCACCGATGAGCCGATGGCCAACCGAAAGTCGCTTCAGCACGGTTCCCGGTCTTCTAGCAAGTAGCCTAGCCCCTTGATCGTATGGAGCATGTTGCGAGCTCCGCATTCCTCAAGTCGACGACGCAGCCGCGAGATTGCGGCATCCACTGCATTAGGGGATATCTCGTCTCGAAAACTATACAGTGCATTTTCGATACGAGATCGACGAACGACTGCACCAGCCTCCCGCATGAGTAACTCAAGCAGGCTGGTCTCGCGAGGTGACAGATCGATGGCCTTACCCTGATACCGCGCGCGATGAGCGCTCGTGTCATAGGATAGGCTGCCCACCTCCAACACGGGCGCTGCCCGAGCTCCCGGACGGCGAAGTAGTGCCCGAATCCTCGCTGCCAGCTCATCCGCCTCTACCGGTTTGACGACATAGTCGTCAGCGCCGCCGTCCAGTCCATCGACCCGCTGCTGGAGCGAACTGCGGGCTGTCAGCATCAGGACCGGCACCGCAAGGCCCGCGTCACGCCTCTTCTTGATCCAATGTACGCCGTCACCATCGGGCAAGCCCAGATCGAGGATGAGTGCATCATACTGAGCCGACCCAAGAGCCAGATCCGCCTCCGCTGCCGAATAGGCACAATCGCATACGAATTTCCGACGCGTAAGGCCCTCCGCCGTCAGATCTGCCAGGTGGCGATTGTCTTCAATGATCAGAATGCGCATGCTCTCATCCGGCGATGGTTTTACCCGGCATATTACCGAACCGATCTGACATCGTCCTGACCATATGAATTTCTTCTGACGCTTGTGATCCGATACGGCGTCGCGCCTCCAAATTTGTGCGGATCGAGCTTGCCGGACTGGCACGAGATAGCGAACAGGCTATAATGCGGGTCAAAGAAATGGCTTGGCTTCAAAGGGGATTACGATGCGCAGCCACCGGGAAACCCATCTCGTCTCTCGTATCGGATGGCTTCGTGCCGCGGTGCTAGGCGCCAACGACGGCATCGTATCCACGGCTAGCCTGATGATCGGCGTCGCTGCGTCCGGTGCCTCCCGTTCTTCCATGTTGATATCTGGTATAGCGGGTCTGGTGGCCGGCGCGATGTCGATGGCGGCGGGCGAATATGTGTCGGTAAGCTCTCAGTCTGACACCGAAGCGGCGGACTTGCGCCGGGAGCAGCAGGAAATCGCTGACAATCCCGATGCGGAATTGGCAGAGTTGGCTGGTTTCTATGTTCAGCGAGGGGTCGACGAAAAGACCTCGCATGAGGTTGCGAAACAACTCATGGAGCATGATGCACTGGGTGCTCATGCTCGCGAAGAACTCCACATCACCGAGATGACTGCCGCACGCCCGATCACAGCGGCATTGACGTCTGCCTCGACGTTCACGGCCGGAGCCCTGCTGCCTCTCATCCTTGCGGCTTTGCTGCCGGCGTCGCTCACCGTAACAGGCGAAGCGCTGGGATCGCTCCTGTTCCTGGCGCTCCTGGGATGGGTGGGAGCTGCCGCTGGCGGTGCAAACCCGCTCAAACCTGTCGGTCGTGTGGTGTTCTGGGGAGCGTTGGCCATGGGTTTGACCGCTGGCATTGGCAGCTTGGTCGGGAAAGCAATTTAGGACAAAGGCCCAAAAGCTGCGCACATGAAACTTCTTCTACGACGTTAAGAGCGTGTCGCTTGCAGCGACCACCGCAGCACTCGCTACAAAGCCAAACGAGGCAAACAGCGCGTAAATATCTTAATCAAGCACTTGAGCAAATCCGGCCACCCCTTCAGGTAATGATGGACGACGCTCCGGTTTGGCAGACGGCCGGATTTCTTCGACCTTACCCAGGCCTCCGAAAATCGCTTCCATTGTTCGGACGCACAAAGCGACCCCCTCGTCAGCAAGCGCGTACCAAACGAGTTTGGCCTCCTTTCTCGTTTGAACGAGATTGGCCCGGCGTAACTCCCCTAGCTGCTGGCTGAGTGCTGGTTGGACAATGTCTGTCGCTTCGCCGATCTCCGATACGTTGCGCTCCCCGCGTAACAGGCAAGAGAGGATCATGAGGCGCTGTGGTTGCGCAAAGACCTTGAGCTTTTCGGACGCGACGGTCGCAGCTTCGCGGTCCTCGTAAAATGCCTCGTTCATAGCGCGTCCGCAAAGCGGCAAAACCAGTCCTGGCGATCTTCTGCGATGTCAGATGGTGGGCAGAGCAAAGGCTGTCCTTCCCGCCATCCTTCAGGCGCAAGTTTCTGGGCACTGCCCACCACTTGCAGTGCTTTAAGCAACCGCAGCATCTCATCGACCGATCGCCCAACATTATGGGGGTAGCATGTGATCGCCCTTATGACCCCTTCGGGATCGATGAAGAATGTCGAACGCATAGCCATGCTGTCAGCAGATTGCTCGTCAACCATGCCATAGGCATGCCCAATCGCCATGCTCGGATCCTCGATTATCGGGAAGCGGACATCCGCTCCGAGCGTCTCTCGGATCGCTCTGACCCACGCCATGTGCGAGTAAAGGCTGTCGACTGACAGTCCCAACAGCGACGTTTCAAGGGCATCAAATTCCGACTGCCGACGGGCGAGTTCAGCGAATTCGGTGCTGCAAACTGGCGTGAAGTCAGCGGGATGGGAAAAAAAGATCACCCATCGTCCACGCAACTTTGAAAGCTGAATTTCGCCCCCGGTCGAACGGGCGCGAAAGTCTGGCGCGGGCTCTCCAATGCGCGGTGAGCGAGATTCAATTCTTTGGGCCATTTCCATGACGTCTCCTTCGACGCTCCTCCCTCTTGACGCAACAAGATTATTCGATTACACGATATATGTAAATGTGAATTTGTGAGGTTTTCCGTGGCCGACTCCGCTCTTGCAGCCGCCTCATCGCAGATCTCAGCCGCTCAAACGGACACCCCCCAGATCAAGGCGTTCTTTGACGAGCCGACCTTCACGGTGACCTATGTTGTTCATGATCCCGAGAGCCGCCACGCTGCGATCATCGACAGCGTGCTGGACTATGACCCCGCCTCGGGTCGCACCTCCTTCTCCTCGGCAAACGCGCTTGTCGCTTTTGTCGAGGAGAAGGGGCTTGCTATCGACTGGCACCTGGAGACGCACGCTCACGCGGATCACCTGTCAGCTGCGCCATATCTGAAGGAGAAGTTGGGCGGGCAAATCGCCATCGGCGAGCAAATCATCACGGTGCAGCAGGCATTTGGTAAGCTTTTCAACGCGGGCACCGATTTCGAGCGCAACGGTTCCGACTTCGATCATTTGTGGAAAGACGGTGATCACTTCCGGATCGGCAATCTTGATGTAACCGTGCTGCATGTGCCGGGGCACACGCCGGCCTGTATCGCCTATGTGATCGGCGACGCCGTCTTTGTCGGCGATACCATGTTCATGCCCGACTACGGCACGGCACGTGCTGATTTTCCCGGTGGCGATGCCCGAACCCTCTATCAATCTGCGATGCGGCTTCTGTCGCTCCCGCCGGAAACGCGGCTGTTCATGTGCCACGATTATCTTCCGGAAGGGCGCAAGGACTATGTCTGGGAAACGACCGTAGAGGCCGAGCGCCAAGCCAACGTCCATATCCATGACGGGGTAAGCGAAGACGAATTTGTCGCGATGCGCGAGGCCCGCGACAAGACGCTCGCGATGCCGCGCCTCATTCTGCCTTCTGTCCAGGTGAACATGCGCGCCGGTCATTTCCCGCCTGCCGAGGACAATGGCGTCACGTACCTCAAGATTCCGGTCAACGCAGTATGATGCTGCCCGGCTTCCCCAATGCCACCCCCGTCGCGGGGTTGGTTGGCGGCCTGCTGATCGGGCTTGCGGCAGCGATCATGCTGCTCGGACTTGGTCGCATCGCTGGTGTAAGCGGTATGTTGGCCCGCGCGTCGGGAATTTCCGATACGGGCACACCGCGCGCCATAGCGCTCGCGTTCATCGCCGGACTGCCGCTTGGTGCGCTCCTCGTCATACTGTCTTCCAGCAGTATCAGACCGCTTTTTACAGGATCAGTCCTGCAACTGGTCATTGCCGGACTGCTCGTAGGTTTCGGCACGCGCCTTGGTTCAGGCTGCACGAGCGGTCACGGGGTCTGCGGTCTCTCCCGACTTTCGCGCCGGTCGATGGTCGCAACGCTGACCTTCATGGTCAGCGGCTTCGCCACCGTTGGGCTGATGCGCGCTTTCGGTTTCATCAACGGATAGTCGGAGGACACCGGACATGAAGAGGAATATGGGAACGGTCGATCGGATGCTGCGCACCATCGCAGCCTTGGCGATCGGTTATCTCTGGTGGACCGGAACGATCAGCGGGGACCTCGGTGTCGGCTTGGCGATCGTCGCAGTTATATTCCTTCTGACAAGCGCGGTCAGCTTCTGTCCGCTCTACCGCCCGCTCGGCCTTTCAACCTGCGGCACTGGGAAGTGAAGGTCCCTGCCATCTCGTTGCTAGCGGGCACCTTGTTCGGAGCTGGGCTCACCATATCCGGCATGGCTGACCCCGCGCGGGTGCGCGCCTTCCTCGATCTGTTCGGGGCCTGGGATCCCACGCTTGCCTTCGTGATGGTCGGTGCGATGGTGCCGATGGCGATCGCCTGGTTGGTCCAGAAGCGGATGCCGCGACCGATCGTCTGCGAGGCGTTCGACTTGCCCGGTACAAGCTTGCTGGATGCCAAGTTGCTTGGCGGAGCGTCATTGTTCGGGATCGGTTGGGCGATCGGGGGACTATGTCCCGGCCCCGCACTCGCCGACCTTGCCATCGCACCAATTGAAGCCGGAATTTTCGTCGCCGCCATGCTCGCCGGCATGACCGCGCACCGCATCATTACAAAATGAAAAGAGGCCCGCTTCAGAGCGGGATCGAGGAGAAGCCATGGACATCAAGCCGCTCAATCGGGACTTTGCAATCTCCCCGCAGATTGATCTCGCCGACCTTCCGGCAATCGCCGCCCAAGGTTACAAGGCGATCATCTGCAATCGACCTGATAACGAGGAGAAGGGTCAGATTGCCGCTACGGAGCTTCGTGAAGCTGCCGAACGACTGGGCTTAGAGTTCGCGCATGCGCCCGCAGTCTCGGGGGCGATTACCGATGCGAATGTTGAGGCCATGGCAAGTGCGCTAGCGCGCCTTCCTAGGCCGATTCTCGCCTTTTGCCGCTCCGGCGCGAGGTCGACGAAGTTGTATGACCTCTCCTCCTCTCGGAGCCAATCGGCCCCTGTAGTCCATATTCACGATGTCGTGATTGTCGGCGGCGGTGCAGCGGGGATTGCGACGGCAGCAAGCCTTCTAAAGCGCAATCCGAAGCTCGATATTGCAGTTATCGAGCCATCTGAGGAGCATTATTATCAGCCCGGTTGGACTATGGTCGGCGCCGGTGTCTTCGAGAGAGAGTTCACACGACGCACTGAAGCGCAGGTCATGCCGAGCCGAGTGAACTGGATCCGCGCAGCAGCCTCGGATTTTGCCCCCGACGAAAACAAGGTGATCCTCAGTGATGGCGGCGAAGTCCGCTACCGTGTTCTCGTTGCCTGTCCGGGTATCAAATTGGATTGGAACGCTATTCCGGGCTTGGCCGATACGATCGGCAAGAACGGCGTGACGTCCAACTATGGCTATGATCTTGCGCCCTACACCAACAGACTGGTGAAGCAATTCAAGGGCGGACGGGCGCTGTTCACCCAGCCCGCAATGCCGATCAAGTGTGCCGGCGCGCCGCAAAAAGCGATGTACCTTTCCTGTCATCGCTGGGAAAAGGCAGGCGTCCTGAAAGACATCGACGTCCAGTTCCACACCGCCGGCGCGGTGCTGTTCGGCGTTGCCGCCTATGTCCCGGCACTGATGGAATATGTCGAGCGCTATGGCGCGCACCTCAACTTCGAATCGAAGCTCGTCGCGATCGATGGCGCCGCAAAAGTGGCGACTTTCGAACGCAAGGATAGCGACGGCACCGGACGCGTCGAAGAGCGCTTCGACATGATTCACGTCGTGCCGCCACAGGTCGCGCCGGATTTCGTGCGCACCAGTTCCCTCGCAGCAGCCTCCGGCTTCATCGAAGTCAACGAGGCGACGCTTCGACATGTGCGCTATCCTAATGTATTTGCATTGGGCGACGCCTGCTCCGCCTCGAATGCCAAGACCGCCGCTGCGGCGCGCAAGCAGGCGCCGGTTGTCGCGGTCAATGTACTTGCCGTGCTCGAGGGCAAGCCGCCGACCGCTGACTATGACGGCTATGGCTCCTGTCCGCTAACGGTCGAGGCTGGCAAGATCGTGCTCGCCGAGTTCGGCTATGGCGGCAAATTGCTGCCCAGCTTTCCCAATTGGCTGATCGACGGAACGCGGCCCTCGCGCCTGTCCTGGCTCCTCAAGGACACCATCCTGCCGCCGGTTTACTGGCATGGCATGCTCAAGGGCCGGGAATGGATGGTCGCGCCGCACGCGATCGAAGCGGCGCACTGAGCCATGCTTGAGCCGCTTCAATATGCCCTCGGCGGACTGTCAGGCGCGCTGGTGGGCTTTGTCCTCGGGCTTGTCGGGGGCGGCGGGTCGATCCTCGCCGTGCCGCTGCTGCTCTATCTCGTAGGCGTCCGCAATCCGCATGAGGCGATCGGCACCAGTGCATTGGCCGTCGCGGCCAATGCGCTTACTGGCCTCTGGAACCATGCCCATGCCCGCACCGTGAACTGGCGGTGCGGGGGGATCTATCCTCTCTTATTCACGACGCTCGGTTTCGGGCCCGCTCTGGGCATTTGCTGCGGCTGGCTGTATTGCGCGGACGACCGGCATCGCTGGCGTTTGTTTCACCGCATTCGGATTGATGGGCTTTTCGGGTTGAAGGGCTGGGCTCGGAGTTCTGCGGCGCTGCCGCATGGGCTACGTCGGCGCAGGCTTCAGCCGGAGAACGAGGGCGCGGAACAGGTCGGCATCCGGACAGGCGGAAGCGAAGGCAATGCGGATGCGGCTAGCACTTTCTAC
>CAACXH010000300.1_pt1 | contig 25564 bp, 30 predicted proteins | sample 2275881 | NCBI WGS metagenome assembly CAACXH01 (sample SAMEA5312483, study PRJEB27640) | indoor metagenome | biome: indoor environment; feature: controlled; material: polymer antistatic dissipative epoxy resin | place: Italy | collected 2014-05-27 | reverse complement strand
TCCGGCAGCCGATTAAATCCAGCTCTCTCGTTCGCCGAAGGGCGTGTCGGCATCGAAGTTTTTCGTGCCAATCCTGCTGCTCTCTCCCGACAGGCTGGGCTTATCCGCGCTGTCGCCTGAAGCTGCCGATTTGTCGGCGCTGTTTTCGAGAGCCTCAAGCTGAGCCTTGAGCGAGGCGATGGCGCTCTTCAGTTCCTCCTGGGCTTTCGCTTCGGTGGTCTGGGCCAGCTCCGACTGTTTTTCGGCAATCTGCGATTTCAACTCGGAAACGCTTGAAGAGGAGGTGGATGAAGAAGAAAGGACGGAAACAGCAATGCTTGTTCCCGAAACGGCAGAAACCATGGGTCGCCTCGTGGCGGATGTGTGGATTGGAAAGTTATGAAACAAAGACTGAAAACAAGGCTACGCAATACGGGAATGCCTTGCAGCGCAGATTAGGCTGCTAATGTTTAATGAATGCTTTCGCGACGTTACGAGTTTTTCGGCCCGAATGTTTGTAGTCTGTGGGTCGGCATATCAGGGCGGCGCCCATGCCGTTGGCTGGACGGAAAGATTACCGGGTCTTCAGCCAGTTCAGCACATAAACGCGCAAAGACGAGGACAGATTGCTGTCGACGGGCCGGTTATCATCAATTTCCGCCAGCAGGGCAGCGAAGCTGATCTTGCGCTTTTCGGCAATCGTCTTCAGTTCTTCCCAGAAGGCATCTTCAAGTGAAATGCTGGTGCGGTGGCCGTGTAATGTTGCTGAGTGCTTGCGGATCATCAGATCGGCCTCCGGCTGGAAATCTGAATCATGTTTCGCCGGCAAGCCTCTGTTTTGCGATTGATTTCCGATTTTGCGGGGAGTTCGCTGCGGCAGGTCCGATCGTCAGTCCCTGTCGGCCCCGCCATCACCCTTTTCGAGCCGCCCTTGATCGAGCGCCTTTTCAGCTTTCTCATTGAGGGCTGATGTCAGATTTTTTTCGGTCTTGCTGCGGCCGAAGGACAGGCGGTTCTGTTCCGCCTGTTTTTCCTTTTCGTTGCGGGCTTTCTGCTTCCGAAACTGACGCAGATTGACGATATCGGCGGCCATGCGGATATGTCTCCTTGGGTTTCGGGTGGCGAAAGAAAGGCCGTTATTGCTTCTTGCGGAAGGCATCCAGCGAAACGACGGAGCCTTCCTTCTTTTCCTCGCCTGCCTTGGGGGCCTCGGAGGTGGAAGCGGGCTTTGCCTCGTTGGAAACGGGGTAGGCAGTGATTTCGGCCTCTTCCATCTCTTCTTCATCGGCCAGAGGCACGTCGAACTCAAGCTCGAAGTTGACGGAAGGATCGTAGAAACCGCGAATGGCGTTATAAGGGATAACCAGCTTTTCAGGCGTATCGGAGAAGGACAGACCGATTTCGAAGCCGGTTTCGGTTACCTTCATATCCCAGAACTGGTGCTGGATAACGATGGTCATCTGCTCGGCATATTTCGACTTGAGGTGCTGGGAAATCCGCACGCCCGGCGCGCCGGTCAGGAATGTGATGAAGAAATGATGGTCGCCGGGCAGGCGGCCGGTTGCGGCCACTTCACCCAAAACCTTACGAATAACGCCGCGAAGGGCATCCTGTGCGAGAATGTCGTAACGGATATGATCCTGCCCCATGCGGTCCTGTCTTTCCCTTATTCGAACGTCTTTTAATGCGCTGCGCGCCTTGCGCGCCAAGGACGCTGTAACACTTTGAATCCTTGCGCAATCCTGAACCGGAGATCGAACTCGATCCAGACGGCTGCGCGTTACCCAAGTATACGCAATGTCCCGAACGGCAGCAACGGAAAAGCCGATGCCGTTCGCAAGTCAGCTATCATATAACCAATTCAGGCAAAATGGAGAAGGTGGAGGTTTCTGTTGCCAGGTACCTCCGAACCCCGCCTTACGGGGCTAACCGTAAGGACTTAGAGCGGAATTCCCGCACCGCCATTAGGCAGCGAGAGCGTATTCCTTAGCGTTGTTGTCGTTTGCAACTACACTTGTGACCCGATAACGGCGGTATCATGCCGAGCAAAAGTTCGATCTTTACGCCCTTGTCGATCCTATTTCGCCCCCATCAAAAGCCGGCCTTCCCTTGAAAGAAGTCCGCCGGTTTTTGGTGGAGGCGCCGGGTACCGCCCCCGGGTCCAATAGGTTTATTACACCGACCGTTTATCGCCATAGCCGGGTTGCCCCGGCAAAGCTCATATAGGCGTTTCGCCCGGCGGAGAAAAGGGGGGCTATGACAATTCCATGAAAAGGTTTCGTGTTTGACGTTGACAATTTAGACAATTCTTGACGACGAGAGATTGCTGTCACATTCTCCGTGCAACCGGTCACCAGAAGCAACGTGGCGCCGGGGACACACGAAGGAGTTGATATGACCGACTATCTCGCAGATGTGAAGAAATACGATGCGGCAGCCGACGAAGCCATCGTTGGCAAAATCGTCAAGCATCTCGGCATTGCGTTGCGCAACCGGGATTCATCGCTGGTGTCCGCTTCCGATCCGGAAGAGCTTGCGCGCGTCAAGGCAAGCTGGTGCGGCAAGAAGCTCGGCGTGACCGACGATAGCGCCGACAAGGCGATCGACGCCACTGCGAAAGCCATGGCTGCGGACCGCTCCAAGTCGCGCGTGACCTTCTATTATCTGGTGGCCAAGGAACTGGGCAAACTCCAGTCGCTTTGATTTGAGGCGGGGATAAGCCCGCATTAGGTGATTGGTTCTGCCGCCCTGTGCTATTATATTCTCCTGATATCAGGGAATCGGCGGCAGAACGCATGAAACAATATCTCGATCTTCTCCGGCATGTGATGGACACCGGCTCCGACCGTGGAGACCGCACCGGCACCGGCACGCGCTCGGTCTTCGGTTACCAGATGCGTTTCGATCTTTCGCAAGGCTTTCCGGTCCTCACCACCAAGAAGCTGCATCTGCGCTCCATCATCCACGAACTGCTGTGGTTCCTGAAGGGCGACACCAATATCGCCTATCTCAAGGAGAATGGCGTTTCCATCTGGGATGAGTGGGCCGATGAAAATGGTGATCTCGGCCCCGTTTATGGTGCGCAATGGCGCTCGTGGCCGGCACCGGATGGCCGTCATATCGACCAGATCGCGCTTTTGATCGAGGCGCTGAAAACCAATCCCAATTCCCGCCGCCACATCGTTTCAGCCTGGAACCCGGCGCTGGTGGACGAAATGGCGCTGCCGCCCTGCCATTGCCTGTTCCAGTTCTATGTTTCGGATGGCAAATTGTCCTGCCAGCTTTACCAGCGCTCGGCCGATATCTTCCTCGGCGTGCCGTTCAACATTGCATCCTATGCGCTGCTGACGCTGATGGTGGCGCAGGTCGTAGGTCTGAAGCCGGGAGATTTTGTCCACACGCTCGGCGACGCGCATATCTACGCCAACCATTTCGATCAGGCGCGGCTGCAGATGACCCGCACCCCGAAAGCCCTGCCGACAATGCGTCTCAACCCTGATGTGAAGGACCTTTTCGACTTTAAGTTCGAAGACTTTACGCTTGAGAATTACGAGGCCGATTCAAGCATCAAGGCACCGATCGCGGTATGAGCGAGGCGCGTGTCACCATCATCGTTGGAGTGTCGGAAAACGGCGTCATCGGCCGTGACCTCGACATGCCGTGGAAGCTCTCCACCGATCTCAAGCGCTTCAAGGCGATGACGATGGGCAAGCCGCTCATCATGGGCCGCAAGACGTTTTTGTCTGTCGGCGAGCGCCCCTTGCCGGGGCGGCCGCATATCATCGTCAGCCGCAATGCCGATTACAGGCCGGATGGGGTGGATGTCGTCTCGTCGCTGGAAGAGGCTTTGAAGCTTGCCAAAGACAAGGCCGCGGAACTGGGCGTGGATGAGGTTTTCGTGGCCGGCGGCGGGGAAATTTACCGTCAGGCGATGCCGTTTGCCGATCAACTTTCCGTCACCCATGTGGCGGTAAAGCTCGATGGCGACACTTTTTTTCCGGATATCGATCCTGACGTCTTTGAAAAAATCGACGAGAATGCCGTTCCCGCAGGGGAAAGGGACAATTATCCGGTTCTGTTCACCACTTATTTGCGAAGAGCCGCGTCAAAGTGAACTATTTACCGCGATTGGGTATTTAGTTACCACCTCTGCGTTGAAACGGACGCTTCTCCTTCTTATAACGGGTCGATATTCCCGCCGCACGCGAGCAATCGCTTTCGAACGGAACCGGGAGAGGCTTTTATAAAGAGGTATTGATGCCCTGGAGCAATCAGAATGGCGGCGGCGGCCCTTGGGGCGGCGGCGGTGGAGGAAACAACCAGGGTGGCGGTGGCGGCCCGTGGGGACAGGGGCCTAACCGGCCTCGCGGCGGCGGTGGCGGCAACAATGGCGGCCCACCTGATCTGGAAGAGATCATCCGGCGCAGTCAGGACCGTTTCAAGAATGTCCTGCCGGGTGGCTTCAACGGTGGCGCGGTTGCGATTCTCGTTCTTGTCGTCCTCGTTTTCCTCGGCATCCAGTCCATCTATACCGTCCAGCCGGATGAGCGTGGCGTTGAGCTGCGTTTCGGACGTCCCAAGGACGAGATCTCGATGCCCGGCCTGCATTTCCATCTGTGGCCAATCGAGACGGTTGAGATCGTCAAGGTTACGGAACAGCAGCAGAATATCGGCTCGCGCGCCTCGTCGTCCTCATCGAGCGGCGTGATGCTGACCGGCGACCAGAACATCGTCAACGTGCAGTTCTCGGTGCTCTATACGGTCTCTGATCCGAAATCCTATCTCTTCAACGTCGACAGCCCGGCCGAGACGCTGCAGCAGGTTTCCGAAAGCGCCATGCGCGAAGTGGTCGGCCGTCGTCCGGCGCAGGATATTTTCCGCGATAACCGTCAGGCCATTGCGGGCGATGTACGCAGCATCATCCAGTCCACCATGGACGGTTATGGCGCCGGCATTTCCATCAATGCGGTCGCCATCGAAGATGCGGCGCCGCCGCGCGAAGTGGCCGATGCCTTTGATGAGGTGCAGCGCGCCGAGCAGGATGAAGATCGCTTCGTTCAGGAAGCCAACCAGTATGCCAACCAGAAATTGGGTGCGGCACGCGGTCAGGCGGCACAGATCGTTGAAGAGGCGAACGCTTACAAGTCGCGTGTCGTCAACGAGGCCGAGGGTGAGGCGCAGCGCTTCATCTCCATCTACGACCAGTATCGCACGGCACCTGATGTGACCCGTCAGCGCATGTTCCTTGAAACCATGGAACAGGTCCTGAAGGGCTCCAACAAGGTCATCATCGACGAAAAGCAGGGCGTGGTGCCTTATCTGCCTCTGAATGAGATCATGCGCGGCAATACGGGCGCAGCACAGCAGGGAGGCAACTGATATGGGTAACCGTCTTACTGCCATTCTCGTCGGCCTCGCCGCCGTGCTTTTCCTCGGCTATTCATCGATCTTCGTCGTCAACGAGCGCCAGCAGGCAATCGTCGTGCGCTTCGGTCAGATCCAGGATGTAAAAACCGCGCCGGGCCTCTACTTCAAGCTGCCCTTCGCGTTCATGGATGCCGACCGGGTGCAATATGTCGAGAACCGGGCGCTGCGCTTCGATCACGACAATATCCGTGTTCAGGTTTCGGGCGGCAAGTTCTATGAAGTAGACGCCTTCGTCGTTTATCGCATCACGGATGCACGCCGTTTCCGCCAGACCGTTTCGGGTGACCAGATGTCGGCCGAATCGCGTCTTCGCACCCGTCTCGACGCATCTTTGCGCCGGGTCTACGGTCTTCGCGGCTTTGAATCGGCGCTTTCTGATGCACGCGCATCGATGATGCAGGAAGTGCGTGACGATCTGCGCCCTGATGCGGAATCGCTCGGCATCAGCATCGTGGATGTCCGCATCCGCCGTACCGATCTGACGCAGGAAGTGTCGCAGCAGACCTTCGAGCGCATGAAGTCGGAACGTCTGGCTGAAGCTGAACTCATCCGCGCCCGCGGTAATGAAGAAGCCCAGCGCCGCCGCGCTATCGCCGACCGTCAGGTCGTCGAGTTCGAGTCCGATGCGCGTCGTCAGTCTGAAGTGCTGCGCGGTGAAGGTGATGCCAACCGTAACCGCATATTCGGCGAAGCTTTCCAGCGCGATCCGAACTTCTTCGAGTTCTATCGCTCCATGGCGGCCTATTCCAATTCGCTGAACGGCACCGGTACGACGCTGGTCCTGTCCCCGGACTCGACCTTCTTCCGTTACTTCAACGACATCAACGGTGCTCCGTCTGCGGCTCCTGCCGCACCTGCAGCGCCTGCGCCGGCGAACTGATATCGGATCAAAAGAGTTTGAAAGGGCCGGTTTTACCGGCCCTTTCTTTTTGACAGGCCCCGCACGACATCATCCTCAGGCACGAGCCGAGGATGACGGAGGAGAGGGCTGAGCAGCCGTTGTTGCTAATTTGAGGACTGGTTTTGGCCGGCCCTTTCTTTTCACTCCCGTTTCGTGCCAATGCTGTGGGCAGGGGCAAGGCATCAACTGCCTGTTCACGAAAAGGTATTTTTACACTTCATCATTCCGCCTTATGCTTTGTCGATATATGCAAGGCGAGACTATCTGAAACGCGAGGACGCTTATGGCCGTGACCCTTCTTTCGCCTTTTCGCAACAGCATTGCCGCAGTCGCGGGCATCGCGCTTGTGGCGGGTAGCCTTTCGGCACCGGTTGCAGCGAGAGCGCAGAGCCATGGGCCGGAATCGGTGGCCGATCTTGCCGAGCCGCTTCTGGATGCGGTGGTGAATATTTCGACGTCGCAGAACGTCAAGACCGAGGGCAAGGGACCTGTTCCGCCAAAGCTGCCGGAGGGGTCGCCCTTCCAGGAATTCTTCAAGGATTATTTCGACAGCCAGAAGCCGGAGGGCGGTGAAAAGGTCAATTCACTGGGTTCCGGTTTCGTCATTGATCCCGCCGGTTATGTCGTCACCAACAACCACGTCATCGAGGGTGCTGATGCCATCGAGGTGATTTTCCCGAATGGCTCGAAGCTGAAGGCAACGCTTGTTGGCACCGATACCAAGACCGACCTTTCGGTCTTGAAGGTAGAGCCGAAAACGCCGCTCAAGGCCGTCAAGTTCGGCGATTCGCGCAGCATGCGTATCGGCGACTGGGTAATGGCCATCGGCAACCCCTTCGGCCTTGGCGGTTCGCTGACTGTCGGCGTCATTTCCGCGCGTGGCCGCAATATCAATGCCGGCCCCTATGACAATTTCATCCAGACGGATGCGGCGATCAACAAGGGCAATTCGGGTGGTCCGCTCTTCAACATGAAGGGCGAGGTGATCGGCATCAACACCGCGATCATTTCCCCGAGTGGTGGTTCGATCGGTATCGGTTTCGCCGTTCCGACGGAACTTGCGCAGAATATCGTGCAGCAGCTGATCGAATTCGGCGAGACCCGTCGCGGCTGGCTCGGCGTTCGCGTTCAGCCCGTCACGGATGATGTGGCGGCAAGCCTTGGCATGGAAAGCGCCAAGGGTGCGCTTATCTCCGGCGTCGCCAAGGGCGGCCCGGTGGAGAACGGCCCTATCCAGGCCGGCGATGTCGTGCTGAAATTCGATGGCAAGGACATTCATGAAATGCGTGATCTCTTGCGGATCGTGGCGGAAAGCCCGGTTGGCAAGGAAGTCGATGTGGTGATCCTGCGCGACGGCAAGGAGGAGACGGTCAAGGTCAAGCTCGGGCAATTGCAGGATACGACCGACGAAAAGGCCGCGACCGAAGACCCGCAGGCCGAAGATGGCGATGGCGGCGTGGTTGCGCCTGATGATGATGGCGGCACCGACGATCAGGCGCAGGACCAGACGCCGGAAGTGCGTGAAGCGCCGCAGAGCGTGCTTGGCATGAACCTCGTCGTCCTCAGCAATGAGCTGCGCACGGAAAAGGGCATTGCCGAAAGCGTCGAAGGTGTACTGGTCGCAAGCGTCGATCCGGGTTCGCCGGCCGAACAGAAGGGCATGAAACCGGGCGATATCATCGTCGAAGTCGGGCAGGACTTCATGGAAGTTCCCGGTGACGTGCTGGTGCGGATCAACGGCCTGAAATCCGAAGGCCGCAAGAATGCGCATATGATGGTTGCCGATGCGCAGGGCAATCTGCGCGTGGTGGCGCTGCCGCTGGAGTAAAGCGCTTTCCACCCGGTTCGGCAGGAATCGGGTGGTTGTGGTCCCGGCCTCTCTCTAATCCTTGGTCTCCATCAACGGAGGTCAAGGATATGAAATCACTCGAAAACAAGGTTGCCATCATCACTGGCGCGTCATCCGGCATCGGCCGGGCGACGGCGAGGCTGTTTGCCTCGCATGGGGCAGCCGTCGTCATCAATGCGCGGGGTGCTGCTGCGCTGGAAGAGGTTGCCGCCGGGATTCGCGAGACCGGCGGCCGTGTCCATGCCGTTGTCGGCGATGTCAATCTTGAGGAGACCCATTCCCGGCTGGCGGATGCGGCCCTGAGCATTTTCGGCGGTCTCGATATCGCCGTCAACAATGCAGGCGCGGTCGGAGCCATGAAGCCGCTGGCGGAGATTTCCGCCGAGGAATGGGATTCCGTGCTCACAGCCAATCTCACTTCCGCATATCTTGGGGCGCGTCACCAGATTCCGTTGATGCTGAAGCGGGGCGGTGGCTCGATCGTCTTTATCTCCAGCTTCGTCGGCACCAGTGCCGGCATACCGGGCATGACGGCCTATGGTGCGTCGAAGGCGGCGCTGATGGGGCTGGTGAAAGGCATTACCGCAGATTATGCCGTGCAGGGCATTCGCGCCAATGGGCTGCTTCCCGGCGGGGTCGACACACCCATGGCCGGAGATGCGGCACAGAAGGAATGGGCTGCAGGCCTTCATGCGATGAAACGCATCGCCGAGCCGGAAGAACTGGCGCAGGCCGCGCTTTTCCTCGCAAGCCCGATGTCTAGTTTCGTCGCCGGGGCGGCGCTGTTTGCCGATGGCGGCAATGCCGCGGTGAAGTAAAGTTCGAGGCTGGCGGGGAGGGCGTTATTGCGACTGCCGTTCCCGCCATTCCGCCAGCGTCAGCGCATAGGTCACATGCGGACGCAGATGCGGATGGGTGTCATCAGGCACGCGTGGATGATCGAAATCGCGTGACGGGTCACGCTTCAGGCCGATGCGCTCCATCACGCGGGTCGAGCGGTGGTTGTCGTGGACGGCGAAGGAGACGATTTCCGGCGTTTCCTTTTCATCAAAGGCCATGACGAGCAGCGATTGTGCGGCTTCGGTGACATAGCCGTGGCCCCAATAACGGGTGGCCAGCCGCCAGCCGATCTCCATGGTACCAATCGGGAAGGGCGGATCGAGGTTCATGACGGGCGATATGCCGCAGAAACCCATGACTTCGCCGGTTTCGCGCAGCTCCATGGCGTAGAAGCCATAACCGCTGCCACGGATCATGCCGTTGATTGTTTCCAGAACCGCATCCGCTTCCGCATGGCTGCGGCGGAAGGGGAAGAACTCCATGACCTTTTCGTCGGCATTGATTTCCCGGAACAGGTCGCGGTCGCTCTCCTTCCACTCGCGCAGAATGAGCCTTGGTGTTTCGCGGATGATCATGGAGTGACAAAATCCGTCTTGCGGTAGCCCTGAATGTAAAGCAGCGCGGTGAGATCGCCGTGGTCGATGCGCATCTGCGCTTCAGCCGCGACGGCAGGCTTGGCGTGCAGGGCAACACCTGCGCCGGCCAGATGCAGCATGCCGAGATCGTTGGCGCCATCGCCGACCGCCATCGCCTCTTCCGGCGAGATGCCGAGCTTTGCGGCAATGTCATTCAGTGCGTCCACCTTGGCCTGTTTGCCGAGGATGGGTTCGGCAACGGTGCCGTCAAGCTCGCCATTGGCTTCGCCGAGCAGATTGGCGCGGTTTTCATCGAAACCCAGCATGGCCGCGACCCGGCCGGTGAAGACCGTGAAGCCACCGGAAACGAGTGCGGTGTAGTAGCCCTTCGCCTTCATGGTGGCGATCAGTTCCTTGCCGCCTGATGTCAGCGTGATGCGCTTTTCGATGACGTCGTCGATCACTGAGACCGGCAAGCCCTTCAGCAGCGCCACGCGTTCCCGGAGTGCCGGCTCAAAAGCGATCTCGCCATTCATGGCGCGGGCGGTGATGGTGGAAACCTTGTCCTTCAGGCCGACTTCGGCCGCCAGCTCGTCGATGCATTCCTGGCCGATCATGGTCGAATCCATATCGGCGATCAGAAGTTTCTTGCGGCGCTGGTCCTGCTCCTGGATGACGATATCGATCGGCTGGCCAGTGAGCGCGCCGGCAATCGCGTTGCGGGCCTCTTCGGCATTGGTGCCGGAAGGCAAAGCGATATCGCAGGCGACACCATCCGCCAGCCAGTAAAGACCTGACGCATTGACGGCCTTAGCGGCGGTTTCGCCGAGGGCCGGTGTCAGAACAGGATTTGACGGATTGGCGATAAGCGTGGCAACGAGAGCCATGATGAAAAACCTTGATGAGAATTTTGATGCGATCCTGATAACCGGCCCGACGGCAAGCGGCAAGTCCGCGCTTGCGCTTCGTCTGGCGCGGGAGCGGAATGGCGTCGTCATCAATGCCGACAGCATGCAGGTTTATGACACGCTGCGGGTGCTGACCGCCCGGCCTTCAAAAGAAGAAATGCAGGGCGTGCCGCATCTGCTTTACGGCCATGTGCCGGCAAGCAGCCTCTATTCCACGGGTGAATGGCTGCGGGATCTTTCCGTCCTGCTTTCGGATCTGCGTGGGCAGGCGCGTTTTCCCGTCATCGTCGGCGGCACGGGGCTTTATTTCAAGGCGCTGACCGGGGGATTGTCGGACATGCCTGCCATCCCGGAGGAAATCCGCGACAGGCTGCGCGGTCGGCTGATTGAAGAGGGGCCGGCGGTTCTCCACACGGAATTGTCGCGACGCGATCCCGTGATGGCAGAGGCTCTGCAGCCGGGCGACGGCCAGCGTATCGTCCGGGCGCTGGAAGTGATCGAGGCGACCGGAAAATCGATCCGGGATTACCAGAAGGCCAACGGCCCGGTGATCGTCGATCCTGACCGGGCGCAGAAATTCGTCGTCTTGCCCGACAGGCCGGTGCTGCATGACCGCATTAACCGGCGTTTCGACGCCATGATGGAAAGCGGCGCGGTGGAGGAGGTGGAGGCGCTTCTGGCTCTCAAGCTTGCGCCCGACGCGACGGCGATGAAGGCGATCGGCGTTTCTCAGATCGCCGATATGCTGGCCGGGCGCATGAGCGAAGCGGAGGTGATCGAAAAATCGGCCGCTGCGATCCGCCAATATGCCAAACGGCAGATGACCTGGTTCCGCAACCAGATGGGGGAGGACTGGACGCGCATCCAGCCCTGAAGGCTGGCGTCAATCCTTGCGATAAAGACTGCCGAGTGGCTTTTTCAGGAGGCTCTCGCGCAGCGACGGGCGCGTATCGGCCGGCGGGGGACCACTTTGCGTCTGCATCTGGAAACCGGCTCGGCGCAAGTCGTTGACGGCACCAGAGGCGCTGTCCATCCTCTCCGGGTTTTGTGGCGGTGGCGATGTGCGTCCGGGCAACATGTCCGGGCGGTAAGGCTCATAGCTCTCCGTTGCGGGTGTTCCCAATTCTCGCTTCCAGCGATCGATGTCGTCTGCTTCTCCGGGCGCCACCGGCGATTCCGGCAGATCGGAAAAGGCCGCTTCGACGCTTTGCTGGAAGCCGGTGATGACTGGCCTCGCTGTGGCCCGCATGCGGGTGACGATGCTGTTGAGGTCGACGGTGTCCGGTGTTTCGTGGGGGGCGTGGCTGACCGTGCCGCTTGCCTTCGGCAATTTGATTGCCGGCACACGGTCGAAACGCATGCGCATCGGCACACCCACCGCCTCGCCGAAGGCGATGGCTTCACCATTGCCGATGGAAGAAAGAAAGCTGGTGGTGGAGGCCGAGGCGTTGGGTACGGCCGACAGAATGATCTTCTGGTCAATCTCGTTTGACAGCCGCATGGCGAAAACGGTCGAGCATTGCGACAGGATGGTCTGATCCAGCTCGCTTGGCCGCTGGCTGATGACGCCGAGCGAAATGCCGTATTTGCGGCCTTCCTTGGCGATCTGGGCGATGGACTGTCGGGTCGGGAAAAAGCCGCGCTCGGGGTCAGCCGGAACATAACGGTGGGCTTCTTCACAAACCACAAGCATATGCAGCGACCCGCGCGCCAGCACCGCCAGCTCGAACGACATGCGGCAGAGAACGGAGACCACCGAGTTCACCACCTCGGAGGGAATGCCCGAGAGCTGGAACACTGAAATCGGCTTGCCTTCCCCGGGAATACGGAAAATATGCGCCACCGTCTCCAGGATGGTGTCGCTGATCGTATTGCTGGAGAACATGAAGTTGTAGCGCGGATCGTTGATGGCCGAGAGGATGCGGCCTTTCAGGGAGCGGAGCGCCGGCTTTTCGCCGCGCCCTTCCAGCCGTCCGATACGCTCATCGATAGAAGCCAGAAGATCGGCCATGCGATAGGGCACCGGCGAATCCGGTGTGATCGCGCTCTTGTCGGAGGTGCGGCGGACGGCGGAACCATCCGTACCGCGAAATGCCTTTTTTGCCTCGGGTATGACGTCACGCAGAACGTCCATCTCTTCCGGCACAGGCTTGCGGCCACGGAAAACCACTTCCGCGAATTCCTCAAGGCGCATCAGCCAGAAGGGAAGGTCGAGCGTATCGGTATCGATGACAACCGAATGATCGGGAAAAGCGGCTGCAAATTCGTTGTGCGGATCGAGAATGAGGACGCGCAGTTTCGGGTCCGTCGCGATCGCCTTGTTCAAGAGCAGTGAAACCGCAGTCGTCTTGCCGACCCCGGTAGAACCGACGACGGCGAAATGCTTCGAAAGCATCTGCGGAATATTGATGGCCGCGCCGATCGTATCATCCTGCGTCAGTTTGCCGATGATGCAGCTGTCACGCTTGCTGCTATCGTAGATCTTGGCAAGGTCGCCGGTGCGGATGCGATGGGCCACGGCGCCGAGATAGGGATAACGGGAAATGCCGCTGGAAAACCGTTCGCTGCCGTCGTCGGTGCGATAAACCTCTCCCATCAGTTCCACGTCGATCAGCAACCTGTTCGACCTGTCCGAGGACCATTGTCTTTCATCGGTGCGCATGGCGAAGACCAGTGCCGCGACACGGCTCGTTCCCATTTCGATGGAGATCAGGCGTCCGACGGACCAGAGTTGCGCAACATCAGTGGAGCCCGGCTCCGTTTCCGCGGCGATGGTGGCATGGGCGCCGTCGCAGGCGATGACGCGGCCAAGCGTGCGGTCTGCCGGTTGCAGAGCGGATCGCCGTTCGGTTTCGTCCACGCCGGACGCTCTATGAAACTCGTTATTATTCACATCTTATCCCGGGACATGCGGATGATCGCGGTGGTTCGGGCAGTACCTGCGCCCTCGATAATAAAAGATTATATTTAACAACAGGTGTATCAATTGCGTTCGAAAATTTCGTCGATTGGCGCTTTTACGTAATAAAAGAAGCGGTCGCCGATTTTTTCCGCAATATGCGTTGACGGCTGGGGCTTTTGTGGCTAACACTCCGGCCCATGAAAAATCTTAACGTACTTATCGTGGTGGGACGGCGCATGGGCAGGATGGTGTAACCATCCGGCGAAAGCACCCATGCGCTGAACGAGGCTCCTTAAGGGGCCTTTTTTTATGTCTTCAAACAGGCCCTCGGGCTCCTCGATATCCAAAGCCAAAGCGGGATGGAAACAGGCAATGACGGATAAGGACAATACGGAAAACAGCAATCGCATGACAGGTGCGGAGATTGTTCTCAAGGCGCTGAAGGACAATGGCGTCGAGCACATCTTCGGTTATCCCGGCGGCGCCGTTCTTCCGATTTATGACGAGATTTTCCAGCAGGAAGACATTCAGCACATTCTCGTGCGCCATGAGCAGGGCGCCGGCCACGCTGCCGAAGGTTATGCCCGCTCTACCGGCAAGGTCGGCGTCATGCTCGTCACGTCCGGTCCCGGCGCCACCAATGCGGTGACGCCGCTGCAGGATGCGCTGATGGATTCCATTCCGCTCGTCTGCCTGTCCGGCCAGGTTCCGACATCGCTGATCGGCTCGGATGCATTTCAGGAATGCGACACCGTCGGCATCACGCGCCCCTGCACCAAGCACAATTGGCTGGTCAAGGACGTTAACGAGCTGGCGGGCATCATCCATGAAGCCTTCCGCATCGCGCAGACGGGTCGTCCCGGTCCCGTTGTTGTCGATATTCCGAAGGATATCCAGTTCGCCACCGGCACCTACACGCCGCCTTCCGCTGCGGTTCAGCAAAAAAGCTACAAGCCGAAGGTCCAGGGTGACCTCAATGCCATTAACGCTGCCATCGAACTGATGTCCAAGGCGAAAAAGCCGGTTTTCTACACCGGCGGCGGCGTCATCAACTCCGGCCCGGAAGCGACCCGGCTGCTGCGCGAACTGGTCGAGCTGACCGGTTTCCCGATCACCTCGACCCTGATGGGTCTCGGCGCTTATCCGGCTTCCGGCAAGAACTGGCTCGGCATGCTGGGCATGCACGGTTCTTACGAAGCCAACATGACGATGCATGATTGCGACGTCATGGTCTGCGTCGGCGCGCGTTTTGACGACCGGATTACCGGACGCATCAACGCGTTTTCGCCGAATTCGAAAAAAATCCATATCGACATCGATCCGTCCTCGATCAACAAGACCGTGCGCGTCGATGTGCCTGTTATCGGTGATGTCGGCCATGTTCTGGAAGATATGGTTCGCCTGTGGCGCGCTTTGCCGAAGAAGCCGGAGAAAGCCCAGACGGCGGACTGGTGGTCGCAGATCGAGCGCTGGCGTGCGCGCAATTCCTTCGCCTATAAGAACTCCAAAGATGTCATCATGCCGCAATATGCCTTGCAGCGGCTTTATGAGGCATCGAAGGGACGCGACACTTACATCACCACCGAAGTCGGCCAGCACCAGATGTGGGCGGCGCAGTTCTTCGGCTTCGAGGAGCCCAATCACTGGATGACCTCGGGCGGTCTCGGCACCATGGGTTACGGCCTGCCGGCGGCCATCGGCGTGCAGGTCGCGCATCCGGAAGCGCTGGTCATCGATATCGCCGGTGACGCCTCGATCCAGATGTGTATCCAAGAAATGTCCTGCGCCATCCAGTACGGTCTGCCGGTGAAGATTTTCATCCTCAACAACCAGTATATGGGCATGGTGCGGCAGTGGCAGCAATTGCTGCACGGCAATCGTCTGTCGAACTCCTATACCGAAGCCATGCCTGATTTCGTCAAGTTGGCGGAAGCCTATGGCGCGGTCGGTATGTATTGCGACGACCCGAAGGAGCTGGACGACAAGATCGCCGAGATGATCGCGGTCAACAAGCCTGTCATCTTCGATTGCCGCGTCGCCAATCTTGCCAATTGCTTCCCGATGATCCCGTCTGGTAAAGCCCATAACGAGATGTTGTTGCCGGATGAGGCGACGGATGAAGCGGTTGCCAACGCCATTGATGCCAAGGGCCGTCAGCTAGTCTGAGCCGGGAGAGGAAAAGGACATGAACGCACACCTACAACCCACCGGCTCCGCCTATTTCATCCAGAAGGAAACGGCTGCCGTCGAAAATCATACGCTGTCGGTTCTCGTCAGCAACGAGCCGGGCGTCCTTGCCCGGGTCATTGGCCTGTTTTCTGGCCGGGGCTACAACATCGAAAGCCTGACGGTTTCGGAAACGGAGCATGAAGCGCATCTGTCGCGCATCACCATCGTGACGCGCGGCACCCCCATCGTGCTGGAGCAGATCAAGGCGCAGCTGGAACGCATCGTGCCGGTTCATCGGGTTCTCGACCTCACCGTCCGCGCCCGCGAACTGGGGCAGGAGAGGCCGATCGAGCGCGAAGTGGCGCTTATCAAGGTCGCCGGCACGGGTGAAGTGCGCGCAGAAGCACTGCGCCTTGCCGATGCGTTTCAGGCCAAGGTGGTGGATGCGACTGTCGAGCATTTCATCTTCGAAATCACCGGCAAGTCGTCTAAGATCGACCAGTTCGTCGCCATCATCAAGCCGCTCGGCCTGATCGAGATCTGCCGCACGGGTATTGCCGCGATGAACCGTGGTTCGCAGGGGATGTAATCTCTGCATTCACAATATGTATTCTGACCATCGAAGCCCGCGGTTCGCCGCGGGTTTTTTTATGGGTTTTCGCGCAGGGAATCTATATTCAACCATATGGTTGACATTTCGGATTGGCGCGCTATATTCAACAACATGGTTGAATTATCTGTTCCACAACTCGACACTGTCTTTCATGCTCTTGGCGACGCGACGCGGCGCACGATGCTGCGGGATCTTTCTTTTGGCGAACGAACGGTAAGCCAGTTGGCCGAGCCATTCGATATTTCGCTTGCCGCAGCCTCCAAGCACATCAAGGCACTGGAGAATGCCGGGCTTATCCGCCGTGAGGTGAAAGGGCGTACCCACGTGTGCCGTCTTGCGCCGGAGCCTCTGGCGCAGGCGCATGAATGGCTGGGCTTCTACCGGCAGTTCTGGAACAGCCGTCTCGATATTCTTGAGCAGATGCTCCGGGAGGATGATCAGGGGAAAACCCCTGCAAATGGAGGAAATGACAATGGCTGATATCGCAGTACCTGACACCTATGGCCGGCTCGTGGAGCCTGCGACCCTGAAGATCGAACGGCTGTTGCCGGGACCGATTGAGCGGGTGTGGGCCTATCTGACACAAAGCGATCTTCGCCGCCGCTGGCTGGCATCAGGCGAAATGCGGCTGGCGCCCGATGCACCCTTCGAACTGGTCTGGCGCAATGACGAGCTTTCCAATCCACCCGGCCGCCGTCCGGAAGGCTTTTCCGAAGAGGAAAAGATGGCGTCCCGCATCATCACTGTTGTTGTGCCGCATCGCCTCGTCTTCAGTTGGGGTGAGGGTGCAGAAGTGTCGATCGAACTCCAGTCCCTCGGCAGGGAGGTGCTTCTGACGCTCATTCATAGCCGGCTTTCGGATCGGAAGAGCAAGCTCGATGTCAGCTCCGGCTGGCACGCACATCTCGATATTCTCGCTGACCGCCTTCAGGAAAAGGAACCTGGACCCTTCTGGGATGCATGGCTGAAACTGAGAAAAGAGTATGAGCAGCGCATAGGCTCATAAACTACATCAGGCCTGAACGGCGCGGCTGGTCCGCGCCGTTAAAGGGGGAGCTGTAGCGCGGTGGCCCCGGTTCTCACGTTCTGATTCAACCGCCTCAGCGCCCGATTCCGAAAAGTCTCTTAACCCATTGCTGCGTCAAAGCATTTCCAGTGCCGTCTTGCGCGTTGGCGGCGGGAAGGCGGCGTCGAGGGCGGTCCAGTCTTCGTCACTTATTTCAAGATCGGTCGCGCCGCGATTTTCTTCCACACGGGAGGCGCTGGCGGATTTCGGGATGGCGATGACGCCGTCTCTTTCCAGCAGGAAGGCCAGCGCCAGTTGCGCCGGCGTCGCCTGATAGGCCTTGGCGATGCGGATGAGTTCGTGGTTTTTCAGGATGCGGCCCTGCTCTATGGGGGAATAGGCCATCAGCGGTACACCGCGCTCCTGGCACCATGGCAACAGCGAAAACTCGGGGCCGCGCCGCGACAGGTTGTAAAGGACCTGATTGGCGGCGCAGTTTTTGCCATCGGGCACGGCGAAAAGCTCTTCCATGTCGTCGGTATCGAAATTGGAGACGCCCCAGTCATCTATCTTGCCGTCGCTCTTCAGTCTTTCGAAAGCCGCCACGGTTTCGCTCAGCGGGTGCTCGCCGCGCCAGTGCAGCAGATAGAGATTGATATGATCGGTGCCGAGCCTTGCAAGGCTGCGCTCGCAGGCCTCCGCCGTGCCTTTAGCGCTGGCGTTCCACGGGTATACCTTGCTGACCAGAAACACGTCGTCACGGCGGCCGGCAATTGCCGTGCCGACCACCTCTTCGGATCGGCCATCGGCATACATTTCGGCAGTATCGACCAGCGTCATGCCGAGATCGATCGCCTTGCGGATGCTCTCGACCTCCTGAGGCGCGGACGATCTGTTTTCTCCCATGTTCCAGGTGCCAAGGCCAAGGGCTGGAACCTCTTTTCCGGATGGCAGGGTAACGGAAGGAATGTCGTCATACATTGTTTCGCTCCAGCGGTTGTCGGGGGAGAATAACCCCTTGTGCCGACTTCTCAAACCCGGCACGGGAGGGATCGATCCATCAAAAAAATTGACCCCGGCCATCGGTCTGCCGGGCTGGTTTGATAGTGGTCGGGTGGCTAGGGTCTCTTTCACAGGAGAGATCATGACTGTTGAAACCTTCGCTGCACTGGTGCTGTTTGCCTTCACCACCTCCATCACGCCCGGCCCGAACAATATGATGTTGTTTACGTCAGGCGTGAATTTCGGGTTCCGCCGCACCATCCCGCATATGCTGGGTATCGGCGTGGGGTTCCTGTCGCTTTTGATCGGGGTCGGTTTCGGCCTTGGTGCGGTGCTGCATTCGGTGCCGTTGCTCTACACCGGGCTGAAATTCGCCGGCGGGCTTTATCTCGTCTGGATCGCGTGGAAGATCGGCACTTCCCGCAGCCTGAATGAAGGGGCCGCCGCATCGCAGCCGATGGGCTTCCTTGCCGCCGCAGCCTTTCAGTGGGTCAATCCGAAGGCCTGGGTGATGGCGGTGACGGCGATGGCGACCTATACCAACGAGGCGCAATATTTCGTCACCGTTCTGGTGGTTGGCGTGGCCTTCGCCGCCGTCAATCTTCCCAGCGTGTCCACCTGGGCGGGTTTCGGCTCCGCGCTGCGCGACTGGCTGTCCGTGCCGATCCGGCTCAAATGGTTCAACATCACCATGGCCGTGCTGCTCGTCATCAGCCTCTGGCCGATGCTGAAATAACAGTCTTTACGTCGGGAATTGCCGATAACATTCCTCGGCGATCGCCTGCACCTCGTCGCGTGTGAGTTCGGCCGACACGGCGTAACCCAGTTCGTTGTCGATCCAGTAGAAAGTCTCGATGCCGTCGGCGCTGGCCATGCGGAAACTGGTTGTGCGGTTTTCCTCGTTGTGGCCGATCAGTACCGTGACCCGGCGGCCGGTCTTGTCCTGATACATCAGCATCGCGCCCGGCTTGCCGCTGACGGGAATGAGGCGCCCGCCGACGAGGTCGTATCCGATCTTGGAAAGATCAGGGATCGCAAAGGGATAGCCGAGCCGCTTACCGAGCCATGTCGCGAGATGCTGCTGCTCTCCCGCGCCAACCTCGACGGGGTGGCGCACTTCGCTCGCATAGATGAGATAGGCGGATTTTGCCTGTGCCGGAATATCCGTCGTCAGCGACGCCAGCGTCACATCCTGCGGTGTGGAGACTGATGGCGGCAGAAGCCTGCCGGCCGCGGCGCCCGCCGCGAAGATCATGAGGGCTGCTGCCGTTTTGAGGAGCGCCGGTCTCAGTCGCCAGGCGCGGTCCGGTTTCGGTGGGCTGAGCATCGATGCGTCGTGCGGATGGGCGGCGGCATAGGAAGCGAAGGCATTGCGAAGAATGTCGGCCTGCTGTTTCCAATCCTGCACGCGGGCCTGCTCTTCAGGTCTTTCTGCGAGCCACGCCTCGACAGCCGCGCGGTCGTCGTCGGAAAGAAGCCCGTCGACATAGGCGTGCAGGTCGTCTTCGGTTATGGCATCGGGCCGTTTCATCGTGGTCTCCGCAGGGGAATGATATTGTCCGCCGCCAGCTGCTGGCGAAGGGTTTCGCGGGCGCGGGACAGTCTGGACATGACGGTGCCGAGCGGGATCGATAGCGTTTCGACCGCCTCCTGATAGCTGTAGCCTTCCACCGTCACCAGCATCAAAACCGCCCGCATGTCGGGTGAAAGAAGGGCGAGCGCGCCGTGCAGCCGATCGTTCTCCAGCGTATCGGACAGCTGATCGGTGACGGCGATGGTCTCATGGCCGTCAAGGCTCTCGGACGGATGGCGTTTCTCGGCGCGGTGGCGGTTGCGATAAAGATTCGTCATTATCGTGTAAGCCCATGATTTCAAACCCGTTCCGCGCCATTGCCTTTTATTGATAAGCGCTTTTTCCACGCAGTCCTGCAAAAGGTCTTCGCCATCTGCATCCGAGCGGGAAAGGCTGCGGGAATAACGGCGCAGCATGGGTATCAGCGCCAGAACCTCCGCTTCGAAGGTGCCGGCTGCGGGGGAGACGCTCCCCCGCGTTTTGCCATTCATGCCATCAGGGTTTTGCGGCATCCCATACACCGTTCATACCGTCACCGGTGGCGTCGCCTTTTTTCATGTCCTTGGCCCAGTAATAGAGCGGCATGCCGTCCTTGGCCCATTGCATCTTGCCGTCCTTGCGCGTCACGGTCGTATAGGCCCCCTCGGCCTTGTCGCCCATGGCTGCGAAAAACGGCGGCCAGTTCACCGCGCATTTGTCATAACAATTGGATACGCCCTTCTTGTCGTTCTTGAAAGTGTAGAGCGTCATGCCTTTTTCGCCGGCAAGTACATTGCCTTTGTCGGTCTTGACCGTTTCGACCGCCGGGGCCGCATAGGCCGTTCCGGCAAAAGCCAGAATGAGGGCGGGAACGATAAAGCGGATCTTCATGGACATATCCTCCTTGGTTCGGGCGGGCTTTGCCGCCAACAGATCAAGAGACACCGCAGCCGGCGGGTTTATTCCCTGTCGCGACACGATTTTTGCGATTTTAAAACTTATCCATTGAGCTAAGTATTTTATCGTGATAGTTAGCCTTATGGAAAACTATTCAGACGCGCTCGACGATATCTTCCAGTCTCTTGCCGATCCGACCCGCAGGGCGGTGATCCTGAGGCTGGGCGGTGGGGAGGCGAGCATCGGAACGCTGGCCGAACCTTTCGACATGGCTTTGCCGTCGTTCATGAAACACATTCGCCAGCTGGAAGAGGCCGGGCTGATCGTGACCCGCAAGCAGGGCCGAGTGCGGTTCTGCGCGTTGGAGAAACAGCGGTTTTCCATGCTTGATGGCTGGCTGTCGCAACAGCGCGCCATCTGGGAAGGCCGCACGGACCGGCTCGAACAATTCGTCATGGCGCAACAGGATAGAGCGTCAAGCAAAGGGGAGAATGACCAATGACCGAGACTTTCAATCCCGATCTCGACCTGAAGATTTCACGCATCATAAGGGCGCCGCGCCGGCTTGTCTGGAATGCGTGGGTGGACAAGACCAGCCTTGAACAATGGTGGGTGCCGCATCCCGGCCAGTGCCGGGTGGAAAAAATGGAGCTTTATCCCGGCGGCGCGTTCGAGACGCGCTACAGCGAGGATGGCACGATATTCGGCGACCATATCAGCGGCTGTTTTCTGGCGGTGGATGATGGGGAGCGTCTGGTTTTCACTGATGCCCTGACGGCGGGCTTTCGCCCCTCCGCCCAACCGTTTCTCACTGCCGTCATGCAATTCCGCGATCATCCCGAGGGCATGGAATATGTGGCCTATGCCATGCACAGAAACCCCGGGGATCGCGATAAGCACGCGGAGATGGGGTTCTTCGATGGCTGGAACACGGTTGCGGAGCAGCTGGCGCAGCTTGTCGAAAAGCAGGCGGCCCATTGAACGGTATCAGCCGAATAGAGGAATATCCGGCTTGTTGAGCATCAGCCAGATAATGCCGAGGACCGCGAAGAAAGCGGGGAAACCGCAGACGAACCAGATGCGGTAAAGACGGAACCATTGCGCCGGCAGGGCGTGTCCCGTAGCGGCGCAGTCTCGGGCGATATTGCGCAGCTGAATCTGTATCCACACCACCGGCAGCCAGAAAATGCCGGTGAAGACATAAAGACCAAGCGAAAGGGCGATCCAGCCTTCGGTCAGCGGCCAGCCGATGATGCGCGCCAGAAAATAGCCGGTAACCGGCTGGATGATCGCCGCCGTGGCGGTGAAGATCGTATCGGCGATAACGACGGTGCCCGCCACATGGGCGATCAGCGCCGGGTTTGCCGTTCGCCGCGCCATCACCATGAAAAATGCGATGCCTGCGCCGGTGCCGAACAGCACCGTTGCGCCGATGACGTGGGCGAGCCGCAGCAGTTCCTCAAGCGTCATCAGCGTTCATCCAGCGTGGCGAGGGCAACAAGCGTCAGGGCGATGGAAGGCAGGACCTTGACGAAGGGGCCCAGCGGATCGATCCACAGGCCCGGTTCCAGCAGGCTGCCACCGGCGAGGTAAGCCGCGCTGACCAGCAGCATGCCGATGAGCACCTTTCTGGCGAGCGGGCGAAACAGGACGGTAACGCCGAGGGCGATATCGATGAGGCAGGTGGCGAGTGTGAGGGTCACGGCCAGTGACTGCGGCATGAAGGGCAGAAAATGCGTCGCCGCTCCGTTGATGTTCAGCAGCGGCACGAGGCCGGACAGCAGCCAGAATAAAGACAGGCAGAGGATGACCAGCGGTTTGAGCAAATATGATCTGGCAAACCATAGGTCCTGCACGCCGGAGGGGTGGGCGGCCAGCGTCTGCGTCAGGGTCTTGAGCGACAACGTCCTCGGTCGCGCCTCACCCTCCGTCACGATGCCTTCCGACATGACCGTCATGGCGGTCGAACGCAGCGGCGAGCGCCAGCCGAGCGCGCCCGCGGCATCCGCCACAAGGCTGACGGGACGCATGAAGGCCGCGGGAAGGTTTATGACAGGGGCAGGGGACAGGCCGAGCCACTGCCGGTGGGTGACGACCACGTCCCGCAATGTCAGTGCTTCCCCGGCAGCAAGTTCGAGATCGCTGCCCGCCGGAATTTCACCATCGATCGCCGCGTTGACGGCTGCCGCCACATCCTCGACCGCGACCGTGCGAACCGGCATCGTGCCGCTCACGAGTGGCAGCATGAGCGGAAAGCTGGCAAGCGCGCGCACCAGTGCCGTGCCGCCATGGGCATTGCGCCCGACAACCAGGGCAGGGCGAAGAATGACGTAAGACAGGCCGCTTGCGGCCAGTGCCGCGTCCGCGTGGCGTTTGGTCGCGAGAAAGGGCAGGTCGGCTGCGGCTCCCGCCGTGCGGGCCGATATCTGGATGAGCAGCTTGCCGCCCGCCTGCGCCGCAGCCTCGTAAAGCGCCAGCATGGCTTTTTCCTGTGTCGCGGCAAGGTCGTCCGAAAGACCGTCCTGAAGCGCGCCGGCGCAATTGACGATGGCGTCATGATCCCTGACCAGCGCATCCCAATTTCCTGGGTGCGTCATGCGGGCGAGATCGGCGGCAATCCAGTTCGCGAAAGGCCACTTGTCTTTGGCGCGTCCCACGGAGCGTGCCAGCCCGGTGACGGCGCGACCTCTGCCGTGGAGGCTACGCACTACCTCCGAACCGATGAAACCTGTCGCGCCGAGAATCAATATCTTCATACGCGGTATGATAGCCGTCGTGGTTTAAAAACCAGCCGTGTTTTATTGCCGCATTCTGGCGGCGCGATTCATCTTTCGTTCTTTTTCTGTTGCGCATGAGGCTCGAATCCTGCGATGAGGGCGCATGTTATTTTCACCGCAACAGGACGAAGCGCTCAAGGCTGTTTCCCGCTGGCTGAAGGAAGGCCGGACGCCGGTTTTCCGGCTGTTCGGTTATGCCGGAACGGGCAAGACGACGCTTGCCAAACATTTCGCGGAAAATGTCGATGGCGAAGTGCTGTTTGCGGCCTTCACCGGCAAGGCGGCGCAGGTGTTGCGCTCGCGCGGGGCAACCAATGCCCGTACCATCCATTCGCTGATCTACCGCCCGCGCGGTGAAGAAACGGTGGAAGACGAGGAGACCGGCAAGACCTCGGTGGCGCCGATGTTTTCCATCAACCGCCAGAGCCCGCTTGCCAAGGCGGCGCTGATCATCATCGACGAATGTTCGATGGTTGATGAACAGCTTGGCAAGGATCTGATGAGCTTCGGCACGCCGATCCTCGTGCTTGGCGATCCAGGGCAGTTGCCGCCGGTATCGGGCGGCGGTTTCTTCACCGAGCAGGAGCCGGATTATCTTCTGTCGGAAATCCATCGGCAGGCCAAGGACAATCCCATCATCCATCTTGCCATGGATGTGCGCGAAGGCCGCGAGATCATGCGCGGCGATTATGGTTCCGCGCAGGTGATCTCGAAGTCAGAAGTGACGCAATCGCTGGTGCTGGAAGCCGATCAGGTGCTGGTCGGCACCAATCGCACGCGCCGCCGTTACAATCAGCGACTTCGCGAACTGAAGGGTTTTTCGGCCGATTATCCGCAATCGGGTGACAAGCTGGTATGCCTCAGGAACGATCCGGCCAAAGGCTTGCTGAACGGCTCGCTCTGGCAGGTGATGAGTTCGTCGCGCGAGACGGTGAAACCCGGCATCAATCTGATGATCCGGCCGGAAGACGACGATATGGATCGCGGTGCAGCCAAGATCAAACTGCTGAAGGCGGCGTTCGAGGATGTCGAGACCGAAATACCGTGGTCGACCCGCAAGCGTTACGACGAGTTCGATTTCGGTTATGCGCTGACCGTGCACAAGGCGCAGGGTTCGCAGTGGAACAATGTAGTTCTTTTCGACGAGAGCTATGCATTCCGGGATTCACGTGAGCGTTGGCTTTACACAGCCATTACCCGCGCGGCCGAGACGCTTACGATCGTTCGTTGAGATTGGGCATTGGCTCGATCTCCTTGTCTGCGCATTGTCCGGGCGGAAAATCGCTATGCACTTTTCCTCGACAGGCTTTTATGCGCGGATAACACCCAGCAGGACTGCCTTGGCGACCGCCTGAAAGCGGTTGCTGGCACTGAACTTGCCAATGATCTTCGCCTCAAGCGCATTGAGATCGCTGCCCGAAAGGCCAAGAGCCCGGGCGAGCCGCACCGGGGCATAACCTTCTGCCATCAGTTCCAGACATTTCCGTTCGGTATCGGTGAGGGCGATGTCCTTTGCCGGACCGCGTTCAGCACCGTCGAAGCCGTCCGCATCGCTATCGATGACGAGCAATTCCTCGATCTGCTGTGCCTGACGCTGAAGGGTTGAAAGCTCGGCCGTCAACTCTCTCTTCCGCTGTCTCAGCGCGACGTGGAATATGTCGTCTGCCTCTTCCTGCGACAGGGAGCGGACGAGTTTTTCCATGATCTCGGTAATGGCGGCAACCGAAATGCCGACTTCGCGGCAGACATTGATGACGGCCATGCGCTGGACGTTGCGGTGGGTGTAGACCCGCATCTGGCCGATGCGCTTCGAGGTGAGCAGCGCCTTTTCTTCGTAGAAATGAAGCGTTCGGTGGGTCACTCCGAAGATATTGGCCATATCGGCAATGGGTACCGGTTCGGCGGGCAGGGAAGAGGGCAGGCTTATCTCAGGTAAAAAGCTGCTGAGCCTTAGATTGGGTTTGTCCTCGTCGCCGTGTTCAAACGGCATACGGCCATCCTGCATTGTTTCCCCCTTTGCGCTCTTTGGCGGCGTGCCTGCTTTTAAAAGACCTCCGTTGCTTGTTCCCCCGCAACGGTCTGTCTTCTGATCAAGACATCATGCCAAATGCTACATAAGAACCGTAACGTGTATTGTGTGTTTTCGTTCCCGTGTTCCAAAAAATTT
>CAACXH010000317.1_pt1 | contig 26847 bp, 29 predicted proteins | sample 2275881 | NCBI WGS metagenome assembly CAACXH01 (sample SAMEA5312483, study PRJEB27640) | indoor metagenome | biome: indoor environment; feature: controlled; material: polymer antistatic dissipative epoxy resin | place: Italy | collected 2014-05-27 | reverse complement strand
AAGGCCCCTCCCGCCAATCCAGTGGCGGGAGGGGCATGATTTTTACTTCTTCTGCGACACGAGCGAGAAGAAGGCGCCCTGCGGGTCCTGGCAATTGACAATCCAGCTTTCGCCGGGAACCTCCATCGGACCGTTGACGACCTTGCCGCCGCCGGCGCTGACGCGGGTGATGGCGGCATCAATGCCTTCGACATTGAAGTAATAACCCCAGTAGCAGTCGGGCGCCTGCGGCATACGTTTCATCATGCCGCCGATGGCCTTGCCGTTATGGGCGAAGATGCGATACGGCCCCATTTCGCCCATGTCGAAATCATGGTCCTTGGTCCAGCCGAACACCTCGCCATAAAAGGCGGTCGCTCCATCCACATCGCCCGTCATCAGCTCATGCCAGCCGACATGGCCGGGCAGGTTTTGCGCGTCTTCGGGAAAACCGCCGCTTTCCATTGGCAGTGGCGTCATGATGCACAGAACCGCACCATAGGGGTCCGCCACCACAGCAAACCGGCCGATTTCAGGAATATCCTGCGGCTGGCGCATGACGGAACCGCCCTTTTCCTCGAAAAGCTTAGCCGAGGCATCAACATCGTCAACGTCGACATAAGCGGTCCAGTTCGGCGGAATGCCCTGACCCTTAAGTTCCTCGGTCAGTTCCATGACACCGCCCATACCTTTGCCATTGGCTTCCAGCACCAGATAGGGCATTTCCGGCGAACCGAAATCCTTTGTCTGCCAGCCAACGACATGGCCATAAAAGCGGGCGGCCGCTTCCATGTCAGGCGTCATCAGTTCAACCCAGATGAATTTTCCATGTGTATCGGACATCTTCGTCTCCTCAGGAGGTTTGGGCGTCTATATTTGATTGGGTGATCCCGCCCGCCGCGGGGCGCGGCGGCGCCGGTCTGTGCGGCTCGTTCCGGCAGGGCTTACCCCTTGCGGCGGAATTCCGATGTCATGAAGGTCTTGAATGTGCCATCCGGCTGGCGGACGCTGCCAGAAAAGCTGCGGTGATTGTCGTCATGCAGCACCAGCACATCACGATAGGTATCGATGCGGCCGGAACCGTCAAAGGCGGGGCCTTCGGCTTCCAGTGTCAGGGTCTTGCCGTCCTCTTCCAGCCAGCCCCTGTAGACCCAGAGATAGGTCATCATTGACCCTATCCAGCTTCCGACGAAATTGCCCTTGGCCGGGTCGAAACCGACCGTGATCACGGCTGTCATCTCGTCACCGTCGGGCATCTTGCCTGTGCCCTCGCCGACGATCCACAGCCCTCCGATGGAGCGGACCGTCTCGGTGAATCGCTGCGACGGGTCGTCGGCGTCATAATTCTCATGGCCGGAACTAGCGGTCATGACCCAGTCACCAACGATTCTCGACAGGAATTCATGTTCCTTCTGCGGCTTGGCGCTTTGCATTTCCATTATTGTCTCCTCCTCGTCCGTCCGTTTCAGTGGCAGCAGGCTGCAGCTTTCGGTGCGTCCTCATATTGATCGTGCCGGCGCACCCAATCCATTACGCCGTCTTCATTACGGCCTTTTGGCACCAGATCGAGCAGCATCAGCGTACCGAGCGCCTGCTCCATGCCGCGGGCATAGGCCGAGTAAGTGTGATAAATCTTGCCATCTTCGCCTTTGGCGAAAATGCTGACGCCGTGCAGATCCTTCAGGTCGCCCATCGGTTCGATTTCACGGTAATTATAGGTGATGGCTCCACCCTTGATATCCTCATCACGGAAGGAAGCCTGATAATCATAGTTGAAATCGCTGTCCGCTGCGGAAACCCACGGGAACTTCCAGCCCATGCGGTGTCTATAGGCTTCGATCTTTTCAAGCGGCGCGCGGGAGACCGCGACGAAACCCGCATCGCCATGTTTCAGATGGATCATCGCGCCATCGACATGGTCGGCGAAAAAGGAACAGCCGGTGCAGCCCTCCTCCCAGTCAGGCGCCAGCATGAAGTGATAAACGATGAGCTGGCTGCAATCGCCGAACAGTTCCTTCAGCGATTTCGGGCCGGAAGGCGCATCGAAAATATAGTCCTTCGTCACCTCTTCCCAGGGTAATGCGCGCCGCGCCTCGTTCAGCCGGTCACGGGCGCGGGTCAGTTCCTTTTCCTTCACCAGCAGATCGCGGCGGGCCGCAAGCCACTCTTCATTCGAAACAACAGGATGAGACATGATCTTTCCTCCTTGGATCCGTCTTTCACCACGGCGCCACTCCGCTCCACCGGAGGACACCGCCTATTTCTGCATTGAAAGTCAGTTAAACCATCAGCGGAGCATCAAGTTCCGCTTGACTAATTAGGTTGATATCAACATATTTATCGCATGTCAAACGCCAGCGTGATTCCTTTTTCGACAACTCTTTTCGTGCGGGACGCCTGTCTTTGCCTGCACGCCCAGCGCGCTGCACGGGCCTTGGCGCGGCTGTTCGACAATGCGCTGAAGCCTGTTGGCATCAATAATGGCCAGTTTTCCCTGCTGATGTCGCTGAACCGGCCGGAGCCGCCGCCGATGGGACCGGTCGCCCATCTTCTGGCGATGGACCGGACGACGCTGACGGCGGCATTGAAGCCGCTGGAACGGCGCGGGCTGGTCAGCATCGAACAGGACCCGAAAGACAGGCGCGGCAAGCGGCTGCGGCTGACGGCGGATGGCATGGCCGTGCTTGCGGCGGCCTTTCCCATCTGGGAACAGACTCATGCGGAAATCGAAGCGAAAATCGGCAGTGGCGACCCCGACCGGCTGCGTCGCGATCTTATCGATCTCGGCTGACAGCACGACGGCATGACGCCACTTTTATCGGCCAGAATGTCATAGGGCCGTCGTGCTGGAAAACGAAACTACGGACGAAACTACCCCGAAAACGCAATCCAGGAGGAAAAATCATGCGTGCAATCGTTTTTGTAAAAGCCACCAAGAGCAGCGAAGATGGCGTCATGCCCACGACTGAACTCATGGCGGCAATGGGAAAATTCAACGAGGAACTGGTCAATGCCGGCATCATGCAGTCCGGCGACGGGCTGCACCCCTCCTCCAAGGGCAAGAGGGTTGTTTTTGATGGCGACAGCCGAACTGTCGTTGATGGCCCCTTCCCGCACACCAACGAGCTGGTTGCCGGTTTCTGGCTGTGGACTGTGAAGGACATGGATGAGGCCGTGGCATGGGTGAAACGCTGCCCCAACCCGATGCTGGAGCGCAGCGAAATTGAAATCCGTCCGCTGTTCGAAATGGAAGACTTTGGCGATGTCGTAACGCCGGAAATCGCAGCGCATGTGGAAGAGCTGCGCGCCCGTGTGGGCAAGCAGTAGCGGGGCTCAGGCTTACGGCCGGGCCTGAACAGGCCGAGCGGATGCCGCTTGTTTCTTCTCCCCGCCGGGGAGAAGTCCGCGGCAGCGGAATGAGGGGGCGAGCTCTCCGTAAATCTCTACCGTTGCCCCCTCATCCGACCCTTCGGGCCACCTTCTCCCCGGCGGGGAGAAGAAAACGGAGCGCCACCTCACCCCAGGAAGCCGGCCAGACGCGGGTCATTGACAAAATCCGAAACAGAAAAGCCCGTCCGGCGCATCGGGAATTCGCACAGGGCCTGCACTCCGGTTTTAGACAGGTGAATGCGCCAGCTCATCCGCTCTACCGGCGTTTTGGCCGCAAAGGCCTTTGGCGACAAAATTGCGATGTTGAGGCCACCTGCGGGATCACGCACCGAGCGGTAGAGTATCGCCTCAACCTTTGCTTCACGCGCCTGCTCCGCCAAGGCCTGACACGGCTCGTAATTCGTAAGATCGGTCCACAGCGCTTCGTTACGGCTCAGCTCCGGTTTCGTCAGGTCAAGTGCGGCATCGGTGGCGACACGGGCGGCGAAGGCGGAATATTCGGCAGGATTGGCGGGCAGCGGCGTGCCCGGCGATTCGGCATAAAACAGCAGCCGGTAAAAGGCCATTTCAGCAAGCGCCGTCTCCACCCTGGCGGCGGCGTAATAAACGCCTTCGGTGAAACCTGCCCTGCGAAAACGCGAACCATAGGGATAGGCGGCGCCATAACGGAAAGGCGTGGCGAGAAGATAATCGAGACCGGCGCATTCGGGCGGAAACGGCCGCTTGCTCGTCTCGAGAATATCTTCCAGCAGCGATTGCTCCTCCACCGTATCCACCAGCTTCATGGTGGAAACCTGATGCTGCGCTTCCACCAGCCGCCAGTATTTTCCCGATGCGGCGCGTTTTTCAGACAGGAGCGCGTCGGGCGTCCAGATAGGAGAGGACATCGATCAATCCGGTAATGGTGGTCAGCTTTTCGGCAGGTACGGCGTTCAGCGCCGTATTGTGATTACGCAGCCAGTTTTTCGCAACGGTCTCGTCACCGCCGGCAATCGCGTCCAGCGAGCGGAAAACCCGGACCAGCAGCACCGCCAGTTCGAAGGACTTGGCGCCCGGCTCCAGCAGGAAATCCAGCCTCTTCATGCGCGACACGGTGGGGGCGGAAACGCCGAGAATATCCGCCGTGCGGGCGGCATTCAGGCCCAGCCGCTCGGCAGCGGCGATAACGGCCTTGGTGACGACCCTGCCCTGCGCTGCAGGATCCATGGCAGTCTTGGCGTGAATATTCATGGCGCACATCCTTTCCTCAGAAAGAATATAGCATATTTATTTCCACGAACAAGAAGGCCGGGATAAACCCGGCCCACTTTTTGATAGCTGCAATATCAGGCCACAGAAACCGGCACTTCCGTGGAAGTGCGCATGGCGTGGCTATAAGGGCAAACAATATGGGCGGCGGCGACCAGTTCTTCTGCCTTTTCGCGCTCCAGGCCGGGAATGTTGACCTTCAGCGACACTTCAATGCCGAAGCCGGTGCCGTCTTCGCGCGGGCCGATGCCGACAGTTGCCGTCACAGTGGTGTCTTCCGGGATCTTTACCTTCTGCTTGCCGGCAACCGCCTTCAGCGCGCCGAGGAAGCAGGCCGAATAACCGGCGGCGAAAAGCTGCTCCGGGTTGGTGCCGCGGGCACCGTCACCGCCCAGTTCCTTCGGAACGGTCAGCGTTACGTCGAGAACGCCGTCTTCCGACTTGGCGTTACCTGCACGGCCACCGGTGGCGGATGCTTTGGTCGTGTAGAGAATAGGCATGGCATTTACTCCCTTCGGGTTGGTGTTGAGTGGTTTATAGCGAACAATTAAATTGTGCGCAATATAATTTTGCACATTGAATAAAATTTTGTTTTTTGCGATAGTTTTCACGAAATTTCGCCGCACATCCATGTGGCAGGAACCGAAAGCGGGGGCCGATTGTTCCCTCCCCGGTTTTATTTTGGAGCAGGACTATGGGCGCAGAGGGCAACGACACGAAGATGGAAAGCCTGTTGAGGCTGGACCAGCAGATATGCTTTGCCCTTTATGGCGCAGCGCACGCTTTCACACGCGCCTATAAACCGCTGCTCGACCCTATCGGACTGACCTATCCGCAATATCTGGTCATGATGGCGCTCTGGGAAAAGCAGACCTCCACCGTCAAGGCGCTGGGCGAAATGCTGGGGCTGGATTCCGGCACGCTGTCACCGCTGCTGAAAAGGCTCGAACATGCAGGGCTGATAACCCGCAAACGCGGCACGGTGGACGAGCGGCAGGTGCTGGTGGCCTTAACGCCAAAGGGCGCCGACCTCAAAAAGGAGGGCGTGAAGATCATGGCCGCAATCGGCGGCGCCACCGGCTGCGAGCTGGAGGAACTGGCGCAGTTGCGGGACCGGGTTAACGCGTTGAAGGATGGTCTTTCGAAGTCCTAACGCCCCTTGAAATCCAGGGGGTGTTGAAGTATTTATTTACCAATTCCCGATAAAGTTGCATTTATATTTTATGCAGCTAAAATGACTTTTAGCTGCGTTTCCAGCCTCGGAAGCCGGTGAAGGACTTTTGCGGCAGATTTCAAAAGGCATGCGATGACTTTGATCTCTGCGAATTCAATGGCGCTGACCATTCTTAAACAAACTTTTTCGGCCCCAAAAATATCAGGCAACGACGCCGCGACCACGATCCTCGGAATGGTAGCCGGAAGCCAGCAAAAAACTGCGCAAGCCATCGAAACGATTTCGACGCTCGCTTCGCAGGCTACCAAAGCAAAGCTGGAAACCGTCGCAAAAAAAGAAACCGTCTCCGCCGCCATTCCGCAGGCGACGATGAGCGCTATGAACGCCGCAGCCACGAATATGATGTCGTCCTACTATGTCAATCCGATTGAGCGGACAGTGGAGAATGCGGAATTCCTCGTAACCGACCTGATCACAAGAGCTGCGAGGGCCAGTCCCCGCTATGTACCTGAAATTATTGTGCTGCCGCGTGACGAATATAATGCGCAGTATGCTGAATGGGGCGCAAAACGCATCGCGAATGGTGAAGACGAAGCTCTGGTTAAAAAGCAAGTCGAATATTTCACCAGCGACAAGAGTTATAACGGACAAGTTGAAATTGCAGAGCTTAATAACTCCCTTAACGGAAGTTATTGCGAGGTGTCACGTCACGATATGTATTACAGCGAGAAAGCTTTAAAAGAATTTTTCGGCTCCGCCATAACTCTTAAATTTGGGGAAAACGGCCAAGTGTCCGTAACACCAGGCATTCTATATTATAATAATGGACAGAAAATGATCGCGTATAAAGAAAACGGTGAACTGGAAATATTTGACACAAATGGAAATATGACGAAAAAATATACGAAACCCGAACTGGTTTAGTACGATCAGTAAAAGGCTCCGCCGCAATTGCGACGGAGCCCGCCTTGATCATGCATAAGCGCCAAATTCGAACATTGAACTGTTGAGTGACGCTGCGGGGACGCCCTCAACGATAATCTCCAAACCTTCTACGCTTATATTCGCATATCCATTTGCTTGATCGACAATTGTAAAATCAGAAAAATCGTCCGCGATTTCGGTAGTGAAGCGCAGGCGATCTATTCCCACTTCAAAATCTTTAATTGTGTCCTGTACACCTTTGACCGCAAAGTAGAATGTATCTTCGCCAAGGTCTCCCCAAAGAAGATTTGTTCCTTCTCCACCTTCGATTATATCGTTTCCTATCCCCCCGTTGAGAAGATCGTTTCCTACCCCACCGTGCAACTGGTCATTTCCCACATCGCCAGACAACTGGTCGGAACCTTCTCCACCAATGAGCTTGTCGTCACCGGTTCCGCCGAAAAGCTTATCGGTGCCCTCTCCACCGCTAAGCTGGTCGTTTCCGGGTCCGCCATAAAGATTGTCATCGCCCGCGTCACCGGACAGATTGTCGTTACCGCCCTGACCATCCAGATAGTCATTGCCGGTGCCGCCGAACAGCCAGTCATTGCCAGCGGCATTCAATTGCGCCGGCCAGGGATTTACCGCGGTCGTATCACCGTACAACGTGTCGTCTCCGGCGTTGCCAAAGAGCAGATCGTCACCGCCGTCGCCTTCGATCCTTTCCCCAAGCTGACTACCGACGAATATATTACTGTTCTCGCGGCCATAGATCGTCACGCCGGGCGACATGTATGTGACGCTCGAAAAATCTGCCATTCCAGCGAAATAGACTGGTTTTACCGGCCAGGAGGTGGCGCCGTTAAACTCGATACGTTCCACGCTGTCCAAGCCATTGTGGTCGATCATCACGGCAGTCCAGGAGTAGTAATACTTCGGAGCGACGTAAATGGTGTCTACACCCGCGCCACCGATAAACTTCTCCCATCCGTTTCGAACACCACCCAGAGTGCCGGTCTCGCTGCCGCCAAGCTGAAATACGTCGTTTCGCGCCACGCCATAGCGATCACCGTAAAAGATTTCGTAAGGACTTGTACCTACCTGCCAACTATTTGAGAGATAAAGATTCATGCCATTCACTCCTCGATTAACGACAGAGATATTAGGATGATTTAAAATATGGGAAATTCATTTCCGTAAAAACAATGAATAACCCGCGCTTATTATAATAAAAAATCAATATGAGTCACGATATTTTTAAATATACTATGGAATTGAATGTTAATATTAAAAACAATATTGATATATTAGAAATAAATAATGGCCACAACACGCTTCGTGTTGCAGCCATTACTCGTCAATTCACTTACCGGACACCTTCTTAATGCGTCCGGTTAGACCTACTGCCAAACCACCACACGCGCCTTCTGCGGCACGCGGTCATAGAGGTCGATGACGTCCTGGTTCATCAGGCGCACGCAGCCGGAAGAGACGGCCTTGCCGATGGAGTTCCATTCCGGCGAACCGTGCAGGCGGTAAAGCGTGTCCTTGCCGTTCTGGAAGATATAGAGCGCGCGGGCGCCGAGCGGGTTCTTCAGGCCCGGCGGCATGCCGCCATTCTTGGACGAATATTTGACCAGTTCCGGCTGGCGGGCGACCATTTCGTCCGGCGGGGTCCATTTCGGCCATTTCTGACGCCACTGGATGACGCCTTCACCCGACCAGGCGAAACCGTCGCGGCCGATGCCGACGCCGTAACGCATGGCGCTGCCGCCCTGCTCCACAACGTAGAGGAAGCGCGAGCGCGTATCCACGACGACGGTGCCGGGGCGCTCGCCGGTCGGGTCGACGACCCGCTGGCGATAATAACGCCGGTCGATTTTCTGATAGGGGACAGCGGGAATGACGTAACCGCCATCTTCAACCGAGCCGTACATGACGGCCAGTTCCGCATCGCTGACGCCGGGCGAGAACATCTGGCGGAAATCGCTGCCGATGGCGCTCGCCTGCTGGCGGATGGCGTCTCCCGTGCCGGATGAGGCGCAGCCCGCCAGAAGCGAAGCGGAGGAGATGCCGAGAAGGGAAAGAAAGGTGCGTCTGGAAAGATCTGTGTCGGTGCTTGTCATAAGGCCGGTTTGTCCCACATTTCGAACGGCTATATCGCCGTTGTACGTCATTTGTTCCGTATCATGCGTATTGCGAAAATAGTTAACCGACCGCTAAAAGCCAGTCACAAGGCGCCGGAGGATTGGACCCCGCATCTCTTTCTTTTAGAACGTGGTCAGATAACCACAATCTGCGCCCCTTTGGGCACACGCTCGTAAAGGTCGATGACATCCTGGTTGAGCATGCGCACGCAGCCGGAGGACGTCGCCTTGCCGACGGACTGCCAGTCCGGTGTGCCGTGCACGCGGTAAAGCGTGTCCTTGCCGTCCTTGAAAATATAAAGCGCACGCGCACCGAGCGGATTGTTGAGACCCGGCGTCATGCCGCCATTGGCCGCCGAGATGGAGGTGAGCTCCGGCTGGCGCTTGACCATTTCGTCCGGCGGCGTCCAGCGCGGCCATTTCGCCTTCCACTGAATCTTGCCGCGGCCCGACCATGCGTAACCATCGCGCCCGAGACCGACGCCGTAACGGATCGCCTTGCCGCCCGGCTGCACCAGATAGAGGAAATGCTGTTTGGTATCGACGATGATGGTGCCGGGCGCTTCCGCCGTCTGATAGCTGACTTCCTGCCGCAGATAACGCGGGTCGATGCGCCCATAAGGAATGGCGGGCAGTGAACGGTCCTCGTCGCGGATCGGGCCATACATGACCCGATGCAGCGGATTGGAAACCGGCAGGCCATAGGTCACCATGCGATCAGGCGCGAGCGGTGCGGCCTGCCCCTGCACCTGCGGCGCGCTCAGGCCCTGCCCACGCACCGGCGGGCCGTATTCCTGATGGAAGCGGGTTCTGAACAGATCCGGCGGGCGCGTCGAAAGCTGGCCCGGCTGCGGCGGCAATTCCGGCTGACGGTTTGAGCTGACGGAATTGAAGTTGAAGACCGGCGCCGTTTCCCGCACGAAGACATCCGGATCCATCCGGGTCGTATCCGTCACAAAAAGGCAGCCGCTCAGCAGCGGCAGAGCCGCAAGACCCGCAAGAGAGGCCGCCCGGCGGCAGTGTTTCATAAAGAGTGCTGTCATCTGAACCGCTTCATGGAATCCAATATGCCGCCATGATGAACCGCGCGGCTGGCGCGAAGCTGGTGTGAACTTTTCAAAAAAAATCGGGAAATTGCATTTTTGCCCTTGAACCTCTAGTTGCTAGAGGTGCCAGATTGGCTGTCGACTGGAATTCAGGAGCGAAAACCATGAATATTTCGACACGCGGCAATCTGAACGGGGGATCAGGAGACCTGACCTTCACGGTCGGCGGCATGGATTGCGGCAGCTGTGCGGCGAAGATCGAAACCGCGCTTTCCCGCCTGCCCGGCGTTGCCGACGTCAAGGTGTCCGTTGCACGCGAAAGGTTGAACCTGTCGCTGGCGGAAGACAAAACATCGGTCGCAAAAATCGAGGATACGCTGCGCAAGCTCGGTTTTAAGCCCGCTTTGCTGCCGCAGGAGAAGGCTCCGCGCGAAAAGATCGCAGCGGAACCTCACGACCATGACCACGACCATTCATCGTGCGGAGGTCACCACCCTGCGGAAGCCGCCCCCAGCGTTGAGCAGAACAACGCCCTGACATTTTCGGTGGGTGGCATGGATTGCGGCAGCTGCGCCGCGAAGATCGAAACCGCACTTGGCCGCCTGCCCGGTGTTGCCGACGTCAAGGTATCGGTTGCGCGGGAAAGGTTGAACCTTTCGCTTGCCGAGAACACAACCCCGACCGCAAAAATCGAGGATACGCTGCGCAAGCTCGGTTTCAAACCCGCCTTGCTGGCGCAAGACAAATCGGCGCGAGGCAAGGTGGAAGATGACGGGCACGACCACGGGTCCTGCAACGGTGATCATGATCATTCAGGCCACGATCACTCGGGCCATGACCATTCCGGGCACGATCATGCGGACCATGACCACGCCGGGCATTCGCATGAAAAGGCGCAGCCCGCGGCAGTGACCTCAAGCGCAGAGGTCGGACACGCCCATGGCGCTGATGAAAAGGGTGCATGGTGGCGTACGGCCAAGGCCCGAAACACCTTCACCGGCACCATTCTGGTCGCGGTCGCCTATGCGGCGGAACTCACCTTTCCGGCCTGGGGTGGTTACGCCTTCATCATCGCCACGCTGGTGACGCTGTTCCCGATTGCGCGCAATGCCTTCAACGCCGCCCGTTTCGGCGCGGTCTTCACCATCGAGATGCTGATGACCATTGCCGCCATCGGCGCGATCTTCATCGGCGAGGCGGAAGAAGCGGCGATCGTCGTGCTGCTCTTTTCGATCGGCGAGCTGCTGGAAGGCTTTGCCGCCGCTCGCGCCCGTTCCGGCATCAAGGCCCTTGGCTCCCTGCTGCCGAAAACAGCGCTGGTCGAGGAAAACGGTACGCTCCGTCAGATGCCTGCCGATCAGGTCCGCATCGGCCAGGTGGTCGTGGCCCGTCCCGGTGACCGCATCGCCGCCGATGGCGTGGTGATGGAGGGCGAATCGAGTGTCGACGAATCGCCGATGACCGGCGAAAGCATCCCGGTCGCCAAGGAAAAAGGCGCCCGCGTTTTTGCAGGTTCGATCAACCATGACGGCTCGCTGCGCATCCGCGTTGACCGCGCGCCGGAAGACAACACCATTGCCCGCATCATCACGCTTGTCGAGGAAGCGCAGGACGCGCGCGCGCCTACCGAGCGCTTCATCCAGAATTTCTCGCGTTATTACATGCCGCTGATCGTGGCGATCTCCGTGCTCACCATCATCGTGCCGCCGCTTGCCGGTCTCGGTGACTGGGATACCTGGATTTACCGCGGTCTCGCCTTGCTGCTGATCGGTTGCCCCTGTGCGCTGGTCATCTCCGTTCCCGCCGCCATCGCCTCCAGCCTTTCGGCTGCGGCACGCCATGGCATGCTGGTGAAGGGCGGCGCCGTCATCGAAATGCTGGCGCGCACCGAAACCGTCGCCTTCGACAAAACGGGCACGCTGACGCTCGGCGAACCTGTGGTGACCGACGTGGTGGCGCTTGACGGCAACGAGGCCGGACTGATTGCCGAAGCCGCAACCATCGAGCATGAATCGAGCCATCCGCTTGCCAGAGCCATCGTCAACCATGCTGAAAAGGCCGGCGTGAAGCCCCTGCCCGGCTCCAACATCAAGGCGATTTCCGGTCGCGGCATGCAGGGCAATGTCGGTGGAAAAGACCTGTTCATCGGCGCGCCGCGCTTTGCAACCGAAGTCGGCACCCTCTCGAAGGAACTGGCCGACCGCATCACCGCGCTTGAGAGCGAAGGCAAGACGGTGGCCGTGGTCATGGCCGGCGGTGCGGCAAGCGGCCTCTTCGCCATGCGCGACGAACCGCGCAAGGATGCGGCTGAAGGCATCAAGACGCTGAAGGAGATGGGCATTTCCTCGCTGATGCTGTCGGGCGACAATGCCCGCACGGCGCGTGCCATCGGCAACAAGCTGGGTCTTGAAGCACGCGGCGAACTCCTGCCGCAGAACAAGGTCGAGGAAATCCGCAAGCTTGCCGCAAAGAAGACCGTGGTGATGGTGGGTGACGGCATCAACGATGCACCGGCGCTTGCCGCCGCCAGCGTCGGCGTGGCCATCGGCTCCGGCACTGACGTGGCGATGGAAGCGGCCGATGCGGCTCTGATGCGCAACAATGTCGGCGATGCCGCCCGCCTCATCGGCCTGTCACGCGCCACCATGAGCAACATCCGCCAGAACGTGGCGATCTCGCTCGGCCTCAAGGCGGTGTTTCTGGTCACGACCGTCACCGGTCTGTCCGGCCTGTGGCTGGCGGTGTTTGCCGACACCGGCGCGACGGTGCTGGTGACTGCCAACGCCATGCGGCTGCTTGGTTACTTCAAGAAAAGCGCCTGATTTCGCAGGAGGGTCGAAAGCTGCAGGAGCGGTTTTCGGCCCTTTTATGCGAACTGATTAAAAAAACGGATGCTTTCCGCAACCGCGCCCGGGACCACGCCATTGTGGGTGCCGGGCAGCAGTTTTTTATCAACCTTGAACCCTGACATCAGGGCACGATCCACAAAAAGCTGGTGATCGGCGTCGAAAGGCCGCTCCTCATCGCCGCGCAGCAACAGGGCCGGACATTTGAGGCTGGGGCCGAAACAGACAGAGGAGCGCATGATGAATTCGCGCTCGTCGGTTTCGTCGAAACAGATCTCGTCCGAATAACGGTTGAAATAACGCCATGAATTAACGCCCGCCGACATGGGTGCGGCCGCACGGAATTTGCGGCTCATGGCGGCGAGCAATGTCAGCGTACCGCCATTGGAATGGCCGGCAATGAAGAAGCGCTTTTTATCGATGCCGGGCAGGTTTTCCAGATAGGTTGCCGCCGCCAACGCATCCGCCGTTTCATTGTAAAAGCCGGAATAATTGCCACTCTGGCCGTTCTCGCCCCGGAAAGACGGTAGAAGCACGACAAAACCAGCCTCCCAATAGGGCTTCATCAGCGCCCAGTGGCCGTCTCCCGTGGCATTGCCGCCATGGAGGAAAAGCACTGCCGGCTTTGGTGTCCTGGAGGGCTGATAGTGGGAAAGCCAGGCAACAAGCTCGATGGAACCATCAGGCCCGCCGGGATAGGTGACGCGTTCCGCGCCGGGCGGTGTGCCAAGCGCCGAGGATTTTTCCGGCGCGGCCATCTTGCGCAGCAGGTGGGTGTGAAAATGTTGGCGGGCCTCCGCGTAATCCTGTCTTTCGAGCGGCAAAACCTCGGGGGCGACGATGCCGGCTTTCGCACCCTGCGGCAGAAGCGTTGCCACAGACAGGCCCATGGCGCCGGCAAGCAGGCCGCGCCGTGTCAGGCCCTGGCATATCACGCCGCTCTCTTCCTGTCCGAAGGCTGAGGAAAGAAAGCGTTTATCGGCCATGGGTGCACTCTGAGTACGGGGATGGAGATATTAGCAGTTCAGCACTGCGGCGGGAGACTGTCCAATCACGGATTCGCGAATGACAACAATGTATTCGCAGCATTCATGGCAATTTCTGGACGGCCACCCTACCCTTCCGCGCCATCGATCATCGCCACCAGCGTCGAAAGCCGATCCGCCTCGGCCGGCAGCTTGTCGGCCCTCAGCCGCGCAATGCGCGGAAACCGCATGGCGACGCCGGATTTGTGGCGGGTGGAGCGGTTGATGCCCTCGAAGGCCACCTCCAGCACGAAACCGAAATCCGGCGTGGCCCGCACCGCCCGCACCGGGCCGAAACGCTCGACGGTATTGTCGCGCACGAACTTGTCCAGCACTTCGAGTTCCGCGTCGGTGAAGCCGAAATAGGCCTTGCCCACGGGAACGAGTTGTTCGCCATCCTCGCCTTCCGCCCATACACCAAAGGTGAAATCGGAATAATAGCTCGATCTTTTGCCGTGGCCGCGCTGCGCATACATCATGACCGCGTCGATATTGTAAGGGTCACGTTTCCACTTGAACCATGGCCCCTTGGCGCGGCCTGCCTGATAAGCGCTGTCGCGGCGCTTGATCATCACACCCTCAATCACCGGATCAGGCGGCGCGGCGCGCAGCCTGTCGAGCTCGGTCCAGCTGGAAAAGCCAATCAGTGGCGATAGATCGAAGCGGTCATGCGGGGCATGCTCGATGATGTCAGACAGCCGGCCGCGACGCTCCAGATAGCTCTGCGCGCGGATATCTCTCTCGCCATCGAACAGCAGATCGTAGGCGCGGATGAAGGCGGGGTAGTCGTCCAGCATCTTTGCCGTCACCGTCTTGCGGTTCAGGCGCTGCTGCAAATCCGAGAAGGTGCGGGTGAGATTGTTGGAGCGCGCGGTGCCGCCAATCAGCAATTCACCATCCATCACGCCTTCGAAATCAAGCGCATCGAGTACATCCGGGAATGCCCCGGAAATATCGTCGCCGGAGCGGGAGTAAAGCTTTCGCGTCTCCCCGGCGCGGGAGAGCTGCACGCGAATGCCGTCCCATTTCCATTCGGCGGCATAATCGGCCGGGTCTAAGCCATCGAGATCGCCATCGGCCACCGGTGTGGCCAGCATCACAGAATGGAAAATGGCCGGTGTGGCCAGCACCGGCCGGTCCGACTTGCCCTCCAGCCACGCAAAAAGCGAAGTGTAGGGCGGCGTCAGACCGTGCCAGAGGGTTTCGATTTCGGTGATGTCTTTTCCCGCAAAATCCGCCAGCGCCTGCCGCGCCAGCCGCGCCGAAACGCCGATGCGCAGGCTGCCAGTGGCGAGTTTGAGGAAAGCGAAACGTGAAGAGGTATCGAGCCGGTCGAGCAGATCGCGCACTGCGCCGCGCACCTCGGTGCGCCCCAGCGAATTCATCAATGTGACGACTTCGCCGAGTCGCGGATCCTGCGCCTCGGAATCGTCAGAACCGCCGATATTACCCCAGACCAGCGAGATGGTTTCGGCCAGATCGCCGACATAATCGTAGGAGTAGCGAAACAGCACCTCGTCCATGCGCTCCAGCACAAGTTCCCGCAACAGGGCCGGTTTGACGCTTTTGAGGTCCAGCGTGCCGGCAATCGCCGCCAGCCCGTAACCCCGGTCGGGATCGGGCGTATCGCGGAAATAATCGGTGAGAAGCTTCAGCTTGCCGTTGCGCGAGGGGGTGAGGACAAGGCGGTCGAGAAGCGTGGCGAAGGCTTTCATCTCAATCCCCCTCGTCTTCGTAACCGACCAGATGCAGCGGCTTGGCGGCGATGCCCTGCAATTCGCACCAGCGCACCAGTGCCTCTTCGCGGCCATGGGTGACCCAGACGGCTTGCGGGCCGATTTCCTTGATGGTTTCCAGGAGTTCCGGCCAATCGCAATGGTCTGATATGACCAGCGGCAATTCCACTCCGCCCTGCTTTGCCCGTTGCCGCACCATCATCCAGCCGGATGCGAAGGCGATCAGCGGCTCGTTGAAGCGCCGCGCCCAGCGTTCCTGAAAGGCGGAGGGCGGGCCGACGACGATCGCGCCCTTGAAAGCGGCGGGGTTACTTTTTTCCAGCGTCGCGGGCCTGAGATCGCCGAGATCAATGCCCTGCGAGACATAATAATCGCAGAGCCTCGCCAGCGCGCCGTGGATGTAGACCGGCTCGGCATAACCATTGTCGCGCAATAGCCGGATAACGCGTTGCGCCTTGCCGAGCGAATAGGCGCCGACCAGATGGGTGCGTTCGGGAAATTGTTTGATGGAGGTGAGCAGCTTTGCCGTTTCCACACGTGGCAGCGGATGGTGAAACACCGGCAGACCGAAGGTGGCCTCGGTGATGAAGACATCGCAAGGCACCGTCTCGAACGGCGCACAGGTGGGATCGATGCCGCGCTTGTAATCACCGGACGCGACGATGCGCATGCTGTTCATCTCCACGGAGATTTGCGCCGAGCCCAGCACATGGCCAGCCGGGTGGAACCCGACAGTGACGCCGTTCACCGCCACCGTTTCACCGAATGCCACTGCCTGCTCGCTGCCGCAGAAATCCTCGCCGTAACGGATACGCATGATATCGAGCGTCTGCCGCGTGGCCAGCACCGCGCCATGGCCGGCACGGGCGTGATCGGAATGGCCGTGGGTGATGAGCGCCCGCGCCACGGGGCGCACGGGATCGATATAGAAATCGCCCGCCGGGCAATAAAGGCCTTTGGGCGTGGAGTTCAGGAGCTGTTCCGGCTTCATATTCATTGAGATAGGGCCGCCCGCGCGAATGTAAAGTGCTGCGAGCATAACGCGGAACGGGCGTTAAATTTCCCGCAGGGGTGTTTTTGTTTTGCCGTCACCTCCCTGTCATTGCGGCTTTGAGCCGGGGCTGTATCGAGTTGCGAGCGCAGTTCGCACGCAACACCAGCGTAAGGCCGGCTTAGAGGACGACCATGAGATTTGAGCTTGTGAAAATGTATCCATTCGGATACATTCCATGATAAACAGTTTCGAGAAATCGGCAGAGTTCGACGAATGGCTGAAGACTTTGAAAGATCGCACCGGAAAGGTGCGGATTCTTCATCGCCTCACGGCAGCCGCGCATGGGAATTTCGGCGATTGTGCGCCGGTGGGTGCAGGCGTTTCAGAAATGCGTATCCACTATGGTCCGGGTTATCGGGTCTGGGGATGGCAATGACGGAATTTAGCAAATTTGATGTGTCGGACTATCTGGATAGCGATGAAGCCATGATCGAATATCTGGCAGTGGCGATGGAAGACGAAAACCCCGATGTGTTCATTGCCGCCCTTGGCGCAGTCGCAAGAGCTCGCGGAATGTCGCATGTCGCGGATGTGTCGGGTCTCGGGCGGGAAAGTCTCTATAAAGCGCTTAAACCCGGTTCGAAGCTCCGCTACGAGACCGTGCAGAAAGTCCTGCATGCGCTGGGCTTCCGGCTGGCCGTCGAAAAATCATTGGACGCCGCGTAAGGCCGGCGTTTACGCGGCGGCCTTCACCATCCTACTCCCCCGCCGCTTCCGCCCGCTTCGCCTCAACCGCGGCCGGCAGGCGCACCGGTTTCAGCATCAGCGCTGCCGCAAGGCCGATGGCAGCGGTTGCGGCGGCCGCGAAGAACAGCGGCGTAAAGGCGTCCGAATAAAGCGAGGCGACGGCGGCCTGTGAGGCGGCGGGCAGTTCGGCGAGCATTTTCGGCGTCAGTTCCTCTATTCTGCCGACGCCGGGGATATTGACCGCCACGCCCTTGAGGCTGGAGGTGACGATCGCGCCATAGACCGAGATGGCGATGGCAGCACCACCCATGCGGGTCAGCGTCACCGCGCCGCTCGCCGCACCGATATCCGCCTTGGGCGCGGAATTCTGCACACCGATGATCGGCGCCTGCTGGCCGAGGCCAACGGCGAAACCCTGCACCAGCATCAGTGCCGCAATCAGCGCCAGCGGCGTGCCCGCATGCATTTGCGTGAACAGCAGCATGGCGACGAGATTGATGGTGAGCCCCGCCACCGAGAAGGGCTTGTAGACACCGGTGATCGAAATCAACCGTCCTGCCGAAAGCGAGCCCATGACGATGCCGCCGGTGACCGCGATGAAGAACAGGCCGGCATGGGAAGGGGAAAGCCCGGTCGTGGTCTGCAGGAACAGGGCGTAATAATTGACCATGCCGATGCCGATGCCGCCGCTTGTCAGCGAGACGATCATAAGCAACGGAAAGGTGCTGTCCTTGAAGAGCCTCAGCGGCACCACGGGCTCCGGCGCGCGGCGCTCCACCTGTACCCACAGGAAAGCGGCGATGACGGCGAAGGCGATGATGCCGAGGCTCGGGCCTGCGATCAACGAGCCGAACAGTTCGCTGCTGTCAGCCCAGAAGACGACGCTGGCAATGGTGGCCGCCAGCAGAACCGCACCGAGATAATCGATCTTCGGCTGGCGCGCCGGGCGGCGGTAAGGCAGCATCAGCGCCAGACCGGCGATGACGATGATGCCGAGCGGCAGGTTGATGAGGAAGATCGACCGCCAGCCGAACAGGTCACTCATCGTGCCGCCGAGGATCGGGCCGACACTGCCTGACGCCATGATGGTGAGGCTGGAATAGCTCTGGTAGCGGGCGCGTTCACGCGGCTCGAACAGATCCGCATTGACGGAAAAGATCGACACCATAATGCCGCCGCCGCCAAGCCCCTGCAACACACGGGCAGCAATCAGGCTATCCATCGACCAGGCCAGACCGCAGGCGAGCGAGCCCAGCGTGAAGATGACCACCGCCGCGATCATCACATATTTGCGCCCGAACAGATCGCCGAGCTTGCCATAAACAGGCATGACCGCGCTGGTTGCCAGAAGATAGGCGGAGCCGATCCAGCCGAAACGTTCCAGCGCGCCGAATTCGCCGACGATGGTGGGCAGCGCTGTCGATACGATCTGATTGTCGAGGGTGGCCATGAACATAGCCAGCATCAGAAATAGGAAAACGATGAGCCTGCGCCGATGATCCGACACAAGCGGCGCCACGGGGGCTGCGGACATATCCATGAAAAATCTCGTTGAGTTCCGGCATATTTGCTGCGACAATTTGTGTGCTATCAGCATATATATGTCAATGGCAAGTTTTTGACATCCATGCTATTCGCGCTAAATGTGATCGCGAACGCGCAAGAAGAGGAACGGCTGAGAGTGGCGACTGAGGAAAACTGGAACGAAGATTTGCCCGAGGACATCAAGCGGATCGGCAATACGATGACGCGCATGCGCATCATGATCGGCCGCCGCATCATCGGCCGCATGGCGCTTGCCAAGCTCGCTCCGGGTCTCGAACTCTCGCATATCGACGTTCTGGATATTCTGCGCCGCTCCGAAGGTGATGTCACCGTGGGCGCGATTGCCGAGGGCATGCGCATCGATCCCTCACGCGGCAGCCGCGTTGTGGCGGATATGGTGGGGCGCGGCTTGTTGAAGCGCGGCGTCTCGCAGGAAGACGGCCGCCGCAGCATCGTCGAAATCACGCCGCTCGGCACCAGCCTGCTGCAGGAAATGCGCCGCACCAAGATGAGCGTCATCGAGGATGTGATGGACGGTTGGCCGGCGGAGGATGTGGAGACTTTCGCCCGCCTGTTCGAGCGGTTCATCGACCGTTTCGAATATCGGCTATCGCCGGATACGGACTTGCTGACGGATCAGAAAAAATCATAGTTGCCCCTGATATCTGCAACTTCACTTTAAAGCGGCGAGACCGTAACGTGCCGCCATCGAACAGGTTCAAGGGGTAATTTCGATGTTGACGATTTACGGTGTCTACCGGTCCCGCGCCACGCGCACGCTGTGGCTGGCAGGCGAACTCGGCATAGAATTCAAGCACGTGCCCGTGATACAGGCCCGCCGCCTTGCCGATCCGCTCGCTGCGGATGCGCCGCTCAACACGCTGTCGCCCGCGTTTCTGGCCGTCAACCCGATGGGCACCATTCCCTGCATCGAGGATGACGGCATGGTGCTTTACGAATCCATGGCCATCAATCTTTACCTTGCCCGCAAATATGGCGGGCCGCTCGCCCCGGTCGATCTGAAGGAAGATGCGGCGATGCTGCAATGGTCTTTCTTTGCCGCAACCGAAATCGAGACCAATTCGCTGAAAATTTCCTCCGCCATCGCCGAAGGCCTGTCGGAAAGCGATAGCGGCAAAGCAGTAATCGATGTTGCCGCCCGCCTGCTGAAACGCCCGTTCCGGGTGCTGGAGCAGCATCTTTCCCGCCATGACTATCTGGTTGGCGATCGTTTCACCGTCGCCGATCTCAATGCGGCGGAAATCGTCCGTTATGCGCAGGGCCACCAGCCGCTGTTTGATGCCCATCCGGCGGTGAAAGCCTGGCTCACCCGCTGCCAGGCGCGCACGGCGTTCAAGACGATGTGGGATACGCGCGCGGCTGAGGCGGCTTGACACGAGCTTTGGGCGCGGACTGGAGACGTCCCTCCGTACTCAACGTCATCCCCGGACTTGTCCCGAGGATCCAACCACGTCAAATAAAATCAATACGTTGCAGATCCTCGGGACAAGCCCGAGGATGACGACAGTAACTATTGACCCCTCTCGCTCGCCAGCGCCCGCTGTACCGCCGGGCGGTCGTTCATGCGGCGGAAGTGGTCGTGCACTTTCGGGAACCGGGCAATATCCACGCCGTCGCTTTCCAGCCAGCCGGACATGACGAAAAGATAGGGATCGGCCACCGAATAGGCCGTGCCCAGAACCCACGGGCCGTGCAATAGGCCGTGCTCGATCAGCTCGAAGCACTCACCCATGGTCTGCGGCACCTTCGCCTTCATATCCGCCAGCGAACTATCGTCGTTCGCCCAGCGGCTGCCGCGCCGGCCATGGGCGTGCGCGACATGTACGGTGGAGGAAATGAAGGCGTTGAAGGACTGCATGACGGCAAATTCGAAGGGATCGTCAAGCGGTGCGAGCTTCTTCTCCGGGGCCATCTGGGCGATGAAGGCGAGGATGGCCGGGGTCTCGGTCAGCACCCCGCTTGCGGTGGCGAGCGCCGGCACGCGGCCTTTCGGATTGATCTTCAGAAATGTCTCGGAGCGCTGTTCGCCCTCGGCGAAATTGACGCGGTGGGCCGTATAGGGCAGGCCGGATTCCTCAAGCACGATATGGCTGGCGCGCGAGCAGGAGCCGGGGGAAAAAAACAGGGTGAACATGGATATGCGACCTCCAGTGCAATGAAGGCGTCCACCCTCGTGCGGACGCCGCGCCTTACGGTCGGCCAGAGACGGCCATCACGCGCAGGGCAAGCCATCATCGTGCCGGCAACCGGCGGCGTCAAAGGTTTTATCGCGTTTTTGACGCCGGATTTTACAGCCCGACGACTCTGACATCACCGACATGGATGCCGTTCCAATTGCGCATCTGCCGGTTGGCCATGCCTGTCAGAGCCTGCTGCTCGGCGCTGCCCTCATCGAAATAGCGGGCGAGCAATGCCGAGACCATGGCTTCGGCCGCGCGTGTGGTGCCGTCTTCGCATTTCACCGCCATGGCAATACCCTTTTCTGGCAGGGCCGCCACGAAGACACCTTCAGCGCCGGTTTTGGCGAAAATCCTGCCCGGTGCGATCTGCATCAGCTTCGTGCAGGCGCGGCCGGTGCCTGCCACAAAAAAGGGTTCCGCCATGCAGGCCTCGATGAGACGACGCGAGGCTTTGGCGCGGCCCGCTTCCAGCCCCGTGCCCGTCGCCATCCTGGCGAAACCATGCGCCAGCCCCGTGAGCGGCACCGCATAGGTGGGGATGGAGCAACCATCGACGCCGCAATTGTCATGGCCGAGCGTCGCCCCCGTCAGGCTGGCCATGGTGGCGCGGATTTCCTGCTGCAACGGGTGATCATAACCGACATAGCCCTTGGGGTCAGTGCCCGTGTGGCAGCAGGCGCAGATGAAGCCGGAATGTTTGCCGGAGCAATTATTGTGCAGCGCCGTCGGTTTTTCCAGCGTGCGCGCCTGATGGATGATGGTTTTCTGGTCGGATGACCAGTGCGCGCCGCATTCCAGCGTCTCCACATCCCGCCCCGCTCTGGCCAGCATGGAAGCGGCAAGCGCTGCGTGCTCATCTTCACCGGAGTGGGAGGAACAGGCAAGCGCCAGTTCGCGATTGCCGAAACCATAGGCATCCGCCGCGCCGCTTTCCACCAGCGGCAGCGCCTGCATGGCCTTGCAGGCGGAACGCGGGAAGATGCCGCGCTCGACGTCACCTGCGGAAAACACAACGCCGCCATCACCATCCACCACCACGGCGAGGCCCTGATGGCGGCTTTCGACGAGGTTTCCCCTGGTGACTTCGACGGTAACGGAATTGTTCATGTTCGCAGCCTCAAAAAGTTCTGATTTTATGTCGTTGATACCGCAATTGATTTTTCGATGCACGGGGCTACCAGTGAAATTTGCAAAACGTCTGCTGCTGGCGATTGCCATTATCTATCTGCTTCCCGCTCTGGCATCGGCCGGCTTGTGGGCGATGCGGGATCATCCGCAGGGCTGGCGCGATGCCCGCTGGTCTTCCTCCGGCACCCTTCCGCTAGCCGGAGCCGACAAGCAGGCTGCGATTTACGTGTTTTCCGCCATGACCGGCGGCTTCAAGGGCTCCGTCGCCAGCCATGCCTGGATTGTGCTCAAAAAGCCGGGTGCGACGGCCTATGATCGCTACGACAAGGTGGGTTGGGGAACGCCCATCCGCCGCAATGGCTATGCGGCGGATGCCTATTGGTATTCCAACACGCCGCGCGAGGTGGTGGCCATTCACGGCGCGGCGGCGGAAAAGCTGATCCCAAAGATCGAGCAGGCAATTGCCGATTATCCCTATGGCAAGCCGGGCGGCTATCGCATCTATCCCGGTCCCAACTCCAACACCTTCGTCGCGCATGTGCTGCGCAGCGTACCGGAACTCGGCGTAGTCCTGCCGCCTGACGCGGTGGGACGTGATTACTTGCCGAACGGCGCGTTTTATCATGTCGCCGACGACTGGAAGGATGCGAGCGTTTCGCTGGGCGGATTGTTCGGTATTTCGGCGGGAACGCGCAGCGGTTTCGAGATCAATTTTCTCGGTCTGGTCGCGGGTATCGATTTCAGCCGCCCGGGCGTTAAAATACCCGGCCTTGGGTATTTCGGGGTGGCCGGCGCACGCGTCTGACGCCATCAGGCATCGGTGGCGTGACTTGCCCTTTTTGCGCGGATGGCCTGGGCGATGAAAACGCGCGACAGGCCGTGATAGAGCGGCTCCCGGGAGAACAGGCGGGAGGTCAGATATCCCAGCATCGATGCGACCATGATGGGGATGACGCCTTCATGATTGCCGGTCATTTCGAGGATGATGACAAAAGCCGTCATCGGCGCCTGCACCACGCCGGCGAAATATCCTGCCATGCCGACGATCGCGCCGAGGCCGATGCTGGTGCCGAGCAGAGCGGCCATGGTGCTGCCGAAACCGGCACCCACGGACAGGGAGGGCGCGAAGATGCCGCCGGGAATACCCGACATCATCGCAAGAAAGGTCGCCGCCAGCTTTTCGATGAAGAAGAAGGTCGGAGCGGCTTGCCCCTCAATCGCCGCACGGGCCTGTTCGTAGCCGGTTCCAAAGGTCGCGCCACCCGTTGCAATACCGATGACGGCCGAAGCGAGGCCACAGGCGGCAGCAACCGCCAGCATTCGTTTTAACGGCACGGACTGCGCGAAACGCCGGATGCGGGCGGACAGTCGCAGCGCCCCGGCGCTGAAGAGCGCGCCGAAAGCGCCGCCGCCAATGCCACAGATCAGCACCAGAAGCCAGTCTGCTGTCGTTTTCGCCAGAACGGAACTCGTACCGAAATATGTGTAGCTGCCGACCAGCGCCAGCGAAGCAAGGCCGGACAGGATGACGGCGGTGAGAACAAGACCATTGGCGCGGGATTCGTAGGTTTTACTCATTTCCTCGATGGCAAAGACGATGCCTGCCAGCGGCGTATTGAAGGCGGCCGCGATGCCCGCCGCCGATCCGGCGAGGATGAGACCCTTCGCCTGCGCCATACCGCCCCAGCGGGCAGCCTGCAGCATGATCGAGGCACCCACCTGAACGGTCGGCCCCTCACGCCCGATCGAGGCGCCGGACAAAAGACCCGCCACCGTCAGCACCACCTTGCCGAAAGCGAGCTTCAGCGACAGAAGCCGCGAACGATCCGCATCGTCACGCAGATGCCGCGCGGCGATCGCCTGCGGAATACCGCTGCCACCGGCATTGGGGAAAACCGTCAATGCCAGCCAGGCGCAGAGCGTGAAACCGAGTGGTGTTATGATGAGCGGCAACAGGAACGCCCACGGCCCCGAAGAAGTGGCCGCGAAGAAAAGATGCTGGGCGCGATCCGCCGCCCATGCAAAACCGACGCTGATGACGCCCACCGCAAGCGCGCCGATCCAGAAAACCGCCCGCGGTTTCCAAGCCCGCCACGACCCCCAGACAACACGGGAACGGCGGAGCATCTTCAGCTTCTTGTAATCGACGGGCATGGCGGTCCAGATCGGTGATTTTGCATTCTTCAGGCGGGACGCCCGTTTATCGACCTCTCGGGCAGGGATTGCAAGTTTCGCATTTGACATAGCGTCATAACCGGCTCATTCTAAGCATCGCAATTGCAACGCATGGAGGTGCAACATGAAAACGGCGACATTGCCCTCGCTTCGGGTAACTGCGGATTTTCGCGAGGCGGCGGAAAGCGTGCTGAAGGACGGCGAAACGCTCTCTTCCTTCGTTGAGGATTCCGTGCGCAGGGAAGTGGAAATCCGCAAATCGCAGGCGGATTTTATTGCACGCGGGCTGGCCGCGCGTGAAGAATCGAAGAAAACGGGTGTTTATCACAGAGCGGAAGATGTGCTTGCCGAACTGAAAATTATGCTTGACGCAAAGCTCACTGAAGACGACGACAAGTGACATATCAGGTTTTTCTCGCCGACAGAGCACGCGACAACATAACGCGTCTATATGCTCATCTCCTTCGCCAGGACAAACATGCGGCGAAGCGAGCTTACAGGGCAATCGAAAAGGGGATCGCCGCACTTGCGGACTTTCCAATGAGTTGCAGAAAAGTTGATGCGGAAAGCCCGTTTCTGCGGGAATTTCTCATCCCGTTTGGGTCTTCGGGTTATGTCATTCTCTTTGAAATAGAGAATGCCGAGAAAGTAACAATCCTCGCGATCCGCCACCAGCGCGAGGATGACTACCACTGATCCTCACCGGTCGCTGACGGCCGCGCGCGGGTTCGTCCAAGGTTCCTGATTGGAACGCGGCAGCGGGGTCTTGCCGAGAATATGATCGGCCGCCTTTTCACCGGTCATGATCGACGGGCCGTTCAGGTTGCCATAGGTCACATGCGGGAAGATCGAGCTGTCGGCAACCCTCAATCCCTCAACGCCGATCACCCGGCATTCGGGATCGACCACGGCCATCGGGTCGTCCCTGTCGCCCATCCGGCAGGTGCCGCAGGGGTGATATGCGCTTTCCAGATGTTCCCGCAAAAAGGCGTCGATCTCATCGTCGCTCGCCACTTTTTCACCCGGCTGGATTTCCGGTCCGCGAAAATCGTCAAAGGCTTTCTGGCTGAAGATTTCACGCGTCAGGCGCACGCAATGGCGGAACTTCTCCCAGTCTTCCGGGTGGCTCATATAATTGAAACGAATGACGGGGTCGTCCTTCGGATCGGCGGAGCGGAGCGTGACGTTGCCGCGTGATTTTGACAGGTTGTAACCGACATGCACTTGAAAACCATGACTTTTCGCCGCCGCCTTGCCGTCATAGGAAATGGCGACGGGCAGGAAATGATACTGGATATCAGGCTGTTTCAGGCCTGGTGCGGAGCGCAGGAAGGCGCAGGCCTCGAACTGGTTGGAGGCACCAAGCCCGCCTTTCGACAGCAGCCATTGCGCACCGGCCACTCCCTGCCAGAACCATGGCAGCCAGGAATATAGCGAGACGGGCTTGGTGGAGACCTGCTGGAAATAGAACTCCATATGGTCCTGGAGGTTTGCGCCGACACCCGGACGATCCGCCTTCACCTCGATGCCCATCTCAGCCAGATGCGCGGCGGGGCCGATGCCCGAAAGCATCAGCAGTTTCGGCGAATTGAAGGAGGAGGCGGAAATGATGACTTCGCGATTGGCCTTGATGGTTTCGACCACGCCCTTGCGCTCGATCTCGACACCCACGGCCCGGCCGTTCTCGATGACGATCTTGCGGGCGAAACCGCTAACCAGTGTGACATTGCCGCGCTTCAGCGCCGGCCGCAGATAGGCGTTGGCGGCGGACCAGCGACGGCCGTTGTGGATGGTCTGCTCCATAAGGCCGAAACCTTCCTGCTTCGAGCCGTTATAGTCGTCCGTCAGTTCGAAGCCCGCCTGTGCGCCGGCCTGAATGAAGGCATGGAACAGAGGATTATTCACCGGCCCGCGCTGCACATGCAGCGGCCCATCCGTGCCACGCCATCCCTCCTCGCCGCCATGGCTGTGTTCCATGCGCTTGAAATAGGGCAGCACATCCGCATAGGCCCAGCCATGCGCGCCAAGCTCTTCCCAGCGGTTGAAATCCTCCGCATGGCCGCGCACATAAACGAGGCCGTTGATGGAAGACGAACCGCCGATGACTTTTCCACGCGGCGCCGTAATTCTGCGGTTGTCGAGGTTCGGCTCGGGCTCGGAGAGATAACCCCAATTATAGCGCTTCATGCTCATCGGCCACGCCAATGCGGCCGGCATCTGGATGAAGGGGCCGAAATCCGATCCACCGGCCTCGATGACAATCACCGAATAACGGCCGTCTTCCGACAGGCGATAGGCGATGGCGGAACCTGCGGAGCCGGAGCCGACGATGATGTAATCTGCTTGCATGATCTGCTCTCTCCGATGAGCGTTGGTTCCGATTGATTGACTGTCAGTGGGTGAGGCTTACCCCCTCTGCCCTGCCGGGCATCTCCCCCTCAAGGGGGGAGATCGGCAGGAGGCGCTACCGCCACCTCATTCGCAAACATTGAGATGGGCGAAACCTCGCCGCAGATCGATCTCCCCCCTTGAGGGGGAGATG
>CAACXH010000146.1_pt1 | contig 27855 bp, 20 predicted proteins | sample 2275881 | NCBI WGS metagenome assembly CAACXH01 (sample SAMEA5312483, study PRJEB27640) | indoor metagenome | biome: indoor environment; feature: controlled; material: polymer antistatic dissipative epoxy resin | place: Italy | collected 2014-05-27 | reverse complement strand
ATATGGCTGCATAGCCCAATGAAAACTGCCTCCTGAAAACCCGGGGCGCTTCACGCTTGTGACGGTGACTGAACAGTTGAAGGCGTGGTTCGAGGAGGAGCCATGGCGCACGGGTCGGGAGTTGCTCGAGAAGCTACAGGCTGAGCAGCCTGGCGTTTATCCGGATGGTTTGCTGCGGACCGTGCAACGCCGGTTGAAGGTGTAGCGATCAGAACAGGCGCGTGCCTTGATATTCAACCCGTCAGCTGCCCGCGCTGGCAGGCGCTTGGGGGCAGAGACCGTCTCTTCGTTGCCGCGCGACTGGGTACCGCTCCGCGTCGCCTCCGGCTCCGCTGCGCGCCCCCCAGTCGCGCAAGAAATGGCCCGTGAGGCCGATCTCCTGTAGGGAACATTTACGTGAGGCAATGGACATGCCGCTCGGGAACATCGCTTCATGAGGCAACACGCGTTCTCATCCTGATTGTCGCGCGGCAGCCCGGGGCACGTCGCGACGCTAATGAAGCACAGGCGGGCTCAGCCGGCGACGTTTTTTAGGATGTCGCGCTCCTCGGCCACCCGGACAAGTTCGCGCTTCAACTGTGGGGCGGCGACATTCATTCATGGCCCCGCCTCACCGAGAACCGTAATATACTACTCCAACTCGCGCCATACATATGGCGTAGGCACTGTGCTTCGCCACCTAATCCTACGAAGTCGAGATCAGGCAGAAAATCCCCTTCTCACTGCTCCATCTCGCCAGCCCCCCTCAATCTGGCTACGACTAGTCGATGCTCGGCCAAATTAATCATGATTTCCGCTACCGCAGCATCGGCAAAAACCACAGAAACATGACTGTTATCACTATAAACAAGAATTCCATTACGGATCACCGGACAGCGCGTCGCCCCACAGAACAAGGAAGCGGTATCCCAAAGCCGCACCCCCGGCTCCCTGCGCACAGGATCGAGCACCGCATCAGGCCCGATATGATCTGAACGCAGCATATCACAGCGCTGCGGTGCATCACGATTGCGATCAATGCATTCAGGTACTCCATAGGTTTCGGTACGCGGATTATCCCGGATCGCAAAAACCTTGGCTCCCCCGGCCACAAGGCGCCGCCAGACCTGCACGAAGCCCTCGGGCACGACCTCCCCCCGATTTCCCGGCCCTGGCCGCGTCGCAGTCGTGATCACCAGATCCGGCCTCAATGCAATGGCTCGATCAACGGCCTCGCGCGCCCAACGCCGACACGCTTCCGCCTGCCCACCAGCACTTCTGGGCCCGATATAGGTCCCATCGATCGGGCAGGCACTTTTGGTAATCGTCATCAGCCGCCAGTCGCGTTCTTTTGCGATCCGTTCGAGTGCCGGAAACCATTGGGTGGAATGGGATCCGCCGAGAAGCAGCAGGCTGTAGGCACGCGGATCCTTGCTACCAAAGCTGCACAGCACGACCTTGTCGGCATGCGGTCCGGTATCACAGCCGTTGGAATAGAGCGCCGGCAGCATGCCTTTGGCGGCAATCAACTGGCGGTCTATATCGGCAGGGAGCGGCTCGCTCCTCTCATCGACTGGCCCCGTGATCGTGGGCACGACATGATGGGCCGCATAGTCCGCTGCGATTGCCCCGAAATGCGCCTGCCATGAAAGCAGGAAGACCGCCGACGGCAAAGCCATGACGATGCCTGTCAGGAACGGCCGCGCAGGCAGCGCGAAGCGCTGGAACAGCCACCCTGACCTGCTCGTGCCCGCTGCTGAATGACCAATCGTTGCATGTCGCGCAGCCCCTGCGGAATGCCATCGCCCCGTCCAGCGCTGCATCGGCCGCTCGACCAGCATGTTGATCAGCGCTGCAGCAAGCAAGGCCAGGAGGATGACGCAGCCGCCCAATGTCGCCCCAAGTCGCGTCGTTCGCGCCAGTTCCTGCACGGCAACGAGGATCGGCCAATGGGCAAGGTAGAAGGCAAAGGATAGTCGCGCCAGTTGCTGCAGCAAGGGCAGCTCAAGCAGGCGCGATGCCAGCGAGGGGCGCACGCCTTCTGTGCCTGCCATCAGAACCAGGGCGGCGCCCATGACCGGCACGAGCGCCGCAACGCCTGGAAATGGTGCGTCACCCGGCACGATCCAGACGCATGACAGGATGAGGAGGAGGCCGGCCGTGCGGGACGCAGCAGCCCATCTGCCCGTCCATTGGGCATGGGCGCCGAGACAGGCACAGATGCTGCCCACCATGAATTCCCAAAGCCGCGCGGCGGGATTGAAATAATGCGGCGCAGGATTCTTGGCGAGGACCCAGAGCGCAAAGGCAAAGGAGGAGAGGCCCACAACCAAGCTCGCCCATGCCAGGAACCGCCGGTCATCGCCGCGCCTGCCGGCCAGGCGCGCGCATCCCCCCACCAGCAGCAACCAGAGCGGCAGGAAGCCGTAGAATTGCATCTGGGTCGACAGCGCCCAATATTGCTGGAACGGGCTCGCAGGCTGACCACGGGCGAGATAATCGGTCGACTCCCGCAAGAGCTGTAGATTTTCCAGCTGGAGGAGCGACATCCAGCCATGGAGGGCAAAGCTGCGCCAGAGCGAGATAGGCTGGACGAACAGCCCGGCAAGCAATGTCAGGAACAATATGGTGAAGGCTGCCGGACAGATGCGCAGGACAATCCGCCCCCAGAAGGCGAAACAGTCCACCCGCCCCTTTTCATCCATCCGGGAAAGCAGGGACCCTGTGAGCAGATAGGCGGAGATGACGAAGAAGACATCGACCCCGCCCGACACCTTGCCGACCCAGATATGACATATGACCACAAGGGCCATGCCGATGGCGCGCAGGCCCTCGATATCCTTGCGGCGCGGCGCAGAGTGGGGCGACAAGGGTTTCGCCGAGCCGCCCGGGTCAGGTCGCCCGGCCTCCAGAGCCAATCCAGAAGGGCGCATGCCGCCCCCTAGCCTCCCACTTTCGAGCATTGCCTGGGCTCAAGGCTGGCGAGCGGCGCTGGCTTGCAGGGGGCAGGTTCACCCCAGATCCAGCCTGACCCTTTATATCCCAGATAGACACGACCAAATATATCGGGATCGCCGGCCATCACGGTCACCTGATCGAGCGTGCCCGCTGGAAAATCGACAAGACGCTGCCAGCTCTTCGTGTCATCAACCGATCGCCAGATACCATAGATGCCGCCCACGCGCCCCGAGAGGAATATGGTGGGATAGGCAGCGCCAGGCGCCGCCTTGCCAAAGGCAACATCATCGACCCGGTCGACCCTCTCCAATATGCTCCAGTGCGCGCCGCCATCGAGACTGCGCCGCAATCTCGTATCAGCCGCGGTGGAATGGCCGCTGGTGAAAAAGAGATGCCCCTCCTTGCCGGGCACCGCCCGTAACTTGGCGGCATAATTGCTTTGTGGCGAGATTTCGCCGCCAAAGACCTTCTGCCAGCTCTCGCCAGCATCGCGCGAGCGCCACAGGCCTGCCAGAAGCATGTTGGGCGCCTCGCCGCTATGATAAAGATAGAAGGTCCCACCCTTCACCTTGTCTGCGGCCAAGGTCTTTCGCTGGTAGTAAAACTCCTTGAACGAGCCTGGCGTGTCACCAACCGCGCCGGGAAGGTTGACGGGCCGCCAGCTTGCGCCCTGGTCGCCCGTCACAAATGGCTGCCGGTTGAAGGCCGGCGCCCAGACGATATTCTTGGGATCGCTCGCCGACACTGCGATCGTGCCAAAGGACATACGCCAAGCGTCGTCCTCCTTGGTCCCCGGCGGCACCGGCAGGCTCGCAAATTTGCGCCAGCTGCGCCCCCCATCCTTGCTGGTCCCCGCCAGCACGGCATTGCCATCCTGCCAGCAGCAGGAAAGCCGCGTATCGCTTGCATTGGTGACCATGAACCTGGGATCGGCCGGGCTCCAGTCAAGCTGCTGCGCTGCGATCAGCACACGCTCACGCGGGCCATAGCCGGTCGAATAGGCGTTGAGATCATCCTTGACGTGGATGCCAAAATCCCAGGCGGCAAAGGCGGGTGACTGGCCCGGCGCCTGGACCACGTCATTTGCGACCAGTTCCTCGATCCCGCGGCTCTGGCTTTCCCACTGGGCAACGACGCTGCCGGGCGGCAGGTCGGCGTGAAAAACGCCCATGCCTGCGGCAACCCAGAGACGATTGGGGACCTTTGCGTCGAAACGGATATCGGCGGTTGCAAAGAAGGACTGATCCGCGATCCTGAGCCACGGCGGGTCCTTCTCGCCCGCGCGCGCCGTGTGCGACAGGCTGCCCCATGTCCGGCCGCCATCGGACGACTGATAGCCCGCCCCGCTTCCATCGAACACCACGAGCTGATCGGCGGACGGGCTGGCAGCGATCGCGACAAAGCCCATGGGCGGCAGGCCGGCCTGCTCGGAGACATTGCGCCAGCTGCCCTTTTCATAGGCCCAGATCGCCTGACTCTTCTCGTCCACGCAAAAGAAGACACCATTGCGGTCGAAGACGGCCCGGCGGATCGTCATCGGATGGGCAGTCCCGCTGGAGAGCGGCGTGAAACTGAGCCCCTTGTCGCTCGAGACATAGACGCCGCGCCCCGAGACTTGGGAAAATATCCGGCCGCTCGCCCTGCCGCCAAGGGCCTGCTCGAACCAGATCATGGTCCCGGGCATCTGAAGGCCAGGGGCGTCCGAGCGATCCACGCCAACGGGAATGGAGGAAACACGCGTCCAGTGCGCCCCGCCATCGGCCGAGCGCCACAGCCCGTCAAAAGGCGATCCCAAAAATACCAGGTCCGGATTGACCGGATCGACGGCAAGATAGGGGCCTTGCGTCCGGTAGGCGCTGTTTGCGTCCCATCCAAGAGGCTCGGGCATGGACGGCAATGTCCAGTTCCTGCCCCCATCATCGGTCCGATACACACGTCCCTTGATCGCCATGTAGATGCGATCCGGGCTCGAGGGCGCGACCGCGATTTCATAGACACCCTGCGCGATGCCGTCCTGAACGCGATCGATCTGGGGCATTGCGGGCGCGGTGAGCAGCTGCTGCCAGCGATCACCCTTCGCGTCCCAGATATAGGCGCCATAGACGTCGGTGCGCACCACCATCGTCTGGCCCGAGGGATCCTGCGACAGGCCGGTGATGAACCCGCCGGCACCGATCGCGACGGCCTTCCACTGATAGGCTTCGTTCGCGATCGGACCACCCGCGCTCGAGAGGGCAGGCGGCGGTCCGTGCGCTGCACTTTCCTCGCCAAGCAGAAAATAGGCTCCAGCCCCTGCCAGTGCGAGGAAGGAGAAAGCGGCTCCCATGCCCGCCCATTTCCTGTTGTTCGAGCGAGGTCTGGCGAACTGCTCATAACGGATTGCGCTGCGATCCTTCTGCATGATCCCCCTTTTGATGTTCGATTATGTGGATATCGCGTCAGCCGCGGGTCTTGGTGGCGAGATGATAAAGCGCCAGCGGGCTTGTCACAAGATAGCGCCAGCCCAGGCGAACAGGTTCTCGCGCCGCCCGGTAGAGCCATTCGAGCCCCAGTCGCTGCATCCAGTAGGGCGCACGCGACACGCCGCCGCCATAATGGTCGAATAGCCCGCCACAGGTCCTGATCCACGCGAGCCCCGGCAGCGCCTCGCGCACCCTGGCGGCAAATATTTCCTGGCGCGGGCTGCCCATGCCAACCCAGAGTATCTGCGCGCCCGACCGGGCGATGGCGCTGATGATCATGGGCTCCTCGGCATCCGTGAAATAGCCATGGCGCACGCCGGCAATCTTGAGATCGGGGAAGCGGCTGCGCAAATGCTCGGCCGCCCTTGCCGCGACCCCTGGCCGCCCGCCCAGGAAATAGAAGCTGATCCCCTCCCTTGCCGCCAGCGCGGCGGCATCGAGCAGGAAGTCGGTGGTTGCGGCCCGTTCGACCAGCGGCGTCTTGCTGAATATCCGGCTTGCAAATACCAGCGGCATGCCATCGGCATCGATGAGATCGGCCTGGTCCATTGCCGCGCGCAACCCGGCGTCGGAATGATAGGCGGCCACAATGCTCCCGTTGGCAGAGGTCACGAACCGAGGCAATTTGAGATCCCCCGCTTTTGCCGCAACCGCATCGCGCGCCATCAGCCGGGCAAGGTCAAGCCGGGTCATTCTGGCGATTGAAAGCCCCCCGATCATCTGCGTTTCGATAGCAGGGGGAAGAGCAAGGCCGCTCGCGCCGGCATCAGCCAGATTGCCCGACCTGCCCGGATCGCCCCGTTCGGTTCCATTGCCAGGCCCCGCTTCTTTGCCGGCTTCCGCCTCATCAAGGGGAATTTTGCCCATGGCCTCGCCTTTCTCAACGGTCGATGGCGCGGCGTGTGCGCGCTGTTCTGCCCAGTCCCTACCCATGCCTGTTCTTGCCCATGCGCCTCAATCCCTTCTTGCCGTGACCAGGGCCATGGTCGCGTCACTGGCTGGTCCCGAGGATGAACGTGACTGGAGCTGCCACTTCAATCGGGCGCCGGCTTCCTTGTACAGGAACAGCGCGAAAACCCCCTCACCGATCGCAATGCCCGCAATCGACCATAAGGGGCCTGCCAACATGATCAGCCCGGCAACCGCCAGCAGGGAGAGAATGGCGGTGATGCTGCTCAATCGCGCAAGCCGCCGGAACTGGCCCATGGCAAGCAGCACGGCATCGTCGGGCCCGTGGAATGCGCGCGCAAATATGACCGCGAACCACAGGGCTGCGCCCGTCCAGAGCACCGGACCGGCAAATTTGCCATGGAACAGAAAATCCGGGGCGAAATGCAACAGCAGCGCGGCAAGGAGGAGCGTTGCAAGCCAGGCAAGCAGCAGCGTGCTTCGCAATTGCCCTCTGGCCTTTTGCACCTCGGCAGGCCTCCCCTCCTCCAGTCCATGGGCAAAGCGCGCCCGTTCAAATTCGCCAAGGGCATTGATCGCCACGGTAACGGGCCGCACGAGAAGCGCGGTCGCCGCGATCGGTGCAAAGGCCTTGGCGCCGCTCAACATGGTCACGAGATAGCTCTGGCTATTGACCGTCAATTCCGTCGCGAACACCCCGATGAGCGACCAGCGCCCGTCTCGTTGCCAGATAGGCCGATAGCCAGCAATATCGCCGAGCCGGAACCGCACCGTCCGCACACCGGCAAGGCGAGTGAGAAAGGGCAGCAGGCCGCATGAAGCGGCTGCAAGAAGAAGCAGGCCCGTCTGGCGAAAGTCGGGACCATGGACCGTCATCGCGATCACCAGCGCCACCTGGAGGGCAAGAGCATAGGAAAGATCCGAGGTCATAGTGAGAAGGGGGCGCTGATGGGCCAGGAACCAGGCGCGCAGGAAATGACGCAGCAGCGCCACCGCGCTCCACATGCCAAACAGCGCCGCCGCGCCCCAATCCCCGCCAAGGCGATGCGTGAGGCCGGCAAAGAGGAATGTGCCAGGCAAAAGAGCCAGGCTGCTGGACGCGGCCAGCGCCCTTATTTCGGCCATATTCCTCGCCGTGCCCGATCGCGCCGCAGCGACCAGCAGCGGCGCTGTAAAAAGGGCGCTCCAAAGACTGGTGGAAAATTGCGAGACGATCAGCAGGAACGCAAAGCGTCCGAAATCTGCGACATCGAGCTGGCGCAGCAGGATGAAGGAGAGAAGGAACTGGGAGGCTGCGACGCTAAGCGGTCCAAGCGCCGCTATGCCATAGCGAGACAGGCGCGCCATCAATTCGGCATTCACCGCCACGCGCTATTTCCGCGCATGGGCACGCGAGCGCCCATCCGTCCGGGCGGGTGGGCGCATTGTCATGTGCCCGCCCGCTCTCCTTGGCACCGCCGTCTTGCCAGGCCCCGTTCTTCCTGACCCCACCATGTCTGAGCGCGAGCGCCGCCGCGTGATCGCCAGCCAGCGCCGCTTGAGCCGGTGATGGGCACCATCACTGAGCGAGGATTGCTCGAAGATGAGCGCGATCGCCAGGACAAGGAATATCTGCACGACCGCCGCGCGGTCCATCAGGCTGGTCTCGGTGACATTATGGCCGATGCAGAAGATCAGCAGTGCCAGCAGAAGCGATCGCCTGCCCTTGGGTATGGAAAGGCTCAGGAGCAGCCGCATGAGCGGCCAGACGATCAGAGCCAGGACCCCAAGCAGGAGCCCGGGGACGCCGAGCGTTACCAGAAGATCGAGAAAACCATTATGGCCATGGCCCGCATATTGGGCGATCCAGCCGTCGGTGAAGCTGTAGATCGGGCTATCATCCCCGATCTGCCAGAAGGATCCAAAGCCTGCCCCCTTGAGCGGATGCTCACTGGCATAGGTCAGGAGCAGCGGCCAGATCTGGGATCGTCCCGACAGCGCCGAAGGGTCGGCCATCATCACACTGAGATCGCCAAGATAAAGCGTCCCCAATTGAAGCGCGAGTCCAGCGCCGATGACGAGCGCCGGCGCGAGCAGAGCGCGATAATCAGCGCTGTAGGGGCGAATGAGCCATCCCGACAGGAGGGCGACCAGAAGTACGCCTTCGGATGTCTTGGAATGGCTGAAATAGAGGAAGAGCGCGCATGCCATCAGCACGGGCACTAGAATGTAGGTCGAGATGCTCCGCCGGTCGAAAAGAAAGAAGATCATGGTGAAGGCGCAGACCGCGCCGCCGATATTCTTGTGCGGCTGCAGACCACGCCAATCACCCACCACGCCCGGATCGCCGCCGGGCGTATCAGGCTGGAGACCCACGCCCGGAATGAGCAGGGAAATGAAATTCGCCACCATGACCCCGAGCAGGGTCCAGCGTATGAGCTTGACCGTTCGCCCATAGCCAAGCTCGCCAACGGCCCGAAAGATCATCCAGATCACGATCACCGTCAGCCCCAGACGCCGCAGCGAGACCAGAGGCGCGATCGCCCAGCTGACGCTGATCAGGCAATAGCCCAGGAAAATGATCATCGAGAAAGGCAGTGGCAGCCCCCCTGCCCGCCTGCTGCCTGACCCCAGGGCAGGCGGCGTTGGGCCCGCCACCAGCAGGAAGACTATGAAAAGCCCTCCAAGGAGGATCTGCCGCACGACATCCCCCTGCTCGCTTTCAGCGGCGGCATCGACGCCCTGGAACGAGACCGTGACCATCGAAACCAGCATCAGTCCGACCAGCGCCACCATGGCGGCTGCCATTCTCTGGCGCGCATTGGCGCCAAGCCAGCCGGCTATGGCGTTGGACGGTCGGCTGCGACTGCCAGCGACGCCTGGCGCCATCAGGCTTGCCCTCTCGTTCATGGCACGTCCCGCCCTTCAATCCGCATATCGCCCCCTTTGGCCTATCATGCCTCGGACTGTTCCATTCCAGCCTGCCGCACAACTGCATGCATGATGGCTCCCCATCCACGCCGCCCAAATGCCATCATTCGGCAGGGGCCATCGAGAGCGCTCACCCCGCGCAATCGCGTCCTTCCCCCTCGAAGCAGCCGGCCGGGCGCGCACGACAAGCGCGATGCGCGCGCCAAGACGCATGGGGCATATATGGCGCGCGGGGACAAGCGCCTGCCTATCGTGCAACCAGGTCATCACATTCCCTCCAACCCGGTCGCCCATTATGATCCGATTGCCCATCGTGATCCGATTGCCTTGGCCAGGCTGGACGCCGCCCTGGTCGGCCGTCCCCTTGCCCAGGCCAGGCCGGACCGAGCCCGCCCCGGTCATCCCTGCCAAGATAGGGTGATATCGCCTCTCCACTCAGGCGGGAAGCGACGATCGCGCCTCTGCGGTTGAGATGGGCCGCACTCTGATAAAAGGAGGGCTCGCTCGCCAGGGCGGGAAGGGCAATATTCGTCCCCCACTGCCTGTAGGCATCAAGGGCCCCGACCGGCTGAAGCGGCCCGAAGAAAGGCAATGAAAGAAAGACTATGTCGACGCGCGCCCGCCGGGCCCTGGTCGCCATCGAGGCGACATAGTGGCGATCGATCGCCAGTCGCGCTTCATCCGGTAGGAAGGCCAGCATGGCAAGTCCCGCCTTCTGCCGCCCGATTGCGGCGCGGCTCATGGCAAGAAGCTGCGCCTTGCTCCTGGACTGGTCTCCGTTCACCATTTCGCCACTTGCAAGCCTGTAGCCCAGGGTCCGATCAAGCGCGCAGCCCTCATAATGGGAGGGCGCGAAGGCGCTTGCGACGCCAAACCATTGCGGCCGCCGTTGCTGGGCGAAATTGGCGATCGCGCGATAGGGCCATGCCAGAAGGTTGGTTCCATATTGCAGATTGACCAATAATGGCGCTTCGAGCAATTCGCCAAGACGCGCCGTCTGCCGGAACATCGGGTGCGAATTGGTGACGTCGCCATCATTGGAAAGGACGACAAGACGCACCTCTGGATGACTGGCAAGCAGCTCCTCCATGATCTTGTCGGCAAAGTCTCGGCCAGGCATGACAATGGCGAGATTGGCGACATGGGGACGATATCCAAGCTTCGCCTCCAAAGCCTCCTCCATCACGGTCGGGCTTATGCCCGCCTCGATCTTGGACGAGCCGATAAGCGCGACATCGATGGGCGTTGGGTCATGATGGAGCCGCTCGAAGATCCAGCGACTGTGGAACATCTGTGTGCCGGCGGACTGTTGCCAGGCAATATAAGGCGAAAAAGGGAGCATGGCACAACATGCCAGGCCAACAGCCATGCCCAGCAGGAGGCCGATCCACAGCCGCCCCAGGCCTGCCTCGCCACTCGCCTTACCGCCTTCCTCAATAGCCGACATAGAGAAAGCCTCCTGCACCCCGAGCAATGAAGGCAAGGCCCAAAAATGCCATGACACCAAGGGCAAGCCCCCAACCGATGCCCGGCGAAAAAGTGAAAGCGAGAAGTGGTCGCGCCTTCCCCTTCCAGCTGCGCCAATCGAGCGATGGCGCGTAACGGTCGAGGAACTGGGCGCTGTTGGGCAGCAGGAAAATGATAGCGGCAGCGCTCGCCATCATGACCGCCAGCCCAGCGCCGCCCAGCCCTGGCAACGCCCCCCAGTGCGGCTCGCTTGCCTGCGCGCCCATGCCGACCATTGCGCGCCACAATGCCACGCTCGTCGTCATGTCGGCAGACCGGAACGGGATGAGCGCCACCAGCACGGCAAGGAGAGTGGCGAGATTCCCCCCAAGGCGCGCCGCGGCGCCGGCAGGCTTGCGCCCCTTCTTGCGACGAGCCAGCCGCCAGCTCTCGGCCACCACCATATAGGTGGCATGGAGGAGTCCAAAGACGATGAAGGTCCAGTTGCCGCCATGCCAGGCGCCAATGACGAACATCGACACGAATGTCGGCACGAGGACGGCCAGAATATGGGTCGGCCATCGACCCAGCCGGCGGCGCATGGCAAAACGCGTCAGCGGAAGCGCGAGCGGCGTGAAGATATAATCCCCAACGAAACGCCCCAGGCTCATATGCCAGCGCCGCCACCAGTCGATGATGCTCGTGACGCGCAGCGGCGAGAAGAAATTGAGCGGCAATCGTAGCCCGAACATGCGCGCGCAGCCCGCCGCCATGTCAGAATAGCCCGAAAAATCGAAGTAAAGCTGCAGGAGATAGGCTGACACCATGGTCCAGGCGACAAGAGGACTGACCGCCTTGCCCTGAGCGCTGGCGGCAAAGAGCGGGTCGACCCACAGGGCCAGGCTGTCGCCGATCACCACCTTCTTGAAGAGACCGATCGCCACGAGGATGAGACCCACGCTGACATGCATCCCCATCGACCTACGCTCAGGCGCCTCCTCAGCTTGGGGCGCGAATTCGCGATAATAGGTAATCGGCCCTGAAAGGATCGTGGGGAAGAATAATATCGATGCGGCATAGGTCAGCGGATGCGCCGCGCCCAAACGTCCCCGCCCTGTATCCACAAGAAAGGCGATCTGCTGGAAGCTGTAGAAGGAAATGCCCAGCGGCAGGATGATGCCTGAAAAACTTCCCTGCTGGGCAGATAGCCCGACATTGGCAAGGAAGAAGCCCATATATTTGAAATAGAGCAGGAGCGCTATATTGCCCGCGACGCCGCCGAAAAGCCACATTCGGGCAAGGCGAGGCCCCGCGCCCAGGATGAGGCGCGACACGAGAAAATTGAACAGCATCGAAACCGTCAAGAGCAGCAAAGCTGCGCGTGCGGCCAGAATATAGAAGAAAAGCGAAGCAAGGATAAGGACGAATAGCCGACCGCGCCCCGGAATGAGGCGGGCCACGCCCCAGTAGAGCGCGACCGTCAGCGGAAGAAAGGCCAGCAAGAAGCCGTAACTGTTGAACGCCATTCCCGCCCCGCCTCGACGCCAGGCCCACGCCTGGGCAAAATATCGTCAACCCGCCATCAGCAGATCGACAAGGTCACCGATCTTCTCGAGCGACTGCCACTGCCCGATGGCAATGGACCGGCCAAATTCCTGCTCCACCGCAACCATGAAGCGAATATTGCTCAAACTGTCCCATCCAACGACGTCATCGGCTGTAAGATCGTCACGATATATGACATCATCATTATCGAACGTGTCAGCCAACACGTCCATCAGCTTGTTGATCACCTGATCGCGCGTCATCATCGTCTCTCTCTTGTCGCTCGGGCAGCCATCGTCAAGCATATCCTTGAATTGCAACAATATCGCTTATTTGCCTTGTCTTCCAAATGAAAGATTTCGAGCAGAAAAGGAGGCCCTCAGCAAGACGGCCAGTCGCGCTGTATCCAGGCGCCCAGCATGTCACCCCAGGCAACCGAACGATCATGGCATGACAGTCCATCCATCGCATTGCGCGACAGGCGCGCATAAAGAAGCTGATCAGAAAATAATCGGCCTATTGCCTCGCTGAGCGCCCCGGGTCGGCCCGCCTGGAAGAGCAGCCCGGTTTCACCGTTGACCAGCTGGCAGGCCAGGAGGGGATGATCGGACGCAAGGATCGGCGTTCGTGAGAGGAAGGCTTCCCTCAGGGTCAGCACGCACGACTGCCGCAGAACGGAACGATGAGGAAGGACGATGGCATCGGCGCCGCGCATCATGGCCGCAATCTCGCCATTGGCCACGGCGCCCTTGAACCTGACATGACGCAGGAGGCCAAGGCGGGTCGCAAATTGCTTCATTTGCGCTATCTGCCCCGTCCCCACGACATCAAGTCGACAGGTCAGCCTGCCCTCCAGCAGCCACATCGCCCGAATGAGATCGGCCACACCTGTTTCAAAGGAAATGTCACCAACGAAAAGGAGCCGCGCCTCGACGCCGGCAGGCCCTGCCTTACGCGGGCAGACCTGGCGCGGCGCGGCATGACGGTAGGTCCAGGTGACCAGCTTGTGCGCCGGCACGCCCTGTGCCTCGAGCAGCGCCACACCAGCGGCGGTACTGTTCGCCACAAGGGAGACATGATCCTCGCTCAGCCGATGCTCAAGTCGCCGCCCGAGCCGATGATAATGTTGCGGCCACTCATCAAGCACGCAAGCCACGGCAAGCCCGTGCCGCGCGCCTGCTGCAAGCATCTGGGTAAACTCCCCCTGAAGGACCATATGCGTCGGCAAGAATTGCGCGATGACCTGCTCGGCCATGTGTCCATGCCAATTGCCGCGCGGCTCGCCTATCAGGAGGACGCCGCTGGGCAAGCGCAGCCTGTACGACCAGTTTGACTGGCACAATATGGCAATATCCGTGAGCGTGGGCGCAAGGCATGCCAGTTCATCGAGCATTTGCCCTCGCCCCGAGCCAAGTTCCAGCCCGGAAAAGTCGCGACGATAATGGACGTCGCGATAGTCGGCGGATGGATCTACGAGCAGCAGTCTTGCGCCCCCTGCCCGCCGCACGCCCAGCGTCACGATCTCACGGCTGCCGGCCAGCGCATCGGCGCTGTGCCCGGGGCCGATGAGATTGCCCTCGCTCACGCCTCTATACCCTCAGGAGCGCGCGCCTCCTTGAGCATGGTCATGACCAGGGGGCGATCAGGCGGCGTTCGCTTGCGCAACAATCCCTGCAAGAGCCCGATCGCGGTCACATTCCAGTTGAGATAGGAATAGACCGCCAGGCTCAGACGCTTTCGCCGCCACCACAAAGAGGCGAGCGGCACCAGCAGGAGCACGCCCGCCCCCGCCATGTGCCCGGTGAGCAATGTCGCCAAAAGGAGGCCCCACCAGATGATGACGATCAGGCCATGGCGCAGATGGGCAAAACGTCGCGCGACGACCGCCCAGTGATCGCCTGCAAGCCCGGCACGCATCACCTCGCCCGTCGCCCCGGTATAGCCCGATCGCATCCTGCGGACCAGCAGAGCCATATTATCGAGATCATGGCCAAAATGATCGACCGCCGGCACGTCGATCCGCGCCAGCTTCCAATTGGCAGCGACAAGGCGCGCGCCAAGCTCGAACTCCTCAAAGGCGTGAAGATTGCGGTCGGCAAAATAACCCAGACCATGAATCGCGCTTGCGCGATAGAGCCCGCCGCAATCGAGCCGGTCGACATCAACCAGCTGGCCCTCTCGCCGGGCATCAGCCTTGGCGATCTGCTGAGCCCGCAGCGCGAATTCGAGATTTGCGGTTTCAACCTCGCGCACACGTCCGCCAACGGCCGCATATTCTCGATGGCCGTCGAGAAAAGCCATGCCATGGACGAGAAAGTCAGGGTCGAGTATCATGTCGCCGTCGAGCAGATAGAAATAGGGCATATTGGCCGCCTGAAAGGCCAGTTGCGCACCGGCCCCACAGCAACGCTGCGAGACATCCGCCAATTGCACGATGCGGACCTGGGGAAAGGATCGCGCGATATCGAGTGTCGCATCACTTGAACCGCTGTCTGCCAGCACGACCTCACCACCAAATGGCTCGACGGCAACCAGCGCGCTGCGAATGGCAGCTGCGATATGCTTCGCCTCGTTGAGTGCCTTGATGCCAACTGTAACCGTCACCCCACCCCCTCCAGACCGTGTCGCCGCCAGATCTGGCCCGGTCTCAACACTTGTGACATCACAAGATCAACAGTTCACCGATCAAACAGCGCGATCAGCCTTGCGTACCTATTCACCGAACAGATATTCCAGCTGACCGGAACATACACAAAATCTCACGCGATCATTTGACCAGGAAAATAATTTCCACATATTGGGAAATGAAGACTTTCACTGATATGCATGGTTGCAACAGAGCAAGACATGATGCGCTTTCTATTCCAGAACGGCGTCGAAGCTATCCGACATGATCGCTCTGCAACCCATAATCCCCACGCGATTCGCGGCTCCAGCATGCTCCCCATTCTCATCCCGGCTATTTCTATAGAAATTCGCCAGGAAGAGTAACCCTTCATATCGACGGATATCGTAGCGATATTTACTGCCGACGCATAGATATTTGATGGAAACAATCCCGTCGCCCGCGCCTTCGCCACAAGAAGATCAATCGGGATCGATGCGCCGGAAAATCCAGTATCCAGGCGAAATAATTTACCATTGCCGGTTGGCGTTGGCGTTATTGCGCCATAGGAGCGCTCAAGGCGCGCATCCGCGCAGCCAAGGGGATGTCATTGCCATGCGTGCCGCACATGCCTCCATCACGGGCAAATCCATGTGGACCATGGGAACCTACATAGCGTCGGCAGGCATTCGCTTTGGCAGTAACATCATACTTTCCCGGCTTCTGGGTCCGGAAATCCTGGGGATCGTGGTGATTGCACAGGCCATTAGGACGGGTAGCGAGCTGCTGACCGATCTGGGGCTTGAACAAAATGTCGTTCACAGCCCCCATGGCGCCCAGAGGGACTTTCTCAACACGGTCTGGACCATGCAGATCCTCAGGGGACTGCTCGCATCGCTGGCCTGCGTCGCGCTGAGCCCCTTGCTGGGCGACTTCTACCGTATAGATGCGAGCCTTCTGTATGTCGTGAGCGCTACACCGCTGCTCAACGCGCTCATGTCGACGTCGATCTTCAGCCTCGCCAAGCAGATGGACGTGAAGACCAGAAACCTCTTCGAGCTATGCTCGGAACTTGGCGGACTGGCCATTACCATATTGCTTGCCGTAACGTTGCGAAACGTCTGGGCACCCATTCTGGCCATCCCGCTCTCGATCGGCCTGAGATCCGCGCTCAGCTACATGCTGCCACACCCACGTCATCAGCTCCTTCTCTCGAAAACACATGCCCCCGACATCTTCCATTTTAGTAAATGGATCATGCTTTCCTCGCTGGCCCTTTATGCCGCCATCTATGTCGACCGCCTTTTCCTGGGGCGAGCGGTTCCGCTAGCGACCCTTGGCGTCTATGGCCTCGCCAAGGCGATTGCCGATCTACCCGGGACCGTGGCGGGTCGCCTCGCCTTCCAGATCGTCTTCCCGTTCGTAGCCGCCCAGGAGGGCGGCATACCGCAGGGCAGTCCGGCACGGCGGGAGCTTGATCGGGCCCGCCGCAATTTCCTGCTGCTTGGCCTTTTGGGCATCGGTACCGTGATGGCCTGGTCGGACTGGGCGGTGATACTTCTTTATGGAAAGCGCTACGCGGCTGCCGGATGGATGCTGAGCCTGCTATTGTGGGGCGCCTGGATCGCGATCCTCTCCTCGCTCAATGAAGCCACGATATTTGGACGCGGCAGGCCGCAAAATGTGGGCCTTGCCAATCTGGTCCGGTTTGGCGTGATGGCCCTGCTGCTTCCCGCCGGCTTTGCCCTCAAGGGATTGCCCGGCGCACTGCTGGCGCTACCTGCAAGCGAAGCGGTTCGCTATGCAATCCTGGCAAGAACGCAGCGGCGTCTTGAAACCAGCTTTCTTGGTCAGGACACGCTGCTCACGATCGGCCTCGCCCTGGTCTTCGCGTTCTGGCTCGCCACTAGGTCCGTTCTGCACCTTGGCTATCCCTGGCCTCAAGTCCCGTAAGGCAAAATCACGGGGGACAAACCACCCGCGGTCCGCCAGTGATCAACTCGACCAGCCCACATGACAAGAGTCCAGCCAAGCCAGCCTCTTTCGCCTCCTCAAACCCTCGATCCGCTTTGGCGCCAAATTCCACGATACGAAGATTGTCGCTGGGATGCCCATGGCACTGATTTCGCCTGTTCTTGAAATCGGGTTGGAGGCGCTGATGGAGGGGCTGTTCGTTCAGAGCGAACTATGGAATCGGGGCTCATGATCTTGCTGGCCAGTCCAAGCTTCGGCTTCATCGCAGCCGGCAGCGCAAACACGCTCCTTGAGCGCATCATCCCAGATATCCGACCTAGCCGAGCAGGAAGTCGATATCGGCATCGGTCAGGCTGGTCGAGCCAGCCCTCGCCTTCTCGTCCCACAGCATGTCGGCAAGTCCCTGCTTCCTTTCCTGAAGTGCCAGGATCTTCTCCTCGATGGTGCCGGTCGCGACAAGTCGGTGCACGAAGACAGGCTTTGACTGACCGATCCGGTGGGCTCGGTCTATGGCCTGCGCCTCGACCGCCGGATTCCACCAGGGGTCGTAAAGGATTACCGTATCGGCCGTCGTGAGGTTGACGCCAGCGCCGCCCGCCTTGAGGCTGACAAGAATGATCGGTGTGCCGCCTTCCTGAAAGCGTCGGACCGGTCGCGCGCGGTCCCGGGTCGTGCCGCGCAATTGCTCGAACGTGATGCCGGCCTGGTCAAGATCGCCGGCGATGCGATCAAGCATTGCAGTGAATTGGCTGAAGATGATGATCCGGCGCCCCTCCTCGACCAGTTCGGGAACCATTTCCAGCAGACGTTCGCGTTTGGCCGAGGGCACATCATCGCCAAGGCCCGATGGCAGCAGCGCAGGATCGCAGCAAATCTGTCGCAATTTGAGCATCGCGTCGAGCAATATGATCTGTGACCGCATCAGCCCGACCCTGTCGATCTCGTCTCGCACCCGCCTGTGCATGAGGAGACGCTGACTTTCATACAGCCGCAACTGCGGAGCGGCGAGATTTATCCGCTCGGATATGATCGTCTTGGGCGGAAGATCAGCCGCCACTGCATCCTTGGTACGGCGCAGCATGAACGGTCGCATACGGCGCGTGAGCGCCGTCCGGGCGAGCGGATCGTCATGCTTCTCGATCGGCGTGCGGTAGCGCGTACGAAAATCATCATGGGTGCCAAGCAGGCCGGGATTGGTGAGGCTGGCGAGCGACCACAGGTCGGTAAGCCGGTTTTCCACCGGCGTGCCGGTCAAAGCGACGACCTGATCAGCGCGCAGCGCAGAGGCTGCCTTGAACCCGGCGGTTTTGGGATTTTTGAGCACATGCGCTTCATCAAGAATGAGCAGGGCAAGATCGCGTGCGGATAATAGCACCTTGTCGCGGGCGAGCAGCGCGTAGCTGGTCAGCACGATATCGAACTCCGCAAAGTCATCGCCATGGACCTCGCGACGGTCGGCGCCATGCCATAACAGGCACGTCAGACCCGGCGCGAAACGCGCAATCTCCGCCTGCCAGTTGGGCAGCACGGACGTCGGCGCGACAATGAGCACGAGGCGCGGCGTACCGCTGGTCGCGCGAACGGCGAGGATATGCGCGATCGCCTGAAGCGTCTTGCCCAGCCCCATATCGTCCGCGAGAATGCCGCCCATCCCCGCTTCGCGCAGAGCCGCCAGCCATGCACAGCCAATGGCCTGATAGCTGCGCAGCTGCGCCTCAAGACCCGCAGGCGCTACGAACATTTCATGGCCAGGCGCGTTCAGGCGAGCCGCAAGGCGATGCAGCCGGTCCTTCGATGCCCATGGCATGCCGGCATTTGCCAGTTCATGCACGGTCCCCAGATCATACTGGCGCAGCCTTAAGGTGGTTGCATGGCGATCCATGAGCGCCATGCGCATGATCGTCTCGATCAGGGGCCGCACCGCACCCAGTCGAAGCGATGTGAAGCCGCCACCATCCAGAGGCAGCGCGATGCGATATTCATCGTCGCGCTCGAGAACTGCCTCGATGCCGCCCGCCAGCAGGCGGCGCAGCGCAGGCAGGACATCGATCCGACGCCCGCCCTCTATCTGCGCGGCCAGTTCGACATCGAACCAGTCGATCGCGTTGCCCTTGCCGCTGGGCAAGGATGGCCGCACAATCTCCATAGACAGCGTCTGGGAAGCCTCATCCTCGGCCTGGACAAGCATGTGCGGCCATTTGGGCGCGAATTCGACAATCCAGCCCTCATCGCGCAAAGCCCGGGCATCGTTCACGAGGAATTCGCGGAACCGCTGATCAGACCCATGGTCGTCATCGGGGAAACCATGGTCCCAGCCTTGAGGGGGCTTGGCGTCGTAACGCCCGGACAGGGCAAGAGGCGCCAACGACGTCTGCGCAAGGCGATCGACGGCAGCCTGCTCAGCGGCGATGTCGCGCATGATATGAACGATCCCGTCCGCCCCGCCTGCAATCACTTGGGTCGAGCCATGCTGGGGACCAACACGGTGCCCGCCATAGTCGAACTCGAGCCGGGCTACCTCGACGCTGTGCGTTGCCGAACGCGCCCGCCACCCCCAGCCCGGATCGGCGAGCGGCACCTTGTCGACCAGGCAGCGCAAGACCGGACGCAGGGTCAGGTCGGATAAGGCGGTCGTCAATGCCAGTTCCGGCGCAGGCATCAGGCCATGGGCAACAGAGCCCCACCGGGCTGCGAGCGCCGGGATCTCGTGGGCGCCGACCGGCGGCATGGCGAGCAGGCGCCCGACCAGCATCGGAGCACCTGCGTCAATGAGCGTGAGCTTGCTCGCCGCCACTTCAAGGAGGACCGGTGGATCGCCAGCAAATATCATGTGCACTGCCGGATCATATCCCTCCCTCTCGAGCCCGACGACCTGCCGGCCATCAGCCAGCATCTCCCAGCGCAGCCTGCACTGGGCATGCTCCCGGCTCACAGTGACAGCGGAACCATCCGGGGCCTTCCAGCGCAGCAGCCCCTCAGCGCTGGCCTCCCATAGCCAGCTCCAGCCATTTGCTCCTGAAGGACTACGGTTTGCCGTGAAGTCCCCTCCGACAGCATGGGTCATGCGCGAGAGGAGGCGCCCAGCCTCCGGCCTCAGGCTCGCACGCCCCTGTTGCACGTCCCATGGATGAGCCAGTCGCCAGTGCGCATCATCAGGCCATCGCCTCCAGGCGCGAACTTCAAGCCTGTATCGCTCGGGCAGTACCGGGAGCGGACTGCCCTTGGGCGGGCGCTTGCCCTGCTTGAAGAGCGCGACGGGCTCGAGACTGAAACAGAGCTCCTCATATCGGGCTATGAGAGCCAGATCATCCACTACCGCAGCGTCGAGCCATTGGGCCAGTGGACCGGCGAGGCTGGGCGCCTGCTGGTCCCTGGCCTGGATCAACAGACGAGGTGGTTCTTGCCTTTCCCTCTCCCCATATCCCGATGCCAGCAAGGCAAAGAGAAGCGCTGCAACATGCTTGCAGCCCATCCCCACCGGGCATGGACATTCACTCGCCGGCAAACCGTCAAATTCTTCCTCATCGTCAAAGATGACCGACGCGACATAATGGTTCCCGCCGCTGCCGCGCACCAGGGCCGAGGCGACGTCATATTGCTGATCGATCCGCAGATGCGATACGCGCCCTTGCTGGAAATATCGTCTTCCAGCCTCGACCATGCGATCGGACTGGATTGCGCAAATCAGGAGGTCTTGCGTGAGCGGAGGGATCATGGGGCCGTTTTCCAATCACAGCATGCATTTGGCAAGCCAGAAGCGCGGCGCCGCCTTACCCGCGGTGATGCCCCCGTCCTGATAGACCTTCCCCCCACCTGGCCAAGCGGATCACCAACGCCCAACACAGCACAACCACATCCCTGCCCAAAGGAGCGCTCTCGATCACGCCTGCAACATCAGCTGCGCCCGATGCGCATACACAGCGTCCTCATTATAGAGCTCGCCGCTCGAGGCCGCCTCGGTGACAAGCCTTGCCAGGGCAAGTCGGTCATGATGCAGATACTCAAGCCGTTCGGCGAGTTGCACGCAATCGCCGCGTTCTACAAACAGCCCGCCGCCGCGTTTGGAAACCAGGTCTTGCGGATAGGCAGAGCCATAGCCGACAACAGGACAACCACATACGAGCGCCTCAATAAGGCAACGCGCTGATTCCGGCGTTTGATGGCAAAAAAGCAATAGGTCACTTTGCCGCATTCGTTCGAGTAATATCTCGCGGCGCCCCTCAAATCCGGGAAGCTCCACCAGGCTTTCAAGGCCCGAAGCAGCAACACGCGCGCGCATAGCGGCCAGCTCTGGGCCATCGCCGATCCAGGAGGCCCTGAACGGAACATCGCGCTGATGCAGTAATTCGAGCGCATCAAGCCATTGCATCGGCCCCTTCATGCCAGCCGCACGTCCGACATAGACGATCTTCAGTGGCGGCTGTGCCAGAATATGCGCAATTTTCCTCGAAAGAGCCGCCGGGCCGATCTGCTCGGCAATATCTGTATGCGTATCATAAGTGCAGTGCGGCGCGGGCGCATCAGCCGCATAATATTCGTAGGTGTCCCCCCCCTGGAGCAGCGCGACTTGGCTTTTGCGCAACAGGTAGCGCAGCGCTCCTTGCGTAAAGGGGAACATGCACTCCGCGACCATCCGCTTGACCGGTGCATCTGCCAATTTGTTGCGAATGATGAATGGCTCGACGCGATCGATCCATGCCGCATAGGAACGCTGCTGCCTGATCGCCTCAAAAGCTGCGACTGCGGGCCAGTCCCCAATCACGCTACCCAAGGTGAAGCAAAGATGCCGGTGCGCTGCAATGGCTTGCCGCAGTTCCCTGCGCCCTGCCACCATATGTCGGAGCATCCGCGCACCATCATAAGCCCATGGCATTGCAAACAGCTGCGCGCGCCCATCAGGCACGATCTGCGACAGCTCCACCCAATATGTGCTGCTATCGCTTGTCTGCGGATCCCGTTCGAGAATGCCATAGAAGCTGATCCGGTCGAAATATCGGCACCATTGCCTGATTCCGCGCGCAGTCTGATCATCGATCATGAGCCCGCGCGGGCCGATGCGGAGCGGCACATGCGTAACCAGCAACAAAGAAGCACCCGACCTCAACGAAAGACAATCGTCGGGGCGCAAATCTTCAAGTGAATCCACGTCGGTCCAAACCGCCTGTTTCTTAAAGAAGAGCATACATGCAAATTAGACAGGATGGCTGCAAGAAAAAGCGACACGCGGGTCTATCCGCACCCCGGCAAGGCGACATCCTCAGATCAAAGCGGCCTCACATGAAAATGATCCCGACACCATAGCATGCAGCGACTCATGCCTTGGTGCCAGGACCACCCAAACCGGCATTCATCTCAATGCGGACAAGCATGCAAGAAGCCGGACATCTCAGCCATCCACCCCACCCGAACGAAGTCACAACATCCGAGCAGGCTTTTCATGTCACATCCGGAACGACATAACAACATCAAATTTATAAGATCGCATAATATATGAAATTTTACTATATTATTACATCAAAATGCACGCCAAATTCACAACATGGGGTCAGATCCGGCTGAGGGCGACATGACACTCTAAGGCGATCGGTCCGATGTATGGGCGAGAGCGTTGACGGCATCGGGATTGCCCATAATGGCGCGTGATCCGTCACGCGCCCATCCGAGAAAGTTGCTGTCGATCACCTCAAGCAGTTCATCCAGGTCCTGGCTCCGTTCCGCTTTGAGCGCGGCGATGCGCAGGCGCCGTTCGATCGCCTCCCCTCGCCGCATCTCGGCATTTTCCTCGCGTGTCCCCACCCGGCTTTCGATCCGCTCGCGGTAACCGTCCATGATCCGCGCGGCAGCGGACACATAAAGATCGGCATCCGCGCGGCCCTCGGCCAGTTCGTGCTGGACCTCCTCGATCCGGGCAATGGCCGCTTCGGCTGCCTTGACGCGCGCGGCATCTTCGGCGCTCTGCTGGTCATGCTCGGGCGGCATGAGCAGGCCCCGCAGCAGGACGGGAAGGCCAAGGCTCGCGACGAGCAGCGAGACTATGATGACCCCCATCGCCAGGAAAATGGCGAGGTCGCGCCCCGGGAAGGGCGACCCATCGGTGAGCACGAGCGGGAGCGTGAGCACGCCCGCAAGCGTGATAGCGCCGCGCACGCCGGCAAAGGACATCGCTGCGACTATGCGCCAGTTCGGGGTCGATTGTCCGTCGCCCTGCCGGAAGAAACTCAAGCGGAACGACAGCCAGACCCAAAGGAAGCGCAAGGCGGCCAGTCCAAGATTGATCGCAAGCACATAAACGCCCAGCCACCAGGGTTCATGATGACCGGTGAGGCGCACCGTCGCCGCCGCGCCCGCGAGGATGGCCGGCAGCTGTTCACCGAGCAGCACGAAGATGACGCCATTGGCGGTGAACTGGATGACATCCCACACCGTGTTGCGGCGAATGCGCGTCGAGGCGGCAAGTTCGCCGCTCCCCTCGACGAAGCCCATCGTAAGGCCTGCGGCCACCGCGGCCAGGATGCCCGAACAGCTCCATGCGAGACTAGCCTTGCACCCCTCAGAGGCTCATGCCTCGATCATGTAAGTACCATCTATCTACAGAGGCTGTGAATATAGAGATTTGATGTTTTATACATCAGCCGGGGGCGCGCGAGCCCAAGAATGCGTTACGGCCCGGCCCCACTCTGAAGCGGAACCGGGCCGTACATCTAACCTTGGCTTAAGCGGCCGGCTGGACGCGCCCGAACCGTGCCTTCAGATCGGGCCGCTGCCGCGCAGCAGGACCCGGCCAAGCCTTTCAGAAAAGGCTCGCGGATCGAGCGGCAGTTCCCCGTCGGCGATGCGGGCCTCGTCGAACAGTAGATGCGCTGCATCCTCGCGCAAGTCGGCCTGCTCTGCACCTACCGCGCTGAGCCTGGTGACGAGGGCGTGCCGGGGATTGATCTCGAGGACCGGCTTGCTCACCTGCGCAAGCTGCCCCGCGCCCGCCAGCAGCCGCTCCATCTGCCGGTCCATGCCATGTTCGGGCGCTACCAGGCACACAGGGCTGTCGGTCAGCCGTTCCGACGCGCGGACATCGGATACGACATCGCCCAGCGTCGCCTTGACGAAGTCGATGAAGCCGGCGACCTCGTCCGACGTTTCCGCCGGCGGTTGCTCGCCATCGGCAAGGGGTATGAGACCCAGATCCGACATGCCCTGTGTCACCGATTTGAACGGCTTGCCTTCGAAATCCAGCGCTCCGGTCACCCAGAAACCGTCGATCTGGTCGGTCAGCAGGAGCACTTCGATGCCGCGCGCGCGGAAGCCTTCGAGCTGGGGCGAGGAGGCGAGCCGCTCGATGTCGGAACCCACCGCATAGTAGATGGCGGTCTGGTTCTCTTTCAGATCGGCAGCATAGTCCTTGAGCGAACGCCATTCATTGTTCGACGTGCTGGTCTTGAAGCGGGCGAGCCCCAGCAGCGTCTCGCGCCGGGCGTAATCCTCGTAGAGACCCTCCTTCAGGACGGACCCGAAATTCTCCCAGATCTTGAGATACTTGTCGCCATCGCTGTTCGAGAGCTTTTCCAGTTCGCTCAACACGCGGTTGGACACACCCTTCTGGATGGCGGCCAGAACCGGGCTCTCCTGGATCATCTCGCGCGAAACGTTGAGCGGCAGGTCCTGCGAGTCGACCAGTCCGCGCACAAAGCGCAGGTAGCGAGGCAGGATCTGCGCCTCGCCCGTGATGAACACCCGGCGGACATAGAGCTTCATCCGCCCCGCCCGATCTGGGTCGAACAGGTCGAAGGGTCGCATCTCAGGCACGAAAGCGAGCACATTATATTCGTGCACGCCCTCGGCGCGGTAGTGCAGCGTCAGTGCGGGGGTGTCGAACTGTCCGGCGTTGGTCCTATAGAAGTCAGTATAGTCTTCCTCGCTGATCTCGGACTTGGGCCGCGTCCAAAGCGCCGCGCCATCGGCAATCTGCGCCGGCTCCGCATCGGGCTTGTCCTTGAGGACGATCGGCACCGGGACATGGCCCGACTGCGCCTTGATCTTGGGCTCCACGCTGAAGCGCCGGGTATAGTCGGCCGCATCTTCCTTGAGATGAAGAATGACGCGCGTTCCGCGCGCCGGAGCCTCGGCCGGATCAGCATCCCCGATCGAGTAGGTGCCCAAACCATCCGACGTCCACAGGCCAGCACCATCCTCACCAGCACGGCGCGATAGCACATCGACCTTGTCCGCAACCATGAAGGCGGAATAGAAGCCGACGCCGAACTGGCCGATGAGCTGGCCGCCCTCGCCATCCTTTTTGGCGGCGATCTGTTCCATGAAGGCTTTGGTGCCCGAACGGGCGATCGTGCCGAGCGCCTCGGCCATTTCGGCCTGGGTCATGCCAATGCCATTGTCCTCGATGGTCAACTGGCGCGCATCGGGATCGAGCGTAATCGTGATCCGCGGCTGAGGGTCGTCACCCAGCAGTGCCGGCGCCGCTATCGCTTCGTAGCGCAGCTTTTCGCAGGCGTCGGCGGCATTGGACACCAGTTCGCGAAGGAAGACATCCTTGTCCGAATAGACGGAGTGCACCATGAGGTGCAGCAGCTTGGCGACATCGGCCTCAAAGGACCGCGTGTCGGGGGAAGCGTCGGTAATCGTGCTCATCGCTATATTTCGCTCTCCTTGGAATGGCGGGCGAAATCTGGTTGGCACGGCCCGGTTTTTCAACCCGGGGGAACCGGCGTGATGGCGGGCACGACCCCAGTGACACACGAGTTCGGCGGGATGATGAGCCCCCACCCGCCGCGGGGGCCCAGGCAGGCAGCGCGTTGCTTGTCCCTGCAATGGTTGGCCGTGACGCTCGGCGCTGCCGATTCAGTGGATGGGTACTGCTTGGCGCTGCCAAGGCGGACCTGCCGCTTGCGCAGTAAGCCTGCCCGCAGCCCACAGCTAGTCGTCAGCCGCAACGCTATCCTTCCCTGAGGGCCGGTCGTAAATGGGAGGCGGTACGCGCCAGGCGCCTTTGTGATCCATCTCGATCGGCAAGTCGCATCGCTCGCAGAACGCTTTGTACTGGCCCTGCTTGTTGCGCGCTATGGAAGCGGATGACGGCTTATGCCGACCCAGAAGACAACGCACATACATGGTCCACGTCTAACGCGATCGACGGGACATTAGTAGCACCCGCGAGTCCATTCCCAACGCACCAACCGATGTACTTGTCATGCCCCCTTCAGCGGAATGGCGGAACCGACGTTCTCGGCTCCGCCGTCCATTCGTCAGGCCGCCGAGCTTTGGGCGCGACCGCGATCCATGGCCGTCAGTCGATCCTTAGCGGCGAGCTTGAGCTTTTTGAGACGGGCGACCAGAAGCTGGTCGGGTACAGGCCGCCGCAGTTCCTGCTCGATCTCTGCCTCCAGACGGGCGTGCTCCTCGCGCAGATGGTTCAGATAATGGTCGGACATCGTCTTCTCCATGCCAGGTTGTGACTATGTGCGCTTTCTCGCGCACAGCCTGAGAATAGGTGCGCGTCCTGTCCTTTTCCAGTCATTCCCGAGGCCTTTGGCGACATCAGCATGGCTTGGTCTGGCACCCCAGCAATCGTACAGCAACACGCCGCCTGGGCGTCAAAGCACCACCATCGTCTCAGCAAAGATTTGGAAAATCTCCCATGGATCGTTTCTTCACCGCCATCGCCACACGTTCTGCCACGATCATGGGCCAGCCGCTGGCCTTCATTATCTCGACGCTGTTCATCGTTCTCTGGGCCATCAGTGGACCATTCCTCCATTATTCGGACACCTGGCAGCTCATCGTGAACACCGCGACCACCGTCCTGACCTTTCTTGCCGTCTTCCTCATTCAGAACAGCCAGAACCGTGACGGAGCCGCAATGCAGGCAAAGCTCGACGAGATCATCCGCGCGCTCGACAAGGCGCGCGTCGAATTTGTGGGCATAGAACATCTGACCGACGCCCAGATCGCCAAGATCCGGGAAGCTCTTGAGAACGATATCCGCAGCGAAGCAGACGACGACAAGGATCGGACCGTCACCCGCACCGTGGAAACTCTGCTCAAGCGCTACTGACGAGCGCACAGCGCCCGTTCGGAGCGCTGGCGCCTCATGATGCGCAGGTCAGGGCGTCCACCAGACACCCGGTTCGTGAAGCTGGCTGGCGTTAGAGGCCCTTGGCCATATTGAGGTGCGCAGTGACGATCGGTACGAGCTCGGACGCGAAAGCCTTGAGGGGCGCAACGTCCCCGCTTGCCGCATAGGCCTTGAGCGCATCCAATGTCTTCTGGTGGCCATCGGCCTGGAGGCGCGCATAGGCACGATCAAACTCGGCGCCCGACTTGGTTTGCAGATCGGCGAGCTCCTGCTGCTGGGCCGGGGTCAACGCCGCATCAGGCGCGATCGCCGGCGTCGCGGCCGCGGCCGCCGTTTTGAGCTTGGCAGTCGAGTCCGTGTGGGCCTTGATCATCTGCTCGGCGAAGGACTTGATCTTTGCGGACTGCGCCTTGCTCGCCGCGAGTTTCGACGTCTCGATCTCGAAAGCGTCGCTTGCTGCCGCCGTGTTTGCAAAGGCCTGTCCCGGGCTCAGGACCGCAGGTGCCGACGCGGCAGGTTCGGCCGCCGAGGTCGCTGCCGTGTTCTCGACAGGCTCGGCCTTCTTGCCGCAAGCGGAAAGGCAAAGCGCGGCGGCCGAAAGAGACACCAAAAGAAGCGGTTTCATGAATAACTCCCCATTCGAGCAGGACGCCTGCTCAACGCGGGCCAGGCTTCATCGTTCCAGCGGTGGACCTTTTCGAACGCGGGACGTTACACCCCTGCCCGCCCGCAGCGCGGCAAGAGACCCAAGGAGACGAGACGATGAGCATCTTCGGCAACATCCTGAGCAAGATCTTCCACCCGAACGCGGCCAAGGCCGCGCCCGCGAGTCCTGCGCCCTCCGCCGCGCCTGCCGCGCCAAGTCCCGCCCCAGCGCCCACGACAACTGCTCCGGCTCCCGCCGCCGCTGCACCGGCGCAAACATCGGTCGACGTCGGGCCCGTCCTGGAGGCTATGGCCGCAATGAAGGACGATCATGGCGG
>CAACXH010000453.1_pt1 | contig 28550 bp, 31 predicted proteins | sample 2275881 | NCBI WGS metagenome assembly CAACXH01 (sample SAMEA5312483, study PRJEB27640) | indoor metagenome | biome: indoor environment; feature: controlled; material: polymer antistatic dissipative epoxy resin | place: Italy | collected 2014-05-27 | reverse complement strand
GTCGGTCGCCACCCAATTCACGCCGCCGGCCGACAGCGCCGCGCCGCAGCCGGCGCCGGATACGACCCGGAGCCTGGCCGACATCATCCACGCCATCGACGTGCCCGACAGCGAGCGCCGCTCGAACGTGGTCGCGGTCGACCTGGCCGAGGTCGAGAAGCTGCAGGCCGCCCGCCGCGCCGCCGCGCGCCAGGCGGAGGCCGACAAGGCGAAGAAGGCGGCCGCCGCCAAGGCCAAGGCGGAAGCCGACGCCAAGGCGAAGAAGGAAGCCGAGGAAAAGAAGCGGCTGGCCGCCAACCCCGCGCGCAACTGGGTGCAGATCGGCACCGGGCAGAAGAGCGCGCTGGCCTTCACCTTCAAGCGCTTGCAGGGCAAGTATGACGCGGTCGCGCCGCAGGATGGCTGGAGCGCAAGCTGGGGCCAGACCTCGCGCCTGCTGATCGGTCCCTTTGCCAGCTTCACCCGCGCCAAAGCGGTCGAGGCGGACCTCAAAAAGGCCGGCGCCGACGCCTTCGCCTGGCAAAGCGACGCGGGCGAGGTGGTCGAAAAGCTGGGCAGCAAATAAGGGGTTCGCATGACGATGCTCGCATCCTACGCCTCTCAGCCCGACCAGAGCCGGGGACGGCTCCATGCCGAACCGGGCGGCGAGATGCGCGGCCCGCGCGATATGTTTCAGCGCGACCGCGACCGCATCATCCATTCGATCTCCTTCCGCCGGCTGCGGCACAAGACGCAGGTGTTCGTGTCGCCCGACGGCGATCATTATCGCGTGCGCATGACCCACAGCCTGGAGGTGGCGCAGATCGGCCGCGCCATCGCCCGCACGCTCGCCCTCAACGAGGATCTGACCGAGGCTTTGTGCCTGGCCCATGATATCGGCCATCCGCCCTTCGGCCATGCCGGCGAGGATGCGCTGGAGGCGGCGCTGGAGGATCATGGCGGCTTCGATCATAATGCGCATACGCTGCGCACGCTGATGCTGCTGGATTCGCCCTATCCGCGCTTTCGCGGCCTCAATTTGAGCTGGGAAATGCTGGAGGGGCTGGCCAAGCATAATGGACCGGTGACCAGGCCCGGCTGGGCGATGCGCGAACTGGACGCGCTGTTTCCGCTGGATCTCACCAGCCATGCCTCGCTGGAGGCGCAGCTGGCGGCGCTGTCGGACGATATCGCCTATGACAATCACGACATTGACGATGGCCTGCGCGCCGGGCTGCTGAGCCTGGAACAGCTTTTGACGGTGCCGCTGGTGCGCCATTGCTGGGACCGGGTGACGGCCCGCTATCCCGACGTGCCGCAGGATCGCCTGCTGCGCGAGCTGGTGCGCGAACAGATTGGCGTGATGGCCAATGACCTGCTCACCACCACCCGCGCCAATATCGCGGCCGCCGGGGTTGAGACGGTCGCCGATGTCCGCGCGCTGGGCCGCACGCTGGTCGCCTTCTCGCCCGAACTGGCGGCGCAGGAACGCGAGCTGAAGCGCTTCATGTACGCGACCCTCTATCATCATCCCGACCAGTTGGCCGCCGCCGACCGGGCGCGGGTGATCGTGATGGACCTGTTCCGCGCCTATCTGGCCGATCCCGCGCTGATGCCGCCAGAATGGCGCGACGAATGCGCGCTGGAGGAACCTACCCGCAGCCGCCACATCGCCGACTTCATCGCCGGCATGACCGATCGCTATGCCGAAAAGCGGCATGCCGAGATTTGCGGGGCCCTGGTCTAGGGGCGAGCGGCCGCCTCCGACGCGACAGTTGAAAGTTCACAGCGTCGTTGCACGCGCATTCTGGCGTGTTTGCGCGGCCCGCGCGCCTGCGACGCTTCTCCTGGGTCATGCCGACGCGACGATGACGCCGCTCCCGCGCGACACCGACGCGACAATGAGGCGACAGCCACGCGACAGCGAAGCGACGCCGCTGGGGCTTTGCGGGCGATAAGGCGGAAGGGGCAGGAGACTGTTCCATCGCGCAGGATAGACTAGAGAAAGGCCGAGTAGGAAAGAGCAGGGGCGATTAGGGCTCTGGCCGCTGACGACCAGAAGCTGACGTTCCCAGTTCCTCCCCAAGCTTGCTTGGGGAGGTGGCAGCGCGAAGCGCTGACGGAGGGGAAATGGCGCAAGCGCGACGCTATTGCCCCTCCACCGCCTTCGGCGGTCCCCCTCCCCAAGCAAGCTTGGGGAGGATTTTCGAACAGTCCGCAATCCACCCAACTCCGTCATCCCAGCGTAGGCTGGGATCTCTCTTTCTTTGAGAGCTAGGGGGCAAAAAATAGTGGGATGCCAGCCTTCCCAGGACCACCTTTGTTGTAACTCGCTGGAAATTGCAATCTGATCCGTCAGAGGGGCGGGGGATGAAGGCTCAAGGTCCCGACGGGGTGATCTGTCTACAGAGACCGCAGGGAGTCTCACAGAGGCGAATAAGGAACATGGGGCGGGTCAAATGCCTTGCTTAAATCCATTGTATAGCAATTCTAACCCTCCGATCTGGCAACCTCAGACAACTTTCCACGACTCAAAACAAGAATCCGATCTGCTGCTTCTATCGTTTCTCGTCGGTGAGCAATAACGATGCGAGTGATCCCCATATTTCCAACTGCTTCGTTGACGGCTCGCTCGTGGAGAACATCTAGGTGCGCAGTGCCTTCGTCCATGACGAGAATCCGAGGCTTCCGATAGAGGGCTCTCGCGAGGAATATGCGCTGTTTCTGACCACCCGAGAGGGTCGACCCCATATCACCAACCAGCGTTTGGTAGCTCATTGGCATCCGGGTTATGTCATCATGGATAGCAGCAGTCATCGCAGCCGCAACTACACTGTCCATATCAATATGATCATCAAAAAGCGCGATGTTATCCGCCAAGGTTCCCGCAAACAGAGTGTCATCTTGTAGAACTGCTGCAATCTGGCGCTGAAAATTTCGTCGCCCAAATTGCCCCAAAGGTAAGCCATCCACCAACATAACGCCTCTTTCAGGTTCAAGAAATCCTATCAATAACTTGACTAGCGTTGATTTTCCGCCACCTGACATACCCGTTATAGCGACATGCTCGCCTGAGTTAATTTTCAGATCGAGGCCACTCAAGATGAATGGATCGCTTGGGGAGTATCTATAAAATATGTTTTGTAAATCAATAGATCCATTCAAATCGCAACTTGAATCTTTCGTATCGTTAAAACCAACGTCCTCCATAGAAAGAGCAATGTCGGAAATACGTTCAAGATGAAGGCCCGTCATACAAAGGGCAATGCTCTGATCAATTAGTGATGATGCCTTTTCAATAAACTGAGTTTTATAAGACATATAGGCAAATACCATGCCTATGCTGAATCCATCACCATTCATGACCATTCCAACCGCCAGCCAGATGCTGATGACGTTTTCCAAGCCGAAAATCAAAATATTAGATGATAATTGAAAAATACTTATTCTAGAAGTAACAACGTCAGAATTCACTGCGTCTATTAGGCGGTTTTGCCAAATATGATGGCGAGACATCTCTTGTCCAAATAGCCGTAATGTTGTAATTCCACGAAGAGATTCTATCAAATTGCTTTGCTCTCTTCCATGAGCAATAATAGACGACTCTCGCGCATTTTTCTCAAGTGAAAACGAAACAATTCTCACAAGTGCATATGCAGAAAATGATATGATTGTCACTGCGGTAAGTGCAGGGCTATAAAATATCATTAGTGCTAGCGTAAAAACAGCCATAATACCGTCTACTACGCCCGCAACAGCTCCTTGCGTCAGCATGGACTGTATCGGAATGATGGATTGAAAGCGTGATAATATATCGCCCGTATGTCGCCTCTGGAACCATTCAATTGGAAGGCGAAGAAGGCGGCGAGCGATGTTCGAAGCCAAGGTCATGCCGAGCGAACTGCCCGCTACGAGCAGGACATATGATCTAAGAAAAGTAGCAATGACATTTATGATCGAAAATAAAGAAAATCCCAACGCCAAGACAGTAAGTAAATCGTGATCGAATGCGGGAAGCGCCTGGTCTAAGGCCAACTGCATGTAGTATGGTGACACAAGAACAAAAGATTGAAGAACTAGACTTAGAACGATTACCTGGGATAAGGCGCGTTTCATGCCGGTCATACGCTGCCATAATTGTGACAGCTTTAATCTATCTTGCTTTTGCGTTACTACGAAAGAGTCATTTGGGCGGAGTTCTAACGCTACGCCAGTGAAATGGTCCGAAACTTCTTCAATGGGAAGCCACGATGAACGCCCGTCTGGATTATGAATCAGAGCCTTACTACGACGAACGCGTTCGAGTACGACGTAGTGGTTCATATCCCAATGTAGGATCGCTGGGAGATGTAGATTTTTGAGCTGGCCTAAAGGCACTTTAACTGCGCGCGGCGTCAAACCAATTTGATCAGCTAGCCCCATCAATGACTTTAACGCAGTTCCGCGCAACGAAGGCACAAAACGGCGCCGCATCGTCCCCAAGTCTGTGCGCAATCCGTGATAATCAGCTACCATGGTCAAACAAGCTAGACCGCATTCGGCAATTTCCGTCTGTCGGACTAAGCGGACGCGTGATTTCAAAAAAAGATCAAACGCAGGCTTCATCGCTTTTGAACTGCCAATAATGGTTCGAAGAGCCAAGCCAACAATGTTCGCTCTTCAGTGATGATTCGGGCAGTAAGTGTCATACCGGAAATGAGTGGTTCTCTCCTCCCATAGGCATGAACAGCACGTTGATGCAACGACACGATTACCGGATAGGCTGATAGATTAACGCCGGTTTCCGACTGACGTGAGATAGGGCTTGCCGCTACCGTCAGAACTTTGCCTCGAATACTTCCGAACCGCTGATATGGGAATGCATCAATTGCGATCCGAACCTCCTGGCCAGGCTTTACAAAGCCTATGGCCGAACTTGACACTTCCAATTCCGCGCGAAGTTCGGATCCGGACGGGAGAATGGTCATCAGCGGCGATTGCGAAGTGACGGATTGTCCTACGTTGGTCGTCAATGCTGTTACACGACCTGCAAGTGGGGCACGAAGGACATATGCGCGACTGCTTGCCGCATTGGCGGCCTGTTGCGCAACCCCGGCACGGGCCGCCGCAACACTCGCTTTCTGCGCACGGCCTTGCGAAGCGGCTTGCGCTGCACTGCGTTCATTCTCAAGCATTGAAGCACGCTTAGCGGCCAGAGCTTGCGCCAATTGCGAAAGCCCTTGTTGACGAACAAGTAGCGCCTCTTCCCGCTGTTGCATGTCCCGGACGCTTATGAACCCCCGTGCAGCGACCGGACGTATCCGATCGAGTTCGCGATGAGCCGATGAGACGAGATTTTGCTGAATCGCAATCTGCGATTGGAGATGTTTCACCTCTTCTACGAGACCGGCATGTTGCGCCGCGAACTGCCGCAATTGTGCGCCTACGGCTTCTTCGGTAGCAATTTCTTGGGCGAAGAGTTGAGAATCTTGCGCGGCGATGGCAGATTCCACCCGCGCAGCGGGAGTTTCAATGCTCGCGCTATCTTCCTCTGCGCGTATCAGGGCCAAGTAAGCTCCTGACTTCACCTCTTGCCCCTCTTCCACAGGCAGCGACGCGATCACGCCACTTCTCCCAGGAACAATTAGGTTTCGTGGACAAAGGGTATCCATTGCAGGGCTGAGACGAGATTGACGAAGCCGAGGTAGGACTCTTTGGTTTTGTCGTATCGAGTTGCGATACGCCGCCAGTTCTTGAGTTTGTTGAAGAGGCGTTCGACAAGATTGCGCCAACGGTATTTTTCGCGATCGTGTGGGATTGGATCGCGCCGATTGCTTTTGGCGGGAATGACAGCCTCAACGTCAGCATTGGCCAATTCCTCGCGGATGGCATCTGCATCGTAGCCCTTGTCCGCCAACAATGCCTCGATCTTATGAGCAATCAAACGGAACAGCGGGCCAAAGCCTTGGATATCGTGGCTCTGGCCCGGCGTCAGGACAAAGCCGAGCGGTCGGCCTTTGGCATCGCAGCGGGCGTGGAGCTTTGTGCTGAATCCGCCTCGCGATCGGCCAAGCGCCTCGGTTTCCTGAGTCCCTTTTTTATGCCGACGGCACAATGATGTGCTCGGACCACGGTGCTGTCGATCATGTCCGCAGTGGCATCACGAGCCACCATTTCGCCCAGTGTCTCGAGCATCGCCTCGAACACCCCGGTCGTAACCCAGCGCCGGTAGCGGCGGAAAACGCTGTTCCACTTGCCATATTCATCCGGCAAGTGGCGCCATTGCGAACCTGTGCGGGCGATCCACATCATGCCTTCGAAATACAGCCGGTTGTCCTGTGCTGGACGACAGCCACGACCACGCTCAGATGGCAGTAATGTGCCGATGATCCCCCACTCGTCCTCCGTCAGCCCAATACGCTCGCCCAACGCCACCTCCAAAAGGCAGCCTTGAATCAACGCCCGATCCTGCTGTCAACCTTTGTCCACGAAACCTAGCGATATACCTGCCGCTGGGACTATCGAACCAGATGCTATCTCAACCCGCGTATAGCTAGCCAATGATAGAAATATCAAACAGGATAATACAATCCCTACAATGAAATATCCTAATAAATGCCACGACACAGGAACGAAGATTTCGACGTTGCCTGGAAGCTTATTTAATGAGGATCCTGAAACGTCTTTCCGAAACATAGCCTCATGAAAACCTCTATAAATATACGTCTACGAGAAAAACTGCATTTTAGAACTAATTACTTCAGTTCTACTATCATCAGAAAAATATTTTACGATCACTCGTCCGCCTGGTGTTGTCCATATTTTCGGGTTTTCTTCACCAGGCTCATAAATTACCTGGTCTATGGGAACAGTTTCTATATCTTGACCTTCCCTAAACGATTGCAAAAGAGCGGTTTGGGAATGATCAAATTCTTTAAGCTCACGAAACTGCCCGACGAAAAAAATCCGAAAATCTTTCCAGTTTGGAACATTAGCACTAAATGAAACGCAAGGATGCACCACAGAAGCGCTAACTTGGCCCGCATATGGTGGAAACGTAACAGCCCTGCCTTGTTTTGTAAATATCACCGGCTTAGTCCACATTGCTCGTTGAGAGCAATCATTGTTGCGCATTCGACCATTAGCTGAAACTTGATCAATAGAAAGTAGGCTGTAGTGATACTCTCTTAAGTATCCGGCCATCATCTTTTCACCATCATTACGGACTGACGTAACGATATGATCGAATCCAGCTATAACAATGGTCTTTCCTTCAATTCTTTCTATAGAATCGTGGAGATTTTTAGCTTGATTTTTTTCACGAAATCTTACAAAATTTCCAGAACTGCTAGCAATGTCCTGTTCTTTATTGGTAAGTTCATATGCTATTAATTTATAATTTAATTCTTTAGCCAGCCGAACTAAATTTGCAAATACAGGGTCACGAACATACTTTCCGGCTTTTCCATTAACATCCGGTAGCGATACCGCGTTTTCAAATTCTACTTCATCGGCATTAAATGCTTCAGCAGCTATTTTTGTGTATCCGATGGATCGAAGTTTCTTTAAGATTTTTGCGATGAAAAATCTATGACTTGAATCGAAATGGGATTCGTTAAATAGGATAATATCAGCATCTTTCGCTTTTTCTATTATATAATCATCAGCGTCGAGGGCTTCGGCCCCGTCAATGAAATTACTTATATTCAATTTTTGGGCGGGTTTATCTGAATTATATATAGCCATGGAGTCTTTGTATCTTCCAACCATGGCATTGTTTTCAGCTTGACGCATGGCAATATCAAAGCCCACACCTGAATCTTCTTTGGCAGCATAGTGCCGCAGGTCAATCCGATCGCGAAGATAGCAAAGTGAATCGTCTAAATCCCATTTAAATATGTTAAATGGTTCTTCGGTAAATCTAGAACTGCATTTATTCAAATCCGAAGCTTCTCCAAACTCACACACTGCAATCATGGCACCGATACCAAGTGTACCGACACCAAATTTACTCAGGAACAACTGACGAATGTATGAATTCATGAATTTTCGGCTCCTCAGCTATAACTGAATTAGCAATCTTGTCAAATTCATGCAGAGACACGTGCAGCTTGTTGTTATATACGAAATCATCTGATCTAGATATTAGAAACTTGCAAAAGGCGTCCAGGAGGGGCACGCTTGGGCAGTCATATTCAAGCCAAAGAAACTGGCCTGAAGGATTGATTTCGAGAAAGACCCACTCTTCGTTGGGGGTCACTATAAAATCAATGGACCCCGTCACAAGGCTAAGTTCCTTCATCAGGCCTCTGATACGGTCAGATATAAATTCCGGAGTGCTTATAGGAGTTACAATTCCTCTTGTGTATTCAGGACGCTTTCGCCAATCTAGCAGTGAATTTTTATCTTCTTGGGAATTAATTTTAAACGAAAATATTGTTCCTCCAATTACAACTGACCGAACTTCGAATTTTTTTTCAACGTATCTCTGATATATTCCTGGACATGCTGCAACGCTATCTGCCAATTCGTCATTCCAATCAACGAGTTCTGTAAGAAACTCTGCATGAGATCCGTCGCTATGGACCCATGTTGCTGGCGTCGAAGTTTTAAATATGGTGCGCGGATTGTTTTTTATAAAGGACTTTATTTCCAATGGGTCATTGGATATTATTGTCTCAGGAATATCAAATCCCACTGCCCTAGCAATGATCAATTGGAATGCCTTCAGCGATCCTGAATGAAACTCGCCCGGTGGGTTAACGCAGAAGCAATCATTATACCCGGAAATAGAGATAATTGATTTTTGGAGTATTCCCCACTCTTGTTCAGCAATTTTTCTATCAGATGGATGTAAGCTTCCCGGAAGATGGACACCCGCTGGGCGGCGCCACCAAATTGTATCAGATTCGCTGATAGAGAATGATAGATTACTGGCTGTAATCGTAGATTTACCATCGAGCCCAGGCTTTAGGGTAATTTTGTGATAATCAGCTAGAGCTGTGAAATATAATATCTGAGTATCGTGTCCGATTGTTCTTAATCCCCACGCCACGGCTAAGGCGTGGGGATCATTTTTGAATGAAACTATGGTTATCTTCACTTAGGGAATCTTAACCGAGCTATCATCAAAACTTTCACGGCAACCTACAGTTGTGTAGTGATTGCAGGTTCCATCATGCTCATGTCCTCCACCTCCGGATACGAGCGAAATTTCTTCTGCTGTTAACTCCCGGGCAAGATGACGCGCGAGAATCCTTGTTTCTTTGCGTTCCACTGTTTACCTCCGGTATTAATGACATTTCGGCATGCTTGCTGAATGTCAGGTTCTTACTCTCATATTTGCATGCATCGAAATCCAGCCGATCAAATTCAGATCGGCGTATAATTATACCGGCCTGCCTCATGTTTATGAAATTTTAAAAAATTTATTTTGATCTAATAGCCTATTCGTTGGGATAAACTGCTTTGAATTTTGGGAAAAAGACCTTGACATCATTTGATTTTTCTATGGAAGATCCAGCAATGAGTTAATGTCATTGTTTCTGCAATGTGTCTTACAGTTTCTGTCGCTGACTACCCTCGACACTTACTTCGGACGTCTGCTAAATTCGCAGGATCGCCGCCCGCTGCTCCGCGACTGGCTTTTCAATGGGCTTTCCCAGACTGAAAGCGCCACTGTCAACCTATCGAGTTGAAGCTTACGACTTCGTTCTGGTTGTTGGCGAAATGCAGGGAGATATTGAGGGTTTCAGGATGGCCGGTCGTGGCTGTGAAGCGTTGCAGATCGCAGCCTTCCCAAATATGCGTAAACGGCGGTTGGCTTCATTGGGTAACGCCAAGCAATACAGTCAAGATTGGGGTGTCTCGACCCTGACGGTGCAACGCACCATTTCCTTAGCCTTTGCGGCCGCCCTTTCGCATGCGGCGATGGTATCGCGGTTAGCCTGCCGCATTTCGGCGGCATCCACGATGGCCTGCCATCCCTCCGGGTTTCCGGCCCGCATCATGCGAACGCCCGCATCCCATAGCGTCGGCTCGCCCATGGTGCGGCGCGCAACCCGCTCAGGCCAGTGCCAGCTTTGCGGGCCAAGGCTAGCCGCCCAGCCCGGATAGATCAGCCATAGGAGCGAAATGGCGAGGACCGCACCGCCGATGGCATAGAGGATATGCCACCGCTGTTCCTTCCTGGAGCGAACCGTGCCGACGCCCCTGTTCATGGCCACGATGGCCTGGTGATGTAGCTCCCGCGCGTCCCTGATGGCGATCCTGTCGGCCTCGCGCGCGGCTTCCGCCGCTGCTATGATCCGCTCGGCCATGCTCTCCGGCGTCATTTTGAGCGCTTCGGACTCCTTGATCGCCTTCATCTGCTTGGCAAACTCCGCGATATTGCCGTTGATCCGGCCAAGCGTCGGATTGTAGTCGGGGACGTCGAGGCTCTGCTTCTCGACCGCGATATGCTCCAGGGCGCGGGTCATCATCGCCATGCGCCCTTCAAGCCGCTCCCCCATCTCCGCCACGCGCGCTACAAGGCGCGCAAATGCTTCCGCCGCTGTGCCCGCCTGCGGTTCGCGGCCCGGCTGGTTCGGCTTCATCTCGTCATTGTTATCCATATCGTCTTCTCCTGGTCTAGCGTTCCATGCCGCGGCTGATGTCGCGGCCATGATCGAAGGGGATGGAAGCGGCGAGGTCGCGGCCGATGCTGCGGCCCATGTCGTGACCGATCTCAAGGCCAAGCTCGCGGCTGCGCAGGCCCAGCACCGATTCAAGCTGGGCGTCGCGCTCAAGGCTCTTCGCCATGTCGGCCATGTGCTGGGCTGTGGTCTTCGCGCCCCGGAAATCGCCGTCGCGCACAAGCTCCTGATGCTGGCGCTGCAATTGCTGCCAGCCCTCTATGAAGCGGTCGGCGCGTTGGAAGGGGTCTATGCGGATTTCCGCCTCCAGTTGCATTGCGCGCATGGCGGCCTGGCTGCGCCCTTCTGCCGCCTCGCGGATCAGTTCCGAGCCGCCCCGGAACGCGCTGTTCAAATCGGTGGAGCCTTGAGGCCGGATCGCATCCAGGGCGTCACGAGCCTTGTCCAGCGCTTCGCGCTGGTGGGGCATGGCATCAATGCCCTGCGCGCGGGTCTGTCGGATTGCGTCAACCGCTCTGGCGTAGCGCTCGACCGCGCCGCGCAGGCCGCTTGCCCGTAGCGGCTGCGGGTCGCGGTCGTGCTGCTGCTGGCGGGCAGGATCGGGCTGGGACACGAAACGGCCAAGGTCGAGGCCATCGAACATGCCGCGCCGGGGTTCGGGCGCGGCCGATGGCTCGCGCTGCTGGCTGGAGAGGGACAGGCGCAACCCATCGAAGATCCCGCGCGCCTTCTCTGCCCCTACGCGGGCCATTTCCGCGATGCGCTCACCAAGGCCGATGCCGCGCCGCTCGGCGAACTCTTGCGTCGGATCGCGCTGCGCCGGGTCGCGGCGGTCATAGTCGCCCGCCATGTCCTTGGTGCGCTCGCGCGACAGGATGCGGACAAGGCGGGATTCGTCCTTGAAGTCGTCGCGGCCATAGTGAAGCTGCACGCTATCCCGGTGACGTGACATACCGACATAGGCGCCGTGGCGATCCATGCCGGGGGTCGCCAGCATATGCGCCCGGTCCACGGTCATGCCCTGCGCCTTGTGAATCGTGGCCGCATAGCCATGATCGACATGGGCATAGTCTTTCATGTCGAACGCAACGCTGCGCCCGTCATCGGTGCGTACGGTCATGCTCTGCTGGTTCACCTGTTCGACGGTGCCAAGCGTGCCGTTCTTGACCTCAAGGCTGCGCTCGTTCTTGAGGAACATCAGGCGGTCGCCGGTGGCAAAGGCACGGTCGCCGCGCTCGGTTTTCACGCGCACATCGTCGCCAAGCTGGCCCGCCTCGTGCATCCGGTCGCGCGCCGTCTCGTTCAACGCGCGCACCTCGTCATTGGTATGGGTGAGGATGATCCGCGATTTATCCGGCGCGGCAATGCGTTCGCGGTCCCAGCGCTCGACAAGATCGGCGCGCGCCTGCTCGCGCGTCTCGGCAGCATGGACCATGCCATGATCGGCATAGGCCCGGATGGCCTCGCTAGTCCTGCCGGTAGCAAGATGCCGGGTGGCGGCGCGCTGCCAATCCTTATGCTGGCGGCGGACCTCCGTAATCTCGACGCCCCCGTGGCGCTCGTTGATTGCCCGGAACGCTGCGCCCGCCTCGATGGCCTGCAACTGCTGGGGATCGCCTACCAGCACCACCTTTGCGCCAGCGTCGGCGGCATGGGACAGTACGCGCTCCATCTGGCGCGTGCCGACCATACCCGCCTCGTCTATCACCAGCACGTCGCGGGCGGTGAGTAAGTCGCGGCCCTGCGACCAGCCATGTTCCATGCTGGCGATGGTGCGCGAGGCGATGCCGGAACCGTTTTCCAGCCCTTCGGCGGCGATGCCGGACAGCGCCGCGCCCCGCACCTCGAACCCCGCGCGCTCCCACGCCTCCCGCGCAACGCCAAGCATCGCGCTCTTGCCGGTGCCTGCGTAGCCGACGACAACGCTAAGGCCCCGCTCGCCGGTCACATGATCGAACGCCGCGCGCTGCTCGCCCGCCAACACCAGCCCGCGCCGCTCCGCACTTGCCAGTGCGGCGGCGCGGTCCTGCTCGTCCATGCGATGCTGCTCGCGCTCGGCCATCAATTCAGATGCACGCTGCAACCGCTGTTCTGTCTCGATCATGTCGCGGGTGGTGAACCGATCATCGCCACGCCCATCCTTGCCCAAGGCGATAAGTTCCGGCGAGGCGCGAACGGCGCTCATCGCCCGGTCATATTGCTCCTTCCCGTCCGTGTGCCGATGGATGAACATGGCCACGTCGCGCTTGGTGAAAGTCGCTTGGCTGTGAGTGATCGCGTCCAGGGCAATTCGCGGATCGGCAATGATCCGTTCGCCGTTGCGCTGCGCGATGGCGTGGTGATCCTCAATCCGCTCGGATTCCAGCCCGCGCTCGCCCATGCGTTGCGCGGCGGGGCCGATCTTGTCCTGCGGCTCTAGGCCGATGCCCTGCGCCTCCAAACTGCGGTGATCTATACGGGCGTCAATATCCAGTTCGGCAAGGCGGGTGTTGACGTGATCGGCCCAGCGCTCCCGCCATTGCTCGACAAGCTCTGTGCGGTTCCAGTCACGTTCCTTCGCGCCGAAACCCTGTTCGTTCACCTCGCGCATGGTGAGCATGACATGGGCATGGGGTTTCGCCAGCCCGTCCGCGCCAATGTCCCAATGCACGTTAAGGTCGGCAATCATGCCGCGTTCGACAAACTCGGCTTGGGCAAAATCACGGGCAAGCTCGATGCCCTGCGCCTTGGTCATCTCGCGTGGAATGGAAAACTCGACCTCGCGGACAAGCTGTGCGTCCTTGCGCTTCTCGGTCGCCTCGACCTCGTTCCAGAGGGTGGCGCGATCCGAGAAGCGTTCCGGCGCTCCTTCGGGCAGAAGGATTTCCGAATGGACGACGCCCGGCTTGTTGGTGAAGTCATGGGTACGGTCCAGACGCTCGTCATGCAGCCGCTCGCCCGCCCGATAGGCGGCGGCTGCAACGGCACTGCGCCCGCTGGCGCGACCGATGACCTGGACCGAGAAGTGATAGATTGCCATGACGGCAATCCATCTACGCCACCAAGCGCACGTCGGCACGACGTATAAGCGCGCCCTCCTCGAATAAATTCCGAGCAGGGACTAGGCGGTGTCATCCCGTCTCAGCGACTCTACTGCGTCACCGCCTGACTTCTTCTATCATAGGCGCATCATCACTCAATGGAGACTTTGCGATGCGCAAGCCCAAGGACTTCGATTCGGAACTGAAAGCCCTTGCCGACAAGACGAAGGCGATCAAGGAACGGCGCGTGCGCCAGCTTGGCGAACTGGTCACGGCAACCGGGGCCGATGCGCTCGACGCCGATCTATTGGCCGGGGCGCTACTCGGTGCCGTCGCCAGCAAGGATGCTGCCACAAAGGAGGGCTGGCGCAAGGCGGGCGCGGCCTTCTTTCAGGGCAAGACACGTCAGGCTGCGTCGCGATCTGACCAACGGCCGGAAGGCACTCTACCGCTCGACGGCGGCGCGGCACCGCGTTGAGGCCCGAAAGGCGAGAACTGACATGCGCGAATGGATGGTCGAGCGCAGGGCGCGCACGAAGCAATTGATCGAACTGGGCGGCCTTGTTGTGAAGGCTGGCCTCGTCGATCTCACCGACGATGATCGCACGACGCTTTACGGGGCGTTCATTGCGATAGCGAGGAAGCTGGAGTGCGAGGATCGCGATCAGGTGCTTGCCTTGTGGAAGCGTAGCGGCAAACGTGCGTTCGAGGCCGAAGCGGAGCAGCAGAACCATATCGCAAGTCGATCTCACGAAGACCGCCGCCAATAGGGCCAGTCTTTTGCTTCAGCAGGGTTGACTTGGGTCTCAGATCGAAATCTTCTCGCATGGCGCAATCGATCACTGGCGTACGCCCGATATTTCGCACGGAAGGGAACCGGACCGCCATGCAAAGGCGTGATGTTTTGAGCGGATTTGCGTTCACCCTGATCGCGGGGCTGGCAAGGCCCGTTCTCGCTCAGGAAGGGCGTGTGATCGTCAGCAAGATCGCTCTTCTGGATGGTCGCGTGGTGACGCCGGTGACGATTGCGGGCAACGGGCCGTATCTGTTTCTGCTGGACACAGGCGGGGCCGGTAGCCTGATCGATGCGAAGCTCGCTCGCGAGTTGAAGCTCCAATCGACGGGTTCGGTCAGGACGCGCGGCGTCGGTGGGCAAGCCGTGCTTGGCAGCTACACCGCACGGGACGTCATATTCGGCGGCGGAGCGCGCCAGCCCGTCGTGTCTCTTTCGGCCATAGACGGAGGTTTCGGTCCTCGTGTGCGCGGCTCTTTGGCCGCTGGCATTCTCACGACCGTCGATAGCGATCTCGATATCGAAGCAGGCGAATGGCGAGCCTATCCGGATGGTCGTCCCGAACGTGTTGGCTTTGTGAAACTGGAACGCGCAATTCGCAGCGACAGTATACTAGGCCGCAACGCTGCTTCGCCCCGCTTGTACGGCGATATACAAGTCAACGGCATGGTCCTCGATTGTCTGCTCGATACAGGCGCGCCAGGTGCCATCTCGATCAGCTACGACAATGCGCGCCGCCTGGGGTTATGGGATGATGCGCGGCCCTTCACCCCGCAGGCGACAAGCGGGATTGGTGGCAGTGGCGGGATCGGCAGAATCGTGCGGGCCGATAACGCCCTATTTGCCGGTCAGCGTTTCGATCGACCGCTGGTCCTGCTGCGAGGCCCCTCGGACGGCGCGCGGGGTCATGACGGCATCGTCGGTCTGTCGATGCTTCGCGGCTTCAACCTATCGACGGAAGTCAGGACACGTTCCCTTTGGTTGCAGCGCCATTCCGATGCCGCACCATTGCTGGAGCGTTATGGAATGTCGGGTCTATGGCTGGAAAACAAAGGGAATGAAATCCGTGTTGCGGTCGTCGGGACCGGCAGTCCTGCCTCGGCGGCCGGTATTCAGGTCGGGGATCGGATTGCCGGTCTCGATTTCCGGTCGGCGATCGCGAGTATAACGGGGCCTCCGGGTAAAAGCGTGGAGCTATCCGTCGCGAGCGGCGATCAGACGCGATCCGTTCGCTTCGCTTTGACCCCGTTTTTGTAATGTCCGTGCTGATCGATCCCGCCTTTCCGATGGTGCTGCGTAACGATGCCGTGCGCGTCCATCGCAACGCTGTGCGGCGGGATTTCGCGGTCAGCAAGGACACCTATGATCTTTACGCTCTGGCAGGCCTGACCAAAGGCGAGGAAAATCTCTGGGCGAAGTTCTCGACGCTCGGACAGGGCAAGGCCCGGTATGATCTGTTGCAGAAGCTGATTGCACGTCAGCCTGCTCTTCGGCTGGGATTGCTGCTGGACGATCTCGCCGAAGCCTTGCTCCTTGTCGGTGTCGCCGATCTGCGCACGTGCGACGGCGCACTTCTGGTGCTGGAATGGATAGACGATAACTTCGGCGCCCCGCTGCTCCCACCATCGGTTTTAAATGATTTCAGGCCGAAATTGCGGGCGCTTCGGCGACGGCGGTTCGGCTGGGTAGTGCCGCCGCAAAGCGGGGGCAAAGACCACGGGGCGGCAAGGGAAGGCGATGGCCCGATGGAGTATCCCCGTGTGTGGCTGTCAGAAGCGCAACTCGAACGTTATCGCGCCGATGCTGATTGGGCAGCAATTTTTGATGACGACGCGTCGCCCGGTAGGGCTGTCGTAAAGCGCAGCACCCGTCCGGGAAGTTCAGACTGAATGCTCTTGCCGGAACCTTTCGATATGGCGCCTGGCTCTTATCATGTGCCGTTGGACAATCCATAGCGGCGCATTCATTTGGGCCGCGATTTCAGTGTAGGTGAAGCCATCCAGCCGCGAGAGCAGAAAGATGCGGCGGGTGTCCGATGGAAGTTCGTCCAACGACGCTATGCACAACGCTAGTAACTCGCGATCTTCGAGGACTCTGTGCTGGTCGGCTTCCTTGCGCGCATTGCTTCCTTGATCGAGCGGAACCTGTAACCGGACGGATCGCTGCGGGGCGCTGTCCGCATGGTCGCGCACGAGGTTCCTTGCGATGACCTTGAGATAGGCTTCGGGGCTGTCGACCTCGCTGATGTTTCCCAGTCGGGCGAACCGCACAAAGCTCTCCTGCGCCAGTTCGGACGCCAGATCGAGATTGCGCGTCAATCCCCGCACATATCGCCAGATGGTACGGAAATGCGCCCGGTAAATTTGGTCCACGCGCCGGTCGGCGTCTGGCGGGTTTGCCGGTTGCGCGGTCATCGCGCTCTCCGCCTGACCACTTCCGCCAACCATTCCCCGAAGGTCATCGGACGCCATGCAAGATGCGCGCTGGCAAGCAACACCCGGCGCATCATGTCCCATCTGGACAGCCCCTTGCGCCGCGCGATCTCGTCGATGTCGCGATTATCGACCAGCGTCAGAAAGCCCGTCTCGAACGCTCTGTCAGGCAAGGCGTTCACGAGCGATCGCAGGACGGTCACGTCATCATCGGCGCTGTCGTCCCAGGGGATCGGCAGGATTATGCCGACATGGCGCAGCCGCCGCGCGCAATAGCGGCGATGCCGCTTGCGCAATCTTTGTTCCGCGCCGATGATAGGCTCGCGCTGTCGGGGGCTGTGCGGCCTTCCGTCAAGCGCCGCATCGATCGCCAGCAAGGCCTCGCTCAAACATGCTTGCACCGCCGTGATAGGGATCGTGAGCCGTCTGCCGATCTCGTTATAGCCAAGCTCGTCCACACGGTGCAGCAGGAACACGGTCCGCAACAGCGGTGGCAGACTGTCCACCGCTCGCCTATAGGCGGCGCGTGTTGTCGCATCGGCTTTCCGCTTACGCATGGCACATCTCCTCACTCGTGGGAGCGGGGCCGTTCAGCCCTGTGCTGCACTGTACAACTACCATCGCGTGCAGGATCGCGGTGCGTTCCATCGCCCATGCCAGTTCTTCACGGCTGATCCGGTAGCGGCGCCCATAGCGCACTTCGATATAGGCACGGCGGATGCAGCCGAAGGCGCGGCGCTCGAACGGCGTTTCACGCGGCCATGCCTCGCGCAATCGAATGTCCAGCGCTTCCGCGCTTTCGCGCAATTCGTCCAGCGCGTGGGTGCGCGGCCCATGCAGGGTCAGCGACCACAGCACACACTGATAGAGATGCTCGCACGCCTGATGCAGCAGCAGCGCGGCCATCGGCGCATTATCCTGCCGTTCGTAGAAAGCAGCGCCGGTCAGGAAGTCGCTGGCGCGCGTATGCCAATGGGCATATTCTTTCAGCCCGAGGGCGCAGCGATCCGGGCCGGACATGCTGCGTGGCGGTTGAAGGCGCAAACCCTCCGACTGATACAGCGCGATGCCCTGCGCGGCGATGCTGACGAAATGCGGGACGCCATCCGCAAGCGCGCCATTGAACCGCTCCAGACTTTCGACAGTGAGCCGCACCGGGTGGGTGATCTCGCCAAACTCCCATGCGCGCCCCAATCTGTCGCGCACCAGCCGCCAGTCTCGTTCGCTGCGCGCCAGCCGAGTATAGTTGACGATCGCCAGCAAGCGGAACGCTTCTCCCGGCGCGACCGCGCCCCAATCCGTCCCGGCATGGGAGCCGTGGAGGACCAGCGCGAGGACGCGGCCCGCTCGGAAATGTTCAGAGCATCGGCCCTTGGTCGTTTCCTCGAATGCCGCGAACAGGATCGTAGCGACGCGAAGAAGCTCCGTCCGGACCGGTGCGGGCAGATGTTCGCCGTCGGTGCGCAGCATCATGACCGCGCCTCGTTCGATCGGCGCTGACATCCCCTCGGGCGCGGGTGGCCGGTCACGTCATGCACGCGGTCCAGCAAGGCGCGGACAAGCGGTGTGATCGTGGCGGGGACGAAGCCGCCCGTGCGGGGCCGGTCTTCCTCCCAATCATCATAGTGATAGCCCCACTTCCAATAGGGTGAGAGAACCGCCGCGAGCCGCGCCATGTCAGGGCAGTCATAGCCAAAGCCGCACGCATTGGCGTAGGCCAGCGCCTTGGCGATATCCTGCTTTATGTGACGGGCGTTCCATTCATCGGCAAAGCCTACGTCAAGCAGATAGGCGCATAGCGCCTGCTGACAGACGAAACCCGCGAAATGCAGGGCCGGGTTGGAAAATCGGCTTTCGTGGAAAGGAACGATGTCTGTCAGCGACCAGCGCCGTTCCGCGTTGTGATAGCGGAAGCGGCTGATGCTTCGCCCCTCTTTGGTGCGCGAAATCGTCGCCGGTTCGTCGTCATAGCGTTGGTAAAGCGACGCCAGCGCATTCGCCCAGGGCGAGGTGATGGCCGATGCGGTGACAGGAGCTATCGCCAGCCCATGCAGCAGGGCGCGTCGCGATGTGCCGCTATTCGATTCGCTGGAACGATTTTCGAGCTTCGCCATTGCCACGCCTCCATCGGCTGTGCCCTTCAAACTGCCTCGCGCAGCCAAAGAACTATCCGATATCGCTTATACGGCCATTGGCAGCTATTTTTCAATAACCGATATCCCTTAATGAACTTGCGATTGAAAGGGCGTCATGGCCGGTTACGAGACTTCCATGGGAAGACCGCCGCTTGGAGTTAAAACGACTGTCGTTCGCCTGCCTGATGGCTTGGCGGAGCGAATTGACGATCTGATCGGCCCCAATCGGCGCGCCAAGTTCATACGCGAAATCGTGGAACGCGAAGTCGAGCGGCTGGAAGGTGAGCGTGAGGCAAAATTCGGCAAGCCATCTTCAACCTGACGGGAAACCCTCAAGGTGCGGTTGTCGGGCACATCGCCAATCCGGCGGTGATTTTCGGACACTTCCAGCGCTTACCGGCCTTCGCCGCACCGTGATTTACGAGACCACCGCAGAAATGCGCGCATTTTGACTGAAATCGATGTGATTTTCGACAGCGTGAAAAGCTGCCGGTCGCCCACCGACCAATGCCGGACGCTAAAATCCTCGACACGCCTATTGGAAAGCTGCCATCAGTTTGATGCACGTATGAGGAGCCAATGATGTCACTCGCAATGATTTTGGCTCTCCAAGTTTCTCTCTCCGGTTTGCCCGATGACTTGAAAGAGGGCTGCAACGACAAGGATGGCACAGTGGCGCTGTCCTCTTGCTATTCCGATCACGCCAGTCTCTGGGATAAAAGAATGCGCGCAGCATACCCGGTCGCATTCGAACATGCCCAAGGGGAACAACGTAATGCGCTGAAGAAGGCGCAGGCAGCTTGGGTTAAATACCGCGATGAAACATGCGAATTCTACAATCTTGAACAAGGCAGCATACACGTCATTTTGAGCGCGTATTGCCAACTCGACCTCACTCGCCGCCGTGCGTTGGAGTTAGAGGAATACGTCCTTCCCTAAAGTACTCGCACATGCCCAGCTATCGACGTTGGCATGCCATGGCCTATCCGCCCATCCAATCCATCAACCGATGCGGTGACAGACAAGCAGGCTTTTGCCGCCATGCCGCTCACCGTGTGATTTACCACAGGGCAGTCGCGCTCGCCGCATGGCCACTTATGACATTTATTTTCTACGAGAACATGCGTAATCAAAATATGGATAATCCATGCTGAAATCATCGTAAGGTGAGAACTGCGCGTCGTTATCGTATTCAGCTATTACTTTCTCATTCGTGCCCCATGAGACCCATCTGGCCATTTTTTTCTTACATTTAATTTCAGCAACGCCAAAATTTTGTTCAATGAATATATCGCTTTTGATGTAGGTGCGCTTCACGGTAATAGACGAGACATCCTTGATATGTCTTACCGCCAGGATGTCCCACGTGACCGCTGCTGTGCGCTCAGTGACAAATGTAGCCAATGCGCCGTTTGCGGTTTTGGAAGAAAGCACAAACGGACTTCTAAGCCTTTGGACCGGTTGAGCAGTAGCATTAGCGCCAATGACGGATGTTAGGATGGTGGTGAAGCAGATCAGCGTTTTAAACATGATTCTTGAGTAGCACTTTGGTCTTACTGGATCGCTAACCGGAGTCAGACTGACCTACCAATCCTTTCCTACGTCATCGTCATTACACCCATGCATGACAATCAGGCGTTTCCGTCAGCATCCGCTTTGAAGCATCGCGTATGGCTGAGTGATTAACCAGCTACGATCGATCCCGCTCGGTTCGCTTCCGATTAGGAGCATTGCCGCCCGCAGGTCGTCTGGCAAGGTTGGAAAAGCGGTCCCATTTAGCGCAGGCGCGGACCACGCCCCACGCCTCGATACTCTCGTCCGCGACGACAAGATGTCAACGGCGAACAGGATCGTAATGCATGCGTCTATGCGCGCTACGAGCGTCGAGCTGGCGGACGACAAAGCCGCCATCGACCACGGGCCGCATACTTTGTCAGTGCTGATCTTTCAAATAGCGATCAAACCAGGTGATTAGCTCATCGTAGAGATTGCGCACATTTGCTGGGGAGAGCGCAATGGAATGGTTCTCTCCGTGGTAGCGCAGCAGGCGCGCCGGCTTTCCTTGCTGATCAAGCAATGTGAACATCGCCTCGGCTTCGGCAACGCTTCCCCGTATGTCGAATGTGCCGTGCGCCATGAGCAGCGGGGTATGGATCGTTGAAGTGTACATGATGGGCGAATTGGCCGCGTAAATCCGTGGATCACGATAGGCCTGTTCTGGCATGCGCATGGCAGTCGTCACGATCGTGGGATTAACTCCCTTGTCCTGAGCAATGCCTGGCCAACCGTCGCCGCTGCGATCAAACGCTCCGTACGTCGTGTGCATGTCCGCGATCCCATCGATAGCGGCGGCTGCCGCGAAGCGGTCGGTTTGGGTGACAAGCGAGTAGGTGGCGTAGCCGCCGAAACTCTGCCCAAAGAGCCCGACACGTCGCGGGTCGCTCCCTTCCAGTTCGATGAGTTTGTCCACAGCTGGCAGCACCCCTTCTTTCATATGGAGGTAGGGGCCACCGGATAGCTCCTGTGCGCGCGGCATCGATGGGACGAGGACCGTATACCCTTTCGCCGCATAAAGTTGGAGGTTGTAGATCCCAGGCAAAAGGCGGTCGTCCCAATAGTCCTGCTTGCCCCGGATCATGGTGCCCGGATAAACCCATACCAAGACTGGGTGGCTTTGACCGTGACGATGTCCGGGCGGATGGATCACCAGGGCCTTCAGCGGTGCGCCGCCTTCACTGACATAATCAATCGTGGAAATTGTCCCCCAGTCGACTGAGGCCAGATGGTGGTTGACCCGGAAAAGCTCCAGCGTCCGACCGGTGCCGGCCGGTCTTCCTTGTAGCACCATCCCCCGATCAGTCAGTTCCCGCCATATTGAACCGTACCTGTCCTGAGCGAGAAGCTGTGCGCTTGAGGGCAATTCAAGACGCTTCGACTTGGTCGGGGGAGAGGCTGGACGCGGTTTGCTCCCTGCCGACAGATACCACCAAGTTTCGGTTCCCTCGCTGGCTGAAATCTGCCGTCCGCGTATGAGCAAGGAGCTGTTTTTGAGCCATCGGGCAGAGAGCTCGTGGTCAACCGGACCGGCGTCCCAAGCCCGATCGACAAAGTTTGGGGCGACGGAAGAGACTTTCCCGGAACTTGCATCGAGACGAAACACACGCACGTCGCGGGTACTGCCGGACGCCCGCGCGCGCAAAAGCAACGCGGTACTGTCAGGAGACCAGTCCAGCAGGTCCAGTGGATAGCGTGCCTCTTCCGGCACCGTGACCCGGCGCGGCGGAGACTTGGCGGTGAGGTCGATGAGGATGAGTCGCTTATCCGATGCGGTTTCATCATTGTTAAGAGGTTTCGGCCCGACCTCCTGAGGCGGGATCACGTCAGCAGGGGCCAGGACAGCCGCTGTCTTGCGGTCCGGGGAAACTACTAGGGAGAGCATTCCACGAAAAGGAAAGGCCGGGACGCTAGCGAGAATCTGCCGTTCGCCACTCGCTACATCAATCAGGGAGATTTCCACCTGATACTGTTCTCGTGTCTTAGAGAGATTTTCCCTCCCGCTGTCAGCGACGTCGACGGTGCTTGTCATTCCATCCCGCAGCGTTTGGGCGATCTCACCGGCAAACTGCAGTGGGCGCGTGTTCTGGGTGAGTAGTGATGAATTCTGCCCGGCAGGCATCTGCAGGACGAGCAACCTGTGTTCGTCGAGCCAGAGAAATGGTGCGCGTTCGCCTGCCCCCTCCGAGGGTGTACATCCCAGCGACTGGCGCTTCGCGTCTGCTCCTCCACGCAAGTCCAGCGCATTAAGCGGAGAGCCGTAACGCGTCATGGTCATCATGGGCTGCTGCGAAATGCGCCGGATCCCGTCTGTAGCGCGGCTCCACATGTATAGGCGAACGGCATCCCCGCCATGTGGCTCGGCTCCTTCGGGGCGGGTCGATAGAAAGGCGATCCTTTTACTGTCCGGACTCCACTGCGCGCACCAGTTTCCGGCCGCTGCCGCATGCCCATCAGTGAGGTTCCGACGGTCAGATCCATCCCGCCGAACAAGCCAGACATCGGCGCGGGACGGATCAACTTCATAAAAGGTGCGACCGGCCACTTCCCCCTCTCCGGCTGGCCGTTGCACAACGACAGCAAGGTCCTCTCCATCGGGAGAGGGGGCGACCTGCTCCATAGCTACCGTGCGAAGGACATCGTCTATCGTCAGGGGGGCCGCATTTGCCGTTCCGGAGATCAAAGTGATGGCCGTAAAGGCCAGTGAGACGTAAAATGATCTGCGCATGCCCCAGCTTTGATCCCACTAGTGAATATGGCCTCTCAATAGAGGCGCCCATCTTCTCAAAGGCAAGATTTTCGGCTCGTTGCTGCCGACCCCGATGTCGGCAATGGGGCGTATCGGTGGAACGCCTCTACGCCACTATCGGCATCATTTCCCAGTCCCGAGCGGCCGTGGCGCAGCGCCTGCTGTATTGCCAACCCGATCTCTAGCCGGAGCCAATCGGCGCGATGCTCTTCGGGTACCGCGTTCGTCGCCCATTCGGCGTAGGTTCAGTGCCCGTCACTGATGGTAATAACATGCCGCTGCGCGAACCGCTGCGCGGAAAACAGGTCAGTCCCAGCGCGTCGATGCTTTGACGGGTGCTGCGCGCCATCGGCCATTGAACATCCGCCACCCGATTAGACCCGCGCCGACGCCTAATAGGCCGCCGACGAGGTAGGCCGTTGGCGCATTGTCCGGCACGAATAAGCCTCCGGCGATATACCCCCCGATTACGGAGGTTCGCGTCACCGCGCCGTAGATAGCGGCGACCTTTCCATGATCGGCGGGCGGGCATTCCGATTGGAGCAGGGTGCGGACCGCGACATTGTGAATGCTGTTCGCGCCGCCGCCCAGGATGAAGGCGACAGCCACGATCGCAAATCCGATCGGTGCAAGGCCGATCAACAGCATCGTCGCGCCCATGACAGCGGCCGTGCCGAACGCAGTTTGGCCGATCCTATGGCCCATGGCGCGCTGGGCCAGCGCAGCGCCGATCAGCATCCCGCCCGCCCATAGCGCTGTTAACACACCGAAGGCGGTTGGCCCGCTGCCCATTGTCACCATGACGAGGAACACGAATGCAACGTCAGCAATGGCGGTCGCGAACACTTCAAAGCTGAGTGCGCCTGTCACCACCATCAAGCGCCGATTGCGGAGCAGCGGCAGATAGTCCGCAAACAGGGTTTGCTCCTCCTGGTCGCCCCGGTGCGGTTTGCGCCGCAAGCCGCTCGCCAGCACGACGAGCGCAAGAAGGGCAAAACTGAGGGCATCGGCGAAAAGCGCGTTGCGCGATCCGATCCAGCCCACAAGCACGCCACCCGCGACAGGGCCAGCGAGCATTCCAAGACTGCGCGCCAATTCGAGAAGGGAATTGGCGCGCGCGAGCGTCGTTCCCAATCCGCTCGCCAACACTGGTATCAGCGCGAATGTCGCCGCGCTACTGGCCGTGAACAGGACGCTCAGCAGCACGGCACCTCCGAGCGTGAACATGGGGTAGTGGGCTATGAGCGCAATCACGCCCGCTTGCAGCGCCGATGCGATGGCCAAAATACGAGCCGCGTCCCGGCGGTCGATCAACTGGCCTACATAGGGCGCGGCGATAAGGCCGGGAAGCAACTCTGCGATCAGCAGCACTGGCACCGCGTAGGCGGGAGCGTTCTCGGCGGTACGGAACATCAGCGTCAGCAGCGTGATTTCGTCGCCGACGGTCGAAATAGTCAGCGCCGCCAGGACCAGCCATCCCCAGCCTCGCCGGAACTCAACGCCCACTCACTTGCCCTTCCACGCTGGCCCTCTCTTTGCGGATTATTCTGTGCAGACGAGATCGCAATTGACGATCAGGTGAAACCCGGCGCGATCCACGGGGTTTTCGTCAGGCAGGACCAAGCTACTCGACGACGAAAACGGTACGGAGGCTACAATCAGCGGGAGCTTGTTCTTCCTCGTAGAGTCGCACCCGATCAATCGCTTTCAACTGGGATACTGTGAACGGCCGTGACGATTCGAAATAAGCTGCGGCGTGTGAACCATTCCAGATCGCAATTCGGTAGCGGCGGTTTGTCTTACGCTGCCCGAACCGTGCGGGATTGTCTGCGGCGGCGGCCTTAATTATTCGACCGTCCGGACGACGGGCCCAACCGATACCGTAAACGTGCATTTCACCAAATGAACCTTCCCAGCGGAAGCTGCCTCCGTGTATACCTCCGTCCAGGGTTGTCACTTTCTCCCCGTGCAGAAGATCAATTATTGGCGAATAGCCACAGAACCTTGCAGGCCCTTCGATTTCGCTAGCTTTGGCGGGTTCAGGGGCTGCTGCGACAAGCGCAAGAAACCCGATAGACAACAACTTCATACCCGATCCCTTTGAGCTTATATTGCTGGCTTGAGCTACCATCGCCCTCCTCGAAAATAGGCGATAACCCCCGCCTGCCATGTCAACTCCGACTGATTGCAGCCTCGCAGCCTCTGCCCTCGTCTCAGCATCAAAATTACTTGGGCGGCCGGATCAAAGCCGCAATGCCTTCCGCTTCCCGTACATAGAAGGAGTATGGGTGGTGCCCCACTGTCACGACATCGATTTTTTCGGGATATAATATCTGGGTGGCGGCTCGTTCGCTCCCGAACTGGAATCGGTTCTATCAATAGGGCAGATCCGGGAAATCGCATCCTCGAGGCGCTGAGCAGTATCTTTGTCGAGTACCCACGCAGCCCGTTTCATTGAGGTATAAGGTGCATCCTTCACCGATACCTGGCTGCGACCAACTGCCGTTCCACGCCAAAGACCATCTGCATTCCGGGCGACGATGATGCTGTACTCTTGTGTAGCCAAATGGCCGCCTTTGCCGTGCAACATGACCATCGGTGGAACGTTAGGCATTGGTTCATCCATCGCCTGCCGCAACGCGCGATGTTCTTCGATATCAGATGTTGTCGGCTTTAGTTGATCCGTGGCTACGGGGACGCAAACTGGGATCGCGATCGTCGGATCAGCCACAGAAGCCGAAGCAAGGAAAAATAGTCCGATCATTTTTCCAGGATGTATTTTTATCAGGCCTCTGGCAACCTGGAAGGCCGCCGAATATCCCGGCTTCCCCGCTGCTCCTGATCGAAATCCCCGAAAATCATGCGATAGTGGCTGCCCATTTGCACCACGGCCCATTTCGCAGTTGCGGAATTGCTTTCGCAGGTGCAATATCGCGCACGCCGACTGGCTCGGCACCTCTCCTAACTAACTAAGGCCGGCATCCGCGTCGGCCTTTTTTGTTAGCCGAAATCTATTTCAGCTTCGGAATAATAAGATTCCGTCACGGTTGATAGCGGCGCGACAGTCATGCGAAAGCGTCCGGCTTTGCCGGACGCGCGATTTTTCAGCCGCTTGGCCGTGATTTGTTTCCGGGTTGGCCTTGTCCCGAAAGGACACCCGGAGGCGCGCTCGCCTCCGGGTCGCTGCACTGTCAGGCCGCCTGCGCCATGGGCGGCTGCATCTTCGCAGGAACAGTCTCCGGCGTATCGCGCAGCGCCGAAATCTTGCTCCATCGTTCAGCGCTACCGACGCCGCCGCGTTCGGTGTAGGCGGACGGCGGGAAGGTCATCCAGCGCGGCACCCAGCCCTCTTGCTTTTCGCGGCCATTCGTTCCGGCGAGGCAATCGCGAACAATCTGACGCTGTACCTTGGCGCTTTTTGCCGCATTGGCGCTGGCAACCGTGTCGCCTGCCACGTCTGCGATGATCCTGCCGATGACCTCCCTGTCGCGGATGCTGTCGAGCAAGGCGTCGTCGGCCTGCCAGACTGCCGCCATATCCACCTTGAGCAGCGCGCCCAACAATTCGACCGTCGTGCTTCCCGCCGTCAGTGTCTCGCCCATGACGACAGCAAGGACGGACATGACCATTTCGTCGGGAAGGCCCATCAGATGGTTGAACAGCCCCGGCAAGCCATGATCGCCTGCATAGCCGCCCGTGACGGTGGGCGTCTCGGGATCGAAGCCGAGCAGGTCCAGAACCGCGCGGCGCTCGGCGTCGAAGATGGCTTCCGATGCGCTGGCTTCCACGCTCTCCGCGATGGCATCCGTATTGGCCCGCTGCTTCTCCACATCCACCCGCCACAGGGGCGAACCGACAATGGCATGGGCCAGCATCAGGCGAAGCGCCATCGCGGGCTGCGAAAGCAGGGACGCGCGCACGGCGGCATGCCGGTGAAGATCGATATAGTTCTGAGTAGGAGCGCTGACCTCCGGGCGCAGGGGCTTTGATAGGCTTTCTCCTGCCTCGCGCTTACCGGCTTCCTTCCCGGTGATGTAGCCCTCATGGAATGTCACTTCGCCGCGATGGCTGATCGCAATATAGACCCGTCCGCCTTTTTTCTTCTGGCAGCGCTCATGCTCCCATGTGTGGAAATATTCGCCGCGCTCCATTACGACGACCTCCGGCCAACCTGCCTCCCGGTAGGCAGCCGCACGTTCCTCGATCGCGACCATCTGCGCCGTCCAGAAATCGGCCCCACAGGCAAAATAGCTGTCCTCGCCGAACAGGTCGGAGACGATTTCGCCGGAATGGCGCTCAACATCGAACAGCGCGACCTTGGTGGAAATGGCCGCACCGCCCATGAGCCACGCCTTGAGGTTCTGGCCCAAGGGGGCTTGGTCGCTCTCGCTGTCAAGCAATGCCAGCCATTCACGCTGTTGCGCCTTGGTGGCAAGGGTCAGGTGCCGCACGGTGATGGCATCGATACGATCAGCCCGATAGAGATTGCGGATGCGCGGCATCAGATTGCCCAGCGCGAGGGTCCGCTTCACCTGTAGCGCAGTCAACCCGAAGGTCAGAGCGATGTCATCCACGCTGCGCCCCTCCCGAACAAGTCGGGTGAAACTTTCGTGGCGCGTCATTTCATCGGGGTCCAACCTCGCGATATTCTCGATCAGCGAGGCTTCCAGCGCCGCCGCGTCGTCACCTGCTTCCATAACTGCACAGGGCAGCGGATCGATGCTCCCGCTTTCCTCGGCAACTGCCAGTGCGGCATGATAGCGCCGTTTGCCTGCCACGATCTCGTAGGCGTCGGGCGAACCATTTTCCCGCACGATCAGCGGCACGAGCACACCCCGCGCGCGCACCGAAGGCAGAATGTTAGTGAGGTCTGGAGCCTTCTTTCCCCCGCGCATGTTGGCGGAAGACACCGAGAGGCGGGCGATATCGATATGCTTGAGTTCCATGTTCCTTCACTCCTCTTCGCATCATCCCGGCCCCGGAATGCGGGGTGGGCGGCAAGAGCGCACCGGCAGGCGCGGCGACAGAGGCGGACTGCACCCGTAAGGGCTGGAACGAAGAGGAAGACCCGGCGCAGCCGGGTTGCGGGCCGCCGCGACGCGCCTAGAGGGAAGTGACGATCACACCGCTTGCCGGAGCCGGTTTACGCCATCGCGCCCAGGCGCGATGTCTGCATGCGAGTGGCGCAGCCACTTCCCGCGTCAGCGATCGTTACGCCGGAAGGTGCCGAGACGGCGCATAGCGCTGGCTCGGTGGAGCGCAGCGGAATAGAGCG
>CAACXH010000473.1_pt1 | contig 29277 bp, 22 predicted proteins | sample 2275881 | NCBI WGS metagenome assembly CAACXH01 (sample SAMEA5312483, study PRJEB27640) | indoor metagenome | biome: indoor environment; feature: controlled; material: polymer antistatic dissipative epoxy resin | place: Italy | collected 2014-05-27 | reverse complement strand
CAGAACCGCGCGCTTGAGGGGGAGACCCCCCTTGCCATGGCTGACACTGATCGTGGCGCGCGCGCCGTTGAGGCGCTTCTTGGTCGGATTGGGCACGGTATCGCTGCGTGATCCTTTATCGTTTATGCAAGGCCGCCCATGTTGCTCTCGATGGCGAGGGCGCACGTCTTTGGGGCGGGCGCTGGAATTCCGCCGGAAGGCCAATGGTCTATGCTGCGGCGACGCCCAGTCTTGCCGTTCTGGAGGTGCTCGTTCACCTCGATCTGCCAGCCGAATTGCTTCCCGATGATCTGCGCCTTCTGACGATCGAAGTTCCCGACAGCCGGCCGTATCGCTGTTCCATAATGAAGGCGGCAAGCGCTTCGTCAATGTCATCGATCGCTATCCGATCCTGAACGATGGCGACCATGGCGTCGAATGGGTGGATTATGACGGCGATGGCGCAATCGACCTGAGTGTGACCCATGGTTACAGCGCGGTGGGCGGCCACTTCCTGTTCCGCAACATCATGCCGGCCGCGCAAGCGGCCCGCGCCATCAACATCATGCCGCTGGACGCGAAGGGCCGGCCGGCCAAGCCCGGTACCGAAGTGCGCCTTTATGACGGCAAGAAGCGCATCCTGGCGACCCGCATGGTGTCGACCGGCGGCGGCTATGGCGCGCAGAGCGTGACTCCGCTGCATTTCGGCCTTACCTCCATGGACAAGGTCTCGGTCGCCGTCACCTGGCTGACCGCGCAAGGGCGCAAGGCGCAGTGGATCAACAATGTCCGGCCTGCCGATTATCGGGGGCGTGTGCTGGACGTTCGCCAGAAGCCCTGAGCTCAAAGTCAATTGGCGGGAAGAGAATTCGGTCAAAATTCCGCAAGACTCACCCATCTCACCGTTGCTGGCGAATTTCTACATGCGCCGGTTCGTGCTGGGATGGGACGCGCCCCACGTGGGTCTCTGATCGCCACTGCCAGCAGTTGAACTCTTTGCGGGGCGTCCGCGCGTGCTGGGCGCGAGCGTCCTGGCGGCATCCAACTCGCGTATCAGACCATGATCAACCCTCGTTTCGACGTTCTACCTGCTACTTTGTCTATCTACAGGCCCGCCCAAATGATGCTGCCGCTGAGCGCCGGGAAGCAGTTCGCACTCGGTTTGTCGATCTTGGCAGCGTTCGGGAGATGCCGAGTCCATTTTTTTCGGCGAGCCAGGCCGTCCCTTGCTCGATCCGCAACTCATGTTCCGGATGCTGCTCCTTGGCTATCTACCAACGAACTGCGCATGGCGTAAACATCTGCAGCCTTACAGAAGCAAAGGTGCTGATCGAAGTCTTACACCGTCCGCCCGATGGGCAGCCTGGGTTGCCGGCCACAGCCCCAGGCGAGGGCAACACTGCCATATCCAGCCTCCGGTTCCGATAGCTCCAACTTTTCCGCGATGTGGTGGCGATGGCGCCCAATGCTCTACATAGCCAGCTGTTCAATCGGTGTGGACAGGTCAGGATTGTTTGCGCGCAACAGCCGCTGTGACTGCTAAATTCGCGCTCGCGCTAGCAACCGTTCGCGTCATGTCGAGCAGTCGGTCAAACGGCAGGACGAAGCCGACCACAAGCGCGGTCTGTTCCGGTGGAATGCCTACAGCCGATAGCACAGCGGCCAGCATGAACAGAGATGCAGACGGGATCGGCGCGGTTCCGAACGCGGCCAATGCGCCGGTTAGTAGCATAATCCCCAGCATTGCCGGATCTGGGTGTACGCCCAGCGCCTGCAGAGCAAAGATGCTGAGCAGACCGACATACATGGCGGTGCCGTCCTTGCCGATGCTGGCGCCAATGGGCAACACGGTCGACGCGGTGGCGCAATCCAGGTGCAATTCTTCCTGTGCTACTCGCAGTGCGACAGGCAATGTCGCTGCCGAAGAGGCGGTCGAGAAGGCAACCAGCAAAGGATCCACGGCTGCTTGGAAGAAGCGACGGATCGACAGGCGGGCGACCAGCCGTATGAGTGGCAGGTGGATGAAAATGATCTGCGCAATCACGCCCAGCAGCACGCACAGCGCCAGCCAACCGATATTGGTGAAGACCGCGACGCCATTGTCCGCCACGGCCTTGGCAATCAGCGCAAGGACGCCGAAGGGCGTGATTTCCATGACGACACGGACAAGGTGAAACAGCACGCGGCTGGACGATTGCAACATATTGGCCATGGGACGCCCTTCGTCCCCGGCCAGAATGACGCCGAAGCCGAACAGCATGGCGAAGAAGATGATTGCGAGCATGTCGCCTTCGGCGAGCGACTGGACGATGTTGACGGGTACGATGCCGATCAGCTGATCATGCAGCGATTTCGCTTCCCCCAGTGCATGGGGCACCGCCTTGCCCAGTGCTGTGCCGATGCCGGGCTCGATCAACAATCCCAGCACCATGCCGATCGAGACGGCGCAGGCGGTGGTGAAGGCGAAAAGGAGGACCGTACGCCCCCCTACCGATCCCAGCCGGCGCGGATCAGCGAGAGCCGTGACGCCTGATGCGATCGACACGAAGACAATCGGGACAACCAGCATGCGGATCAGCCGGACGAAGAGTTCGCCGACAGCGCCTATCCAGGGAATAGCGGCTGGCCAGAAAAGCCCCGTCAGCACGCCGACGAGCAACCCGCCCAATACCCGCAACCAGAGGGGAATGGTAAACCAGCGGTGGATCATGGCTGACATGCTATAGTTACAGCCCGCCCCAGAAGCCCGGTCGCGCGGGCAACAGATGCCCGCGATCTCCTGTCACGCCATCGTTCCGGTCGGCCGAAAGCCAGAGCGGTCCGTCCAGATCGACAAAGGCGCTGTCTGCCGCAATGGCCCAGGCCGGCGCAATGGAGAGGGATGAGCAGATCATGCAGCCTGTCATGACGCCAAGGCCACGAGTGCGCGCCGCGTGCGCGAGATCGAGCGCGGCGGTCAGGCCGCCGGCCTTGTCGAGCTTGATGTTCACAACGCCATAGCCGTCGGGCAGGCTGTCGAGATCGGCAGCAACATGAATGGATTCGTCGGCGGCGATCAGGATGGTGGAGGTAAAGCCGTTGAGATCGCCATCTTCATCTGCGGGTAGCGGCTGTTCTAGAAGGTCGATACGCAGGTCGATCATCAGCGACTGAAGGTCGCTGACCTCCGCCATCGTCCAGCTTTCATTGGGGTCGACGATCATGCGAGGCGTGGGCGCAGCGGCGCGGACGGCGCGGAGCTGGGCGGCGGGATCTGTCCGGTCGACCTTGACCTTGATCAGTGGCACGTCGGCAAGCGCGGCGGCGGCCAGGCTCATGGCTTCTGGCGTATCGAGGCCCACGGTCATCGCCGTGGCGATGGGCTGGAGCGGCCGGGCAAGGCCTATCGCCGTGGCGAGGTCGCTACCCGCCAGTCGTAATTCCAGATCCCAAAGGGCGCAATCGACCGCGTTGCGCGCCGCGCCGGCAGGCAGCAGGTCGATTAGGGCGCGGCGATCTATGCCGCTTTCCAAGGCTTCCCGGATCGCCTCGATCTCGGCGATGCTGCTCTCCACGCTTTCGCCATAGCGGGGATAGGGGACGCATTCGCCCCGGCCGGTGACGCCGCCTTCCGCAATGGTGACGGTAACGACGTCAGCGGCGGTCTTGACCCCGCGCGAGATGCGGAAAGGGATGGCGAGGGGGAAGCTTTCCCCCAAAGCCGTCAGCGTGCGAGCCATGGGGTTCATGCAGTCTTGGTTGCAGGGGCGCTCGTCGCGGCGTCCGTGTCCAACAGCCGGTCGAGGATCGACTCCACGCCCATGCGATAGGGATCAGAACAGGGCAAGCCGAACTCGTCGCCGATACGGGCGCAGAGCGCCAGCGCGTCAGCCTCCACCATGGCGGAGGTGTTGAGCGCGATGCCAACGACGCGGACATTGGGGTTGGTGAGACGCGCGGTGCGCAGATTGGCCTCCAGACAGTCGGATAGGCCCGGCGGCGTGTAATGGGGCAGGCCGCGCATGCTTTGGCGCATCGGATCATGGCACAGCACCAGTGCGTCGGGTTGAGCACCATGCAGCAGGCCTGTCGACACGCCGGCGAAAGAGGGGTGGAAGAGTGAACCCTGGCCCTCGATCAGATCCCAGCCGCCATCATGGCGATCGGGCGAAATCTGCTCGATTGCACCGGAAATGAAGTCGGCCACTACGGCGTCCAGCGGAACGCCATCGCCCGCGATCAGGATGCCGGTCTGGCCGGTGGCGCGGAAATCGGCGGGCACGCCGCGCGCGGAGAGGGCGCGGGCGAGGCAGAGCGTGGTGTACATTTTGCCAACCGAACAGTCGGTGCCTACGGTCAGCAGGCGATTGCCGGCGCGCTTCTTGCCATTGCCAACCGGAATGTCGGGGCGGGGATCACGCACGTCATGCAAAGCGCGGCCGAGGCGTGTGGCGGCTTCAACCAGTTGCGGTTCGTCCTTCAGGCGTTGATGCAGGCCCGATGCGATGTCGAGGCCGGCCTCCATCGCGGCGAGCGCGTCACGCACCAGATCCTCGCCCAGTTTGCCGCCGGCATTGGCGATGCCCAGCACCAGCGTCCGCGCGCCTGCGGCATAAGCGGTGGTGAAATCCATGCGGGGCAAGCCCAGCGTCAGGCGGCAATCACCATGGCGGAATTCGCCCACGCAGATATCGGGCCGGAACACCGCCAGCCCGCGCGAAGTCTTGATGCCGATCTCGTCATTGCTGTGGCCGAGATAGAGAAGATAGGGCGTGGCGATCATGGATGTGTCGAACCTATGCTGATGGGAGGAAGAGCTTTATCTTCACCTTCCCACAGACCCCAATATCAATGGCCATGAAGGTCATAGCCTGAGGCTATAGGCTATCGATTACAGTCGAGAGCAGATCCAAAAATTCCGATGCTGTTTTCGATGGCGGCCGATTCTGTAGATAAACAGCATTTATGTCGAAGGTTATGGCTGGTTGGAGTGGCCGGCTCGAAAGACCCGGCGCAGCAGCGGCATGTGCCGTAAAATTGTCCACGATGGCCATGCCGACGCCTGCGCGTACCAAGGCGGCCGCGATGTAGTAAGTGCGTGCCGACACCACCTCTTCAAGTTCAACATCCAGACGGCTCAGCTCGTTGGACAGCATCACACCAATTGGGCCGCTCTTTATTGGGGTGATAAATTTTCTGTTCTGCAGATCTTCCAAATGTAACCGCGCTGGAGCTGCCGGCAGGTCATCCTCGCGATACAGTATCACCAACTCGCCTTCACCGATTACCTGATGAGCCACAGGAGCAGATATCGGAACTTCGAAACTTATAGCAATATCGGTTTCCCGCTCATATAGTTTGCGCACTATCTCGTCATGATGGAGCGTTTGCAGATCGAACATGATGTCTTCGTGACTTCGCAGGAAGCGCGAGACCGCCTCGGGTATTGCGCCCAACCCAAGAGAAGGAAGAGCGGAAAACCGTAGCATGGCGCCGCGGCCGTTGCGCATATTTTGCGCAGCTTGCTTCAGTGAACGCACTCGGTCTTGAATGTCGGACACTTCCGCGAACAGGGTGCGGGCATCCTGCGTGGGTATCAAGCCATTATTCGTTCGTTCGAACAATGGCAAACCAATCAATCTTTCAGTATGCCGAAGTACCTTGGTGACGGCAGGCTGCGAAACATTGAGTGCGCGCGCCGCGGCGCTGACCGTGCCGTGCAAATAAACGGCGTGGAAAATTTCAATCTGGCGCAGGTTCACAGGCGTGGTCCTTTCGGCTGCGGCCCGGTTCGTCTGGATCAACGACTTGTGGGTGCATAACCGCTATGACATTGGGTTATAGGTGGTGCAACAGGCCGGACTGGACGGCCATGACTTAACGGGGCCATGTTGCTGATAAGGCTCACCTTCCAAGGACTTCCTGCCCATGCCGTCTTTCACTACCGTGCCTCGCTTCCGGACCCTTTTGCTGGCGGGTGGCCTGGCCGCAATTGCCGCTATCGGCCATGCGGCATCCGGCGATCAGGCGGACATAGTGATCCGCGGCGGTACCATCTTTGATGGGGGTACAGGCGAACCCTTCGTGGGCGATGTGGCGATCAGGGGCGATCGGATCATCTATGTCGGTCGCGCGGCGCGGATGAAGGCGGGCCAGGTCATCAATGCAAAGGGCTTGATCGTCGCCCCGGGTTTCATCGACGCTCATACCCATGCCGACAGTTTCATTCGCTCGCCGGACGCCGCGACGCGGGTCAATGCGGCCTGGCTGGATCAGGGGGTCAGCACGGTGATGATCGGTGTTGACGGGTTCGGCACGCCCGATGTGGGGGCGGATGCGGCGAAGCTGGAGGCGTCCGGTATCGGAACGAACATCGTGCCCTTCATAGGCTTTGGCCGGGTGCGGCAGCAGGTGCTGGGCGATGATGCCCGCGCGCCCGATGCGCAGGAACTGGGGCGGATGAAGGCGCTGGTCGCCAAGGGAATGTGCGAAGGCGCGACCGGATTTTCGGCCGGGCTTTTCTATCCGCCGCAAAGTTTTGCCAAGACAGGCGAAGTGGTTGCGGTCGCACGGGAGGCGGCAATCCGCGGTGGCCTTTACGACACGCATCAGCGCGACGAATCCAGCTACAATATCGGTCTGCTGGGGTCGGTGAAGGAAGCTATATCGATCGGCCAGCAGGCCGGCATGCCCGTGCATTTTGCGCATTTGAAAGCGCTGGGCGTCGATGTGCAGGGGCAGGCGCCGGCAGTGATCGCCGAGATCGAGGCGGCGCGCAAGGCAGGGCAGGACGTCACGGCGGATCAATATCCCTGGCTGGCGTCGGGATCGAGTCTGGACGCTTCGCTGCTGCCCGGCTGGGCCGTGGATGGCGGGGGTGAGGCGCTGGTCAAGCGACTGGACGATCCGCTGACGCTGGCGAAGATCCGGGATGAGATGCAGAATAATATGCGCCGGCGTGGTGGGGCGAGAGCGCTGCTGCTGATCGCGCAGGGCTTCCCCTGGACGGGCAAGACACTGGAACAGGTGGCGAGCGAATGGCAGGTCGATCCGCGTGACGCGGCGCTACGTATCATCCGCCAGAGCATTGAGGCGATCGATCCGGCCAGGAAGGGCAAGGGCACGGGCGTTGCTTCGTTCAACATGGCACAGGCCGATGTCGACCTGATCATGCAGCAGCCCTGGATCGTGACATCGTCTGACGGATCGGACGGTCATCCCCGTATGTTCGCGACCTTCCCGGAAAAATATGTGAATTATGTGCGCAAGCGGCCGGTCATCAGCCTGCAAAGCTTCGTGCGGCAATCGACCGGGGCCACTGCCGATATCTACAAGATCGATCATCGCGGCTATTTGAAAGCCGGCTATTATGCCGATGTGGTGGTGATCGACCCGGCAAAATATGCGCCGCGTGCCGACTATGTGCACCCGCGCGAACTCAGCGTCGGGGTAGCCAAGCTGTTCGTCAACGGGACGCTAGCGGTCAGCGACAGCCAGACCACCGGCGCAAGGGCCGGGCGGGCGCTGTTGCGGGCCAAGCCGGCAGCGGGCTGCTCCTGACGGTCGCAAGGCCGGCGTTAATGATTATCGGCTTATCTGCGCAGGTCGGCATTTCGTGCCGATAAGAGGTCGTGCCTGTCAGATCCCATCCGTCTTTCATCCATGGCAATATGGCGCGCGCGGTGATCCAGGGACGGGCGCAAGAAAAAGGGTGGCGGATCGTTGATCCGTCACCCCGTTCCTCATGACGATGTCGATTATCAGATTCTATTTGTTTTCCGCATTTTCCAGGGCGCTCATGATGCCATTTCAGTTGGTCTTGAACCGCACGCCGACGCGGAAGGCGCGGCCCAGCAGGTCGCTGTAGGTCGAATTGGCCGACAGGCCGGTTTCCGGCAGCAGGATCGGATCCTTGTCGAACAGGTTGGTGATGTTGAAGAACAACTGACCATCATATCCGCCGACCTTGATCTTCGTGGTCAGGTTGAGGTCGGTATAGAAGGTGCCGTCGACATGGTTGTTGTTGATCGTCGGATTGGCTGCCGTGCTGGTCGGGCAATCCGTGGTGCAGACGATATAGGTGTTGTTGTAGGTACCTGAACTCACGCCACGGCCCACCGCCGTGATCGAATAGGTCGGCGTGTCGAACGTGGCCGACATGCGGAAAATCCATTTCGGGGTGCTCGACTGGCCGCTATTCTGCCCCACCGTGTCGACAGGTACCGAAATGCCATTGTCGACCAGATTTTCCAAATAGTTGGTCGCTGTACCGTTCAGGGTCAGGCTGCTTGAACTCCCATTGTTGAACAGGCGGTCCATCGGCAGATTATAGTTTACGGCATAGTCGATCCCGCGCACCTTGACCTGGGCGAAGTTGAACGGGCTGGCCGTCACATAATAGTCGCGTTCGCCCAGCGGATCGGCGACGATCGCGGCGCAGAAACTCTCAATGCCTTCATTGCAGCGCTGGGCGATGTCGTCGGCATAGAATTGTGCGATCGCATCCATCACCTTGGTGCGGAACCAGTCGACCGAGATCGACAGACCCGGCGCGAAGCGCGGCTGCAGCACGCCACCTAGTGTCAGCGTATCGGCCTTTTCGGGCTTGAGCGCCAGATTGCCGGTGGTCAGTTCGCGGAAGGTGGCGCCGGCATATTTGCCATAGGCCGATGCGTTGGTACCAAATGTGTTGGTGCGCGACGTGCCCGACTGGAACAGTTCGTTTAGGTTGGGCGCGCGGATGTCGCGCGAACGTGTGCCGCGCAGCAGGATGTCGGGAATCGGCTGCCAGGTCAGGCCCGCCTTCCAGGTGGTGACGGTACCCGAGGTCGAATAGTCGGTCAGACGTGCCGCGCCGTTGAATTCCGCGCCCAGGCCCATCGGGATGACGGTTTCCACATAGGCTTCCTTGACATTGTAGCTGCCGAAAGTGGGGCGGAAATTGCCGACAGACCAGCCGCTCTGATATTCTGTGGGGACGTAACCCGACACCTCTTCCTTGCGATATTCGCCGCCGATCGCGACGCTGACATCGCCAGCCCAGGTGGCGAAGGGCGTGGTCGAAAGGTTGATGCCCGCGACCGTCTGCTTGAAGGTCTGGTCGCGATAGGGATCGCCCAACACATAGTCGATCGCCGCCTGGGTGGCGACGCCGGTGCCCAGGCGGTTGAGCGGCACGCAGCCATTGGTCGGACTGGTCAGCGAGGAACGGCAAACGATGGTGCCGGCCGCCACGCCCATGGCGTTGCCCGCTGGCGCGAATACTGCATCGGTCGCCAGCGCCATGCGCGACGTGTTCATGATGTCACGCAGCAGCTCATGCGTGTCGGTGCGACCATATTGGCCATAGGCGTCCCACACGGCCTTGTTGCCGAACATCTGGAATTCGCCGCCCGCACCGATGGTGTAGCGCTGCACTTCGCGCGTGCTGTTATTCTTGCGATAGGGCAGGTCGGAGGCCGAAGTGCCGAGTGTGACGGAAGTCACGCCGGCAAGTGCCGCACTGCCCAGGGCATTGATCAAATAGGCGTTGTCGCCGGTGAGCGTCATCGTCGCGGCCTGCGGCCCAGCGTTGAACAGCGTCCTATTCCAGTTGTAGGACGCCTCGCCATAGACTTCCAGCCAGTCGGTCAGCTGATAGCTCAGGCGGCCAAATACGCCGCGCCGGTCGTCCTGCGCGTCGAGCCCGATATTGCGCGACGTGTCGTTCACCTCCCAGTCGCCGCCAACAGTCTGCGAGCTGTCGCTGAGAGATCCGAACTGATATTGCCTGGCCGCACCGCCCTGGCCGAAATAGACGCCGCGCAGACTGGTCGTGCCGCCGACCTGCGAACGGATGATGCCGCCCGGCGTGGTGTTCCAGGTGCCTGCGCCGCTCACGACCAGGCTTGCCGGGCCGCCGGCTGCAATCGCGGCGGCGGTGTTGGCGACAGTGCGATAGCCCAACTGGTTCCAGTCGCGATCAACCTGGAAAATGCCGTCCTTGTGGGCATATTCGCCCGACAGCAGGATATGGCCGCGCCCATCGGCGAAACTTTTGCCTATGGCGGCGTTGAAGCTGTAGTTGAAACCGTCGCCCTTGTCGGTGATGCCGGTATCGGCATTGACCTTGAAGCCTTCATATTTCTTGTCGAGCACATAGTTGACCACGCCCGCGACAGCGTCCGAACCATAGGCAGCCGATGCACCGCCGGTCACAATTTCCACGCTCTTCACCAGTGCCTGCGGGAACGTGTTGATGTCGACCAAGCCAGTGATGGTGGATCCCACCGAACGGCGACCGTCGAGCAGCACCAGCGTACGGACCTCGCCCAGGTTGCGCAGGTTCATCGTATTGATGCCTGCCAGGCCCGAACTAATGGCGAGGCGCGAGTTGGACGGACGGGTGCTACCGGCAAGCGCGGGCATCTGGTTGATCAGGTCCGCGATATTGTTGGTCGGTGACTGGTTCTGGATCGCCTCCTGCGTCATCACGGTCAGGGGGGTGGGCGATTTGAAGCCGTCGCGCACAACCCGGGTGCCGGTGACAACGATCTGGTTGGATGCCAGCGCTTCCGTGCCGTCCTGGGGCGTGGCGGCCTCCTGGGCGAGTGCGGGGGCTGCATGGACCAGTGCTAGCGCGGTCATGGCCAGACCGAGGCTATGGCTAGAGCCGAAGGACCGACGAATTCGCCTGAAATCACGCATAGATATAAACCCCCTATTTTACGGGACGGGGCTGCGCGCATTCATGCGTGCGCGGCGTTATTGCGCCGGTCTGGCCCTATCCAACCCATAACATCACATAACCGCAGGCGGGCTGTCTTGTCGGTTTGCCGGTTCCCACCATACCGTCATCATGAACCCGGCCGGGCCCCGCTAAAGGACGCAAAAGCCGGATTCATGACGGGAAGGTTACAGGGTGGTCGCGCCCGGTCAATAGATTTGGTATTACTTTGATCTTATACAGGTATAGCCGGAGGGAATGGCGGGGTGGATTCCTCGCCGCCAGCCGGGATAGCTTATCGCCATCGGCACCAGTCGGCATGCAATGGCCAGATAGAATTCGGTGTCGACGATCGTTGCCCCATTTTCAGATACAAGGAGGCTGTGTTGATTCAGCGTCGTGCGTTTCTTCTGGCCGGTGTGGCCGCATTCGCTTTACCCGGTGGGCTGGTGGCCAGGCCGTTGGTGCGGGGCGGGAAGTCGCTGCGGATGAAGGCAGCCGGGGCCAAGGCGCCGATCGAGATTGTCGAGGATGAATTGGGCTTGCCGCATGTGCGGGCGCAGTCGCTGCACGATGCCTATTTCGGGCAGGGATATCTGGTGGCGCGCGACCGGCTGTTCCAGATTGACATGGATTATCGGCGCGACATGGGGCGCATGGCCGAGGCCTTTGGCCCGCGCTTCGTGGCTGCGGACAAGGCGGCACGGCTGTTTTTGTATCGCGGTGATATCGCGGCGGAACTGGCCAGCCTGCCGGCCGGCGTGCTGGAATGCGCCATGGGCTATGTGGCGGGCGTCAATGCGCGGATCGCTGAACTGGAGGCTGATCCGGCACAGATGCCGCTGGAATATGGGATATTGAACCTGAAGCCGCTGCGCTGGGATGTGCATGACCTGGTGCGCAACCGGGGCATCGGCATGGGCGACGCCGATGATGAGATACGGCGCGCGCAGATGCAGGCGAAGGGGTTGCTGGAGCAGGATGCACTGATGGCACCGCTGCGCCCGGCTTGGACGTTCACCGTGCCCGAGGGGCTGGACTGTGCGGCGGTGAGCGACGCCGATTTGGGCGTGCTGGACCCGGCGAACCGGCCAGTGCCGTTCGACGCGATCCAGGAGGCGTCGTTCGATCGGGCGGAGCGCCGCGCCGATCGCTTTGCGCAGGGCAGCAACGCCTGGACCATCGCCGCATCGCGCAGCGCAACAGGACGGCCGATCTTGGCGAACGACCCGCATTTGGGGATTGGCGGCAACAGCCCAAGGCACATGATCCACCTGACCGCGCCGGGGCTGGACGTGATCGGCGCGGGCGCGCCGGGGCTGCCGGGGATCATGCAGGGGCATACCGACCATTTCGCCTTTGGCCGCACCAATTTCCATATCGACCAGACCGACCTGTTCATACTGCGCACGCACAAGAATGACCCGGAGCGCTACTGGCACAAGGGGCAGTGGAAACGCTTCGAGACGTTTGAAGACGAGGTCACAGTCAAGGACGGGCCGACACAGCGGGTGACCTTGCGCTATGCGCAGGGCAGACCGGTCGTGGCGCAGGATGCGGCGAAGCAGCGGGCAACCGCCTTTGCCACGGTAAGCATGCTGCCGGGCGCGAACATGCGCTTTGCCATTATCGCGATCAATCTGGCAAAGGACTGGCTGTCGCTGCGGCAGGCGTTCAAGATCCATACTTCTCCGACCAATTTCCATTATGCCGATGTGGACGGCAATACTGGCTGGCAGACGATCGGCTTCACGCCCAAGCGCCCGAAGCATGACGGCCTGTTCCCGGCACCGGGCGATGGCGATTTCGACTGGACGGGCATATTGCCGGTCGAGGAAATGCCGTCCGTCTACAACCCGAAGGAAGGCTGGTTCGCCTCTGCCAATCAGCTCAATATTCCGGCCGATTATCCCTATGGCAAGAAGGTCATAAGCTTCGCCTGGAGCGATCCCTTTCGCTACGACCGCATATCCGAAGTGCTGCGCAGCCAGCCAAAGCATCGGCTCGAGGATAGCATCGCGCTCCAGCATGATGTTCAGTCTCTGCCTGCGCGGGCGCTCGTGAAATTGCTGCCGGAAAAGCTGGTGCCCGAGGCACAGCCGGCTGCGGCATTGCTCAAACGCTGGGATTGCGGGCTGGAGGCGGATAGCGGCGCGGCGCTGCTCTACGAAATGGTGATGCCCGAACTGCAATCGGGCTTCCGCGACCTGGTGGTTCCGGCGGCGGCGCGGGAATTTATCCCGTCGGTCAACCTGTTTGAAATGCTGCGGATATTGGCGGCGCCTGACAAGCGACTGGGGCCAGTGCCCGATCTGGCGCGCGATGCGCTGATCGAGCGGTCGTTGATCGCCGGGTGGAAGAAGGCGGTCGCGCAGGGGGGAGCCGATCCGGCGCAGTGGCGCTGGGGCGATCTGCATCGGGTGACGCTGGCGCATCCACTGTCGTCGCTGCCAGGAATCGCAGCGGCCTTTCCGAAAATCGAAGGTGGACGATCGGGCGGTGACGGCTTCACGCCGATGGCGCGGGGCTTCAATCCCAAGCGCGGCTATCAGGTGTCCCATGGCGCCAGCTATTTGCTGGTCGCGGATGTTGGTGCGTGGGACAATAGCCGCTTCCTGCTGTTGCCCGGCCAGTCTGCCGACCCGCGATCGCCACGTTATCGTGATTTCTATCCGCGCTGGCTGGCTGGCGAGATGCAGCCGCTTTGGTTCAGCCGTGAGGCTGTGGAGCAGCATGCGGTAGACAGGATGGTGATTTTGCCGGGCTGAGGTTTACAGCGCCGCCGCTATGTCGAGCAAAACGCGGTCGACGGCGGCGGTGGCCTGTGCGTCGGTGCCGTCGGGCATGTCGTTAGCAAGAGCGGAAAAGACCAAAGTGCGGCCGCTTTTTGTAATGAAATAGCCGGAAAGGGCGCGGGCGGCGTTAAGGGATCCGGTCTTGGCAAACAGCTTGCCTTCCAGCAACGTGCCCTTGAAGCGGCCGCGGAGCGTGCCGTCCTGTCCGGCGATCGGCAGCGTTTCGCGCCAGGCCATGCCCCAGGGCTGGCGCGCGATCCATGAGAGCAGGGTGACGGCAGCGCGCGGGGTGATGCGGTTATAGGAGGACATGCCCGATCCGTCGGCGAAGCTGTAGCTGGTTTCCGGCAGGCCGGCCTGCGTCATCAGCCGGTGCAGCGCGACCTGTCCGTCGGCGATCGAGCCGCTGGCCTGCGCGCGCGACACGCGCCGCAGCATGAGGTCGGCATGGAGGTTCTGGCTCTGTTTGTTGATGATGCGCATGTCGTCTGCCAACGGCAATGCGGGAAGCTGTGCGAGCATGTCGGGAGCGGGCGGCTGGGCGGCGGGCGCGCCCTTGCGGATTGCCGGATCGTCGGCGGGCGAGAGTGGGCGATGGCGGGTCATGACTGTGCCATCGACCTTCACGCCCCGCGCGACGAGCAAGTCGCGCAGTCTCCAGCCGGCATAATGGGCCGGATCGTCGATACTGAAATGGAGTGTGGCGGGCTTTGCTTCCACGCCGATCGTGCCGGTCAGGCGGATGACGCGGCCATAGGGCATGCGCTCGGCTGTGATCGCTTCGCCCGTTCCGGAGACGGTCGTGACGCGATTGTCGATTTCATAATAGGCTGGTGCGGTGACGGTCGGCGCGGCGCCGCGCACGGCGGGTGTGACCGAGGCGGTCATTTCATTATCGTCCAGCGTCAGCGCGGAAATGCCAGTGCCATAGCGCGACTGGATATTGTTCCAACTCATCCCCGGTCCCCACCGTTCGTCGGGAAACCAGCTGTCATCGCCCACGATGTTGCGGACATGGCGCGTCTTCGCGGCGACCGCGTCGGCCAAGGTCTGGAGGCAGTCGATCGTGCAATTGTCTGCACTGGAAAGCCGTGCGTCGCCATGGCCGACAAGGATGACGTCGCCCTGATGCAGTCGAACGCCGGTGCCCTGCGCCGCAGCGTCCAGCGCCGGCAGGTCGGCATAAGCAGTGGCGGTGGTGAACATCTTGGTATTGGAGGCCGGAATGAAGCGCTGATCCGGCGCTATGGCGAGGATCGGTTCGCCCTCCAGCGTGGCGACCAGCAGGCCATAGCGGGTGCCGGCCGGCCCTTGCGCCAGTTGCTGTTCGACCGCAGCGACAAGGGGCGGCGGCGCATTCTGGGCGCAGAGGCCGGTTAGCGGCAGGGTGAGGGCGAGCAGGGGCAGGATGAGACGCATGGGGTGGATCATAGACCGCGAGCAGACCGATGGAATAGCACGTGAATGGCGGGACCTATAACTTGGGGCAATAAGGCAGACTTGCGATGCTGGCGGGGATCGGACTAGCCTGTTGCGCATGTTGTCCCTGCTCCTTGCTCTCGCCTCTGCCGCCGCGACGCCTGCGGCGCATCCGCCAGTCGCTATGGTCCGGCTGACCTTCGATCGCAAAGGCGTGACCGGCAGCAAGGTCAGCGGCCCGGCCGACATGGCGACGGGGCGAGCGCTGACGATTGATGATCCGGTCAGGGTTGCGTCCATTTCCAAGCTAGTGGTCGCCATCGGCGTCATGCGACTGGTGGAGGCGGGCAAGCTCGATCTGGACCGGGACGTGTCCGACTTGCTGGGCTATCGGCTGCGCCATCCCGGCTTTCCCGAGCGGCCGATCACGCTGCGACTGCTGTTGTCGCATCGGTCGGGTCTGGTCGACAGTGCCGGCTATGCGCTGCCGCTGGATGCGGACATGCGCGCCACGTTGGTCAAGGCGGAAGCATGGGATGCGCACCACGCGCCCGGCGACTGGTATGCCTATACCAATCTCAATTTTCCGGTCGTCGCGGCGGTCATGGAGCGGGCGACAGGAGAGCGGTTCGACCGGTTGATGGATCGCCTGGTGCTCAAGCCGCTGAAGCTGGACGCCTGCTATAACTGGTCGAGCTGTTCAAGTTCCCGCGCTGCGCAGGCGGTGGTGTTGTATCAGGACGGGCAGTCGGTGCGGGACGATAATAAGGGCGCAAAGCCAGCCTGCACGGTGACGCCCGCCCGCGATGGCAGTTGCGATCTGAGGACCTGGGTTGCGGGGCGCAATGGCGCGATCTTCTCGCCGCAGGGCGGTTTGCGGATTTCGGCGCGCGGACTGGCAACGGTGGGCCGCCTGTTGCTTGGACGGGGTATGGTTGATGGCAGGCGTCTGTTGAGCGCGCAGAGCATGGTGCAACTGATGACGCCGCTATGGACCTATGGCGGCGTCGATGCCGCCAATGGCGTGACCGGGGAAGCCGATACAGGAGACACGAACACGGGTTTCACCTGCCGCTATGGGTTGGCGATCGCCTTTCTGGCGACGGTCGCCAGGGGCTGCGCCGATGATCCGTTCGGCGATGGCCGGCAGCGTATCGGCCATGCCGGTGATGCCTATGGTCTTAAGTCCGGGCTATGGATCGATCCGAAGCGGGGCACCGGCGTTGTGTATTTCGCGACGGACGTAGCGGGCGGGCGTGGCGCGATCAGCGCCTATACGCGGGTCGAGGAAGGGTTGGCGCAGGGGCAGCTACCCTAAGCGGCATCCCACGCCGCGATCAGTGCGTCGCCCACCGCCGGGCGCAGGGTGAAGATGCCGCTGTCGGCATGGCGGGTGGGGTGGACGCGGTTGGTCAGCAGGGTCCAGGCAAGGCCGCGGTCGAAATCGATCCACAGGCCCGTGCCGGTGAAGCCGGTATGGCCGATTGTTTCGGCCGAACAGGCGTCGCCCCCGGACCAGCCGGCAAAGGCGCGTTCCCAGCCGCAGGTGCGATGGCCGAACTGCGCGGTGCGGGTTTGCGCCAGCATGGCGGGGGAGAGGATCGAGCCGTCGAGCAGCGCCTTGGCAAAGCCCAGCACCCCGTCGACCGTGCCGAACAGGCCGGCATGGCCCGGCGCGCCGCCCAGTGCAGAGGCGTTTTCGTCATGGACTTCGCCCTTGAGGATGCGTCCGCGCCAGCTGCACGCCTCGGTCGCGACGGCAGCGCCGGGGGGCGGCCCGTAGGACAGGCCATCGCCCAACGGCCAGTCGCCAAGCGGTGCGCCGGTGATGCGTTCGATGGCTATGCCCAGGAGAATGAAGTTGATGTCTGAATAGACCGGCGGGCCGTGCCGCCATTCGCGCTGGAGGACGAAAGCGCGCAGCCGGGCAGGATCGTCGCCATAAGTGTAGATCGGCTCGACCGCGGGCAGGAAGCTGCGATGGGCGAGGCAATCGCGGAAGGTCAGCTTACGTTCCGCTGCATTGGCGACGTCATATTGGCGCAGGTCGGGAATGGCGTCGGTAAGAGGACGGTCGAGATCGAGCCGGCCCTGCTCGGCCAGTTGCAGGATCATGGTGGTGGTGGCGATCACCTTCGATACGGAGGCGAGGTCGAACCAGTGATCGCGGGTCAGGGCTTCGCGCTCGGGCAAGATGGCGGCTGAGCCGGCCAGGTGCACGGCGCTGCGGCCATCGGTGCTGATGATGCCAAGGGTCGCACCGGGAATGCGGCCGCTGGCGACAGCCCCGGCCGCCGGCGCGAAGGCGGCTTGGCAGATATAGTCTATCATATGAAGTCCTTACGCGGTTCTGGCTCGAACGCGCATGACGATCGGCAGGAAGAAGATTGCGGCAAGACTAAGCGCCCCCGACAGGATGAAGAAGCCGTCATAGCCGATCTGCTTCTGGATCGCGCCGGCCGCGCCGCCGACCAGGCGGGGCAGCAGGAAGGCGAAGCCAGACAGAAAGGCATATTGGGTGCCGGGATAGCGCGGGCTGACCAGCATGGAGAGATAGACGACGAAGACCGCCCCCTCCAGGCCATGACCGAACTGGTCCACACCCGCCGCGACATAGAGGACGAGTGCGGACGGCTCGGCATACCAGAGCCAGACGAACACCCAATTGCCGATCGCCGAGGCGCAGGCGCCGATGATGAGCGCGAGCATCATTGGCAGGCGCGCGGCGCACAGGCCGCCCAGCGCGACGCCGGCCATGGAGCAGGAAAGTGCGACGACGCCATCGGCCATGCTGATCTGTTCCAGGCTGTAGCCGGCCGCATTCCAGAGCGGGTGCGAGAGGGTCAGCGTCAGCACATCGCCCATGCGGTAGAAGGAGACGAAGGCCAGCACCGGCAGCACGGCATAGCCATAGCGCCAGAAAATCTCGACATAGGGGGCGATGAAGCCCGGCATCTTCGCGGGCGCATCGGCCGGCAGGCGGCGGATGCGCGGCAGGGCGATGGCGAGCGCGGCGAAGGGCAGCAGCGCGACCGCCAGCACTATGGGTGTGACATTGGTCTGGGCGGAGAAGCCCGCGCCCTGCACAGCGGAGAGCAGCGCCCAGCCGACAAGCGTCGTGGCCGCGCCGGTGGCGGCGAGGATGGCGAGGCTGACAAGGGTGCCGCTGATGAGCGCATTGGCGCGCCCCTTGGCGCCTTCCTGTTCCGGGCGCATGGCGGCGAGGATGGGGAACGGGAGGAAGGCGGCGATGGCGATGGCAAGATAGGCCCAGGTCCAGCCGGCCCAGGCAGCAACCAGCACTGCGCCGCTGCCCGCCGCGACCATGGCGCTGCGATAGCCCCACAGGTTCGCCGCAACGATCGGCCCTTGCTGTGCCTGTGTCGGCGCCAGTTCAATGCGCCAGCCATCGGCCGCGACCTCCAGCGTGGTGGTCCAGAAAGCGAGGAGGATCGCAAAGAGCGCGGTGAGCGGCAGGCTCTGGTCGCTGGAGGTCAAGGCCATGGCCACCATGGAAAAGAAGATGCCGAGCTGCGACAGCATGATCCAGCCGCGCCGTCGGCCCCAGAAGCGGGAGAAACCGGGGACGCTGTAGCGATCCAGAAGCGGGGCCCAGACGAATTTGAAGGTCGGAAGCAGCGCGATCCAGGCGAAGAAGCCGATGATGACGATATCGATGCCGTGGCGCGCGAGCCGTAGCGTCAACACGGCATTGAACATGTAGAAGGGTAGGCCGGCGGAGAAACCGAGGAGGAGGTAGAGGCTGAGCGTGCGGAGAGGCGGGCGCTCTGGCGTGGGGTCTTGGGTCAGGTCGGCGGCGATCGATGCGGTCATTCAGCCGATTTCCTTGAGTTCGGTCACAAAGTCATAGCGGTCGCCGCGATAGACAGAGCGGGTGAATTCGACCGCTCGGCCACCGGAAATGCGGGTGAGGCGTTCGATACGGAGCACTTCGCTATTTTGACGCACGCACAGCAGACCGGCTTCGGTCGGCGTGGCGAGCGAGGCGCGGACGCGCTGCGTGCCGGAGGTCGGACGGAAACCGGCCCGGCCCATCGCCTCATAGAGGGAATCGCCGATGATCTCGAGGTCAGGCAGGCAATCGGCGGGAACTATGGCATGTTCGATCGCCAGCGGCTCGCCGCCTGACAGGCGCACGCGGCCAAGCCGCGCGACGCGGGCCGAAGGGGATATGGCAAGCGCGGCCGCCTCTTCCTCGGTCGGCTGGGCATAGCTTTTCATCATCCAGATCACACCGGGATCTTCGCCGCGAGACAGGGCGTCATGGGTGAAGCTGGACAGGACGGAGGCGGGCGTTTCTATCCGGCGGGCGACGAAGGTGCCGGAACCTTGCTTGCGGAACAGCACGCCTTCCTCGATCAGTTGCTCGATCGCCTTGCGGACGGTGACGCGTGAAAGGCCGGCCATTTCGCTAAGGTCGCGTTCGGACGGCAGGGCATTGCCCGGTATGATGCCGCCGCTTTCGATATGATCGCGCAGATTGCGCGCCAGTTGCAGGTAGAGCGGTGTCCCGTCTTCCCCGCGCGCGACCAGTTTTTCCCGCATCTCGTCCTATCCCCCCCTTTGCACGGCGCGCATCGCGTCCGACAGATTCTCGCCGTGGATTTCAAGTAGACGGTGCGCTTCGTTGGTTGCCACTCCCATGGCAACCAGCACCGCCTGCTTGATGTCCTGTCCCGCTGCATCGAGTGCGTGCGATGCTGCGGCCATGTCCACATCGGCAATGTCGCGCACCATGGCCTCTCCACGCAAGCGCAGCTTTTCGTTGGAGATGCGCATGTTGACCATGCGGCCGCGATATACGAGGCCCATGCGCAGCATGATCGCGGTGGACAATATGTTGAGCGTCGCCTTTTGCGCGGTGCCGGCCTTCATCCGGGTGGAACCGGCGACGATTTCAGTCCCGGTTTCCACGGTCAGGCCATATTCGGCTGCGGCACTCAGCGCGCTGCCTGCATTATTGGCGATGCCGATGGTCAGCGCACCGGCCGCCCGGGCAGCGGCGATGGCAGCGAGAGTATAGGGTGTGCGGCCGCTGGCGGCGACGCCGATCACCACATCGTGCGGACCGAGGGCGGCGTCCGCGATTTCGGCGCTGGCGGCGTGCGCATCATCCTCTGCCCCTTCGGCCGCTTGGGTGAGCGCTGCAAGGCCACCCGCCATGAGGAAGAGCAGACGTTCTTGCGGCCAGTTATAGGTAGGATAGAGTTCAACGCCGTCCTGCACGGCAATGCGGCCCGACGTGCCGGCGCCGACATAGACCAGTCGACCCTGCGTGCCGAGGCGCGCGGCGGCGGCTTGGGCGGCCAGTGCGATGGCCTGCGCCTGCGATCCGATGGCAGCGATGGCGGCCATCTGCCCTTCAAGCATCGCTTCAACCGCGCGAATGGTCGGCCATTGATCGATATCGACATAGCGCGGATCGATGGTTTCGGTGCTCATGGGTACTCCGTGTCAGGCCGTTGACGCCCGGCTTTGATCGGTTCGACTTCGTGCGCGGCAGGCAGAATTTGTGCAAGCGGCACTTCTGGCATGTGGTATTGTCCTTGTTGAATTTCGATGCAACCAAAATAATTCCAATTGCCCTTTTTCGTTCATTTGGTATTGTTTCGGCATGATCTCGATGCAAGATGGGGGCTGTGCCACACTGATGGCGCGTGAGGCGGCGCAAGCGCCAGAGCGTTGCGCGGCGCAGATTGCGCGCAATGCCGATCTAATGCGGGAGGCTGGCGCCCGGCTGCGCGCGATGGTGTCGCCCTTTGCTGCGACGCTGGCGCGGGGCAGTTCGGATCAGGCGGCAGCCTTTGCCAAGGTTCTGCTGGAAACGCGGGCGGATATGCCGACATTGAGCCATGCGCCGTCGATCGGGTCGCTGTACAAGGCGACGTCGTCGCGTTTCAAAGATGTGCCCTTGATCGCCATTTCGCAGTCTGGGCGCAGCCCTGACCTGATCGCGGCGGCAGCGGATGCGCGGCGGCAGGGCGCGCTGGTGGTCGCCATCGTCAATGACGCTGCCTCGCCGCTGGCGGAGATGGGTGATATCTGCATTCCCATCCATGCCGAACCCGAAACGAGCGTGGCGGCGACCAAGAGCTTCATCTGCACGTTGGTCGCGCTGGCGCATCTGGTGGCGGAATGGAGCAAGGATGCCGCTTTGCTGGAGGCATTGGGGTCGATCGATGAGGTGCTGGAGGCCGCGGTGGCCGCGGACTGGACCGGCGCGGTGCCATTGTTGCGCGATGCGCGCAATATGCTGGTGCTGGGGCGCGGCCTGACCCTGCCGATCGCGGGAGAAGCGGCGCTCAAGTTCAAGGAAACATCGAGCCTGCATGCTGAAGCGTTCAGCATTGCAGAAGTCGCGCATGGGCCGATGACGCTGATCGGTGAAAGCGATCCGGTGCTGGCGCTGGGGCCGATCGATGAAGCGCGAGCGGGACTGCGCGAACGGCTGGAGGATTTTAGGGCACGTGGGGCGCAGGTGATTGCAGCAGGTCATCCCCACGATGTAGCGGCCGCCACCCTGGCCCTGCCAGGGGCATGGGACTTGCATCCGGTGGTGGGCGCGATCGCGCAGATTCAGAGCTTTTATGGCCTCGCCAATGCGCTGTCGTTGGCGCGCGGGCGCGATCCCGACGCGCCGCCGCATCTGGCCAAGGTGACGCGGACATTATGAGCAGGCAGGCGCTTGTCGGTGCGGCGATCGTGCAGCCCGACGGGATCACGGATGATGGCGCGCTGCTTGTTGAGGGCGGGCGTATCATCGGGATTGTGGCGTGCGACGCGGTGCCGGCGGAATATGAGACGGTAGCGCTGGAGGGCGGATGGCTGCTACCCGGCTTCATTGATACGCAGGTCAATGGCGGTGGCGATGTGCTGCTGAACGACAAGCCCGATTTGGAGGGCATTCGCGTCATCGCGCAGGCGCATCGGCGGTTCGGGACGACGGGCTTGTTGCCCACGCTGATCAGTGATGACGCTGCGGTGGTCGAGAGGGCGATCATGGCGGGGGAGGCTGCGCTGATGCAGGGTGCCCCAGGCGTGCTGGGTGTGCATATCGAGGGGCCGCATCTCAACCCTGTGAAGAAGGGTATCCATGACGCCGCCAAATTTACCGCCATCGGTCCCATAGCGCTGGAACGTTTGAGGCAGCCGACGATCGGGCGGCGGATCGTGACGCTGGCGCCGGAACTGACCCCGCCCGGCGTGATCCGGGCATTACGGGAGTCCGGCGTTCTCGTGGCGGCGGGGCATAGCCTGGCCGATTATGACCAGACGATCGCGGCGCTGCGCGAAGGTCTGACCGGCTTCACCCATTTGTTCAACGCGATGACGCAAATGGGGAGCAGGGAGCCGGGCATGGTGGCCGCCGCACTGCTGGATCGGGACAGTCATTTCGGGCTGATTGTCGACGGGGTGCATGTGCATCCCGCATGCCTGCGCGTGGCGATTGCGGCGCGCGGGTTCGATGGTGCGATGCTGGTGACGGATGCGATGCCGCCGGTGGGAGGCGCTCAACATAGCTTCACCCTGATGGGCCAGCCAATCCATGTCGCCGATGGCATATGTCGCGGGCCGGACGGAACGCTGGCGGGATCGGCGCTCAGCATGGTCCAGGCCTTCCGCAACGCGATGGACATGATGGGCTGTTCCATGATCGAGGCGTCGCGCATGGCAAGCGGCAATCCGGCGCGATTTTTGCGGATGGCTGATCAGAGAGGCGCGATCGCGCCGGGGCTGCGCGCGGATCTGGTCCATCTGGACGGGAACCGACGGGTACGGCGGACGTGGATCGACGGGCAGATGGAGGAAGGCGGCGAGTGAGTGACCTGCTGCCCCGGCTGCGTGCGATCGTGGGCGCGCGCCATGTGCTGACGGGCGCCCAGGCGACCGCGCGCTATCGCCATGGTTATCGTACCGGATCTGGCAAAGCGCTGGCGGTGGTGCGGCCGGGCAGCCTGGTCGAGCAATGGCGCGTGGCGCGGGCCTGTGTCGCGGCGGATGTCTCGATCATCATGCAGGCGTCCAATACCGGCCTGACCGGCGGATCTACGCCTGATGGCGATGATTATCCGGGCGGCTGCGTGATCATCAGCACGACGCGGATCGACGGGCTGCATCTGATCCGCGATGGTACGCAAGTCATCTGCCTGCCCGGCACCACGCTCTATGCGCTGGAAAAGGCGCTGGCACCGTTGGGGCGGGAGCCGCATTCGGTGATCGGCTCATCCTGCTTCGGCGCATCGGTGGTGGGGGGCGTATGCAATAATTCGGGCGGGTCGCTGGTGCAGCGCGGGCCGGCCTACACGCAGCTTAGTCTGTATGCTCAGGTGGATGCGGACGGGGCTTTGCGTCTGGTCAATCATCTTGGCGTGGCGCTGGGCGATGATCCCGAAGAAATGCTGCGGCGGCTGGAGGCTGGCGATTTTCGGTCGGACGATGTCGATGCGTCGGCGGATAGCTGGGCGCATGACCATGATTATGCCGGGCATGTGCGCGATATCGACAATGCAACGCCTGCCCGCTTCAATGCCGACAGCCGGTGCCTGTACGAGGCAGCGGGCAGCGCGGGCAAGATGATCGTCTTCGCCGTTCGGCTTGACAGTTTCGTGAAGGAAGAGGGAGCCTCCACCTTCTACATCGGAACCAATGACCCCGCGCAGCTGACGGCGATACGACGCATCATATTGGGCGAATTCAGCCATCTGCCAGTGGCGGGCGAATATATGCATTGCGACGCATTCGACATAGCCGATCGCTATGGCAAGGACATGTTCTTCGCAATCGAGCGGCTTGGGACGGACCGGCTGCCCCGGCTGTTCTGGCTGAAAGCGCAAGTGGATGCTCTGCCCTTTGTCGGAGCTGGGTTCAGCGACCGGATGATGCAGCGGATCGGCCGTCTGCTGCCCGACCATCTGCCTCGCGAGATGCGCTCCTATCGTGCCCGGTTCGAACATCATCTGCTGCTCAAGATGCCAAAGGCGGCGGTGGAGCAAACGCGTGCGCTACTCGCCCGCCTGTTTGCGGCTGGGGAAGGTGACTATTTCGAATGCAGCGCGGCGCTGGCGGCCAAGGCATTCCTGCATCGCTTCGTCGCGGCGGGGGCGGCGGTACGTTATCGCGCAGTGCATTCCAAGACGGTTGAGGATATCATACCCCTGGACGTGGCGTTGCCGCGCAATGCACTCGAATGGCAGGAAAAATTGCCGCCCGATCTGGCAGCGCAATGCATCCATAGCCTCTATTATGGGCATTTTCTATGCCATGTGTTCCATCAGGATTATATCGTTCGCAAGGGCGTGGAGCCCTTGGCATTCGAGCATCGCATCTGGGCGTTGCTGGATGACCGCGGGGCGGAATATCCGGCCGAACATAATGTGGGCCATCTCTACAGGGCCAAACCTGCTCTGGCGGATTTCTATCGGCGGATCGATCCACGCAACCAGTGTAATCCCGGCATTGGTCAAACCGCGCGGGCGCGCCATTGGGGCGAACAGCAGGAGGAACTCGGGTCGTGACTTATTTCCTTGGCATAGATGCAGGTGGCAGCAATTGTCGCGCGCGGTTGATCGACAACGAAGGCAAGGTGATCGGCACCGGGCAGGGTGGAACGGCCAATGCCCGGATCGGGCTGGAGCCGCTCTATGCGACATTGCGCGCAGTTTCGGATCAGGCGATCGGGGAGGCGGGGCTATCCCGGGCGCAGATCCAGACGATCCGTGCGGGCATGGGCATTGCAGGGATTTCGCGGCCGGGTGTGCGCGACGCGCTGAAGGATTTTGCCTTTCCCTTTGCCTCGGTCGCTTATGGGACCGATGCCTTCATCGCAAATCTGGGCGCGCATGGCGGGGCGGATGGGGCGATCCTGATATTGGGTACGGGCAGCATTGCGCAGGTGCGCGCGGGCGGCCGGGATTTCACCATTGGCGGCTATGGCTTCCCCATCTCCGATGAGGGCAGTGGCGCGGCCCTGGGCCTGAGCGCGATGCGTCATGCACTGCGCGCTCTGGACGGGAGATCGCAGGCAACGCCGCTTAGTCGGGCAGTGACGGAGCGCTTTGGGCATGACACGGCGCAGGCGATCGGCTGGATGGATAAGGCTACGCCTAAAGATTATGGCAGCTTCGCGCCGCTGGTGATGGATTATGCGGAGGCTGACGACGCGATTGCCCGGTCGATCGTCGAGGATGCTGTCCAGCATATCGAGCGGTTTATCGAGACGATCTTCGAGCGCGGAGCGATCCGCTGTACGCTGGTGGGCGGATTGGCCGATCGTATGCAGCCTTGGCTTCGAGCGCGGACGGTAGCGCGATTGAGCCCGATGCTGGGGGACCCGCTGGACGGCGCCTTGCTTTTTGCCAGCTATTAGAACTTGTTACGCTGGCCGGCTGCAAGTTGCTGTCGTGGGTGCACAGCAACTCAGATTGACGATGCCGTTGGCATATGTGGCGCATGAATAGAAACGCCCTGCCACGACCGCCTTGATCAGAGGGCCTGTGTAGGTGCAGTCTGTCACATTTCCCTTAGCGTTCGATAGTGGAGTTCAGGGGCCACCGGCAAACGCTAAGGATTTCATTGTGTTCAAGCTGTCACCTACAGCAATGGCCCAAGGGGGGCCTGGTTGTAGGTCCCGGCTAAATTGTCAGGCTGCAACCTTCTGGCGTGTTCGGTTGCCGCGCGCTGGTGCGAGCTTGGCCTGCGGCTTGCGTCCGAGGCCGAACTGCAACGCAAGCTCTTTGCGTTGTGCGGCGTAGTTCGGGGCGACCATCGGGTAATCTGCCGGCAGATTCCACTTCTTGCGATATTCATCGGGGGAAAGGCCGTAAGTGCTCATGAGATGGCGCTTAAGCATCTTGAGCTTCTTGCCGTCTTCAAGGCAGACCAGATAATCCGGCTTGATCGAGCTACGAACAGACACTGCAGGTTGCAGGGGAATTGCTTCCGTCGGTTCAGGAGAATTGAGATTCGCCAGCGCGTTGTGAACATTCGTAATCAGTGAGGGCAGGTCACCTGCCGCAACGCTGTTATTGGACACATGCGCAGACACAATGTCGGCGGTCAGGGTCGTAAGGTGGTCGCGAATCTCAGATTGTTCAGTCATATTTGCGTCCCGTTTTATTCTGTGGGACGAGGGCATCTACGCCAGGATAATTAAAATGTCATCAATGCCTGGCTCATATCGTCGCATAAGAAATGCGCTCTGACATTTTGCCCCCAATCATGACGGATTGAGTCCGGGTACTCCAGCTCCTCCCAAGTTCCCCTTAGAGGCTGCTCGGGGCCTTTGCGGACTCCGCAGCAGCAAGCTCCTGCGTCGAGGGGCTGATGGAATTGCTATGGATGCGTTTCTTGTGCTTGAAGAAGAGAAGCGCTACGGCAATCGCCACGTAGCAGGGCGGCCAGAAAATCGCTACCAACCTGTCGGACAGATTTACTGACACTGAAGGTTTGGACGCGTTCTGATTCTTCCATAACCAATAAATGCCGAACAGCCAAATTGAAGCTGTGGCAATAAAAATAAAATATAATAAAATCATCATAAATACGATCCGGTAACTAATAAATCTTATTTACGATATGTTTATCTCTATTGCTTCAGAGGCGATTTCGTAAACTACTGGCGTATATAATTATCGCTCTGCAAATTCATATAAGCTTACAAAAGATCATATGGTTGCGAACCCGAAGGATCTTTCTCCCAATGAATGCATCAATTTCATGATTTAGTCAAGGGGTATGTGTTTGATTGAAATCATGGATTTACCATGATCATATTGGCGATCGCTAAATCACGTTTTCAAAGGGATATTGATGATATCTTCTGCCGCGTGATGAGTGGTTGAGGCGATTTCTGGATTTTGACTGGGTGTATTGGCGATATTTAATGATGCACTTTGCGGAATTGTGGTCGCTGGCTTGGAGGTGGCTGATTGGCCGGCTGCTGAGCGGATCATTTGTTCATAATCATCGATCATCTGGGAATTTGAGGAATCTCTGCCAAGTTTGAGCGCGCGCTCCGCCCAGAAACGATATGAAATAGGATCGGATAAGAGGCGATCGATAATATTGGAGAGCCCTTGTACATCTCCCAAGGGCACTATCAGCCCGCAGCATGTGCCGTCCTTTGCAGTAACGCCTTCGACTTGGACAGGAACATCCGATACTATCAGGGGTAGGCCGAGGCGCGCGGCTTCTATGAGCGCAAGGCTGTGCCCCTCGAAATGGCTGACCTGAACAAAGATGTCGGCCTTTGCCGCTTCGCGCAGCGCCTCCTCTCGGCTGAGGTAGCCCAGGAAATCAATCCGATCCGCACTGCCTTCGTCCATGGCTTGCTGACGCAGGCTGGCTTCGTCTTCGCCCCCTCCCGCTATCGCTAGGTGGGTGTTGGGGAGCCGAGCGATTGCGGAGATGAGCATTGGATAATTTTTCTGATAGGCTAGCCGCCCAAGGGCGACAACGCGCCTGTCCTTGCTCGCAATCCGGGGTGGGGCGCTTGCTAAAGTGGCGAGGAGGCGTTCGATATGTCCCGGCAGCGCATTGCGAATGGTGTGGGATTTGCGCAGATATCGCCGAGATTTACTGGAAAGTGAGCCGGCTACCGTATTCGAAACGCTCATGATCGCATGAACATTGGGCAGAAGACCGGTAAGGTTGTCTAGGCTATTGAGCTTGGGGTTATGTGTCTCGATCGGGGAATGGTGCGTTGCAATGACCTTTGTGGATACGCCGGAGAGAAATGCAGCCAGGGGTATGATGACATTGGCGGCTGGCATTCCGGTTACGATAGCATCGGGTCGTTCCCGCCGCAGGAAGGACATGAGCTTAAAAAATGTACGAATGCCCGCAAGAGGGGTGCGTGGCCGAGTTGCGCCGATATGCAGCCATGCAGGGCCAGGGGCCGGTTCGTTAAGTTCGGGGTAAATTCCAAATCGCTGCACCATGTGCCCGCGCGCAGCGAGGCCTTCGGAAATATCATTCCAAAGTTCAAGCAGGCCACCTGGTGCTGAATGTGTCACGGCAAACTGGATTTTGAGCATTGAGCGACATTCCCCCGTCTTTTGGCTTGCGTCGCCCCCGCGCCGCCATGCCTCATGCCGCGCTGATCGCGGCAACCTCAAGATGCTGAGTATATCGTCAATAATCGCTGAATTTCCAGCTTTCTTTCAGCATAATTGTGTCTCAATCAATCTTTTATAGTAATCGATGGAATTATATGATCTAGAAATTGATCTGCACGGATGCATATTGATTCAGATTTAATTTCGCATATGGCGTTTAACCGGATCATTGAAAATAATTTTGAAATATTCAATCTATGTTTTATGCATATGTTGGGTAATTTGATTTGTTTAGTTGCCCATCTTGTAAATTGATGATTTCGAGAAATTATAATATCGGATATTGAGCTTTGTGGATTGGGCACTTGCGGTTGCATTGCCCAATGGCTTTGGGCGCTCTCGAATGGCAACTATCCGATCATGCGATCTGTGGCTGTGTGTGCCGGGTGGCTGCTCAATGTAGCCTTCGCTCTTGTGGGGCTCGAGATGGCGCGACCAGGCTCTGGCCCATTGAGTGCGGTTCCATAAAATCCTCGAGGGTTTGGCGCTCCCGGTTCTGTAATTGCAGGTCTGCGGACTTCGGCATCGGTTGCAGTTGCTTGCCGAGAATCGGGTCTGGCTAGTGAATTAACTCCAACGTTTGGAACCCGCGATTTCGAGCGGCGATAATGTCGTCCGGATTGGCCTTCCAGATGAAGGGCTTGGGGTTGTTGGCGTTGTATTCCCGGATGAACCGGTTGATGGCCGCCTGAAGGTCGACGATAGAGTGGAAGACGCCGTGCTTAAGGCGCCGCCTGGTCAGCTTTGCGAGGAAGCCCTCGACGGCATTGAGCCATGAAGAAGAAGTTGGCGTGAAGTGGAAAGTCCAGCGCGGATGGCGGGCGAGCCACTCCTGGACCTTGTCCTTCTTATGTGCGGCATAGTTGTCGAGGATCACGTGGATCGCCTTGTCCTTGGGCACTTCGCGCTCGATCCGATTGAGGAAGCGGATGAACTCCTGATTGCGGTGACGCTGCATGTTTTGCCCGATGACGGTTCCGTCGAGTACGTTGAGTGCAGCGAACAGCGTGGTCGTGCCGTGGCGCTTGTAGTCGTGGGTCAGCGTGCCGGCGCGCCCCTTCTTCATCGGCAGACCTGGCTGGGTACGATCGAGAGCCTGTATCTGCGACTTCTCGTCGATCGACAGGACCACCGCATGGGCAGGCGGATCGAGATAAAGACCGACGATATCGGTGAGTTTTTCGGCGAATGCCGGATCGTTCGACAGCTTGAAGCTGCGCCAGCGATGCGGAGCAAGGCCATGCGCCTTCCAGATCGACTGCAC